>Ga0172382_10011241_pt1 | contig 11873 bp, 12 predicted proteins | sample Leawel138RmetaG_FD_122245 | JGI IMG/M metagenome (GOLD analysis project Ga0172382, IMG submission 122245) | Leachate microbial communities from a municipal landfill in Southern Ontario, Canada - Leachate well 138R metaG | ecosystem: Engineered > Solid waste > Landfill > Unclassified | place...
ATGGGTGGACCTATGATGGGTATTGCTCAGTATAATGTTAAATCTTCCATGATAAAAGGAACCTCTGGAATTCTTGTAATGCCTAAAGAACTGGTTTTTGAATATGAAGAAAGCCCTTGTCTTCGATGCGCAAAGTGTGTGGATGTTTGTCCGCAGTTTCTGCTGCCGTCAAACCTTGCAAAATATTCAAAAAAATACATGTGGGATAAATCAGCACAGGCAGGCGCTCTCGATTGTGTTGAATGTGGTTCCTGTTCTTATGTCTGTCCTTCAAAAATTAATATTGTACAGTACATTAAACTGGCAAAAAGTGAAATAGCAGCAATTAGAAAAAGAAAATAACAGGGAGAAAAGTAATGGATAATACAAGACAGATTTCAGTCAGTCCTGCACCGCATATAAAGTCAGCAGACACAGTATCGTCTGTGATGCTTGATGTTATAATAGCTCTTATACCAGCTTTTATTGCAAGTGTGTGGTTTTTTGGACTTAAAGCACTTGTTCTTATAGTAAGCTGTGTGTTTTTTTCAGTTATATCAGAACATTTATGTCAGATTTTAATGAAAAGAAAATCAACTATAAAAGATTATTCGGCAGTTGTTACGGGATTATTATTAGCTTTCTGTCTTCCTCCGACACTGCCATGGTATCTGGGAGCCATAGGTGCAATATTTGCAGTGGTCGCAGGAAAAATGGTTTTTGGTGGACTTGGATATAATATATTCAATCCTGCCCTTGTTGGAAGAGCTTTTCTTCTTGCTTCCTGGCCTGTTTTTATGACAAAATGGACAGGACCGGAAAGTTTTGGTCAGGATAACTGGTTCAGTATTACAGATGCAACAACATCAGCCAGTCCTCTTACTGTTTTTAAAGAGTCTATTGGAATATGGAGAGATTCAGGAAATATTGAAGCACTAACTCAGATTTTTGAAAAATTCTCACTTAATAATCTTTTTCTTGGAAATATTTCAGGTTCTCTGGGAGAAACTTCTGCCATTGCATTACTTCTTGGAGCTTTTTATATATGGTTTTATAAAAAACATATAACATGGCATATTCCTGTAACATTTATAGCAACAGTAGGTCTGCTTAACTATGCTTTTACAGGGAGTGGATATCTTGTATTGTTTCAGATTTTTTCAGGCGGTCTTATTCTCGGAGCTTTTTTCATGGCAACAGATATGGTTACCACTCCTATTACCCCAAAAGGTCGTGTAATATTTGGACTAGGATGTGGAATACTTGTTTTTATAATAAGAATGTTTGGTGGATATCCAGAAGGTGTATGTTATTCAATTCTTATAATGAATGCAGCAACACCACTTATAGATAATTACACTAAACCGAGAATTTTCGGGGAGGTGAAATAATATGGGAAATGTATTAAAGCTTGGATTAACACTGATGATTTTCTGTCTTGTGGCAGCAGCAGCATTAGCTTATGTAAACACTCTTACTGCCCCCGTAATAAGCAAATATTCATTAATTAGAGAACTTGAAGCAAAAAGAGCTTTGTTTCTTAAAGACAGAATAGATTTACAGCTTTTTCCTGATGGTAAATATGAATATTCGGAAAATGGCAAAGACGTAATAGCTTTTAATTTTGTAAACACAGCTTTTGAAAATTTTGCCATAAACCCGGAATATTTTACGGCTGAAGAACAGAGTGAAATACCTGAGATAACAAATAAACTTCAAATAGAACAGTTTATTGATTTTGAAAGAGTTCCACAGAAAAATAAAAAAATCTATAATTCTCTTGTTAATGCTTTTATGTCAGGAATTAAATTTGATAATTATTTTGTTGTGAATGGTTTTTCAGGTAATAATATAAGACTTAATCAAATTACAGATGATTCAGTTTATATTACAGCAAACTTTAAAAACTCAACACTGTTTTTTGTAAGAGAAGACGATAACAGAGTCAGACTTGAAAAAATAGATGAATCTTATGTTGAGGAAATAAAAAAAGAAGGTAAAATTATTTATAATAATGGAACGGTAGAAGATTTTGATGGAAAAACAATATTTGACGTTGTTGAATATGATAAAGTTTCAATAGGAAGCAAATTTCTTGGTTATGTAATTAAAATAGCTCCTTCAGCATACAGTTCAAATATTGAAACCTTGATCGGAATTGATGAAGAAGGAAAGATAGCAGGACTTAAAATTATTTCTCAGCAGGAAACACCGGGACTTGGCGCAAAATGTCAGGAAGACTGGTTTATGAAACAATTTGTTGGTTTATCTGGTGATGAACTTGAACTTAGAGGAAAAACACCTCAGGGGAAAATAGAAAGTATTACTGCTGCAACAATTACATCAGATGCAGTAACCACTGGAGTAAGACAGGGTGTTGAAAGTTTCAGAAAAATAATTCAGGCGGGGGTTCTGGAATGAATATACTTAAAACATTAAAAAATGGAATAATAGATGAGAATCCAACTTTTGTATTAATGCTTGGATTATGTCCCACTCTTGGAGTAACAAGCAGCATGGAAAACGGACTGGGAATGGGACTTGCAACGATGTTTGTGCTTATTGGTTCTAACATGGCGGTTTCTCTAATGAAATCGGTTGTACCGTCAAAAATCAGAATACCAGTTTTTATTGTAATAATAGCCTCGTTTGTTACCATAGTTGATATGCTCATGAATGCATATTTTCAGCCTCTTTATCTTAAACTCGGGCTTTTTATACCTCTCATAGTGGTTAACTGTGTAATACTTGGCAGAGCAGAAGCTTTTGCTTCAAAAAACAATATTTCAGCCTCTTTTTTAGACGCTGTAGGAATGGGACTTGGATTTACTCTTGCACTCGGACTTTTAGGAGCAATAAGAGAATTATTTGGTAATGGAACAGTATTAAATATTTCTGTTTTCGGCTCAAATTTTGAACCGGCACTGATAATGATACTTCCTCCGGGAGCTTTTTTTACACTTGGATTTCTTGTGGCTTTAAAAAAATATATGGAAAAAAGAGGTTAGTATATGGGTGGTGTACAAATTTTTACCATTGTAATATCAGCAATTTTTGTAAATAATTTTGTTTTATCAAGGTTCCTGGGATTATGTCCATTCGTAGGTGTTTCAAAAAAAATTGAAACGTCTGTAGGAATGGGTTTTGCTGTTATGTTCTGTATGACTTTAGCAGGAATAGTAACCTGGTTTTGTAATCAGTTTATTCTAGTTCCTTTCAATATTGAGTATTTGAGAACAATTATGTTTATACTTGTAATAGCTTCACTTGTTCAGTTTGTTGAACTATTTATGAAAAAATTTTTACCAGCACTTTATCAGGCACTGGGTATTTTTCTTCCACTTATTACAACAAATTGTGCGGTATTAGGTGTTTCAATTATAAATATTCAATCTGAATATGGACTTTTAGAAACTCTGATAAACAGCATCAGTGTTGCTGTCGGTTTCATGCTTGCACTTCTGCTTATGGCTGGAATAAGAGAAAGACTTGAACTTGCTGAAATTCCGACTAGTTTCCAGGGTGCAGGAATAGTATTTGTAACAGCAGGATTACTTTCACTGGCATTTATGGGTTTTATAGGAATACTCTAAGGAGAGAATAATATGGAAACTGCAATTTTAGGATTAGGATTACTGGGGCTTTTTTTTGGACTGCTCCTTGGAATAGCATCAAAAATATTTTATGTTGAAATTGATGAAAGAGTTGAAAAAATAAATGAGGCGCTTCCTGCGGCTAACTGTGGTGCCTGTGGATATGCCGGATGTATGGGGCTGGCTGAGGCAATAGTTAAAGGAGAAGCACCACCAGATGCATGTATTCCCGGTGGAGCTTCCACCACAAAAAAGATATGTGAAATAATGGGTAGTACGGCAACAAATTCTAAGCCAAAGGTTGCATTTTTAAAATGTAAAGGAACAAAATTAGATACAAAAAATAAATTTGATTATTATGGTGTTAACGACTGTAAAGCAGCTGTATTAATGTCTAATGGCTTCAAATCCTGTGAATATGGATGTCTTGGACTGGGAACTTGCGTTAAAGTTTGCCCTTTTGATGCAATTTTTATCAATGAAGAAACAGGACTTGCAGAAGTAATTGTTGATAAATGTACAGGTTGTGGAAAGTGTGTAAAAGAATGTCCAAAAAATGTTCTTGAGCTTATCCCATGTGATGCTGAAGTTTTTGTAACATGTAATTCTCAGGATAAAGGAGCACATGTAAAAAAAGTCTGTGACAGGGGATGTATAGGATGTAAAATCTGTGAAAAAGTATGTCCTTTTGGTGCAGTAAAAGTAGATAATAATATTGCTCATATTGATTATTCTCTTTGTAGAAGCTGTAATCTTTGTTATGAAAAATGTCCTGTAAAAGTAATTGATTCAAAAGTAACAGTTAAAAAGAAAGCGTTTATTGAGGACGAAAAATGTATCGGGTGCACGATATGTAAAAAAGTATGTCCGGCAGATGCGATTGAAGGTGAACTTAAAGGGAAACATACTGTGATAACTGATAAATGTATAGGCTGCAGTATCTGCTATGAAAAATGTCCAAAGAAAGCCATAGAAATGAAGGAAGTTTAATGAAACAGGCTTTTTTTTTTGAATATGAGCTGGAAAAAAACACTGTAACTTGTGAGCTTTGCCCAGTCAAATGTATATTTGACAAAGAAGATAAAGTTGGAAACTGCCGGGTTTATATTCGAAAAAACAATAAACTGTGGAGCACGACTTATGGAAAAATAAGTGCAGCTGCTCTTGATCCTGTTGAAAAAAAACCGCTTTATCACTTTAATCCGGGAAAAAAAATTTTTTCTGTGGGAAGTTTTGGATGTAATATGCACTGCAGTTTCTGTCAGAACTGGGTTATAAGTCAGCAGGGAGCAGTTGAGCATGATGAAATTCCCCCGACAGAGCTTGTAAAGAAAGCGCTTGAAATCAATAATAATATAGGCATAGCATACACTTACAATGAACCATTTGTGTGGTATGAATATGTTTATGATACTGCATCTGTCGCGTTTGACAAAGGGCTGAAAAACGTTGTTGTAAGTAATGGTATGATTAATGAAAAACCATTAAAAAAACTTATCCCTTTTATTCATGCATTTAATATTGATCTTAAAGCTTTTTCACAGGATTTTTATAAAAAAAACTGTTCAGGTAATCTTGAGTGTGTAAAAAATACAATTAAAACAATTTTTGTCTCAGGTAAACATATTGAGATAACAAATCTTGTTATACCAGAATTAAATGACAATCTGGATGATTTTGAAAAAATGTGTAAATGGATATCGGAAATGTCAGCTGATATACCTCTTCATATTTCAAGATATTTCCCGAATTATAAAATGAGTAAAGAAAGAACATCTGTGGAACTGGTAGAAAAATTAAAAAATATTGCAAAAAACTATTTAAATTATGTATATTTAGGTAATGTATAAAATTAATCGCAATTAAGTATTTTGAATTAATGCTTTAAATAAGGAGAAAGATTTTTATGTCGAATTTTGACTGGGAACAGATTGAAAAAGATGCAGCCAGAAAGAAACTTATCATGCTTGGAATTATTATTTTTATAATTATTTCCGCATTATTATATTTTGTTATGAATTTAAAAAAATCCTCACAAGCCAGCATAATTCCAGAAAATATTATAACTGTTAAAGATAGTGCTGAATCAATCACAGAACAGCCTAATAAACATGAGGTGTTGAATATGGATTATACAGTGAAAATCGGAAGATTTTCCGATTTTTCATCAGCCAGAGAATTTATTCTTGCAAGTAATATTCGGGATTTTAATTTATACAGAGAAAATGGAGAGGTGTTTGTCAACCTTGGCAAAATTCAATCTTATGAAGAAGCTCAGAAAATTCGTGACGAATATATAAAAACTGGTTTTCCGGCAATTGTGGAAATATATGAAGAAAAACCAGTTGAAAATTTCAGCTTATATAATGAAGAAGAAAAAAAGGAACCTGAACCTGAACAAACTCATAATACAGAAACCACAGTTAATATAACCGAGGAAATTACTTCTGATAAGGATATATCTGAAGGTTGGACTGTTCAAGTTGCAGCTTTTAAAGATATAAAAGATGCAACTTTTTTAAAAAATACACTTCGGTTTGATGGTATAGAATCCACAATAGTGAAAGAAGAAGATTATTTTAAAGTATGGGTTGGTATATTTCCTACAAGAGAACAGGCTCAGGAACATTCAAAAAAAATTGACAGTAAAAAAGTAACTGGTTTTTATATTCGCAGGACTAAGAGGTGAAATTCAGATTTTCCTTTTTATTTTTCTTTTTATTGATTTGTTTTTCAACCAATGGTCAGATATTAGAATTTTCCCATTATATCGAAAACACCGCTTTAAAATATCCTGTTGCAGTTACAAGAGTGTTTGATTATGTTTTTGTGGTTGATAAAATTGAAAAATCTGTTTTCAGATTTGATATTGAAGGAAATTTTCAACTTAAATTCGGAATTGAGGAATTCAAACTTCCAACAGATATTGAAAGTGATGGTTTCGGTAATATTTATATTCTTGATTCTCATGATAATATGATAAAAAAATTTGATGTAAACGGAGTATTTTCAGGAGTATCAGCCCAGGGATTTTATCATCCTTCGGATTTATCAAGAAGTGTAGATGGAAAATTTATTGTTGCAGATTATGGAAATTCAGAGGTGAAAATTTATTCTCCTGATTTTAAACTTACCGAAACAATAAAATGTGTTGATGGTGATAAAAAGTCTTACTCTCCAACATCTGCTAATATTAACGGTAACACATTAATAGTTTCAAACTGGAATGATGGTAAAGTTTACATTTACAATCTAAAAGGAAATCTTCTAACAGAAAATACAGATATAATTAATAAAAATAATATTTTTGGAAAAATTGAAGGAATAGTATCAGATCCAATGGACAGATTTTATCTGCTTGACTGGGAAAAATCATCATTACATATTTTTGATAAGTTTTTCATTCATATAAATACACATAAACATAATTCAGTCGGGAATAAAAACTTTAGATTTCCAACAGATTTAAAAATACTCAGAAACGAAGTTTATATATGCGATTCTCTGAATAAAAGGATAATTGTATATAAGATTTCTACTCAGCCTCAGCCTGAGATTATTATTCAGAATATAACCGAGGTTGAATTTCCAATTCTTGATATAGGGTTTGAGTCAAATTTTAATGATTTTGATACAAACAAACTTGAACTTTTTATTGGTGGAAAACAGGTTGAATTTGAACCATCTCCAATAGATGTAATGAGAGTTAGAGTAAAATTCCCTATAGAGCTTACAGATAAAATAATTGATTTTTCGGGTTTTTATAATTATAATGATTCTTTAAAGCTCATATTCGAAAAGAAAGCAAGAGTGGAGAAAAACAGCCTATGAAATTTTCAAGAAAAGCACATGAAACTGTAGAGTCTTTAGTTTTCCTTGCCCCGTTTCTGGTAGTGTTTGGATTATTCCTTGCATATCCAATAATTTACTCGCTTTACCTGTCTTTTCACAAAGTCGGTGATCTTTCATCTGTATTTTCAAGTCTTGAATTTGTTGGATTATCACATTACAGTGAATTGTTCAAAGATACCGAATTCTGGTGGTCTCTTGTAATAACTTTTGTTTATTCACTTATATCGATTCCTTTTGGAATTTCATTTGCACTTATGCTGGCACTGTTACTTAACAATAAACTACCAGGCAAAACATTTTTCAGAAGTGCATATTTTCTTCCAAATGTGCTTGATATACTTGTTGTAAGTATGATATGGACGTTAATATACAGCGCGCCTTATGGATATCTTTTGCAGTTTATTGGAAAGATTGCTGATATGAATATATGGATTATTTCCTCAGTTTTTAATTCATTTTATAATTTTTTCTCAAAAACTGGATTTCTTGGTAATCCCTTCACTGCATTGCCATCAATAATATTCGCGCTCACTCTTAAAGGAGCAGGATTTGGAATGGTACTTTTTCTTGCAGCAATTCAGAATATACCGGGGGATATATATGAAGCAGCAGATATAGATGGTGCAAGTAAGATAAGAAAATTCTATCATATTACACTTCCTTTATTAAAACCAATTCTTCTTTTCATGGTAATAACTGGAGTAATTGGTTCTCTTAATGCTTTTACTGAAATATATATCATGACATCGGGCGGACCAAACGTTACTATTGGAGAATCAGTACCGTTTTTCGGAGGAACAACACAGGGAGCAACAAAAGTTACAGGCTATTATCTTTTCAGAAAATTCAGAGATCTTAAGCTTGGATATGCTGCCGCCATGTCTTACATACTTCTTTTTATTACCATATTTATTACATTTCTCAATATGAAATTATTAAAAAAAGAGGATTAAAATGAAAATAAATATCGATAGAGAAAAATTTAAATTATACTCGCTTATAGCTGCATTGTTGCTTGGTCTTTTGATAGTTTTATTTCCTTTTGCATGGATGTTCTCAACAGCACTGAAATCTCCGGGAAATGCATTTACTTTTAATCTTATCCCTGAGAAACTTAATTTTGACAATTTCAAGGCAGTGCTTGCAGGAGAAAATTTGGCAAAAAATCCTGAATATGTACCTTATTATCGTGAAGCATCTGATACAGTAAGTTTTCTTACTGAGGCGGATAAACCAGCTTATCTTATTATAAATAATCACAGATATAACACTCCGGTACCTCTTAAAAAAAGTTCTCAGGGGAAAAATGTATGGGAAGAATCCATACCACTTGATAATGGCAGATATCAGTATTCTTTTCATTCATTTGAAAAGCTGCATAAATTAAAAGTCTGGCCTGATAGAGAAAGAGTAAGACTGGAAGCTCCAATAAAAGGTAAAACAGTTTATGTAATTGGTAATATGACTGGCTGGAGACCTCAGAGATTGAGAGAAGAAAATGGAGTTCACTATACTTTCATGTTTCTTGACCCGGGTGATTATACATATTATTTTACAACAGAAGTCCCGGTTATAAGAAATCTGGTTTTCAGAAAAACAGGTCGATTTTTAAGAATAGAAGACCTTGGAATTGTTCCAGTGATTAAAGAGAATGAAATAGAAATTTTTTATGAACCAGTTAGTGATAAACCTGTTTATTATGTAACTGATAAAAATGGATGGAAAATAAATCCTGAGCAGAAAGCGTTGAGATATGGGTCTAATATGGTTAGGGTGATTTTACCTAAAACTTCAAAATTTTATATTAATTTTTTTGAAACTGATGACATAAAAACACTTGAAGGAATAGATTTACGTAAAAACTGTTATAATTATGAACTAGTAAATGACAGAGTAAAAATTGGTAGAAATCATTTCTGGCATGAATTTAGAAATGTATTTAAAAATCAGGGTAATTTTGCAAGATATTTCTTTAACAGTCTTATTGTTGCGCTGCTTGCCGCTTTTTTCACAACTATTATTTGTTCATTTTCGGGATATGTTTTCGCCAAAAAGAACTTTTATGGTAAAGAAGTGCTTTTTAAACTTCTGTTAGCTGGAATGATGGTACCCGGAATGATGTTTATGGTTCCACAATATGTTCTGGTTTATGTGCTTGGGACGATCGATTTTTTAAATATTGGAAAAATTCTTACCTCTCTTCATATTATGGGTATGAACACCTATGGAGCAATGTTTATACCCCATCTTGCCAATGTTTTTGGACTTTTCATGATAAAACAGTATATGGAAACAATACCAACCTCACTAATTGAAGCTGCAAGAATAGATGGAGCTTCAGAGTCCAGAATTTTTTACAGAGTTATAATGCCCGTGGCTTCACCAATTGTGATGACACTTTTTCTGCTGACCTTTATCGGACAGTGGTCAAACTTTCTCTGGCAGCTAATTATGAGCACAAGTTCAAATATGTACACTCTTCCGGTTGGTCTGGCTATGTTTCAGGGGCAGTATTCAGCCGAATGGACAAAACTGATGGCAGCTTCAACAATTACCGTTGTTCCAATAATCATACTGTTTGTTTTTGCTCAGCGATATTTTATTGAAGGAATGACCAAAGGAGCAGTAAAAGGTTGATATGGAAAAGTGTTTAAAGCTGATTCACTTTAGTTTTGAAAATAATATAAACGATTCAGACAGTTTGATAAATAAATTCTATCAACTTGACGGTATAGAATCTGTTGATATAATCGGTGAAGAAAAAATAATCTACATTTCCTTTGATTGTGAATATATATCTATTGATGATATTATAGCTTTTTTAAAAAATAATGGGGTAAAAATAATTACATAAAGGAGCAAATATGAAAAAAATTTTTTCAATTGTGACAATTTTATTTTTTATTATGATTTTCCTTACTGCATGTGGTGGCGGAGATAATGAGTCTCAGACTGCAACTCAGGCAAGAGGGGCTGATAAAGTTTTTGGTTTTGCCATGGATAACAGTTTGTGGTGGACTTTTCCATTCTTTAATACATATGGTGCAGAATTTATAAGAGATGGAAAATGTGTTTTAAATGAAGAACCAGGTGTAAATGCACTTCAGTTTAAATCTGATTTGTATAATAAACATAAAATTGAAGCAGGTGCATGGCAGAGTGGTGCGGTTGGACCAGATGCAGGATTTCTTAATGAAAGATATGCTATGATACTTAATGGCCCATGGGTTGTAAAAAATTATAAAGATGCAGGATTGAATTTTGGTGTGGCATTAATCCCTGAAGGTCCTGAAGGAACTTCAACAAATGTTGGTGGAACAAATATGGTAGTGTTTAATAATTCAAAACATCCTTTCTGGGCTGCAAAATTTCTTGAATTTCTTGCAAGTGTAGAAATTCAGGCGCTATGGGGTAACAAACTTGAACAGATACCTGTAAATCTTAAAGCTTATGATTTGATAGACACAGTTGATAAACCATTTCTAAAAACTTTTATGGAACAGATGAAATACGCTAAAGCAAGACCGCTTATTCTTGATTACAGTGAACTTGAAGAAATAATAAATCCACAGATGGAAGCTGCTTTGAAGGGTCAAAAAACTGTAAAAAAAGCTTTAGATGATGCGGTTGAAGTTATAGAAAACAGAATTCTTTCAAAAGAAAATAATCTTCAGTTCCCAGATGGAGTGGCAAAGAATTTTTCAACAGACAGAAACGCAGAAATCAGTATATGGGTAACATATAATCCTGAAGAAGTTGCAGTTTTCAATGAAATCGCTTCTATTTTTGAACAAAAAAATCCCGGAGTGACTGTAAAAGTTGAACAAATTCCTTGGGGAGGACATCAGGAAAAAATACTAACCTCTCTTGCAACAAATACTACACCTGATATTGCCCGCGTTGACAGTGTTTTTGTATATAAACTTGCTCATGGTAATGCAATATTTAATTTAAGTCAGTTCGGACTGGATCATCTTATTGAAGATCTTGTTCCAGCTGGTTCAGGTTCATGTATAATTGAGGGTAAATTATGGGCAGTTCCTGATCAGATAACAGGAGTTGCACTATTTTATAATAAAGATATGTTTTCAGAAAATGGGCTGGATCCAGAACATCCCCCGAAAACGTGGGAAGAATTCGTAGAATTTGGAAAAATCCTGACTAAATAATTTAATACAATGGAAACAAGCTAAAAGTCAGACTGTAAAATCAGGTGAACGGTTGTATTATTTTGTCATATTACCCGGAAACAGTCAGACCCTGAAAGGAGAATGATTGATGAATAAGTTGAAAAAAATTACTGTAGAAACAAAAATTCCAGAAAAAATTGGTAAATTGCATGATATTTCAAAAAATTTATGGTGGTGCTGGAACAAAGAAGCAACTGAAATGTTCAGAATGATTGACAGACAGAAATTTTCTGAATTTTCTAATAATCCAGTAAAGCTG
>Ga0172382_10011245_pt1 | contig 11867 bp, 9 predicted proteins | sample Leawel138RmetaG_FD_122245 | JGI IMG/M metagenome (GOLD analysis project Ga0172382, IMG submission 122245) | Leachate microbial communities from a municipal landfill in Southern Ontario, Canada - Leachate well 138R metaG | ecosystem: Engineered > Solid waste > Landfill > Unclassified | place...
CAGGCCCGGGAAGGCCGAGAACGGCCCGTCGCGGGCGATCCCGGCCCGGCTCAGCCGCCAGAGCAGGCCGGCGCCGTCCGTCCCGGCTGCGATCTCGCGGGTGATGCCGCCGCCGTTGCGCCACGGTTCGGGCCGCAGGGACGAGAGCGGGACCAGCCGCGGCGCCGTCCTCACCCGAACAGCGCCCGCGCGGTTCTCTGCCATTCGGCGCGGATCGCCCCGGCCTGCGGATGGTGGCGGTCGCGGATCACCCATTTCCCGCCGACCATGACATCGCGCACCGGGTTCTGTGTGCCGGCCAGCAGCCAGGCGTCCAGCACCGTCCGCGGCCCGTGGCCGAGCAGGACGTGGCTCTCCGCGTCGAGCATCACCAGATCGGCCCGCCGCCCGGGCACGAGCGCGCCGCCGCCCTGCCCCGATGCCTGCTCGCCGCCGGCAAGCGCGGTGTCGAACAGCAGCCGCCCGGAATGGACCGGAGCGCCATCGGCGCGCGGGGCGGCCAGCACGTTGCGGCGGTTCAGTTGCAGGCGCTTGCCCAGTTCGAGGATCCGCAGCTCCTCGGCGGTCGAGGTCGAGTAATGGCTGTCGGTGCCGATCCCCCAGGCGCCGCCGGCACGGTGGTATTCGGGCAGGGCGAAGAAGCCGTCGCCCATCGTCGCTTCGGTCAGCGGGCAGATGCCGGCCACGGCACCGCTCGCGGCCGCGCCGGCGATCTCGGATGCATCCATATGGGTGGCATGGACCAGGCACCAGCGCTCATCGAGCCCGGTATTGTCGAGCAGCCATTGCACCGGGCGGGCGCCGAGCCCGGCCTCGACCTCGGCCACCTCGTGGGTGGTCTCGGAGACATGGATATGGATGCGGGCCTGCGGGTCGATGCCGTCGAGCCCCGCCAGCGCCGCCCGCACCTCGTCCGGCGCCACCGCGCGCAGGGAATGAAGCGCCATGCCGACCCGCAGATGCGCCGCGTCGCGGCTGCGCAGGGTCTCGAGCAGCTTCAGGTAATCGTCCACCGGATGGACGAAGCGGCGCTGGGTCTCCTCGACCGGCCTGCCGATCCCGCCATGGGCATAGAGCACCGGCAGCAGCGTCAGGCCGAGCCCGGCGCGGGTTGCGGCGGCGATGATCCGGTCGGACATCTCGGCCGGGTTATCGTGGGGCTGTCCGCCGGGCCGGTGGTGGACATAGTGGAACTCGCAGACCGCGGTCATGCCGAATTGCAGCATCTCGAGATAGACCAGCGCGGCCACCGCCTCGACCGCCTCGGGGGTCAGGCGGTCGACGAGGCGATACATCTCCTGCCGCCAGGTCCAGAGATTGTCCTCGGCGCGGGCGCCGGTGACGAACTCGGTCCGGCCGGCCAGCGCGCGCTGGAAGGCGTGGGAATGCAGGTTCGACAGGCCGGGCACGCCAAAGCCCGGCAGGCGTTCGTCCACCCCCCGCTCCGGCCTGGCGCCCGAGACCGCGAGGATCGTGCCGTCGGCGCCGGTCTCGAGGAACCCGGGCGAGAGCCAGCCCCCCGGCTGGTGGAGATGTTCGACCTCGTAGACCTTGCCCATGTCCCGCTCCCTCAGGCCGCGTCGTCGCGCCAGACCACCCGGCCGGCCTTCATCACCAGCCGCGCCCGGCCGCGGCCCAGCCGATAGGCCATGTCCTCGAACCGCTGGTGCGGGAAGATGGCGATATCGGCATCCTTGCCCGGCTCGAGCGAGCCGATGCGATGCCCGCGGTCGAGCGCCTGCGCGGCATGGAGGGTGCCGGCCCGGATCGCCTCGGCCGGCGAGAAGCGGTAGAGCCGGCAGGCGAGCTGCACCACGAAGGGCATCGATTCCAGCCAGCAGCCCGGGCACATGTCGGTCGCCAGCGCCACCGTCACCCCGGCATCCATTAACGTCCGGGCATCGAAGGGCCGCGCATGGCCGACCGCGAAGTCGAGCGCCGGCATCACCACCGCCACCACGCCGGCCGCGCGCAGCCCCGCGTATTCCGACGGATCGGTGAAGTTCATGTGATCGGCCGAGACCGCCCCCAGCTCCGCCGCCAGCTTCGAGCCGCCGATATGCGAATAGGCATCGGTGTGGATCTTCACCTTCAGCCCGTGCTCGAGCCCGCGCTCGAGGATCGCCCGCGATTCCGCGACGGTGTAATAGCCGTCGTCGCAATAGACATCGTTGAACTCGGCCAGTCCGCGCCGCGCCACCTCGGGGATCATCACCTCGAGGATTTCGCGGATGTATTCATCGCGGCCCATGTCGTCGGGAAACTCATGGGCGCCGAGGAAGGTCGAGACCACCTCGACCGGCTGGATGCGGTCGAGCTCGCGGTTGACCTCGAGCATCCTGATCTCGGTTGCGGTATTCAGCCCGTAGCCGGACTTGCTTTCCACGGTGGTGGTGCCGAAGGCCAGCATCTGCCCGAGCCGTTCGGCGGCGCTGGCGACCAGATCCCCGGTCGATGCCGCGCGCATCATCCGCGCGGTGGCCGTGATGCCGGCGGGGATGCCCATGGCCGCGATCTCGGCGGTGCTGCGGCCCTGCACCTTCTGGGCATATTCCTCGACCCGCGAGCCATGGAACACCAGATGGGTGTGGCAATCGACGAAGCCGGGCATGACCAGGCCGCCGCCGGCGTCGATCCGCTCGGCGCCGGCAATGTCATGGGCGGCGGCGACCGCATCGCGCGTGCCGATGGCGGCGATGGCATTGCCCGCCACCGCCACCACCGTATCGCCGCCGAGGGCCCCGACCAGATCGGGCGCATCGGGGGCGCAGGTCAGGACCTGACCCGCGTTCTCGATCAATGCCGTGATCTTCACCATGCCGGTGCCCTCCGTTCCGTCACTTCTCGCGCTTGCGCGGCGCGGCGGCGTCATCCGGCCCGAAGGTCGCGTTCGGCGACCACCAGAGCGGCACCTGCACCCCGTCCTTCTCGAACCGCTCGGCCGCGGTGCGGCGGGCGATGTCATAGCCGGCCTGGGCATGACGCACCACGCCGATCCCCGAGTCGGTGGTCAGGCAGGCCGAGAGCCGCACATCCGCCTCGGCGGAACCGTCGGCGATCATCGTCACCCCGGTATGCACCGCCTCGCCCATCGAGTAGTTCTCCTGGATCGCCACCAGATCGGCCCCGGCGGCGGTGTTCAGCAGCGCGTTGAGATAGGGCCAGTCCGAGATCAGGTCCGAACCGTCGAGCATCTTCTCCGATTCGAAGGTCGGATTGACGATCGAGCCCGAGTCGAGATTGTCGCGCGAGAAGGCCACCGGCCCCTTCAGCTCGCCCGAGCGCACCATCTCGTTCACGCGCATCCCGAAGGCCTTGCGCTGGCCGAAGCCGAGATAGCAGATCCGCGCCGGCAGGCCCTCGATCGGGATATGCTTGCGCGCCAGCCGGATCCAGCCGCGCACGAGGTCGTCGTCGGCGAACATCTCCTCGACCAGATCGTCGAGCTTCGCGAGGTCCTCGGGATCGCGCGAGACGCAGGTCCAGCGGAACGGGCCGCGGCCCTCGCAGAACAGCGGCCGGATATAGGCGGCGACGAAGCCGGGGATATGCATCGCCTCCGCCTCGGGCATCCCGGCGTCGCGGGCCTCCTTGCGCAGCGAGTTGCCGTATTCGAACACCTGCACGCCGCGGTCGTAGAACCCGTTCATGAGTTCGAGCTGCTCGATCATCGACTTGCCGGCCCGGGCGAAATAGGCGTCGCGGTCGCTGCGGCGCAATTCGCGGGCCTCGTCCACGGTCAGCCCCTCGGGGATGTAGGAGAGCGGGTCATGCGCCGGGGTCATGTCGGTGATGATGTCGGGCATGAAGCCCGAATCGCGCGCCTTGCGCAGCACCTCGACCGCATTGCCGTAAAGCGCGATGCCCAGCGGCCGGCCCTCGGCGGCGGCGGCCTTCGCCTTGGCCACGGCCTCGTCGAAATCCTCCACGATCTCGTCGCAATAGCCGACCTCGAGGCGCTTCTTCATCACCTCCATGTCGACATCGGCGCAGATCGAGACCCCGCCCAGCATGGTCATGGCCCGCGGCTGGTTGCCGCCCATGCCGCCCATGCCCGCGGTCAGCAGGATGCGGCCCTTGAGGCTGCCGTCGAACTTCTGGTCCCTGATGGCGACGAGGGTCTGGAACGTGCCCTGGATCACCCCCTGCGTGCCGATATATTCCCAGGGCGCGGCGGTATACTGGGCATAGATCGTCAGGTTCCTGTCCTGAAGGTCGTAAAAGACCGGCCAGGTCGCCTTCATGATGTTGGTGGTCGCCATCACCACCCGCGGCGCCAGCGTCGAGGTGCGGAAGATCGCCACCGGCATCCCCGACTGCACCACCAGGGTCTCGTCGTTCTCGAGCTCCTGCAGCGATTTCACGATCGCATGGTAGCTTTCCCAGTTGCGGGCCGCCTTGCCGATGCCGCCGTAGATCACCAGCTCCTCGGGATGCTCGGCATTCTCCATGTTGTTCTCGAGCATGCGCAGGATCGTCTCCTGCCTCCAGCCCTTGCAGCGCAGGTTGTTGCCGCCCATCGCGCGGACGGAATAGAGGATCTCGGGCTTGCCCATCGGCATTTTCCTTCTCTCGGGCTGCGGCACGGGCCGGAGCGGGGCCAAATAGTATAGACAACTATATACCACATCTGTCCCGGAGCTTGTCAAGCACCCTGCGGGACATGCTCGCCGCTCTCCCCGCCATTGCGAGACGGCGCAGCCGCCGCGGCAATCCATGACCTCCGGGCCATGGCTTGCTTCGCCTGCGGCGCGCAATGACGGGGTGCGGCTGGCGCCCGCGGAGAACATCCCTATCATGCCGCCATGCCCGAGACCCGGAACCCCCCGATGCCCAGACCCCGCCCCCGCGCTGCGGCCCCCGCCGGCCAGTCCCTCGGCCAGATGGTGCGCAACCATGTCCTGGCGCGGATCGAATCGGGCGAATGGGGCGAGGGCGCCCGCATCCCCTCCGAGACCCGGCTGGTCGCGGAACTCGGCGTCTCGCGCATGACCGTGCACGGCGCGCTGCGCGACCTCGCCGCCGAGGGGGTGCTGCTGCGCCGCCAGGGCGCCGGCACCTTCGTCGCCCCCCGGCGCAGCCAGTCGACCTTTCTCGAACTGCACAACATCCACGACGAGATCGAGGCCCGCGGCAAGACCCATACCGCGCAGGTGCTGGCGCTCGAGGCGCTGTCCTGCGACCTCGCGGTGGCGACCGAACTCGAGCTGCCGCCGGGCTCGGACGTGTTCCACTCGGTGCTCCTGCACCGCGAGGACGGCCGGCCGCTGCAGATCGAGGATCGCTACGTCAATCCGCGCTTCGCGCCGGACTACATGGACCAGGATTTCACCCGCATCACCCCCAACGAGCACCTGATGGCCGCCGGCCCGCTCGAGGCGGTGGAACATGTCATCCAGGCCCTGCCCGCCGACGACGACACCCGCGCCCTGCTCGGGATGGGCCCCGGCGAGCCGGTCCTGCTCATGCGCCGCCGCACCTGGTCGCGCGGCATGGTCGCCACCAGCGCCCGCCTCCTCCACCCCGGCGCGAGATTCAGCCTCGGCGGCCGCATGCCCGCGGGAAGGTGAGGGGCCCCCCATCGGCAATTGACACGCCCCGGCGCCGTTGCTGACATGGCGCCATCGCCGCGCCGTCCCGGGATGGATGATCTGGACTCATGTCGGACTATCGCCGCAACCTGCCGCCGCTGGGCACGCTGATCGCATTCGAGGCCACGGCCCGGTGCATGAGCTTCACCCGTGCCGCGCGCGAGATCGGGGTGACCCAGGCGGCGGTGAGCCGGCAGATCAAGGCGCTCGAGGCGCATCTGGGCTTTCCGGTGTTCCTGCGCCGGCCGCGCAGCCTCGAGCTGACCGAGCGCGGCGGGATCCTCGCGCGGGCGCTGTCGGAATCGCTGGCCAATGTCGCCACCGCGGTCCGCGCCGTCTCGGGCGAGCCGCGGCCCGAACGGCTGGTCATCAGCGCCTCGGTCGCGTTTTCCCATTTCTGGCTCCTGCCGCGGCTGACGGCGTTCCGGCGCGACAACCCTTCGGTGCAGCTGCGGCTGATCGCCCAGGACGAGGCCGGCGACCTGCGCCGCGGCGATACCGATCTCGCGATCCGCTACGGCGAGGGCCGCTGGCCGGACGGCAAGGCCAGCCTGCTGCTGACCGACCATGTCTATCCGGTCTGCAGCCCCGATTACATCGCCGCGAGGGGCCGCCCCGACTGTGCCGCCGATCTGGCCGGGCACCGCCTGATCGCCGCCCATCCGCAGGAGGCGCACTGGCTGGACTGGGCGCGCTGGAGCGCCTCCTTCGGGGTGCCGGGCGGCGAGCCCGAGATCGCGCTGACCTGCAACTTCTACACCGATGCGGTGCAGGCCGCGCTGTCGGGGGCCGGGATCGCGCTGGGGTGGCACCGGCTGATCGGGCATCTGGTCGCCGAGGGCCGGCTGGTGCGGGTCGCCACCGAAAGCTGGCAGCTCCGCGAGGCCTATTATCTGGTCCTCAACCGCGAGCGCCGGCACCGGCCGATGGTGGCGGCCTTCCTCGACTGGATCACCGCCACGGCGGCGGCGCTGCCGCCGCTCGACCCGGCGCCGGCGTGACGCATAACTCCAGATCATGCGCGGCATGAACGGAAGTGATGTTTACAGCCGCGGGGCCGGTGACCAACATGCCTGCCAGCCGGCGTGCTGACGGCGCCGTGATCCCGCTCGCGCGGATGCGGGGCCGGGGCCGGATGCGACCAGGGAGGGGCACCCGTCTTGACCGAAGGAACCGCGCCAGAGACCGCGACTCCGCCCCGGATCCGGGCCGCCAGTGTCAGCAAGCTGTTCGGAGGCAACCGTGCCGAGGCCCGGCGCCTGATCGGCGAGGGGCTGGACAAGGTCGAGATCCTGCGGCGCACCGGCTGCACCATCGCCGTCAACGACATCAGCTTCGACGTGGCGGCGGGCGAGATCTTCGTGGTCATGGGCCTGTCCGGCTCGGGCAAGTCGACGCTGGTGCGCTGTCTCAACCGGCTGCTCACCCCCGATGCCGGGCGGGTCGAGATCGACGGCGAGGATATCTGCGCCGCCGATGACGACCGGCTGCGCGCCCTGCGGCTGGAAAAGATCACCATGGTCTTCCAGCATTTCGCGCTGCTGCCGCATCGCACCGTGGCCGAGAATGCCGCATACGGGCTGAAGATGCGCGGCATGACCCCGGCCGCGCGGCGCGAGAAGGCGCATCAGGCGCTCGAGGCGGTGGGGCTGCTGCCCTGGGCCGATCGGCTGCCCTCGGACCTCAGCGGCGGGATGCAGCAAAGGGTCGGGCTGGCGCGCGCGCTGGCGCTCGACCCCGAGATCCTGCTCATGGACGAGCCGTTCGGCGCGCTCGACCCGCTGATCCGGCAGGACATGCAGCACGAGCTGATCGAACTCCAGGCGCGCCACAGGACGACGATCATCTTCATCACCCACGACCTGAACGAGGCCCTGACGCTGGGCGACCGGGTGGCGGTGATGAAGGACGGGCGCTTCTCGCAGGTCGGCACCCCGTCGGAAATCGTGCTCGCGCCCGCCGACGACTATGTTTCGGCCTTCACCCGCGAGATCGACCGCGCCCGGGTCCTGCCGGTCTCGGCCGCCCTGCGCGGCAGCATGGTCGAGGGGGCCGAAAGCCTGCCCGGAGTTCCCGCCGACACCCGGCTCTCGGCGGTGCTGGGGCAGCTCGGGCAGGGGCCGCTGCGGGTCGTGGGGCGGGACGGGGCGCTGAAAGGCGTCGTGACGGCGGCGGATGCGGCGGCGATCGCGGCACCGCCGGGAAAGGGCTGAGCCATGGCATTGCTCGATTCGATCACCTCGGCGGCCGATGTCCTGCGGCCCTCGGCCCATGCGATCCTGCCGCTGGACAAATGGATCCAGAGCGCGGTGCGCGAATGGCTGGTGCCGGTCATGCGCCCCACCTTCCGGGCGATGCAATGGCCGGTGGCGAAGGTGATGGACGGGCTCGAGGCGGTGCTGCTGGGCGTGCCCTTCATCCTGCTGCTGGTGCTGGCCGGCTGGGTCGCGTGGCGGGCCAAGGGGGCGTGGCTGTCGGCCTTCACGGTGGCCTCGCTGCTGCTGCTCGAATGGCTCGGGCTCTGGGCCGCGACCATGGTGACCTTCGCGATGATCCTGACCGCCGTGGCCTTCTGCCTGGTGATCGGCATCCCGCTCGGCATCCTCTCGGCGCGCAGCGACATGTGGGAACGGGCGCTGCGGCCGCTGCTCGACATCATGCAGACCATCCCCTCCTTCGTCTATCTGGTGCCGATCGTGATGCTGTTCGGGGTGGGAATGGTGCCGGCGGTGATCGCCACCATCATCTTCGCCCTGCCACCGCTGGTGCGGCTGACGAATCTCGGCATCCGCCAGGTCAACCGCGAGCTGGTCGAGGCCGGCCGGGCCTTCGGCTCGACCCCGCGCCAGATCCTGTGGGAGATCCAGCTGCCGCTGGCGATGCGCACCATCATGACCGGGGTGAACCAGACGCTGATGCTGGCGCTGTCGATGGCGGTGATCGGGGCGCTGATCGGGGCCGGGGGGCTCGGGCTCACGGTCTATACCGGGCTCGGGCGGCTCGATGTCGGCTATGCGACGATCGGCGGCCTCGGCATCGTGCTGATGGCGATCATTCTCGACCGCATCACCGAAGCCTTCGGCAGCGGCGACGCGGCACGGCGGCGCCGGAAGCGGAAATGAACGCAACGACAACAGGGAGGACATCATGAAGAGACAAGGCTACGCGATCGCCGGGGTGCTGGCGCTGCTGCTGGCGGCGCCGGCAGGGGCGCAGGACCTGCCGGGGGCCGGCACCACCGTGCGCATGGCCCAGCCGACATGGGACACCGAATGGTTCCAGGCCCAGATCTACCGCGCCCTGCTGCAGGAGCTGGGCTATACGGTCGAGCAGCCGGTCGCGCTCGACAATCCGCCCTTCTACCAGGCGGTCGCGCAGGGCGATGTCGATTTCTGGGCCTCGGGCTGGTTCCCGCTCCACAACACCTATCTGAGCGAGATCGAGGGTCAGGCCAGCCGCGTCGGCATGGTCGCGCGGGGCGGGGCGCTGCAGGGCTATCTGATCGACCGCGCCACCGCCGAGGCCCATGACATCCGCTATATCGAGCAGCTTCGCGATCCCGGGACCGCGGCGCTCTTCGATGCGGATGGCGACGGCAAGGCCGACATGGTCGCCTGTCCGCCCGGCTGGGGCTGCGAGCTGACCATCACCTACCAGATGGAAGCCTACGACCTGAACGACACCGTGACCCAGATCCAGGCCGCCTATTCGGCCTCGATGGCCGATGCGGTGGCGCGGTTCCAGGCCGGCGAGCCGATCCTGTTCTACACCTGGACCCCCAACTGGACCGTGGGCGAGCTGAAGCCCGGCGAGGATGTCGTCTGGCTGCAGGTGCAGTCCGCGGCCCTGCCCGACGACCAGAAGGACATGGAGGAGTTCATCTCGGTCGAGGGCGTCACCGGCTGCGCCGACGATCCCTGCGTGATGGGCTGGCCCGCCAACGACATCGAGGTGGTGGCCAACGACCGGTTCCTTGCCGACAATCCGGCGGCTGCGGCGCTGCTGGCCGAGATGAGCATCCCGCTGGCCGACATCTTCGCCCAGAATGCCGAGATGAACGCCGGCGCCTCGCGCCCCGAGGATATCGAGGCCCAGGCGCAGGCATGGATCGCCGATCACCGCGATCTGGCCGACGGCTGGATCGCCACCGCGCTCGCCGCCGCGGACTGAGACCCGGGCCTGCGGCCCTCCGGGCGGGACGCCCCGCCCGGAAACCCGCATCCGGGGCGCAGCGCGCCCCGCCCCTGCCCCCCCGATTTCCCCCGCAGAAACCGCAAAGTCGGCTCCGGCATCGGACCCGTCGCAAACGGTGCTACAAAATGTCGCGGCCGGTGGTCATATGCGCCTGCATGGTGCCGCCCCCGGGCGGAGAATTGGGAAGCCGGTGGGAATCCGGCGCTGCCCCCGCAACGGTGACGAAGGGGGATGCGGCATGGCCACCGGGGGCAACCCCGGGAAGGCGCCGCATCCGGGATCGACCCCGATCCGGCCTTCGCGAGCCCGGAAACCAGCCTGCGCATGGAGTCGAGCCGCGGCGGGCGGTCCCAGGGTCTCCCGCGCCGTCTGCAAGGACGGCACGGCGCGCCTTCGCCCACGCATCTCGTTGTTTCGGACCCCCGGCACGGGCCGGGAAAGGAGCACTGGATGCTGAACCAGAACGAAATCCACCAGCGCCTTCAGAGCCGCAGGCACGGCTTTGCCCTCGAGCGCGACCTCTACTGCGACCCCGGCACCTACGAGGCCGACCTGGAGCATATCTGGTATCGCGAATGGCTGTTCGCGGTGCCCGCCTGCGAACTGCCCAAGGCCGGCGCCTATGCGACCCTCCAGGTCGGCGCCTATCCGATCCTGATCGTGCGCGGCGACGACAACGTGATCCGCGCCTTCCACAACACCTGCTGCCACCGCGGCCAGCGGCTGACCGCAAAGGCATCGGGCAGCGCACCCAAGATCGTCTGCCCGTATCATCAATGGACCTACAATCTCGATGGCCGGCTGATCTTCGCGCGCGACATGGGCCCGGATTTCAGGACCGCCGACTACCGGCTGGGCGAGGTCCATTGCGCCGATCTCTCCGGCCTCGTCTACATCTGCCTCGCCGAGGAGGCGCCCGACATCGCCCCGCTGGCCGAGGCCGTGGCCGCCTATGTCGGGCCGTCGGACCTGAAGAATGCCCGCGTGGCCTCGGTCTCGACCATCACCGAGCTCGGCAACTGGAAGCTCGTGGTCGAGAACAACCGCGAGTGCTACCATTGCGGCGGCGTCCATCCCGAGCTGACCCGCTCCTATTCCGACGACCCGCGCGCCACCGCGATGGAGGGGCCGAATGCCGCCAGCCCCGATATCGTCGCCCACTGGAGGCGCTGCGAGGCCGCCGGGCTGCCCGCCCGCTTCACCGCCGCCGACGACCTGCAATGGCGCCTCGCCCGGGTGCCGCTGCTGAACGACGGCGAGAGCATGACCCTCTCGACCAGAGCCGCGGTGAGCAAGCGGATGGGACAGTTCCCGTTCGGTGACGCCGGCTCGCTGCTGCTCTACCACTATCCCAATACCTGGAACCATTTCCTCGCCGACCACGCCATCGTGTTCCGCATCCTGCCGCTGTCGCCCACCACATCCGAGGTGACGACGAAATGGCTGGTGCGCGCCGATGCCGAGGAGGGCCGCGACTACGACCTGAAGACGCTTACCGAGGTGTGGCTCGCCACCAATGACGAGGACCGGCAGGTGGTCGAGGAGAACCAGAAGGGCATCCTCTCGCCCGCCTATCGCCCCGGCCCCAACTCGCCGGTGCAGAAGCTGGGGGTGATCCAGTTCCTCGACTGGTATGCGGCGCTCATGGACCGCCGCCTGCGCCCCGAGGCCGCCAGCGCGATCGCGGCCGAGTGATCCGATGGCCAGAGAGCGTTTCAACTGGTCGGGCGAGCCCTGGGAGGAGTCCGAGCCGCTCGAATGCGTGATGGTGGTCCCCGAGACCGACGATTGCGCGACCTTCACCTTCCGCGCGCCTTCGGGCGCGTGGTTCGACTACCAGCCGGGGCAGTTCGTCACCCTCGACCTGCCGCTGCCGGAGGGGGCGGTGCAGCGGACCTATACCCTGTCGTCGAGCCCCTCGCGCCCGCAGTCGATCTCGGTGACGGTCAAGGCGCAGCGGGACAGCATCGGCACCCGCTGGATGCTGGACCACCTGCGCCCCGGCATGCGGCTGCGCGCCTGGGGCCCCTCGGGCGTGTTCAGCTTCCTGCGCAACCGGGCCCGCAAGCACCTGTTCATCTC
>Ga0172382_10011246_pt1 | contig 11866 bp, 15 predicted proteins | sample Leawel138RmetaG_FD_122245 | JGI IMG/M metagenome (GOLD analysis project Ga0172382, IMG submission 122245) | Leachate microbial communities from a municipal landfill in Southern Ontario, Canada - Leachate well 138R metaG | ecosystem: Engineered > Solid waste > Landfill > Unclassified | place...
GAATGCGAACCTTTACTGGCTTCATCTTAGCACTTTCCTATACAGTTTTCAAGTATTATAACTATGACATTTTCAAAAGATAATTTGCGGCTTTTTTTATGACATTTTCAAAAAGTATTTACAAGTAACATCCGAAGATATTTAACATCTGTTTAAATTATGATATAATAATCTTATAATAATTTGGTATATTTTAGCATTAGAAAGGAGGGTGTATTTTGGCCTTGGTTAATCTTAAAAACATTTGTAAAACATATGATAATAAAAAATTAGTGATTGATAATTTATCCTTTACTGTTGATAATAATGACTTCTTTGTCTTAATTGGTGCTTCTGGTAGCGGTAAAACAACTATTCTTAACCTAATAGCTGGATTAGAAGATATTAATTCTGGTGAAATATATATTAATGATGTATTATCAAATAATATAGAACCGAAAGATAGAGATATAGCAATGGTTTTTCAAAATTATGCTCTATATCCGCATATGACTGTTTTTGAAAATCTAGCCTTTGCTCTTAGAAATAAAAAAGAAAATAAAAAAGAAATTAAGAATAGAGTAGTTGAAATTGCGGAAAAATTAAGGATTGATAAACTCTTAGATAGAAAGCCAGCACAATTATCCGGTGGGCAAAAACAAAGAGTCGCAATAGGAAGAGCAATTGTTAGAAACCCTAAAATATTCTTAATGGATGAACCATTATCTAATTTAGATGTAGTATTAAGAAATCAATTACGAAAAGAATTAAAGCAACTGCATAAAGATTTTAATGCTACTATTATATATGTTACACATGATCAAATCGAAGCTTTATCATTAGCAACTAAAATCATGGTTTTAAAAGATGGCCATATAGAACAGATAGGTACTCCCATTGAAATTTTCGAAAACCCACAAAATCAATTTGTAGCTCAATTTTTAGGGACTCCAAAAATGAATATAATTAATAATTTGAATATTAACTATAAAAATAACAAAAAGTTTATTAATATATTTAATCAAGAAATTGAATTACCAAACATTATAAGTAAACCTCAAACTATTAATTTAGGAATTAGACCAGAAAATTTTATTGTATGTAATAAGAAAAGTGACATAGGTACTAGGGTAAGTATTAAATATGCTGAATTAATTGGTTCCGAATATATTATTTATAGTAAGATGGAATACAAAAATAATATATATCAAATTGTTTTTAATATTTAAAATGATAGGTATGATAGATACATATACGGCTGTTATTATATGTTGTCTCTCCTTACCATTTAATATTTATTTATTTAAACAGAATGCTCGCCTAATGCCTATTGAATTAATAAAAGCAGCCCGGATAGATGGTTTAAATGAATTTGAAATATTTTATAAAGTATATATGCCTTGTATGAGAGCAGTATTTATAACTTCTGCTTTATTATCATTTTTAGAATCTTGGGGCGCTTTATTATTACCAGTAGTAATTTTACAATCGCCAAACAAATTCACAAATACCTTATATCTAAATAGTTTAGGAACTATATGGACTTGTAATTACGCAGTATTAATGCTTTCGTTAGTATTATCAACCATGCCAATAATTCTACTATTCATTATATTCCAAAAATATATAAAAAGTGGTATTAGCGGGATTTATTAATTTTTTTAAATATATTTTAAATTATTTTATTTATCCTTTTCCATATTTTCCCCTATAATTATTTATAGTATATAGGAATAACTTATTACAATATTATTTTGAATTCTTCATTTCGTGTTTTGAATATTAAAATTATTAATAAAAGTTTTAAAACCCATCTAATATTATTTTAAGATAGTTGTTTTTTGTGATAAAGTTTTATATTATCAACGCAATTAACTAAATTAGAACCTCTCTAATTCCATACCCACTCATTGGATACTCCAAGTGTCGATAATCCATTCCTTACATTATTAAGTAGTTAAACATATAAACATTTAACTTATCAATTTATATACTATTAATAATTTCTTGAACGATGAACTTTATTAAGTTTCTTTTGACTAATATCTTGTTTTTTAAAAGCCCCATTAACTTGTTGTTGCTTATGGCTAGGTACAAATTGTTTATAACAATTAAAAATACCCATCCATTGTTCAAATGTCCATAATGAAATTGGAGAAACCATATCAAGTTTAATGGCATTTGCTACTCTTTTTTGTTGTTGATAAGAAAAAATATCCTTGGTTTTTTCTTTAAATGTTGAACCCTTATGATTATAAAGATACACCAACATATCCCAATACATAATGATCGGAGCCTTCTTTATATCGCAATATTCTTTCTTTTGGAAATGAGCTAGAACAATCCTAACATTTGGGATTGGTGAAAAATCAGTTTTAATAAATTCATGTATAATATTGCCCGAAAATATTGGTTTAAATAACAAGGATTTTAAAGATTCTAATTTGTATGGGGTCCCTATAAACCTTTCTGCCGCTTCCTTTTGCATTATTACATAAAAATCTTCAATAACTTCAAAGTTTTTCAATACTTTAAGAAATATATCGGTAGTCATATTAAATGGTATGTTAGAAAATATTTTTACTTTAATTCCTTTAGTAAATTCGTAACTAAGAAAATCCGCATTAATAATGCGGGTATTACGCCATTTTTTAGTTAATAAATTGCGATATAACTGTTCATCATATTCCACGGCTATTACTTGTTTACACTTTTTATCTAAAGCCTCCGTTATTATACCCTTCCCGGGTCCTATTTCAATTACAAAATCATTACCAGTAATATTACTGATATCTAATAGTTTTTCAACCAAAGCTTTATTATGCAAAAAATTTTGTGAGTCCTTTGCTCTTCTTACATCCTTTGCGTTATTCATTAAACCACCTCGTACATTATAGCATGTATAATTCAAAAACAACACCCGTTTAGATTATAATGAACATTATTTTACGTTCTTATCATCAGGTAATTATATCTGGCAAAGGCCATAATCATGTTGTTTTTTTAATCAAAGACGACATATTGACCAGTATTATATACTTTGTTATCTATTTTTAAATAGATATCATAACGTCCTGATAATCCCTCATTATTAATATAACGAGCAATATTTATTATCTGGGTATTGTTATAGTTATCATCCTCATGAAAAATATCAATACACATAGCGGTATATGCCCGCGTTGAAGCTGTAGCCGCATATATCGTTTGATCAAATAAACGATCAAGAATTATTCTTATCTTTGTCCCTTCAACCAGTTTAGCTTTAAATACTAAACGATCAACCTCTTTTTGAAAACTAACTTCATACTCTTCTGGAATAATCGTTGATGCCGCTAATAAGCTTACCTTTTCGACAATTGGTTCAGTAACTCCTAAAGAGCCTAGTCTTTTACCCTTGCCTAACTTTAAATTATTAGTAGTATATAAACTCATTTTCTCGGCACGGTAGAAATTACTTGGTAATTCTAATTCAAAGATAACTTCATCATTTAATATTTCAGCCGTGATACTATTGGCTTTGGCGTTTGGAACCATCGGAGAAGGAACATTTAATGCTTTACCATCAAGTTTACCAATACCGCCGGAATGAACTAAATAATGATTATCTTTTAAATAATCAACATCCGATATATATGGTGAATAAAAATCACTACCTCTTTCTTTACCATATTGCCATATCTGTTCAATGGTCATCTTTTCAGTATCAAGGTGATAAATAACTCCGCGGGTATAGTTATCATCCGCCTTAAGATAGTTCTTTATTATTTTTGAACGATTATTACCATTATCTAAAATAAATATATCACCATTAGGTAATACCATTGACGCATGTTGAGCCCATTGCCACTCAAACTCATCACCAACCGGAGTAAAAAAATAAGGCTGCATTTCTTCACACCAATTGGTCTTATCACCAATTATCCAGTTCAATTTACCAGTATCATAATCAATACTAATGACGGCATCTTGATGACGACCGGACAAAACAATAGCCTTATTATCTTTATCATACCAAACGGCATTATTATGAAACCAATCATATGGATCCCACATATCCGCTTTACCTTCTGTTTGCGGTAATATTTCCTTTAAATCCCATTCTTTTAATATATGACCATTTTTCCGGTCAATTAATACTACATAATCTTCAACTGTTCCATCAACAAATTTGTTACTAGCGACTAATAAATTACCATCGGTCATTTCATAATAATCATGATGATAACCACCAGGGATAACATATTCTTGATATATCTTACCAGTTAAATCCATCTCCATAAGACCAACTGTATAATAGGGTGGCGCAATAGGACGATTAGAACTTAACAATAAGTGACCATTAGCTAAACGCCCTATATCCCACGCATAATTACCTATAAGATACCACCGAGGATCCCCATTAACATCATAAGCCGCATTATAACCTTTTAAAGCCGTACTGACAAATATTAAATCATCATTTACTAACTTACGATTTACTTTAACAGCTGTTGGTAAAACAAAATCATTGGGTAACGGAGGCGTCTTAATAATAATTTCTTTTTCTACCCCATCCACCTTTAATATAACCGCATTATTATAATCAGCGTATAACCCATAAATAGGTAAAATGTGTTGTGTATCTTTATTAAAAGTATGTCTGATGGTGGTTTTATCATCCTTACCCTTAATAATTACTTCCACGGGTACTTGTTCTTTAGTCTTAAACATTATTAAAGCGGTCAACGGTGAATTGCCATATGGATTTAAAATTAATTTGGGATTATCAAAGGTATAATTTTTTTTGGCAAAATCGCCTAAATAACTTTGTTCTATGACAAATTGTTCTTCTAAGATATCAGTTATTACAGTAACCTTTTCTTTATCTTTATAAAAAATAAAATGATAAATTAAAAAACTTAATACGATAAAGATTAAAAAGACAAATAAATATTTAATATAATCACCAATCCGCATTGTTAGCCTCCTTATTATATGTTAATTATATCATGTATCGTGCTGGATATAAATATTTCAATAAAAAAGATTTATATCTTTTATTACTATAAGAGACAAACAGTTAGACTAATTATATAGAAACCTTTGTTTCTATTAAGTTTAAGTTCGTATATCCTTAACTATTTTATTTATTTAATTTTTTACCATCATCTAACGGTACATCTTGTAACGTTGGCTCTATACCAAACAACGATAATTTTAACTGCATAAAATCAAATAAATACAACACCGACTGACGCCAGTTATCTTTAAATAAATTAGATTGATTGTTAATATAATCATGGATATCCTTACGGACTGCTCTTTCGACCGCAATGTATTGATTATAAGTATCTAATATAAAAGATTTACTTAGAACTTGATTAAAAATAATATAAGCAATATTCATTATATCTTTATCTTTTAGTAATAAATCACTAGCCTCTTCTGTTATGATGTTGTTTTCATTTACTAATGATACATTATTAAAAAAAGAATATAACACATCATTTAAATAAGCAGTAAACGTTTCTTTTTCTTGGTTAATTATCAATTGTTCCTTGAAATAATCCAAAGAAACATACCTATTTTCCCAATCACTAATAAGCTGTTGTGATAAATCCTTGTAAGAATTTAATATTTCGGCTTCTTTTGACACAATATCAACGGCTATTATAGCGGCCGCTAAACGGGCCGAGGGATGAGTGATTTTATCCCTAATAAACACTTGAAGCTGATTACTTAACGCCATCTTTTGTTCTTCCGATATAGTTAATTTAGTCATTTTCTTATTATTAATACCTTCTAAACAACTAATTAATTCATCTTTAGTTATTTGAATCTCACTAGTTAAAGAAGTTAATTTTGCCTCAACATCATCAATTTGTAAAGATAAAGGTTGTTTAATTTGTTTAAAATGTTTTGATTTAGTCACTAACTCTTGTCTCAAATAGCTTTTATTTTTTAAGTGTTCTATTAAGATTACCATTTCCAGATATCTATTTGCGGTTACATTTAGTAATGTTAATAAATCAGAATCAAATCTATCCTGAAAAAAATCATAAAATGATTTTCTGCTAGGTACTTGATTACCATTACTTTCTAAAATTAAGTGCATAATAACTCCTCCATAATAAGATTATATTATATCCTATTAATTACTATCACTTAATATTAAAACGACTACTTAAAAAGTTTAATAATAGTGGTTAAAACATCCGGTCGCTGTTTTACTCTAAAACCTTTCCACTTTATCGCCCTTGGAATAGCAAAAATAACATCTAATAAAAAACAAACTATAAAAAGATAACCAACAAAATTAAAAGCAACTATTGATAGAGATTGTATATTATTAACTATTTTCATAACGAAAGGATGTAAAAAGATAATTAAAATGACTCCTAAAAAACCCCAACAAAGCGAATAAAACAAGCAAACTCGGCCATGTATATTTAAAAAATTAAAGGAATAATCCCACCATTTTCGTTTGTAAAGCAACTCTAAAAACCAATGAACTAAATATTCCCATATGGTCATTAATATTAATGATGCCAAAAATAAGACTATAATATTATTAGAAAAAGGGCTCAAAAATAGTAATATAAAAATAGCTCCAAATCCATAAATAAGAAGGAAAGGTCCTTTCATACTACCTCTATGAACAAGGCGTCTATTTATAATACTGATAAGGACAGATTCAATTAACCACCCAACAAAAGAATAAATAATAAAGTAAACAAAGTATTCACCGAGTTTATATTTTACACCATACATTTTAATTTTTCCTTACTTCTATTTTAATATATATATATTATAACATAGATGGTTTAAACAACAATTTTATTTTTTGATTTTTCAATCCAATCAATAATCTCTTTTTCAATTTTAGGATTAATATTTACTCCTAATACATGGTGCGTGTCTTTACCATGATAATCATTTCCAACGGATAATAATAAGTCATTATCTCTCGCATAATTACATACTTTTTCTAATTGCTCTTTACTTGTATCAAAATTATATATTTCTATTCCATCAATATAAGGTTTACAGATTTCTAATATCTCTTTGATATTATTTCCATAATGATATGGATGAGCTAAAAAAACCTGGCCCCTATTCTCGTTAATAATTTTATACAAATCTTTTAATTTAGGCCATACTATACTCATATCTAAATAAAAATCAAAACTATTATCAATTGTGCTCCGTCTATAAAAATCACTAACACTATTTATATTTTGTTTTTCTAAATATTTTTTAGTTCCTTCGCTTTCCATCATCATTCTAAATATTGCTTGATGGGCAAATTCATTACTTGGGTTATAAGTATTCAAGTTTTCTATAGCAATACCCTTTTTATTTGCTATTTCTATTAAAGCATTAAATATCTTCTTTTGACGCACGTCAATTGTTTGGTACTGTTTTTCAACTCATTTATTTATTATATCTAAATTGAAACCATAACAAAGAAAATCAAAAGTCTTATTATTGACTATAGCATCGGCTTCTATTCCATATAATATAGTTCCCTTAAAATTGTTCTTGGCTTGATCTAAGTTATAATACGCTCTTACTGTATTATGATCAGTAATAGATATGTACTTTACACCAGATTCTGAGCAAAGATTCAATATATCATTTATATCTTTTTTCCCCTCTAACGAACATTTAGAGTGTATGTGTAAATCTATCATTTATATCACCCATTAAAATTATAGCATAGGATTTCATAAATTATCTTAATAATTTTATTACAATACTCATCATTTTTAGCAATATTCATTATATAAAAATGAACATAGCCATTAATTAAACACCATCTTAACTTTTTCTCGTCATAAAATCCCGTTTCTCTATAACCTTCAAGAAACAAATCAACCTCTTGCTTACTATCCATAAATTTTTGAGATGGTCTTAATATTAACGACCACGCAATATCTTGTTCTTTTAAACCCTGTCCCGAATATTCCCAATCAAGAACACCACTTATTTGATACTCACTCCATAAAACATTAGCATAATGAAAATCGCCATGAATAAATGTATTATACTTAAAAGCGGGCATATTAGAATTTAACCATTCCAAAATTGGTTTTATTTCAGGATACTTACTTAAATCATCAACTATAGGTATATTGTTAATTTTTCTTAACTTAGCTTTTGGCGAACTAACTTCCAAACTATGTATATACGAAAGCATTTTTCCTAAAGATTTCATATATTTAATACTTTCTTTCTTTTTATCTTCAAAACCTTCCAAAATAGTAGATAACCTCTGACCATTTAATGAACTTATAACGATATAATAAAAATCACCTTTTTTGCCTACATCTAAAAGCTCTGGTATCGGTAAATTATAATTTTTAATTAAAGGTAAAATAAGCGCTTCATTTTTTATATTACCTTTTTCATCTCTTTGAATTTTTAAATAGAAATCAATGTTCTCGCCGTCTTTTTTCCCGTGGCATTCAAAAACATCATTCCACGCATGAGGATAACCTATTATCTCTTCTAATAATAAATCATTATTAAAAGAAATAGTATGTGGATCAATAAGGGGTTCACGCCATTTTGGAGTGCTCATACATAATTCTCCTTCCCTTTTTATTTTTTTATCCTTTTTTTATTTTAATTATACTATGTCTATATGAAAACTGTCTAGTTTAGTGTAACTGATTCAATCGTTATAAGTAAAAGGTAGATTTTGATAATATGATTATAACTTTAAATGTTTATTCTCATCTTACCCCAAGAAATGAGGATAAAACAAGAAAACAAAAAATCCTTATTAAATAAGAACTTATTTACATCATGGTCGGAAAGACAAGATTTGAATTTAACTATACTTATTTGTTTTTTCCTTATTAAATAAGGGTTGTTTTTTCATAATTCCCATAAAATCCACTCTTTTTATTTATTGTGGAGTCATTCTGGAGTCAAGATTAATACAAACTAAAATAATTTATTCTGCTATATTAATACCATATTTTATCAAAAAAATATTTTGCTCTTCAGAATATTTTTTTCTTTCTTTCATCGCTTCATTAGTAGCATGCCTAAAACAATGTGTAATTTTCCTATATTTCATAATATCTTCTTCTGTTACAAATCCAATAAAAAGATTTTTGTAATCTAATTTTATGAATTTTTCGTTTTTCTTTAACATATTCTCAATTAAATTGCATAATTCTTGTAGCTTTTCATCTGTAGACATTTTTTCAAAAGTAGCATCTCTTGTAGAAATTGACTTAATTCTTTTATTTACTTCAACGTTTAAATGATATTTATCCTGCTTGATAAAATTTAATGAATCTATTAATTCTTTTCTTTGGGGCCATTCAACCTTAGCATATATTTTTCTTTTTTTTGACTATAAGCTCGTATTTGATTATACGAAAAATCAAGCAATGATTTTGGACGACTTAATGCAGTTGGAAACTCTTCTATTAGATATCCTTTACTATATAAAAAATAGCACATAAATAAAAAGAGTTCACAATCTTTAGCGGCTTTATCATCTGGCGGCTTTCTTAGTTCTTTGAGTTTTTCAATTACATCTTGATTATCAAAAAATTTTATATTACAAGTGCTATTAATTAAATTATAATAGTATTTATAGTGATACTCATCTTCGCTAATATTCATAATAAAAAATTAACGTAAATCAATCATAATATCCCTCTAAATAATCACATTATATTATCAATCTCTTTTGCTATCGCTCTAATTACAGGTACTGATACACTATTACCAAACTGCTTATATGCTTGCACGTCATTAACAACAATTTTAAAGCTTTCTGGAAACCCTTGTAATCTAGCTGCTTCACGTGGTGTTAATTTTCGTGGATTTTTATCTTTTTGATTTATTAATATTTCTGATCCATCCTTATAATATCTTGCTGATATTGTGTTAGTATAAGGTGATTTATGATCAAATAAAGAGTACCCAAACCCATTGCCTTTTGACATATGCTCTTTTTTCCTTCGTTGGTGCCCAGCCCATAGTTTATCTGATATAGTATATTTTTCGTTTACATTTTTATCTAAAATTTGTCCAACACGAGTAACTATATAGCTTGGTTTTGGAAAGTTAAATTTCCTTCTCTTATCTCTAATAGCAACCATATATACTCTCTCTCGGTTTTGTGGGATACCAAAGTCTTTTGAATTATATATTTGAAAAAAGAAATTATACCCCATCTTTTCAAATTCAGTTTTTACCATCATATAAATTAAATTATTATTGCTTGTATAAAATCTTTTCACATTTTCTAAAAAAACAACTTTAGGTTTATGCTCTTTGACAATCTTTATTATATCAAAAATAAATGTTCCCCTCTCATCTTCAAGTCCTTTTTTTAATCCAGCTTGAGAAAAAGGCTGACAAGAAAATCCCGCTAATAACAAATCATGTTTAGGAATATCTCTTGGTTTTATTGTTTTTATATCACCGTATGGTGTGTCGTTAAAATTTGCTTTATATGTTTCAACAGCAAATTTATCTATTTCGGAACTAAAGACACATTCATAGCCTAATTCTTCAAAAGGAATTCTAATTCCACCTATTCCCGCAAATAAATCAATAAATTTTACTGCCATTAATTTTCACCTCACTTATCCCAATAATTTAATACTTCCGGTATGTTTTTATAAAAATAATATTCAAAAGATATCACATTATGATCCTTACTAAATTTAGTTTCTTTAATATTCTTTAACACTACTAAAATAATATTGTGCATTGCCATCTGTTTTATTTTAGCACCAGCTATATCTTCGTCAACAGTTAGCAAATAAATATTGGGTAAATTAGATCTTTGTACTTCTTCTACTACTTCTTGCCAACGTTCTCTTAAAGTTGTTTTCATACTACCAACAACTGTCTTATTTCTATAATCATTAAAAGCTTGGATGCTAGGCAATACGGAATCTACAACTTTCCCTAATCCTAGTTTTTCAAAAGCTAATTTACCAATTTGAGCTTGCGAATCATATGAATAACCAAGTAATTCATATAGGGTATAAATTATACTTTCAAAAGTACTACCCGCTCTGCTCCTTCTAGATTGAGTATTACTTAACGATAATTGATAAATATATGGGTAAATTTTACCAGCATATGTACTAAATTCTTCATTTATCCTATTTCTAAATTCAGTTATATTTAATTCTTTAGAAAAATCCTTTTCGAGATTATTTACTATTTCACTTAATATTTCTTTTGGATAATCAAATTCTAAACCAATTTGCTTTAATATAATTTCATTAAATCTTATTTCTTGCTCCAAAAAACATCATATACTTCTTGTCTCAATATCATAATTAATTGTGATATGTTTTGATTTTTCAAATATTCTTTTATTAATTCTGAATTCTTCATACATACAAGTTCAACGGTTTCTTTTGCATTTGTTATGTATTTATTGCGTCCATCACGTATATAATGTGTAAGCTTTTTTTCTTCTTCAATAGATAATTTAATATTTTCTTCCAACTTATTATTCATAACTACCTCCTATATTTAAATTTTTTTAATAAAATCTATTATTTTTATTAGGATTTTCTTACTTGGTATTTCTCTATACTTCTTATAATAATATTCCTTAATATTTTCCATTAATTCTTTAGCTTCTTTATCAATATCCAAACCTTTTTCAAAATCAGGAGCTAATCCTAATAAATCTCTAACATCTATTTTGTAATAGTCAGCTATTTTTTCAAGAGTATAAAATTCAGGATATGACATCCCTGTTTCATAATTACCATATGCTGATCTTTTAATATTTAACTCTTCAGCGAGTTTATACTGACTAACACCTTTTAGTTCACGCATTTTTTTCAAATTTGAAGCTAACTTATCCATACCCTATTACCTCCATATACATTATAAAACATATTGCAAA
>Ga0172382_10011247_pt1 | contig 11866 bp, 11 predicted proteins | sample Leawel138RmetaG_FD_122245 | JGI IMG/M metagenome (GOLD analysis project Ga0172382, IMG submission 122245) | Leachate microbial communities from a municipal landfill in Southern Ontario, Canada - Leachate well 138R metaG | ecosystem: Engineered > Solid waste > Landfill > Unclassified | place...
TCAGGGAATTGGTAACGTTGGAGAAACTCTGGTAAGCTATCTGGCTAAAGAAGGAGCATCGGTTCAGATTACCGATATCAGCGAAAGCCGTCTGGAAGAAGTAGCTCAGAAATATAATGTTTCTATCTATAAAGGAGCCGATTTATATAGTGAAGAGGTTGATATTTATGCTCCTTGTGCTTTGGGTGCTACCATCAATGACCAGACTATCAACAAACTAAAAGCCAAAGTAATTGCAGGTGCTGCCAACAATCAGCTGGCAAACGAAAACATTCACGGACAAATTCTCAAAGACAGAGGTATCGTTTATGCTCCCGATTTCTTAATCAATGCAGGCGGAATCATCAACGTATATGGAGAAATCGTAAAATACGGAAAAGATGAGGCTCTTAGAAGAACCGAAAACATTTACAACACCACGTTGGAAATTCTGAATTTTGCAAAAGAAAACGATATTACAACTCATCAGGCAGCTTTTTCTGTGGCTCAAAATAGAATTGATGCCAAAAAAGCAGAGATGAAATAATTTTTGTTTTCTATCCGAAATATTTAGCTATTTTTGCAAAGCGAAAGGAAAACATCTTTTCGCTTTGTAATTTTAAACCCATAAGTTCTTTCAGAAGTGTTAACCAGAAGACATATTCGAGTTAAGGTGATGCAATCTATCTATGCGATGCACCAAAGCAATTCCGATGCTATCGAAAAAGAAGAAAAATTCCTTTTTTTGAGCATCGAAAACATTCAAAACCTGTATCTTACCGTTCTTTCCGCCCTTGTGGAAATCAGGGAATACGAAAGTGATTTTATCGAAAAATCCAAAAACAAACACCTGAAAACCAAGGAAGAAATGAATCCGAATATGAAGTTTGTCAGCAATGCCATACTCAATATTCTTTCGGAAAGCAGTTCGTTGAGTGAAGCCTTAGAGGCTAAAAAAATCAACAACTGGAAGCTCAACGATGACTATATTATTATTCTTGCAAATGCTGTAAAGTCAAGCGAAATTTACAAGAATTATATGGCAGTCCCTTCACAGGATTTTGAAAGCGACAAGCAGTTTATTTTGGATATTTTCGCTGAAATTATCGCTCCCAACGACAAATTTTATGAGTATTTAGAAGACTATAAAATCACTTGGGTTGACGACATCCCCACGGTAAATACCAATATTATCAAGCAAATCAGCCGTCTGAAATCAGAAAACGATACTTTTAAAATATCAAAACTCTATAAAGACGATGACGATAAAGAATTTGTCAAGCAGCTTTTTAGAAAAACGATTCTCAACGAGAGTGAACTCGAAAAAGAATATGCTGACAAAACTCCGAACTGGGACAAAGACCGAATTGCAGAGCTCGATACCATTATTTTGAAAATGGCTATTTGTGAATTTTTGAAGTTTCCGTCCATTCCGTTTAAGGTAACTATTAACGAATATTTAGAGATTGCTAAAGAGTATTCTACTCCAAAAAGTAGTATTTTTATCAACGGAATCTTAGATAATTTGTCGAAAAAATACCAATCAGAAAACCGGAATCTCAAAGCAGGAAGAGGACTTATGTGATTGAAGATTTAGGATTGAAGATTGAAGATTGAAGATTTTTGTACGTTGAAAACCGATTAACCGATTAACCGATAACCAATTAACCAATAACCAATAACCAATAACCAATAACCAATTAACCAATAACCACAAAAAAATGAAAAAGATCTTGTTACTATTGACCTTTGCAGCTTTTTTAGGTTGTAAAGACAGTGCCGTAAACAAATTGGATGAGCAAAAGTTAGTCGAAACAGCCAAAGCCAATGCTTTTCCAGAAATTGCATTCGACAACCCTGTGCACGATTTCGGGACAATCGCTATGGGAGAAAAAGCAGAAACTGTTTTCCGTTTTAAAAACGAAGGTGAAGCCGATTTGGTTATTATTGATGCCAAAGCATCTTGTGGCTGCACCGCCCCCGATTATACCAAAACACCTGTAAAACCCAACGAGTACGGAGAAGTAAAAGTGGTTTTCTCTCCTACAAGTGTAGGTTTTCAGGAAAAAACCGTTACGCTTACTACCAACACACAAGCAGGATCAGAAGTCGTAACCATTAAAGCAAACGTAAACCCTAAAAATTAAAACCCATGGAAGGAATTGGAGCATTTGTACCCTATTTATTGATTTTTGTCGTGTTTTATCTGTTGATACTCAGACCACAACAAAAGAAAATCAAACAAGAAAAACAATTTGAAAACGAAATCAAAGTAGGCGATAAAATCGTTACTAAAAGCGGAATTCACGGTAAGATTTCAGAACTTTATGAAGATTCTGTGGTTATTGAAACCATGTCAGGAAAACTGAAAATGGAACGTTCTGCCATTTCGATGGAACTTTCTAAAAAAGTAAACGAAAAGAAATAATTTGAATAATTATAAGCGAATTCTTAGATGCCCGACCCTAAAAGTCGGGCATTTTGAGTATCTTTGCCCCTTTATAAAAATGGAATTATGAATCAGGAAATACGAAATTTAGAGCCCAAAGTTCTTTGGAATAAATTTGCCGATTTGAATGCCGTTCCTCGTCCGTCAAAAAAGGAAGAAAAAGTCATTGCTTTTATGATGGATTTCGGACAAAAATTAGGTCTCGAAACCCTTAAAGACCACGTGGGGAACGTCATTATCAAAAAACCGGCTACCTCAGGAATGGAAAATCGCAAAACCATTGTGATGCAGTCGCATCTGGATATGGTACATCAGAAAAATAACGACACTGTTTTTGATTTCGACACTCAGGGAATCGAAATGTATGTGGACGGAGATTGGGTGAGAGCCAAAGGCACAACCCTCGGAGCAGATAACGGACTTGGAGTGGCTACCATTATGGCAATTCTCGAAAGCACCGATATTCCACACCCTGCTATCGAAGCTCTTTTTACCATTGATGAAGAAACCGGAATGACAGGAGCTATGGGGCTTCAGGGCGGAATGCTTGAAGGAGAAATTCTACTCAATTTGGATACCGAAGAAGATGACGAAATCGACATCGGGTGTGCAGGAGGCGTTGACGTAACGGCTGAAAGAAGCTACAATTCAGAAGAAATTCCCGAAAATTCTGTCGGATATACGATTACCGTAAAAGGGCTGAACGGAGGACATTCCGGTATGGATATTCACAAAGGTTTGGGGAATGCCAACAAAATTATGAACCGCCTTTTATTTGACGGATTCGAGAATTTCGGATTGCAGATTGCTGAAATCAACGGAGGAAGCCTCAGAAATGCCATTCCGAGAGAAAGTGTGGCAAAAGTGATTATCTCAGGGATTTTCAATGATGCTTTCAAAGCTGAAATTCAGGAAGTTATCTCAGATATTAAAACCGAATTCAAAACTACTGAACCCAATCTGGAAATTCTCATCGAAGAAGCTCCTCTGCCCGAATCGGTAATGGAATTAGGTGTTCAGGAAGGATTGCTCAGAGCGATTTATACGGCTCACAACGGAGTCTATAGAATGAGTTCTGACTTTGAGGATTTGGTGGAAACTTCAAATAATATTGCGAAAGTTGTTGTAAAAAACGGACAAATTTCGGTTCAATGCCTGACCCGTTCTTCGGTTGAAAGCTCGAAATTTGACTTGGCAAATGCCCTTCGTTCGGCTTTTGAACTCTTTGGAGCCGAAGTAACTTTCACAGGGTCTTATCCGGGTTGGACACCAAATGCCAATTCCGAAATTCTCGATGTTTTAGTTCCGATTTACGAAAAACAAAACGGAAGCAAACCCAACGTAGTGGCTTGTCATGCTGGTTTGGAATGTGGAATTTTGGGAACGAATTATCCTGATATGGATATGATTTCATTTGGCCCGACCATCAAAGGAGCTCACTCTCCCGACGAAAGAGCCAGCATTTCATCGGCTCAAAAATACTGGAAATTTGTGTTGGAAATTTTAGAGAATATTCCTTTAAAATAATGGGCTAAACTAAATAATATAATGCCTGATAGTTTTGAAAACCTGTCAGGTATTAACTTGAAACTTTAAACAAATTAAACCTGAAACAAAAAAATAAATGAAACAATATTTTAATCCGTGGCATCACGTAAACCCGAAAACAAAAGACAAAGGTGTTGTAAACGGAATTATCGAAATTCCGAGAGGTTCAAGAGCAAAATATGAATTAGATAAAGACAGCGGACTTTTGATTCTTGACCGTGTGCTTTATTCTTCGGTTTATTATCCTGCCAATTACGGGTTTATTCCGCAAACCTATTGTGATGACAAAGACCCTTTGGATATTTTGGTTATTTCACAAATCAAAGTGGTTCCGATGTGTATGACTCCTGCCAAAGTTATCGGAGTGATGCGAATGATGGATCAAAACGAAGCTGATGACAAACTCATTGCCGTATCAGCCGGAGACCCTACTTACAATCATATCAATGATATTTCTGAACTTCCTCCGCATGCTATTGCAGAACTTCGCAGCTTTTTTGAAGACTACAAAAAATTGGAAAACAAGGTGGTTGTGGTTGAAGAATTTTTGGGCAGAGATTTAGCTCTTGAAATTCTGGAAGAAAGTTATGTGATGTATGACCAACACATCCGAAACAAATAATTAAAAAGTCCCGATTCCCTTCAAGTCGGGATTTTTTATAACCATTCTAAACTTTAGTCTTATCTAAAATTATTTTTACTTTTGAGTAAAAACGAGTATTTTTGTACAGAAATTCTTGAGCTAAAAAGCTGACTATGACACATTCCGAAGAAAATTATTTAAAGATTATTTATCATCTTTCGCTCAAATCAGAAGCTGAAGTAAGTACCAATGCCATTGCGGGAGTAATGGACAGCAAACCTTCTTCCGTAACCGATATGGTTCAGAAGTTGGCCGAAAAAGAGCTGGTTTCCTACAAAAAATACCAAGGCGTTTCCCTTACCGAAAAAGGGAAAAAAGTAGCGGTAAACATCATCAGAAAACATCGTTTGTGGGAAGTTTTTTTGGTAGAAAAACTCAACTTTTCGTGGGATGAGGTTCACGATATAGCAGAACAGCTCGAACACATCAAATCAGAACAGCTCACCAATCGTTTGGATGAATTTCTCGATTTCCCGACCGAAGACCCTCACGGAGACCCGATTCCCAACAAAAACGGAGAAATTCCAAAGCTCACCCGACAGCTTTTGGCCGATGCTCCGCTCAAAGAAAATCTGATTTGTGTGGGAGTAAAAGACAGTTCTTCCAGTTTTTTACAATATTTGGACAAGCAGAACATTTCGTTGGGAACTTTACTGCAAATAATTGATAAAGAGGATTTTGACAAATCGCTAAAACTACTCATAAACCAAAACGAAATTACGGTTTCTCACATGGTTGCCAATAATATTTTTGTAAAACAACGCTGATTATGTTTGATGCTACACTTACATATTTAGAAACCATAAATCCTGTCTGGGCAGCCCTTTTGGCGGGACTTTTCACCTGGTTGCTCACAGCAATCGGAGCTTCATTTGTTTTCCTTTTCAAAAATATGAGCCGTACACTTCTTGACGGAATGCTGGGGTTTACAGGTGGAGTTATGGTGGCTGCCAGCTATTGGAGTTTGCTTTCGCCTGCTATCGAAATGAGTGAAGGCGAAGGTTTCGCAAAAGTGCTTCCGGCTGCTATCGGGTTTTTGCTGGGAGCTTTGTTTTTGTTTGGTTTAGACAAAGCCCTACCGCATTTGCACATCAATTTCAAAGAAAAAGACAAAGAAGGAGTAAAAACCCAATGGCAGAAAACTACCTTACTCACTCTGGCCATTACCCTGCACAACATTCCCGAAGGTTTGGCTGTAGGAGTGCTTTTCGGAGGAGTGGCACTGGGAATTCCCGAAGCCAGTATTGCGGGAGCTGTCGTACTTGCTCTGGGAATCGGGATTCAGAATTTGCCCGAAGGAGTGGCTGTAGCTATGCCTCTCAGACGTATGGGAATGAGTCGTAAAAAGAGCTTCCTTTACGGACAGGCTTCAGCTTTGGTCGAACCCGTAGCAGCAGTTCTGGGAGCGGTAGCCGTTTCGTTTTTCACTCCTATACTTCCTTATGCTTTGGCTTTTGCAGCCGGAGCTATGATTTTTGTGGTTATCGAAGAAGTAATTCCCGAAACCCAACAGGATAAAAATACAGATATTGCTACCCTCGGCTTTATTCTTGGTTTTGTGATTATGATGAGTCTGGATGTGGCTTTGTCGTAATTTTCAAAATTCTACATAATAAAAACGGACACTTCAAAAGTGTCCGTTTTTATTATAATTTGCTTTGTAATTACCAGATTTTCACTCGGTTTTCGGGAGCGATATACATTCCGTCTCCTTCTTTAATATCAAAGGCATCATAAAAAGACTGTACGTTCTGCAACGGAACATAAGCCCTGTATTGAGCAGGGGAGTGAGGGTCTGTTTTTACCTGATTTTTGATATATTCCTCTCTTGATTTTCCTCTCCAGATCGTAGCCCACGAAATAAAGAAACGTTGCTCAGGAGTGAATCCGTCAATAGGTTCGGGTTTTCCGTTTTCTTTGAAATAGATTTGCAGACCGTCATAAGCAGCATTTACCCCTCCGAGGTCTCCGATATTTTCACCCAAGGTGAATTTTCCGTCCACAAAAATCCCGGGAAGCGGTTGCAAAGCACTATATTGGTCTGCCAAAGCTCCTCCAAGCTCGGTAAACTGAGCTAAATCTTCTTCTGTCCACCAGTCTTTAAGGTTTCCGTCTGAATCATATCTGGAACCCGAATCATCAAAACTATGGGAAATTTCGTGCCCGATAACCGCTCCGATTCCCCCATAATTCACCGCTTCATCCGCTTTATAATCATAAAAAGGAGGTTGTAGTATGGCAGCAGGGAAAACGATTTCGTTAAAAGACGGATTAAAATAAGCATTCACCGTTTGAGGTGACATAAACCACTCTTCTTTATCAACGGGTTTGCCCAATTTTTCCAGATTTTCCTCAAATCTCCATTTGGCAAGATTTTTTCGGTTTTCAAAATACGTTCCTCCTTCTTCCGGACTTTTTATTTCTAAGTCCGAAAAATCTTTCCACTTGTTCGGATACCCGATTTTCACGTTGGTTTTATGGATTTTTGCAATAGCGTTTTCTTTGGTAGCTTTGGTCATCCACGGTAAATTGTTGATGCGGTTTTCAAAAGCCAAAAACACGTTTTTCACCATGGCTTCAGCTTTGGCTTTTGCCTCAGGCGGAAACTTTTTCTCTACATATAATTTCCCCAAAGCTTCTCCAAGCGAACCGTTTACGGTCTGTAAAGCATTCTCGTCTCTGGGTCTTTCCTTTAAAGCTCCTTGCAGGGTTTTGCTGTAGAATTCCCAGTTTGCGGTTTCGATTTCGGTAGTCAGAGCACTGGTAGAACCGTTGAGAAGTGTCCATCTCATATAGTTTTTCCAATCTGCAACATTTCCTTTTTTAAGGATTTCGTCTAAGGCTGTGATATAGTTGGGTTGCGAAACAATAATACTGTCCATATTTTTATACCCGACCTCATTCAGATAAGTGTCCCAACTGATTGACGGAGCTAATTTCTGTAAATCAGCAATTGATTTCGGGTTGTAGGTCTTACGTCTGTCCCGTCTTTCTACCCGGTCTAAAGTCGGAATGATTATAGCGGTTTCAAAAGCCAATATGTTTTCTGCATTGGCAGTTGCCTGCTCGGGAGTTTCTCCCAAAAACTGTAACATACGGGCAACATGTTCTACATATTTTTGTCTTTTTTCGACATTGTCAGGGCTGTCAGATACATAATATTCTCTGTCAGGAAGCCCCACCGAACCTGTTCCTAAATACAATACGTTTCGGTTGGAATCTTTGGCATCAGTATTCACATAAGTTCCAAAAAAGCCCAATCCCGAACCGCTTTTGTGCATTTCGGTGAGCAACGCCTGCAAATCAGCTACGTTCTGAACGGCATCAATTTTTTCTAAATAGGGGTTCAATGGCTCAATCCCGTTTTTGTCACGGGACAAGGTATCCATAATGGTTTTATACAAATTAATCGCCTTTCCTTGGTCTGTATCAGAAGCGTAATTTCCGTTTTTTATGGCATCATCCAAAATGGCTTTTACATCATCATCGGTATTTTTACGAAGTTCATCAAAACTTCCCCAACGGGTTCTGTCTGCGGGAATCTCAGTGCTGTCAAGCCATTTTCCGTTTACGAATCTGAAAAAATCATCGCTTGGTTTTACCAAAGTATCCATATAAGCAAGGTTTATTCCGTGAATTTCGTCTTATTTTTCTTCTTTTTTAACGCAAGAAGTCAAAAATGCTGTGCCTATCATCATAAGTCCTATTGTTTTTAATTTCATATTCTCTTTTTTTTGGGTTGAATCTCACAAAGGTATAAAAAATATAATCTTACTCAAACAGGTGTATGGCAGATTTACAGATTGTCAGATTTGCGAATTTGCAAATAAAAAGAGACCTTTGCCCTTAGTTTATTTACAACTTATGAAAGAGATTTTCAAAGCCTACCGTAAGTTTTTTTTATTGATTGCCCTGTTGTCTGCCTTAATTATTTTTTTGTTTTACAGAGCTTTAACTCCCAAAAAAACACTCCCGATTTATTCCCCTGCAGAAGTAAATCCTGAATTGGTGGACAGTTTGGTGGAACACATTAAAATCAACCACAGAATTGCAGATTGGGAATTTGTCAATCAAAACGGAAAAACCATTACTCACAAAGACTACGAAGGAAAAATCTATGTTGCTGATTTTTTCTTCACCACCTGTCCTACCATTTGCCCGATTATGACCGATAATATGGTTTGGCTTCAGGATAAAATAAAAGATTTTCCTGATGTAATGTTGCTTTCTCATTCGGTTACTCCCGATATCGACACGCCTGAAGTGCTCAAAGAATATGCTTTGGAGAAAGGAGTGAATGACTCTGTTTGGAATCTGGTAACAGGTGAAAAAAGAGATATTTTCTATATCGCCCGACAATCATATCTGGCTGTAAAAACAGGAAGTCCGCAAGAATTATATGATATGGTGCATACGGAAAACTTTATTCTGGTTGACAAAGAAAGGCGTATCAGAGGGTTTTATGACGGAACCAAACAGGAAGATATGGAGCAACTCCTCCGGGATATTTCTTTTTTAATGCACAACGATTAGCCGTAAATTAAAAAGAACTAACTTTGCACAAAAATTTAAAAAAACGATGAAAAAACTAAGTATGGTAGCCTGTGTTGCTACATTATTTTTTGCCTGTGAAAAACAACAGGACGGTTATCAAATTACCGGAACCATAGACGGAATCGAAGACGGGAAAAAGATTATCATCCAAAAACAAAACGAAGTCGGGATGACTTTTGCTCTGGATTCTACTTTCGTGAAAAACGGACAGTTTACCTTTGAAGGAAAAAGCGATGATATCGAAATCGTTACTTTCCACATTGAAGAAGTTCAGGGATTTGTTCCTTTTATTTTGGAAAACGAAAAAATAAATGCCGTTATTTATAAAGACAGCCTTAATGCAAGTAAAATTTCGGGTTCCTACAACAATGACCAGCTTATCAAATACAACGACGAAGTAAAAGTTTTGTATGACGATATCGAAAAATTTGAAATGGAAAACACTCAGGCCTACAGCCAGGCTAAAGAAGCCAACGATACCGAAACGATGGACAGGCTTTTGAGCGAACGTCGGGCTTTGCGGGCAAAACTAAAAGATTATAACGAAAATTTTATCTCTGATAACACGAATTCGTTTGTTTCGTTGCTGCTTTTACAAGGATTTTTAAACAGTCCCGAAGCCGATATAGCTCAGATAAAAACCTTTTTTGAGGCTTTCACTCCCGAGCTCAAAGCTACCAAAACCGGAAAAGCTTTGGGAGAAACATTGGCTAAGGTTTCGGCTGTTTCGGTAGGGCAAATGGCTCCTGATTTTTCTGCTCCAAACCCTGACGGACAAATGGTTTCGCTCAAAGAATCTATGGGAAAAGTAACCCTTATTGATTTTTGGGCTTCGTGGTGTGGGCCGTGTAGAAGAGAAAACCCAAATGTAGTGGCTTTGTATAACGAATTTCACGAAAAAGGACTCAATATTATCGGAGTTTCACTCGACAGAGAAGATGCTCACGACAAATGGGTTGAAGCCATCGCAACCGATAACCTGACCTGGACACAAATCTCTAACCTGAAATTCTGGCAAGATCCCATTGCACAACAATATAACGTACAATCAATTCCTGCTACGTTCCTTTTGGATGAAACCGGAAAAATTGTCGCTAAAAACCTCAGAGGCGAAGAGCTAAAAGCCAAAGTAGCTGAGCTTTTAGGAGAATAATCCAGAGAATAGAAAATAGAGTAAAATCCGTTTTGCGAAAAAGCAAGACGGATTTTTTTGTACCTTTGCACAATTATCAGAAAAACAGGTTGTTTTTTTGATGTTTTCGATTTTTTAATTTTTTTAGATTTTATTATTATGAAGTTAAGTTCAAACGAAGTCATTGCATTAGAAGATAAATACGGAGCACACAATTATCACCCGCTACCGGTTGTATTAAACAAAGGAGAAGGTGTTTTTGTATGGGACGTTGAAGGGAAGAAATATTACGATTTTCTGTCTGCATATTCAGCTGTAAACCAAGGACATTGCAACCCGAAAATCACAAAAGCCCTGACTGACCAGGCTCAAACTCTGGCACTTACTTCGAGAGCTTTCTATAACGATAAATTAGGCGTTTACGAACAATATATTACCAATTATTTCGGTTTTGATAAAGTTCTTCCGATGAATACGGGAGCTGAAGCCGTTGAAACTGCTATCAAACTTTGTAGAAAATGGGCTTATGAAAAGAAAGGAATTCCTGAAAAACAAGCAAATATAATCGTTTGTGAGGGAAATTTTCACGGACGTACAACAACGATTATTTCGTTTTCAAATGATGAAAATGCAAGAAAAAATTTCGGTCCTTACACAGACGGATTTATTGCTGTTGAATACAACAACTTAGAGGCTCTGGAAAACGCACTTTCCACTCAAAAAAATATTGCCGGATTTTTGGTGGAACCGATTCAGGGAGAGGCAGGAGTTTATGTTCCGAGTGAGGGATATTTGGCAAAAGCGAAAGAATTATGCCAAAAATATAACGTACTTTTTATAGCAGACGAAGTTCAGACAGGGATTGCAAGAACCGGAAAATTATTGGCTGTTCATCACGAAAATGTACAACCTGATATTCTGATTTTAGGGAAAGCACTTTCGGGAGGCGTTTATCCTGTTTCCGCTGTTTTGGCAAATGATGAAATTATGAATGTCATCAAACCCGGACAACACGGTTCGACTTTCGGAGGAAATCCGATTGCAGCTGCGGTTGCTATTGCTGCTCTTGAAGTGGTAAAAGACGATAAATTAGCTGAAAATGCCGATAAACTCGGGAAACTTTTCAGAGAAAAGATGAACGAATATATCCAAAACAGCACGATTGCAACGCTTGTCAGAGGAAAAGGACTTCTGAATGCCATCGTAATCAACGATACCGAAGAAAGCGAAACAGCTTGGAATATTTGTGTTCGTTTGAAAGAAAACGGACTTTTGGCAAAACCCACTCACGGAAATATCATTCGTTTTGCACCTCCTTTGGTTATGAACGAAGAACAGCTTTTGGATTGTGTTTCGATTATCACGAAAACACTTCGAGAGTTCGAGAAATAAACAATTTCGAAAAATATATTTTACCTACTCCGACAGAGTTTAAAACCATAAGTGTTCGGAAGACGATTTTTTGTAGTAAATACAAGGCTTTTGAGAGGTTCGTCAGTTCGAGTAGCGAAGTGAAACGGAGCATATCGAGAACTTCTCGATACGGTTTTTCTCCATTTCA
>Ga0172382_10011248_pt1 | contig 11866 bp, 12 predicted proteins | sample Leawel138RmetaG_FD_122245 | JGI IMG/M metagenome (GOLD analysis project Ga0172382, IMG submission 122245) | Leachate microbial communities from a municipal landfill in Southern Ontario, Canada - Leachate well 138R metaG | ecosystem: Engineered > Solid waste > Landfill > Unclassified | place...
CGAGGCGCTGCTTGCCGCCGCCGCGCATGTGACGGCTGTCGACAAGGATGCCGGTCTCCACGCCGTGCTGGCCGAACGCTGGGCCGGCGAAGCAGGCCTCGAACTGATCCGTGGCGACGCGCTCGATCTCGACCACGCCGCCCTGCGCCGCGCCGGCACCACCTGCATGGTCTCCAACCTGCCCTACTCGGTCGGCACGCGTGTGCTGGTCGATGCCGTCATGCAGCCCGATCCCTACGAAAGTATCGTCATCCTCGTCCAACGCGAGGTCGCCGAGCGCATCACGGCCAGACCCGCGACGAGTTCGATGGGTACGCTGGCGATCTGGATCCAGCAGATCTACGAGCCCGAGATTGTGCGGCAGGTCAAGCCGACCTGTTTCTGGCCACGACCGGATGTCATGTCGGCTCTGCTCCGTCTGCGACGCCACTCAAAATATCTGCTCGAGGCCGCCGACCGCCAGCGGCTCTTCGAGCTGGTGCGCATCGCCTATCAGCAGCGCCGCAAACAGCTCGTCAGCACCTTCCGCGCGGCTCCCGCGCCCTACCGTATCGACCCGCCCCGGCTGCAACAACTCCTGCAGGAATGCGGCGCGGCACCCGACGCACGGGCCGAAGTTCTCGGCATTGCCGAGTGGCATCAACTGGCACAACGGTGGCCGACATGACCTCCCCCGCCCCCCTCTGCAACCCCTGGGCGGTCGTGGTCTCCTGGAATGTGGCCGACCTCCTGCCGGACTGCTTCAATTCCCTCGCCGCCGCTGAGCCGCCGCTTGCGGGTATTGTCGTCGTCGACAACGCCTCGTCGGACGACACCTGCCACCTGCTGCGTCGCGACTTCCCCGCTGTGCGCCTGATTGCCAACGACTCCAACGCCGGTTTCGGCACCGCCACCAACCAGGGCGTGCGGGCGGCGCTGGCGTCCGGTGCCGACAGCCTGCTGCTGCTCAATCCCGATGCCAGTCTGGAGCCCGCCGCGCTGGCCACCCTGCTCGATTCGCTCAACTCCAGCCCCGCCAGCGGCATCGTCGCCCCGGCGATCGTCAATGCCGACGGCACGCCCCAGCCCTATGCCTTCGGCGGCGACCCCACCCTCGCCTATCTGCTGCGCCGCGGCAGCGCCCGTCTGCTGCGTCGCGGCTACCTGCACGACTGGGGCAGCACTGACGAACTCACGCCCGACTGGGTCACAGGTGCCTGTCTCCTCGCCCGCGCCGAGATCTTCAAAGCCGGGATCTGGTTCGACGAAAACTTTTTCCTCTACTTCGAAGACAACGACTGGTGCCTGCGCACCCGCCAGGCCGGCTGGCAGATCCGCCGCGTGCCCGCCGCCCGCGCCTGCCATGTCGGCGGCGCCAGCCTGACCCGCAATCCCGCCGCCCGCCGCGCCTACCGGCGCAGCCTGCTCTACTTTTACGCCAGGCACTACCCCGCCTGGCAGCGCTTCTGCCTTAGACTGTTATTACCATTGTACGCCCGCGCCGCTTCATGCTAAGATGGGGGACAGGAGACAACCCATGCACATCCTGCTGGACGCACGAACAGCAACGCCACATTTCCCCGGCATAGGCCGTTATGTAGGCGAGCTGGCACTCGCACTTGCAGAGACTACCCGGGAAACCCGCGACAAACTCACCGTCGTCATACCGCCCGATTGTACTTTCGAGCTTGAAACAAACGAACAGGTACGGACCGTGGTCACCAACCGCACGGTCTTCGATCCGCGCCAGCAGGCTGCGCTGAGCGACATTGCCAACCAGCTCCAGCCGGATATCTACCACTCGCCCTATTACCTCATGCCGACCCTCAACGGCATCCCGACCGTGCTGACGATGCACGACTGCATCCCCCTGATGCAGCCCGGCGAAAGCAGTCTCCAGGCCCGCACGCTCTTCCGCACCTGTGCCGCGCGCGCCCTCAAGGCCAGCACGACCGTGATCGCCGTCTCCGAAACCACCCGTCAGGACAGCTTGCGCTTCTTCCCCGAGGCCAAGGGCAAGTTCACCACCATTCCCCACGGGGTCCACGCCCGCTTTACGCCCCAGTCCGAAGCCGCCATCAGTGCCGTCACCATCAAGTACGGCCTCACACGTCCCTATCTGATTTACTTCGGCAGCAACCGGCCCCACAAGAATATCGCCACCCTGCTCGTCGGCTACTCGCGCGCCCGCCCCCTGCTCAAGGGCCACGGTCTCGTCATCGCCGGCTACGGCAGCGAGGCCACGCGTCTGGAACGCTCCATCCTGCGCCGCGAACACCTCGCCGCCAACGTCTCCTGGATCGGCTCGGTGATCGAGGACGACCTGCCGGCGCTCCTCTCTTCGGCCTCGATGCTGGTCTTCCCCAGTCTCTACGAGGGCTTCGGCCTGCCGGTGCTCGAAGCGATGGCCACCGGCACGCCGGTCGTCTGTTCCAATACCCCCAGTCTGCGGGAACTGGGAGCCGATGCCGTGACCTACTTCGATCCCAAGGATCCCAAAACGATCACCCAGGCCCTGGTCAACACCGTCACCGCCAACAGCGGCAGCCGCGAAACCGCTATTCAGGCCGGGCTCGAACGGGCGGCTCACTACCGCTGGGACAAAGTCGCTGCCGCCACGCTCGAAGTCTATCGCGTCACCCTCGCCAACCAGACTACCCGCGTCGGCTGAGCATCCCCCCGACCCGTCAGGGAAAAGGATCAAGCGTGAACAGAATGAAGGTAGAAGCAGAGACCTATCTTAGGCTAGCTGTCGATAATCATGAGGCAGACTTGGTCTCGTGCCTGACTTTGCTTTACGACTTGCAAACGCCCTCGGGATACCCTTTATGGCTGCAATTGAAAAAGTAAAGGAAAGTTGCCAACAGAAAGATATGGAAAACAGTTTTCAACAGGTTAAAAATCTTGATGGAGTCTTTGTTGTAAATGATACTTGTCTGGAGTCGCCCTGCCTGTTGATAGATGATATGGTTGATTCCAGATGGACTTTTACGGTTGTAGCGGCACTGTTGCGTAAAGCAGGATGTAGTGCGGTATATCCCCTGGCGTTAGCCTTGAACTCACCGCGAATGGACTAATGATGAATCGTTTTCTGACAGAAGATACCAAAGCAATCATCATGCTCTGCGGGAGCTTCGACCGTGATCCACAGGTTAAGCCCCTTGGTTTGCGGGAGTACACAGCTCTTGTTCATTGGCTTATCAAAGCAGAATTGCGCCCAAGTGCATTGATGAAATCCGATTGTGTCAAAGAGGCTGCCCTCGGCACGGCAATCGACCATGAACGTCTGCAAAAACTGATGGGAAGGGGGGCACAGTTGGGTTTTGCCGTGGACAAGTGGCATCAGAGCGGTATCTGGGTAATCAGTCGCAGCGATCAGGAGTATCCGGCGCGTTATAAATCGCATCTAAAGGAGCAGGCTCCACCCCTGCTCTTTGGTGCCGGTGACCGATCACTGTTGTGCGGCGGTGGCTTGGCAATTGTCGGATCTCGGGCTGTTGACAAAGCAGGAGAGAAGTTTGCCAGAGAGATTGCTGAGCTTTGTGCAGTTAACCTGATGCCGGTTGTCTCTGGTGGAGCGCGAGGGGTAGATCAAGCTTCAATGTCGGCAGCACTGGAAGCGGGAGGAGTTGCAATAGGGGTTTTGGCTGAAAACCTGCTGCGCAAAAGCCTCGAACGGGATGCTCGTCATGCGCTGGCAAACGGTCATCTGTTGCTGATATCCCCTTATCATCCTGAGGCCCGTTTTACTGTCGGCAGCGCTATGGGCAGGAACAAACTTATTTATGCCATGGCAGACTATGGAATGGTCGTGAGCTCGGACTACAACAAGGGTGGCACCTGGGCAGGGGCAACCGAGGAGCTGCGCCGCCATAAGGCCAGACCCGTTTTTGTGCGTATTGACAAGGAGACTCCCGCCGGTAACAGCAAGCTGCTGGAACTTGGAGCCGTTGCCTGGTTCCGTCCTGATGCCGGATTGAGTTTGCAGACACAGTTAAGTAAGGCAGTTGCGATTTCTGGCCGCAATACCGTTGCTGACCGGCAGGGGATCTTCGATTTCGTCATGAGCCGTGCGGATACCCCTTCTTACAGGAAAATCGAACCAGTCAGCGAATCGCTGACAATGGTAAAAGAGGCAACGCCGGAAGTGAGCCCGAAAACTTTATATGAGGTTGCTCTGCCGGTTATCATGTCCCGCTTGTCTGCTCCTGTTACTCTGGAAGACCTTGCAGCAAACCTCGAGGTAACAAAATCACAGCTCAATCTGTGGTTGAAGCGGGCGGTATCAGAAGGTAAAGTAGAGAGACTGACAGGTCCCGTAAGATACCGTAATGTGTAGTTTCTTTTGTCTCTACATTTGCGTATGAAAAACAATCCGTTGTGATTATAATTTTCGGTAATGAACTGGTTTGAAGAACTGACGGGTTTTGCGGAAAAATCACCTGAAGAGGTACGTGCAAACATGTGCCTGGATGGTGAGTGGCTGAAGTCTCACGCCAACGGCGGCAGGTGGCATTACGGAAAGCTTGAAACTCCCACCCTTGCAGAACTGAGACAGCGCGTCGGCAAACTGGAGCAACGCCCGGGCGGAAAGCTGAAACTGAAGGAAGTTGTGGCGGATGTGCAGTCCCTGCATGTCGGAGCCGAAAATCGCGCCGCCCTCTTTCAGGTGGCCTCTCAGTTCAATTTGCTGGAAATGATTTCCCCGAATGTGACGCCGGAGGAAGGTGTCAGCCGGTATGCCTACGACTATACCCAGGGGCCGGCCTGTGCAATTGCAGCCGGGGCCGGCACGATTTACCGCAACTATTTTGTGGAGCTGAACGGTCAGAGCGGCCAGACCGTCAACAACCAGATTGACTGCCTGGCGGACATGGGCAAAGCACTGGGCAACCACAACCAGCGCCTCTGGAAAATGACCAATGGCTATGCTCTCGCTTCACAGGCTGGGCTGGAAGAAATTTTCGCACATCTTTCACGGGCTGACCGGCAGGAGTTGGATGCCATCCGGCAACAACTGCGGATCGGCTTGCAGTGGAATACGGCAGTGACGATCAAACACGGCGGACAACAGGTATCTCAGGCATACTGTTCGGCGCTCCCGGTTACTTATTCAAGGGTGCCCGCGCAGTATTGGGAGCCATTTGCCCGCCTGGTGCTGGAAGCATCTTACGAAGCAACTTTCTGCGCTGCGATTTTGAATGCGGTTGAAAACAAATGCGGACTCCTCTTCCTGACCATGCTGGGCGGTGGAGCATTCGGCAACAAAATGTCCTGGATCACCGACGCAATCCGGCGAGCCGCGGATTTGTATGCCGACTTCAATCTTGACGTTTCGATTGTCAGCTACAGAAGCTCCAATCCCGCCATCGCCGAACTTGTGCGGGCCTGAGTTTCGCACCTGTGCATGTAACTTGTTGCAAACGAGCAATCCGCTTTTTGCGGCACTACAAAGTCGTCGTTTTTTTTGACCTTTGAAAACCGCAGTCAATGAGCACAGGAGCAGCCACAAAAAATCCCTGCCGCGGCACCTGATAGTCTGTAGCCATGGTTAGCTGGTTTTGTAGCAGCGGTGTGTTTAAATCCGGATTGTATGGGCAACACGGAATGGGTAATGATCGCAGTTCTATTCTGCTTCGAGGTCGAAAAGACAGGTTCCCGGAATCGGGAAATCATAGACAAACCGATCACTGTCACATGTTATCACGGTTTTTGAGAAAACTTCCAGTACTGCTGGATTCAGGTTGAGCTGGAGTCGAGGCTAAGCGTTGTCCTAATATCGAAAGGAAGTGCCATGAACAGGATTGTCCGCGACGGATTGATGACATACATCCGCCCCACTACGCCCAACAGTCCGGGCGGAGGTGATGCCCTGCCTGGCAAATAGACTGCCGGATTACAGTCCGTGGCAGGGTCTGGACTCTGCCACGGCGCCACAACGGTAATCTGCGGTCTTGCCGCAGGGGCGGCCGGATTGCTAGACTGTGCCCATGCAGATGGAAAGTGTTTTAGTCGGAGCTTTTGCCGTCAATTGCCTGGTTGTCTGGGACGATACGGCGGAGGCTGTCGTGATCGACCCGGGAGCCGAGGCGGTCGAAATTGAGGGCGCACTCAAGCGTCATGGCCTGTCTGTCGCCGCTTACTGGTTGACGCATGGGCATATCGACCACATTTCGGCGCTCGATGCGATGCTTGCCCGCTGGCCGGCACCGGTCTATATGCACCCGGCCGATGCCGCCTGGGCCTTTACGTCCGCCAACCGGTATCCGCCATATTTCCGCACCCCGCACCGGCCGGACAGTCTGCAAAATCTGAGTGATGCCCAGATCCTGCAAGTCGGCAGCCTGTCGGCCAGGGTAATCCATACGCCCGGCCACACACCGGGGGGTGTCTGCTACTACTTCGAAAAACAGCAGCGGTTGTTTACGGGCGACACGCTTTTTCAGGGCTCGATCGGCCGGACTGACCTGCCGGGCGGCGACATGCCGACCCTCGGAGATTCCCTCTGGAACCTGCTCCAACTGCCGGACGAAACGCAGGTCTATCCGGGGCATGGTCCCGACTCTACCATCGGCACCGAACGGCGGTGCAATCCCTTCCTGACCAACCTCTAAACTGACAAAAAATGAGTACAACTCCCGCAGTGACGATTGGAGCCGACGGTATCGACGTTGACCGGATTGTGGCCGATTTGCAGGCGCGTGTGGCGGAAAAACGGCGTCAGGGAGCCTACAACGAAGCCCGGATCGCCCGTGCCGAGAAACACAATCTGCTCAACCTCAAGGACGACGACGAGTTTCTCGACCACTATCTGACCTGTCTGCGGCAGATTGTGCAGGTCGATATCAACGACTTCGAAATCTTCGAACGCCGGGCACGTCTGGCACCCTTGCTGGTGAAGCTCAAACAGGGTATCTGGAAACTATTGCGCTTCTATACCTACCGCCTCTGGTCGCAGCAGAATGAAACCAACGCCCTGCTGCTGGCGGCGCTCGAAATGTTGAATACCCGCAACGCCAACCGGATCGGCGAGCTGGAGCAACGCCTGGCCGAGCTGGAAAAACGGCTGCCGGAGGCTTAGGTGTCAGCGATGACCGATCCGGGGAAACAGAGCTGTCGGCCACCGGCCGCCAACCGGCCGAGGCTGGCCTTTGTCTGCCCGCGCCTGCACGAGGAGGGTACGGTCGGCGGGGCCGAAACCCTGATCTACAGCCTGGCGAAGGGCGCTGCGGCGGCCGGCTGCCGGACAACTTTCCTGACCACCTGCGCCCGCAACCACTTTACCTGGGTCAACGACCTGCCGCCCGGCGAGTTTGAGCGCGACGGCCTGACCGTGCGGCGCTTTGAAGTCAATACCGACCGCGACACTGAGACCTTTCTGCGCTTGCAGGCCGCAATCTGCCGTGATGAGCACCTCAGCGATGCGCAGGAGGTGGAGTGGCTGCGGCAGAGTGTCAACAGTGCCACCCTGATCGATTACCTGCAGCAGCAGCAGGCCGAGTTCGACCACATCATCGCCGGCCCCTACCTCTTCGGACTGGTCGAGGCGGTCAGTCGGGTCGCGCCGACAAAAACGCTGCTGATTCCCTGTCTGCACGATGAAGCTTTTGCGCGTGTGCGGCAGATCGGCGCGATGTTTGCGCGTGTGCGGGGCTGTCTTTTCAACACCGCGCCCGAACGCGATCTGGCCCACCGTCTCTATCCAGCATTCGCACCGCAGGTCGAGACGGTGGTGGCGATGGGGATCGAGCCCTTCGAGGCCGATGCAAGCGCTTTTGCGCGGCAGCATCAACTGACTGCGCCCTACGTGCTCTACAGCGGGCGCCGTGAACCACTCAAGGGCACACCGCTCCTGATCGACTATCTCGACACCTTCCGTCAGCGTACGGGGCGCGATCTGCGGCTGGTGCTGACCGGCTCGGGCGAGGTGGAGCTGCCGCCCTCGATGCGGGCGGCGACACTCGACCGCGGCTTTGTCAGCGAAGAGGAGAAGCGCAACGCCATGGCCGGAGCGGTGGCGTTCTGCCACCCGTCGGTCAATGAAAGTCTCGGGATTGTGCTGATCGAAGCCTGGCTGGCCGGCACGCCGGCACTGGTACACGCCAAAGGCGAGGTACTGCGCTCGCAGTGTCGGCTGGCGCAGGGTGGGCTCTGGTTCCGGGACTATCCCGAGTTCGAAGAAGCGCTGCTGCTGTTGCTCGATCAGCCGGAGCTGCGCCGCGCACTGGGAGCCAACGGGCGCGACTTCGCCCTGCGTACCTATGCACCGGCGGCGGTCACGGAGCGTTTTCTCGCGGCACTCGAAGGCGGGCCGGGGCGACAACAGACAGGCGCAGCCGCGCAGACAACATCGGGGTGAAGGCGGACAATGGATAAAAAAGTTTTTGTGACCGGCGGCGCCGGATTTCTCGGCATCAATCTCATCAGGCATCTGCAGGCCAGAGGGATCAGCCGGATTGTTTCGTACGATCTGGCCAAATTCGATTACCCCGAGCGTGACAGTATCGAAGTTGTCACGGGTGATATCCGCGATCCGGCGGCCCTCAAAACCGCCATGCAGGGTGCCGACTGGGTCGTCCATACGGCGGCGGCCCTGCCGCTTTACAGTCCTGAAGATATCCGCACCACCGACATCGACGGCACGCGCAACGTGCTCGAAGCAGCGGCGGCCGTCGATGCCGAACGGGTGGTCCATATTTCATCGACTGCCGTCTATGGCATCCCCGATCACCATCCCTTGCGGGAAGACGACAAGCTGATCGGAGTCGGGCCTTACGGCGAAGCCAAAATCGCGGCCGAGGAGGTCTGCCTGACCGCGCGGCAGGCCGGTCGCTGTGTGCCGATCCTGCGACCCAAGTCCTTTGTCGGTCCCGAGCGGCTGGGTGTCTTTGCGCTGCTCTACGACTGGGCCAAGGATGGTCATCACTTTCCCATGATCGGCTCGGGCAACAACCGTTACCAGTTGCTCGATGTGGAAGACCTCTGTGCCGCCATCTGGCTCTGTCTGACCGGGCCGGTCGAGTCGGTCAACGACACCTTCAATATCGGCGCCCGTGAGTTCGCCACGATGCGCGAGGACTATCAGGCCGTGCTGGACGCGGCGGGGCGCGGGCGGCGCATCATCGGTTTTCCGGCCTGGCCGGTGATCCAGGCATTGCGGCTGTTGGAGCTGCTGAAGCTCTCGCCGCTTTACAAGTGGGTTTATGAGACGGCCTGCGAAGACAGCTTTGTGAGCATCGAGAAGGCCGAGCGGCAGTTGGGCTTCGACCCGCACTACTCAAATCGCGATGCCCTGTTGCGCAACTACGATTGGTATCTGGAAAATCTGCCGCGCTTTGCCAAGTCCAAAGGCATCTCACACCGCGTGCCCTGGAGTCAGGGCATACTCGGCTTGATCAAGCACCTGTTTTAGCAAAGAATTGCCTGGCAATCTGAAAAAGCCAAAACTGAAAAAAGGCAAAAAAATGGCGCGCCCACGGGGAGTCGAACCCCGCTTACAAGGATGAAAACCTTGTGTCCTAACCGATAGACGATGGGCGCGCAGAATCCTGCTGGCAGGAATGAACGCACACTATAACCCGAATGAATCAGACAGCGCAAGCCTTTTTCAGCGAATTTTTCTACTATGAAAATCAGCCGTTTTATTTTAGGCTGAAAGGTTGTCTTGTGCGGGGTAGCTGGGCGGGTCAGCATATTGCGCGACCCGTCAGCCTCGCCCAAACCGCGAATGCGTGCTTCAACGGTGCAGGAACGACATGCAGCAAAAAAACAGGGTTCATCACTTTCTCTCTTCACATTTTCCGGCAAGCGGAGCTGTCCGGCGTTGTGCGGCGCTGCTGGTTGCGGCCGTGGTTTCGGGCTTTGCCATCTGGCTGACGAGCGGTTGCGAGGAAAAGAAGGACTGGAGTGAATACCCTGGGCAGGCGACCGTGGCAACAACCAGGGATGATCTCAACATCGTCGGCACCTGGTCTCTGACCGGAGCGGGGCACACCTGGTACATCCACTTCGCCGCCGACCGCAACTGGAAGATAACCGACGATGCGGCCGGCCATGTGCGGCGGGTCTATGGCACATATACCCTCAAGGGCTCCAGCCTGCGGGGGCCGATGAACAACCCCGGCACCGGAACGGGCGAGATTGCGGCCTCTTTCAGCGGCAACCGGATCGACCTCGACTTTATCGAGCACTGGCATACGCCCCACAAGCAGGTCAAATACTCCGGCAGAAAACTCTGAAGACGGAAGCGAGGATTGTGATGGAAGTCAAAACACCGTTGGTCGGCATCCTGATGGGGAGCGATTCGGACTGGGACAAGGTCAGCAGTGCGATTGATACACTGCGCGATTTCGGCGTGCCCTTCGAAGTGCGTGTGATGTCGGCCCACCGCACGCCGGATCTGGCGGCGGCTTATGCGGCCGGAGCCCGTGAACACGGGCTGCGGGTACTGCTCTGTGCCGCCGGAGGCGCGGCGCATCTGGCCGGTGTGGTGGCAGCCCATACGACCCTGCCGGTTCTCGGAATTCCGGTGGCCGGCGGTGCCCTGAACGGGCTCGATGCGCTGCTGGCGACCGTGCAGATGCCGGCCGGTGTGCCGGTCGGTACAGTCGCACTGGGATCCGCCGGCCCGACCAATGCCGCGCTGCTGGCGATCCAGATTCTGGCGCTGGCCGATGCACAACTGGCGACCGCTCTGACCGATTACAAGGCTGCCCTCGAACGCAAGGTTGCGGCCGGCAACGAACGTGTGCAGCAGAGGCTGAGCGACAATGCCTGAGGCTGGAGGGCGGATTGCGCTGCGGCGGCTGGTGTTCGTCTGTACGGGCAATACCTGTCGCAGTCCGATGGCCGCAGCCCTCCTGCAGGCCAGACTGGGGGATCAGCGGCGCTGGCAGATACTCTCGGCCGGTACGGCCGCCGCGCGCGGTTGTCCCGCCAGCCGGGGGAGTATCGATGCGCTGCACGAGCTGGGGATCGACCTGACCGGGCACCGCAGTCGTCCCCTGACGCTCGATCTGGTTCATTCGGCCGATCTGCTGGTGCCGCTAGCCATGAGTCACTTTCAGTTGATCGTAATGCGACACCCGGCGGCGCGTGAGAAAACGCTGCTGCTCGGTTCCTTCAGCAGGCGCCGCGAACGCCAGCCGCAGGATGTGCCCGATCCGATCGGCGGCCCGCTGGCGGAGTATCGCGAAGTGCGCGACCGGATCGCACCCCTGATCGAGGGATTGGCCGACTACCTGCACGATTGGCAGGCATGATCCCGCACATTTATTTGCGCTTCTGCCAGAGGGTCAGCGTGGTATGGCCCTGACCGAAGTCCGCAATTTCGTGCTGCGGCTCGTAATATTTTTCAAGCGTGGCGTAGAGTTCTTCCCGGGTTGCGGGGGACAGAGGGCTGGTTTCGGGACAGGCGAGGGCAAAGCTGTAACCACTCGTGGCGGCGACCGGTGCTGTGCCGTCGGCGATCAGCTCCGCCAGAGTCGCCGGATTGTGCAGGTGCAGCAGACGGACGGCCGGATTGTCGAGGGCCGGGAAGATGCTGAAGGGTCCCATTTCGAGACCGGCCGGTACATCGCATCCGGCCTCGACTGCCAGGTAGGCATCCTGCGTCAGCAGCAGGCGCGGCTCGTCATCCTGATACATGCCGCGCACCTGACGGGCGGCCTCGCGCAGCCGCAGGATGTCGGGCTGTGATTTGCGTTCGAACCAGAAACGATCCTGACGGATCACGATCCAGTCCATCAGCAACGGCGAAGCACAGGCCAGCAGCAGCGTGGCGATGGCGAGCAGCGCCGGGGCGGCGCGTTTGACGGTGCTTGTGGCAGAGTCCAGACTCTGCCACAGAACGGCGGCGGTCAGAGCCGCCAGCAGCGGCATCAGGGGC
>Ga0172382_10011249_pt1 | contig 11866 bp, 11 predicted proteins | sample Leawel138RmetaG_FD_122245 | JGI IMG/M metagenome (GOLD analysis project Ga0172382, IMG submission 122245) | Leachate microbial communities from a municipal landfill in Southern Ontario, Canada - Leachate well 138R metaG | ecosystem: Engineered > Solid waste > Landfill > Unclassified | place...
AGAAAAATATGATGAACTCAATTTAAGCCAAAAACAATTATTTGCAAAAACTTGCTTAAAGTTACTCCAAAATAGTTTTATTGCTAGAGATAAAGAAGACAACAAGGAAATGTATTACTTTCTCTTAAGCTTTAAAAACTACTTCGATGAATACTTCGATATTATGGGCTTTGAAATAGTCCTAGACCGAGAAATGGGCGCAATCCAACTTGTTCATACTGAAGGAACAAACCTTTTAAGATTAAAGAAAGAAGAAACATTGGTACTTCTTATCCTAAGGATTCTATATCATCAACACTTAGTTAAAACCTCAGTAAATGATAATATCGTCATAAGAGTCGATGAGATACATCAGTATTATGATTCTTTAGAATTAAAGAAGAAAATCAATAAAACCGACTTGGTAAAAATCCTTAGAACATACCGAAGACTAAATCTAATCGATCCGCTAGGAGATATTACTAAAGCAAATACTAAAATTGTGATTTATCCAACAATTCTTCTAGCAATCAATACTCAAGCAATCAATGACGTATATAACTTAATCGCAAATATCGAAGATAAGAATGAAGGTGAAGATAATGAAGAAACTGACTAAAGTAAGGTTGATAAATTGGCATTATTTTGCCAATGAAACCATACATATTAAAAATAATACTTTAATAACCGGACAAAATGCTACCGGTAAATCAACTATTGTAGATGCGATTGCCTTTGTTATTACGGCCGGAGATCAAATCTTCAATATCGCTGCCAATGAAAAAAGTAAACGTGACTTACGAGGTTATGTAAAATGTAAACTTGGTACAGATACTCAAGAATATCTTCGTGAAGGCGATACTACTGGGCATGTAGCGCTTGAGTTTTACGATGAGAAGAAAGAACAACACTTTACAATTGGAACGATTATAGATGTTTTTGGAGAAATTTTAAATCCAAAAGTTATCTTCTATGAGTATGACGGGTCTATAGACGAAAGCTTATTTATCGATGATGAAGGCAAGATTCTAACAACTGTCAATTTCAAAAAAACCAAACAAGCCAAAAAAGTATATCTTACAAAAAGAGAAGCTAAACTAGCTTTCAGATCCTTATTTGGTTCAATCAATGAGAATTACTTCTCATTATTGCCAAAGGCATTGGCCTTCAAGCCGATTCCTGACGTAAAAGACTTTATCTACCGCTATCTTCTAGAAGAAAAAGAACTTGACGTAGAATCAATTAAAGAATCAATTCATGCTTATCGCGATCTAGAAGCTACTTTGAAAATCATTAAAGAAAAAGTCAAAGATTTAGACGAAATCAAGCATCTTTTTGAAGAAATCAAAAATAATCAAGATCAAAAGCAATTCTATGAATATTTCTTGAAAATGCTAGAAGTTGAAACTTTAAAAAACAAGATAGATCAAGTAGTAAAAAAACAAGAAAAAATTACTATTGCTAAGGAACAAAATCAGTCACTTATCAATGAAATCAATTCTCAACTAGACATTCTTGATGAAAGATCAAAAGAAATCTATTCAATGCTAAAAAACTCCGATAGTTTTAAAGCAACTGAAATCTATGATAAAGAAATCAACGAACTGACAAAAAGAATTGATTCGCAAGTCGAACTTAGAAACTATGCCACTTCTAGAGTGAAAAAGATGAAACAAATCATCGGTGAGTTAAAATCTGAGTTTAATAGTAAAGTATATTCAGAACTATCTAAAGTTGACTTGGATAAGATTGATGATAGTAACTATGAAGATCAAAAACTAAAACTTATCACAATAAACAAAACCCTTGAAGAAATCAAAGATACAAATAAAGTAACTCTAGGAAGAATGCACCAGCAACGTGACGATTTGGTTAAGGAAATCAACGAAGTATACATTACACTAAAAGACTTAGACAATAATCAACTTCGTTATAACCCAATGATAAAACGCCTTCAAAGCAAAATTGAAGAAGGAGTTTTAAAACGTTTTGGAAAAGAAATCAAAGTTCATATCCTTTGCGAACTTCTAGAAATTACTGATTTTGACTGGGCAAACACCATTGAAGATTATTTGGGTCAACAAAGATTTAATCTAATCGTTGAACCAAGATACTTCGATGAAGCTCTTAATGTTTATAATCAGATCAAAGATACGTTGGATATTTATGGAATTGGTCTTGTCAACACTAAGAAAATTCAACATTTCACCAATTATCGTGACAATTCTTTAGCTTCAATCATAACATCAGAAAACATAGATGCGGTCCATTACATCAATATGATTTGTGGTAACTTAATCATGGTAGATGATGTGAGCGAGTTAGAGAAATATCCACAAGCTATCACCAAAAGTGGTATGGTCTATCGTTCCTATACTGTTAGATCACTAAATCAAAAGACTGAAAAACCTTTTATCGGTAAAAAAGCCAAGTCTCAACAATTAGACAATTGGCGAAATAAAGCTAAAGAGTTAAAAGAACAGCATCAAGATATCACTAATAAGATCCAAATGATTTCTGAAGAAAACAATGCTTTGACTTCATTAAATCTTGAAGGTTTCATCGACATGCTAAAGACTTATTATTCACTCGATCAACTAAAAGAAAAACGTAAAGCTTTAGTCGCTAAAAAGAAGAATGTTCCTCAAGAAGATTTGACACAGTTAAGAAAAGAGTATGAGGACGTTAAAGAAGAGATTAGGGAATATAACTCAAATCGTCAGAAAGCTTATCAAAAACAAGGTAAGCTTGACAGTGATGAACTTAAATCTCATGAAGAACTTCTTGAATTAGAAAATTCAATCAAAGTACTAGAATCACAATTAGAAAAGAACGACAACTTAGTAGTTAAGAAAGAAGCTAGAGAATTATATGACTTAGAAATAAGTAAAAATGGCAATATCAACACAATTACAGAGGATTATCAAAACAAGATTCAATCCGAATTGAATAACATTATCAATTTAGAAGATTCCTTAAAGAACAAGCAAATCCGCTATACTTCTAAGTACAATCTAAGTTATAAATACGGAATTGATTATATGCAAGAATATCTTGACGAACAGGACAAACTTGTTAAATCAGAATTAGTCAAGTACGAAACAAAAGTGAGAGAAGCCAGAGAAACAGCGGAAAAATTGTTTAAGGAAGACTTTATCGCTAAATTAAGAAACTATATTGTTTCCGCTCAAGAAGAAATCTCTAAGATAAATGAAACGCTTAAGAATATTCACTTTGGTGACGACACTTATGAATTCATATTCCCTAAATCAAAAGAGTATGGGGAATACTATGATATGGTATTGAGCGATGAATCAATGAAAACAGGCGAGGAAATTTTCAACTATGATTTTGAAAAGAAATACCAAAGACAACTTGAAGAACTATTTGTAAACCTAGCTTCAGAAGATTTAAACTCTCAAGGATCCGTAAATAAGTTCACCGATTATAGAACCTACATGGATTATGACATCGCAATATCTAATAATACTGGAGACAGATATCTTTATTCGAAAGTGTTCAAAGAAAAGAGTGGTGGAGAGACCCAAGTTCCTTTCTATGTCGCAACTTTAGCCTCATTTGTAAGAGTCTTTGAACAAGCAGCTCGAGGAATCGGCCATGATTCAATTGGACTTATCTTATTTGATGAAGTATTCGATAAGATGGATACTTCAAGAATTAAAGCAATGATGAAATTTATCAAACAATTACCAGTTCAGATCTTACTAGCTACACCACCTCAAAAAATGGAAGTTCTTTCAAAATATACCGATACAACAATTGTTACGTTAAGAGACGGTAAAATAGCTAGAGCATATGAAGTAATCAAAAGCGATATGTAACCAAAACAAGAAGAAGATGCTAAGAATTAACTTTTCTGGCATCTTTTTTTTAGTAAACTTGAAGAATTATGATATGATAATTATGGTGATAATATGCAAAGATACTTTATCAATAAAGATAATATATTAAACAATCAAATTAAAATATCAGGAAATGACTTCCATCATATCAAAAACGTCATGCGAATGAGTGTTGGTGATATCGTTATTCTTAATACATTCGACGGCTTAGTATATGAAGCGTTACTAATAGAATTTAATAAAAATGATGTTGTTTTCGAAATAAAGAAAGTACTAAAAAATACATATAAGCCTTTTAATCTGACTTTAGGTTTAAGTATGATAAAAAAGGATAACTTCGAGCTGGTTCTTCAAAAAGCAACTGAGTTGGGTGTAGAGGCAATCCTCCCCTTAATAACTGAAAGATCGATTATAAAAATCGATGATTTTTCTAAGAAAATCAGCCGATATGAAACAATCATCAAAGAAGCTTCAGAACAATCGGAAAGAACCGTTCTGCCGATAATCCATGATTTGACTTCTTTGAACACAATTGATCTCCAACCTTATAATAAACTTATCTTATGTTATGCTCGTGAGAAGAGTTATAAATTAACAGAACTAATGATGGACATAGAACCAACTGACAAGGTTTTAGCTCTAATTGGACCTGAAGGTGGTTTCACACAAAAAGAAATCGATTTATTGATTTCTAAAGGATTTGTTTCTGTATCTTTAGGTCAAACCATATTAAGAGCTGAAACAGCTGCTATGTATATAGCCTCTATCTTAAAAGCAAGAATGGAGGAAAATATATGAAAATAGCCTTTTATACTTTAGGATGCAAAGTTAATGCATACGAAACTGAAGCAGTAATGGAAAAATTTATCGAAAAAGGTTATGAGATAGTTGATTTTGACAAATACAGCGATGTTTATATCATCAACTCTTGTATGGTTACCAATGCAGGAGAAAAAAAGTCGAAACAAGTAATTAGAAGACCTATTCAAATCAACAAGGATGCCATAGTTATAGTAATGGGTTGCCTTTCTCAGCTAAAAGCTGAAGAAATGCTGGAAATAGAAGGTGTAAAAATTGTTTTAGGAACTAAAAACAGAGATAATCTGGTTGATTATCTCGAGAATTACCTAACCCATAAAGTTCCATTGAACTTGGTTTCACCTTTAGAAAAAGACGAATCATACGATGCTTTATCGATCAACGATTTTCACACCCATAAACGGGCTTTTCTAAAAATACAAGACGGATGCAACAACTTTTGTACATACTGCATTATCCCTTACACCAGAGGGAGAATCAGATCAAAAACAAAAGACATTATCATGAAAGAAGTGAATCAACTTGTTGAGCATGGGCATATTGAGGTTGTCCTAACTGGAATTCATACCGGTGGTTACGGAGAAGACTTGAAAGACTATAGTTTCTTACAACTCTTAAAAGATTTGGAAACTGTGAAGGGATTAGAAAGAATCAGGATATCCTCAATTGAAATCACCGAGCTTGATGATGAAATCATCGAGACTATCAAAAACTCTGACAAAATAGTTCATCATCTTCATGTGCCTCTTCAAGGCGGAACAGATAAGATTTTGAAGAAGATGAACCGAAAATATACAAAATGCGAATATAAAGCGATGATTGATAAGATCAAATCGCAAATACCTGATGTTGCTTTAACGACTGATGTAATAGTTGGTTTCCCAGGTGAGACAGAAGAAGACTTCAATGAAAGTTATGATTTTATTAAATCAATCGGCTATCAAGAACTTCACGTTTTTCCTTTTTCTAAAAGAAAAGGGACTCCAGCAGACAAAATGCCTGAACAAGTAGATGGCAGAATCAAAAGAGAAAGAGTTCATAAATTACTTGAGTTAAGTGAAGAACTCTTAAAACAATATGTAGAAAAATCTATTAACAAAAACAAACTTGTCATCGCTGAACAAGTTAAAGAAGGCTATTTGGTTGGTCACTCGAGAGATTATATAGCTGTCAAGTTTAAAGGTGATGAGAATTTAATCGGAAAAGAAGTAAAAGTGAAAATAACCGGAATCAATCAACCATACAATGAAGGTGAATTAATAAAAGAAAATCCTCAAGCTATTTAAAGCTAGAGGATTATTTTTTTTGCTTTTTCTTGTCTTTTTTATTTTTCTTATCTTTTATTACTTTTTTGTTTTTATATTTTTTGGGAACTTTATTGATATTTTTAACTATCTCGTAAGTAATAACATTATCATTGTCATGATTGATTAAGCGATAGTCTTTATTCTCATTGATGTTAAGTGGTAGTTCATATAGAAAAGCAATCATTGGTGTCAGCATTTGATACTTGTTGATGGCTTTGATAAATCCTTTGATCTTCTTTGATTTATCCCACTTAAAGAGTACGCGATCATTTTCGTCTAAAATGATGATTATTAATTCGCTACGGTTTTTATCTGGCGATGTAAAACTTTTCAAAAGAACTTGCTCTGGAAGATTCTTCTGGTAATACTCTAAATACTTTTTCGTTATATTCTTGCCTTTTCTTTTTAACGATTTAAATGTATTGGTTCCATCAACTGTATACTTGTTAATCAAGTTCTCGATCAACATATTGCCGTTATACTTTTTATTGATTGTCTTATCGAACTTTTTATAAAAACGATTATATCTTGCTTTATATTTTCGGTTTGATATGATTATTCCCAATAAGGATAAAACTAGGACAGATATTAAAACAATAATTAAAATACCCTTTAAATCGAGAGCCAAAAAATTAAAAATACTAGCCATAATCTCATCCTTTCAATAAAAAATGGGTTAAAACCAAATTAGTAGATTTTCTTTTACTAATTTTACCATAAATACTCACCTTTTTAAATATATTTCGAAAAAAAATAAGTTTACTTTTAATTAATAATTTAGTATAATACTAAGTGGTAAGAAAAGGGGTGAAAGCAATGGCTAAAACTGTCGTTAGAGAAAACGAAACAATTGAAGACGCACTTAGACGTTTTAAACGTGATGTTTCTCGTTCGGGAAATCTTGCTCAAGCCCGTAAAAAAGAGTATTACGAAAAACCAAGTGTTACAAAAAAATTAAAACTTCGCGCAAGCAAAACTCGCAAGAAATAACAATTGATAAATTTTGACAATTCCTCTAGAATTGTCATTATTTTTTCAATTCCTCCCTTTTTTTTCTACATATGATATAATAAAATTATAGAAAATGTGCGTCAAAAAAACTAGGAGGTTTTTATGAATACCAAACTTCAAAACACAATCGCTTGGCTTTACAGAAATGGAAGACCATTAGATGTTGCTAGGTATAATTATTTATTCTTAAATAAGGATAAACAATCAGTCATCGATGTATTGAAAAGTTATCAAAACCTAGACGGTGGTTTTGGGCATGGACTTGAACCCGATTCGCAAAATCCTTTCTCAAGTCCGATAACTACTTGGATGGCTTTTGAAATAATAGAAGAACTTGATTTGGATAATAGTCATGAAATAGTAAAGAATGTAGTTACATACCTAACTGAAATTGCTCCAAAAAGAGACGGATTGTATTTATCAACAATCCCAACTAACAACAATTACCCTCATGCACCATGGTGGACTTATTCTCAAGAAGGATCAGTTTGGGGTTATAATCCATCAATTGCAATTGCTGGATTTGTTTACAAAAACCATTTTAAATCCGAACAAAAGCAACAAGCAGTTAAGTTGATTCAAAGAGGTATCGATGATTTTATAAAAAAACCATCTGACAACATGCATGAAATCAGAGCTTTCTTGGATATGGTAAACTATGTTAAGGATTTATCACCATTTGACAAATATCAAGAATTCTTAGAAAAACTTCTATATCAAGTGGATATAACTTTAGAAAAAAATCCAGAAATATGGTTTAAAGCTTATTGCACAAGACCTTTACAATACTTTGATAAACAAGACGGGTTTGGGTATGATAAATTTTCTGATTTAGCTAAACTAGAGGCCAGCATGATACTAAACAGCCTTAATAAAGACGGTATTTGGGATGTTACTTGGGACTGGGACAATTACCCGGAAGCAAAAACCCTGGCAATGCGTGATTGGCAATCGTCTTTAATTATTGGTTATTTAAAGATACTTAAAAATTATGATTTGTTAGACTAAACTTTTTAGGATGAAAGAGGAAGCGATTTAGTGACGAATATTATAAAACTCGAACCTGAAATCTACGATTTGCATGAAATGGTAGATCTTCTCGGGGTTCATGATAAAAACATAAAATTACTAGGTAAATTGTTAAAAGTAAATATCTTCTCAAACAATCAAGAAATCTTGATTGATAGTGACGATGAAGAAATCATAAAAAAACTTAAAAAAATCTTACAGATTATGATATCTTTAATCAGAAACAATATTGTTTTCAGCGAAAGAGATATAATCTATCTTTTTCATACTGTCGATAAGGTTAATCAATCTGAGATTGTCTCTTTATTCTTAAGCAGAAAAGAAATCATTAAAACCTTTAATGGCAAACCAATCTTCCCAAAAACAATTAACCAGAAAAAATATCTGGAAGCTATCGAAAACAATACTCTTATTTTCGGCATCGGTCCTGCTGGTACGGGAAAAACATACTTAGCTGTTTTATCAGCTTTGAAAAAATTGAAAGATAATCAAATCAAAAGGATTGTTCTTACAAGACCGGCAGTAGAAGCTGGTGAGAAACTAGGTTTTTTACCTGGTGACTTAAAAGAGAAAATCGACCCATACTTAAGGCCATTATATGATGCAATGTATGAGGTTTTAGGAGTAAAACAGAGCACTGAGTACATCGAAAAAGGAATAATTGAAATCGCACCGCTAGCCTATATGCGTGGACGCACTTTAGAGAATGCTTATGTGATACTTGATGAAGCCCAAAACACCACAATTAACCAAATGAAGTTGTTTTTAACTCGTTTGGGATTTGGTTCCAAGATGATTGTTACTGGCGATATCACTCAAAGCGATTTGCCTGCTCAAGTGCAATCGGGACTAGTTAAAGCTTCACAAATCTTAAAAAACGTCGATGATATCAAAATCCTATATTTTGATGAATTAGATGTCGTTAGACACCCATTGGTTCAAACGATTATCAAGAGGTTTGAAAATGTTTAAGATAAACTATATTAACCAATACGATGATGAAAAGTCATATAAGAAAACGATTAAAAAAGCATTGAAGACAGCTTTTAAGTATTTGAAAATTAAAGATAAAACGATTGTTAACATCATTTTAGTTAATGATAAAGAAATCCAAGAACTAAATAAGACCTATCGAAATCTAGATAAATCAACTGATGTCTTGAGCTTTGAGAATGATGACTATAGTCCGGAAATTGGTGATGTTTTCATTTCAATTGACAAAACTAAAGAACAAGCCGAAAGCTATAACCATAGTTTTGCAAGAGAACTTGCATTTCTGACAATCCATGGCTTCTTACATTGTCTAGGCTACGATCACTTGAATGAAAAAGATGAAACAGAGATGTTTTCTTTACAAGATAAAATATTAGAACAAGCAGGATTTAGGAGAGAATAATGAAAAAAATGTATGATTTAGCTGTAGAAAATATCAAGAATGCATATGTACCATATTCACATTTTCGTGTTTCTGCAGTATTAAAATTAAAAAACGGTGAAACAATAAAAGGTATCAACGTTGAAAATGCTTCTTATGGTTTAAGTAATTGCGCTGAAAGATCAGCTTTATTTGCAGCATATTCACAAGGGATAAGAAAAGAAGACATAGAATCGATTTTAGTTTACACAGATAAAGACTATTTTGTGTCTCCATGCGGCGCTTGTCGTCAAGTAATGAACGAACTTATGGAGCCTGACGCAAAGGTTTATTTCGCCAATAGCAAAGGTGAAATCAAAGAGCTTCTAAACAAAGACCTCTTACCTCATGGTTTTTCTAAAGAGGATTTGTAATGTTTAAGAGTGGTTTCGTATCGATTATCGGTGAACCAAATGTAGGAAAATCGACTTTTCTTAACCAAGTTTTAAAACAAAAAGTAGCTATTGTTTCCAATAAACCTCAAACTACCAGAAATGTATTTTCTGGTATTTATAATGACGATAACTCCCAAATTATCTTTCTGGACACTCCGGGAATTCATCAAGCGAAAACTAAACTAGGTGAATACATGTCTTCAGCTGCTTTATCTACTGTGAAATCAGTGGATTTGGTTATGTTCATGATTAACGCCTATGATGACGTGCTAGATTATAATCTCAAAATCATGGAAAAACTTCAAGGGTTGAAAACACCGGTATTCTTGATTATCAATAAACTTGATACAATCACGGATTTCGGTCGTTTAAATGAAGCTGTTGAAGTCTATAAAAAGGCCTTTAATTTTGAGGGGGTCTTTGGAATCTCTGCATTAAGAGGCGACAATATAGATTTGTTGCTGCTGGATATTAAAAAATATTTATTGGAAGGTCCTAAATATTATCCGGATGGAGAAATTTCTGACCGCCCTGAAACCTTTTTAATTCAAGAGTTTATTCGTGAAAAAATTCTTGAGTTTACACATGAAGAAATACCACATTCAGTAATGGTTTATTTAGAATCGATGAAAAATAAAAAGAATCTAATAGAAATCATGGCTACTGTTGTGGTTGAAAGAAAATCACAAAAAGGCATTATCATCGGTAAAGGTGGATCAATGCTGAAAAGAATTGGCTCTGCTGCCAGAAATGATATTGAAGCACTATTAAATTCTAAAGTTTATCTTGAACTTTTCTGTAAAGTTGAAGAAAACTGGAGAAATAGAGATTATTATCTCAAAACTTATGGATATAAAGATATAGAATAGAGGAAACCTAAGTGAATGAATACCAAGGTATTATTCTCAAGAAAATCAGTTATAAGGAAAGTTCTGAAATAATCTATCTTTACACTGATCAAGGCTTAATATCAGTATTAATACATGGCTCGAAGAAGATCAAGAGTCCGTTTTTAAACCTTACCAAAGTGTTAAATCATGTAAAGGTCAATGTTTCAGGAAAAAATCTTTTAACTTTTAGAGATGGAGAAGTCTTGAGTAATTTTTCAATTATTCATGAAGACTTGGAAAAATACACCTATTGTTTGCACCTATGTGAAATGCTTTATTATTTTTCAACTCATGATCACGATCATGAAAAACTCTTAGCTTTTCTAGTCAAAATATTACCGCTTATCAAAGAAGAGAAGAACTACATACCTTATATCAACATGGTTGAACTTAAACTCTTATATCTTCTTGGAGTCAATCCAAATCTACATAGCTGTATTGTTTGTGAAAGCCAAGAGGAATTAACCTTCAGTGTTAAAGATGGTGGAGTTCTTTGTAGAAATCATCAAAAGGAAGTTTCCTACAATAATCAAACCCTGAATGCGATTAGAAAACTATATTACCATGATATTAATAAAACCAAGGAAATATCAATAGATGTATCACTATATAAAGACATCCGAAACCTAATCGATGAATACTATGAATTTCATCTAAATTACTTCTCAAAGACAAGAAAGATGTTGAAAGGACTTATTGGCTATTAATGAGTTCTTTTTTAAATATAATCATGGTTATCGGTTTGACTTAGGTATATAAAAAGAGTATAATTATAATGAGTTAGTATGCGAAAAATTGGAGGAAATGGCTTTGAAATATACTATTGAACAACTTAATGCTTATGCTAAAAGATATGGATTTGTCTATCAGGGCTCAGAAATATACGGAGGCTTGGCTAACACGTGGGACTACGGTCCTTTAGGTGTTGCTTTAAAAAATAATATCAAACAATTTTGGTGGAAACGTTTTGTTTCACAGAATAAATACAATGTCGGACTGGACTCCTCAATTCTCCTTAATCCAAAGGTTTGGGAAGCCACAGGACATGTTGCAGGATTTAAAGATCCTTTAATGGACTGCAAAGTCTGTAAAGCTAGACATAGAGCGGACAACTTAATTTCTCAATCTTCTAAAAACGAAGTGGATGCTGACGGTTGGG
>Ga0172382_10011250_pt1 | contig 11865 bp, 8 predicted proteins | sample Leawel138RmetaG_FD_122245 | JGI IMG/M metagenome (GOLD analysis project Ga0172382, IMG submission 122245) | Leachate microbial communities from a municipal landfill in Southern Ontario, Canada - Leachate well 138R metaG | ecosystem: Engineered > Solid waste > Landfill > Unclassified | place...
CGTCACAGTCAGGCTGTCCGGCGTGGACGAGACCGTTGCGCCCAGTTTGCGCAACTCCGTTTCCATGGCATGGATACGGTCCGTTTCCTTGACCCGCCAGCTCCCGATATTGCGCAGGCGGCAAGGCCCATCGGCATAAAGCGCAAGCACCGCCGCGGTCATGGCCGCATCGGGGATCAGGTTGAAATCCGTATCGAAGGCCTTCAGGCGCGCGCCTTGCGCCACCGGCTTGCCGCTGACCTCGATCCAGCCCTCGCCCCACGTCACGCTGGCGCCCATCGCTTCCAGCGTATCCGCGAAGGCGACGTCTCCCTGGATGCTTTGACGGTCCACGCCCTTCACCCGCAAAGGGCCGCCCGCAATGGCGCCCAACGCGAGGAAATAGGAGGCTGAAGACGCATCGCCCTCGACCCGGATCGTGCCCGGCGAGACATAGCGCGACGCGGCAGGCACCCGGAAGGCTTGCCAGTCCCGCCGTTCAACCTCGACGCCGAAGCGCCGCATCAGATTCAGCGTCATGACAATGTAGGGCGTGGAAATCAGTTCGCCCACCACCTCGATCCGGACATCCTGGCCTGTCTTGGCGCAGGCAATCGGCGCCGCCAGTAGCAGCGCGGTCAGAAACTGGCTTGAGACATTGCCCTTGATGCGTATCGGCTGGCTCAGGTCCAGGCTCGGCGGCGTCAGGCTCAATGGCGGATAGCCGTCATTGCCCTGATAGGCAATGGCGGCGCCCGCCTGACGCAGCGCATCCACCAAGTCGCCAATCGGGCGTTCATGCATCCGGGGCACGCCGTGCAGGCGGTATTGCCCGCCATGCCAGGCCAGCGCGGCCGTCAGGGGGCGGATTGCCGTCCCGGCATTGCCCATGAACAAGTCGGCCTGCTCAACCGGAAAACCGCGCCCGCCGCTCACCACGACGTCGTCCTCGGCGGCGCCGGGCGACAGCGCCACGCCCAGTTGCTTCAGCGCATCCAGCATGACCCGTGTGTCATCGGAATCCAGCAGGCCGGTCACCGTGGTCCGTCCTTCAGCCAGCGCGGCCAGCAGCAGCACCCGGTTTGAAATGCTCTTGGATCCTGGCAATTGCACCTGGCCGCGAGCCTGCTCGGACACCGGCAGATCAAGGTGGGGCAAGTCAGTGGAAGCGAAAGGCGACGGCATGAAACTCTCTGGCGAATTAATCTGAAAAGTGGTCGGACCAGGACTGGCGGACCTCGGCAATCGTACGCAGCTCCTCCAACAGACGCTCTGCCCGCTCAGGCTGCATCAGGCCTTCAATCTCATCAAGCGCCTGGCGGATTTCGCGGGTCTCCTGGAGGATGGCCGTCCGGTTCGCGATCAGAATGTCGCGCCACATTTCCGGCGAACTGCCCGCAATGCGCGTGAAATCCCGGAAACCGCTGCCCGCGATGGCCAGGCGCCGCTGCGCGCTCTGCGAGGCCGCCACTTGCTTCAGGTAGGCGTAGGCCAGCAAATGCGGCACGTGGCTGATCGAGGCCAGCACTTCATCGTGTTCGGCCGGGCTCATGCTGCAAACGCGGGCACCGGCGGTTTCCCAGCCGCGCCGGATCGTTTCAACGGCGGCCTCGGCATTCTCCGGCAAGGGCGTCAAGACCACCTGTTTGCCCTCGTACAGCGCCGCGCTGGCAGCTTCCGGACCGCTTTGATCGCTGCCCGCAACCGGATGGCCAGGCACGAAACGCCACAGTTCCTCACCCAGGGCGGCCCGCGCCGCCGCCACGACGTCCTGCTTCGTGGAACCGCCATCGGTCAGCAAGGTGTGGGGACCCAGATGCGGCCGGAGGCGCTGGAAAACCTCGGCCATGGCGCCTACGGGCACGGCCAGAAAGATCAGGTCGGCCTTGGCCGCCTCTTCCAGCGATACGCCGCGATCGATCAGCCCCAGACGGCGGGCCGCTTCAAGTGCCTCGGGCCGACGGCCGACGCCCCAGACCTGGCCGACCCGCCCCTGTTTGCGCAAGGCGGCGGCAAACGAACCACCGATCAGCCCGACCCCAACGACCGCCAGCGTGTTGAAACCCGGCCAGCGTGAATGCGGTGTGCTCATAAACACTCACGGGGCGACCGGGTACGATCCCAGCACCTTGCAAAAAGCGACCCGTTCCCGCAAGGCGGCCAGCGCCGTTGCAACGTGAGGATCTTGCGCGTGTCCAAGCAGGTCAACGTAGAAGTAATACTCCCACTGGCCCGTGCGGGCGGGCCTTGACTCGAAGCGCGTCATGGAGACCTGGTTTTCGGCCAGCGGCGCCAACATGTTGTAGACCGCGCCAGCCTCATTTGGCAGCGCCAGAATCAGGCTGGTCTTGTCGTCGCCCGACGGCGCGGGCGGCTGATGGCCAATGGCCAGGAAACGGGTCCGGTTATGGGGATCGTCCTGGATGCCTTCGGCAACGATTTTCAGGCCCCAGCGCTCAGCGGCGGGCGCCCCGGCAATGGCGGCAATATGCGGATTTTCAGCGGCCAGCCGCGCGGCTTCGGCATTGCTGGAGGCGGTCTCGCGCACCCATTCCGGATGGTGATCCGACAGCCAGCCCTGGCACTGAGCCAGCGACTGCGGATGCGAGCGCACCAGCGTGATGCCGTCCAGCGTACCGGAACGCGTCATCAGGCATTGCACCACCGGCACCGAACGCTCTCCAATCACCTGGACCGGCGACGTCAGCAGCAGGTCCAGCGTCCGGTTGACGGCGCCCTCGTTCGAGTTTTCCAGCGGCACGATGCCGAAGGCGGCGCGGCCGGTTTCCACCGAGCGGAAGACTTCATCGATGCTGTTGCACGGCATGCCTTCGGCGCCGTGGCCGAAATGCATGCGCACCGCCAGCTCGGAGTACGTGCCTTCCGGCCCCAGATAAGCCACTTTGGCGGGCTGCTCCAGGGTGCGGCAGGCCGACATGATCTCCGTCCAGATGGCGGAAATGGACGCAGGCAGCAGCGGGCCGACGTTGCCTGCCTGCAAATCGCGGATTACCTGCGCCTCGCGTTCAGGCACGAAGACCGCGGCCTGGCCGTGCTCGTGCTTGACCCGCCCGACCTCGAGCGCGGTGGCGGCGCGCTCGTTCAGCAGCGTCAGCAGTTCAGCGTCAAGGCGGTCAATTTTTTCGCGCAGAGGCGTCAGGTTGGCTTTCAGTTGATCATCCATGGCGCTGTTCAAACGAGTGCATAAAGTCGACGAGTTGCTGGACGCCGCGCAGCGTCATGGCGTTATAGATGGACGCCCGCATGCCGCCCACGCTCTTGTGGCCTTTCAACTGCAACAGGCCATTGGCTTCGGCCTCCTGCAGGAACACCGCGTTCAGGCCTTCCTCCTTGAGGAAGAACGGCACGTTCATGCGCGACCGGAAGGCGGGATGCACGGGGTTGGCGTAAAAACCGCTCTGGTCGATCGTGGTGTAAAGCAGGTCGGCTTTTTCAATGTTGCGCTGCTCGATGGCGGCCACGCCGCCTTGTTCCAGCAGCCACTTGAAGACCAGCCCGGCAATATAGATGCCGTAGGTCGGCGGCGTGTTGAAACGCGACTGTTCTTTTTCAATATTGGCGTAATCAAAGGCGGACGGGCAAATGGGAAGCGCCTTGCCCAGCAGCTCGCGCCGCGCAATGACCAGCGTCACGCCAGCCGGGCCGATATTTTTCTGCGCGCCGGCATACACCAGACCCGCCTTGCGCACATCCAGCGGACGGGACAGGATGTGGGACGAGGCGTCAACGGTCAGCACGGTCTCGGGCGCACCAAGCGCCGCCAGGTCCGGCCAGTTCGTGAATTCGACGCCGCCAATGGTTTCATTGCTGCACAGATGCACGAAGCTGGCGGTATTGCGCACGGTCCACTGCGCCGGGTCCGGCATATAGGTCCACGGCCCTTGCGCCCGGCCATCGACCTCGCGGGCTTCCGCCGCCGTGGCCGCGACCGCGATGTCGCCATATTTCAAGGCTTCCTTGTGCGACTTCAACGACCACGAACCGCTCAGCACATAGTCCGCCTGCTGTTCGGCCCGCAAGCCGAGCAGATTCATCGGCATCAGCGCGTTCTGGCCCAGCCCCCCGCCTTGCACGAACATCACAGCGTAGTCATCGGGCACATCCATCAGCGTGCGCAGATCGGCCTCGGCTTCATCGCAGATCTGCTGGAAGGCCTTGCCCCGGTGGCTCATTTCCATGACGGACATGCCGGTGCCGTTCCAATCCAGCATTTCTGCGGCGGCCCGCTGAAGCACCTCGACCGGCAACACGGCCGGTCCGGCGGAAAAGTTGAAGGGACGATTGCTGCTCATATTACGCTTCCGGCTCCTGCTTGGATTCCTCTGCCTCGGCCGCGCCGTTCTCCAGCTCGTCCGCTTCGTCAACTTCGGACTCGACCACGCGCTGGATGCCGGACAGGACATTGCCCTCATCCACGCTGATCAGTGTCACGCCTTGCGTGGCGCGCCCCATCTCGCGGACTTCCGCCACCCGCGTGCGCACCAGCACGCCGCCGGTCGTGATCAGCATGATTTCATCGGTCTCATTGACCAGCACCGCGCCGACCACCTTGCCGTTGCGCTCCGTGGTCTGGATCGCGATCATGCCCTTGGTGCCGCGGCCATGGCGCGTGTACTCCGCAATGGGCGTGCGCTTGCCATAGCCATTTTCCGTGGCGGTCAGCACGCTTTGCGATTCATCGCCGGCCACCAGCAGGCAGATGACGGATTGCGCGTCCTCCAGCTGCATACCGCGCACGCCGCGCGCGGTCCGGCCCATCGGCCGGACGTCGTTTTCATCGAAGCGCACGGCTTTGCCCGCGTCGGAGAACAGCATCACGTCGTGATCGCCGGCGGTCAGCGCCGCGCCAATCAGGAAGTCGCCCTCATCCAGGCCCACCGCAATGATGCCGGCCTTTCTCGGGTTCGAGAAGTCGGACAGCGGCGTTTTCTTGACCGTGCCCTTGGCCGTGGCCATGAACACGAACTGGTCCTCGACAAAGGCCTTGACCGGCAGCACCACGGTGATTTTCTCGCCATCCTGCAGCGGGAACATATTGACCAGCGGACGGCCACGCGAATTGCGCGTGCCTTGCGGCACTTCCCACACCTTCAGCCAATAGACGCGGCCGCGATCACTGAAGCACAGGATGTAGTCATGCGTGTTGGCGATGAACAGATAGTCAATCCAGTCATCTTCCTTGGTGGAGGTGGCCAGTTTGCCACGCCCGCCACGGCGCTGGGAGCGATACTCGGACAGCGGCTGGCTCTTGATGTAGCCGCTGTGCGAAAGCGTGACCACCATATCCGTGGGCGTGATCAGGTCTTCAGTGTCCAGTTCGGTGGCGTTGATTTCAATGCTGGAACGGCGGCTGTCCTTGGCATCGGCAAACTCGGACTTGATGGCTTGCAGCTCATCCGCAATGATCGCGGTCACACGTTCGGGCTTGGCCAGGATGTCCAGCAAATCGGCAATCGTGGCCATGATGTCTTTGTACTCGGCAACGATCTTGTCCTGCTCCAGCCCGGTCAGGCGCTGCAGGCGCATATTCAGGATTTCCTGCGCCTGGACGTCGGAGAGCCGGTAGAAACCGTCAGTCTGCAAGCCATAGCTGGCATCGAGGCCGTCCGGACGGTAGGCGTTCAGGCCGCCTTCGGTTTCCTGCTGCGCGCGCGTCAGCATCTCGCGCACCAGCGACGAATCCCAGGTCCGGGCCATCAATTCCTGACGCGCCACCGGCGGGGTGGGGGCGGCCTTGATGATAGCGATGAAGTCATCGATGTTGGCCAACGCCACCGCCAGGCCTTCCAGCACGTGCCCCCGTTCGCGCGCCTTGCGCAATTGGTAGATGGTGCGGCGCGTCACGACTTCGCGGCGGTGCGCCAGGAAGTATTCAACCAGCTGCTTCAGGTTCAACAGACGAGGCTCGCCGTCCACCAGCGCCACCAGGTTCATCCCGAAGGTGTCCTGCAGCTGCGTATTCTTGTAGAGGTTGTTCAGCACGACCTCGGGCATTTCTCCCCGCTTGAGCTCGATCACGACGCGCATGCCGTCTTTGTCGGACTCATCGCGAATATCGGAGATGCCTTCGACCTTCTTCTCATTGACGAGTTCGGCGATGCGTTCCAGCAAGGAACGCTTGTTCACCTGGTACGGAATTTCATCAATGATGATGGCCTGGCGGCCGCCCGCCTTGTCCACGTCTTCGAAGTGGGTCTTGGCGCGCATGATGACCCGGCCGCGGCCGGTGCGGTAGCCTTCGCGCACGCCGGACATGCCGTAGATGATGCCGCCTGTGGGAAAGTCCGGCGCCGGAATGATTTCGATCAGCTCGTCCACCGTGCACAGCGGATTACGCAGGCAGTACAGGCAACCGTCCACGACCTCGGACAGGTTGTGCGGCGGAATATTGGTGGCCATGCCGACGGCAATGCCGGAGCTGCCGTTGACCAGCAGGTTCGGGAGGCGGGTCGGCATGACCAGCGGTTCTTTCTCGGAGCCGTCATAGTTTGGCCCGAAGTCCACCGTTTCCTGGTCCAGGTCAGCGAGCAGCTCATGCGCGATCTTGGCCAGGCGAATCTCCGTGTAGCGCATGGCGGCGGCGCCATCGCCGTCCACCGAGCCGAAGTTGCCCTGCCCGTCCACCAGCATATAGCGCAGCGAGAAAGGCTGGGCCATGCGCACAATGGTGTCATAGACGGCCTGGTCACCGTGGGGGTGATATTTACCGATCACGTCCCCAACGATACGGGCCGACTTCTTGTAAGCCCGGTTCCAGTCGTTGTTGAGTTCATGCATCGCATAGAGCACGCGGCGATGCACCGGCTTCAGTCCGTCCCGAACATCCGGGAGCGCCCGGCCCACGATGACGCTCATGGCGTAATCGAGATAGCTGCGGCGCATCTCTTCTTCAAGAGAGATCGGGAGTGTTTCCTTAGCGAAGGAATCCATGGGCAAGCTGTACCAAGAGGAAGTGACCGCTCCAGCACTAGTGCGCTACCAGGCAGAGCAAAACCTGTCGTCTTGTGCAGTCCCCCGCCTATCACGAAGCACGCGCCGGAAACGGCCGCGGCCCGGGAGCAGGCGTCTGAACAAGACGATTCGGGCGAACACCAGAGTTTATCACTCGCCGCTCTCATGCTGTAATCCCCTTCTATTCCAAGAAAAGAATTTTCACTATGTTGCCCCAACTGCTGCTGCCGACCTGGATCTTGCCCATCGTGCCCGAACGCGCGGTGCTGATCGACCATGGTCTGGCCATCCATCAAGGAAAGATCCTGGACCTGGCGCCCCATTCGGTGCTGACGCAGCGTTATCCGCAAGCCGCGCGCGTTTCGCTGCCCGGCCAGGTGCTGCTGCCCGGCCTAGTCAACCTGCACGCGCATGCCGCCATGAGCCTGCTGCGCGGCGCCGGCGACGACTTGCCGCTGATGCGCTGGCTGCATGAACGGATCTGGCCGCTGGAAAAGCAGTTGGTCTCCGATGAATTCGTTTACGACGGCAGCGTGCTGGCGTTTGCCGAAATGCTGCTGGGCGGCACCACCTGCTGCGCCGACATGTACTTTCACCCGGACGCGGTCGCGCGCGCGGCGCACGACATCGGCATCCGCTGCCGGGTCGGGGCCACACTGTTCGACACCCCCGACCCCCATGCCATCCATACCCAACTGGATCAGGCCAGCCGCTTCCATGACGCCTGGCACGACCATCCGCATATCGGACTCATGCTGGCGCCGCATGCGCCCTATACGGTCAGCGAACCCAGCCTCAAGCTGGCGCAGACCCTGGCGGACCAGCTCGACTGCCCGATCTCCATCCATTTGCAGGAAACCCGCCAGGAAGTGGAGGACGCCCGGCAAAAACACGGCATGACCCCCACCCAGTCCCTGGAGCAGCTCGGCTTCTGGTCGGAACGCGTGATTGCCGCCCACGGCGTTCACTTGAACGGCGAAGACATCCGCACGCTGAGTCGACGCGGCGTCACCCTCGCCCATTGCCCGGCCTCGAACCTGAAGCTGGCCTCGGGCTTCGCGCCCATCCAAGCCATGCTTGACGCGGGCCTGCGCGTTGGCATCGGCACCGACGGCGCCGCCAGCAACAACCGACTCGACATGCTGTCCGAGTTGCGGCTGGCCGCCCTGCTGGCCAAGGGCCAAAGCGGCAACGCGGAAGCCTTCGACGCCCACCAGGTTCTGCGCGCAGCCACGCTGACCGGTGCTGAAGCCCTGGGTTGGGGGGATCGCATCGGCTCGCTTGAAATCGGCAAGAGCGCAGACTTGTTTGCAATTCAGTTGGATGCGCGCCACCTGGCCCCGGTGTACGATCCTGCTTCCCATGTGGTGTATAGCGCCGGGCGAGAAGACGTCAGCGCGGTGTGGATCGAGGGCCAGCAAGTTGTTAATTCGCGACAACTGCTTAAAAACCATACCCCCGCAACACGCGACGCGTTAACGTCAAAACCCGCTATTTGGCTTCAACGCGCCAAAAAGCACCTTTTAGGTACAAACGCTTACCTTCCTCGGTAATTGGTCGTATTCTGAAAGGAGGCCGATGCTATACTGGGTCGGTAATCCAAGTTGCGGCGGGGGTTCGCTGCGAGTTTTATCTCAGGCTACGAGGAGAAACATGAACAAACACTCCAAAATCGGCATCTCTCTGGCTATCGCTCTTGCCGCTGTGACGGCATCGGGTGTTGCCAGCGCTCAATCCAAAACCATCGACAACTGGCAATCGGCCAATGGTCTGATCTGGAAAAACGCGACCGGCCTGTGCTGGCGCAATGCTTTCTGGACGCCCGCCACGGCTGCTGCTGATTGTGATGGCGCCCTGAAACCCGTGGTTGCACCGGCTCCGGCTCCGGCCCCTGCACCCGCACCCGCACCGGCTCCGAAACCCGTTCCGGCTCCGGTTCCTGTCACCCAGAAAGTGACGTACTCGTCTGACGCACTGTTCGACTTTGACAAGTCGGTCCTGAAAGCTGACGCCAAATCCAACCTGGATCAACTGGCCAATCAGATTCAAGGCCTGAACCTGGAAGTCGTGATCGCTGTGGGTCACACCGACTCCATCGGTTCCGAGAAGTACAACCAGGGTCTGTCGGTTCGTCGCGCTGAGTCGGTCAAGGCCTACTTGGTCAGCAAAGGCGTTCCCGCCAACCGTATCTACACCGAAGGCAAGGGTGAAACCCAGCCGGTGGCAGACAACAAGACCGCAGCTGGCCGTGCTAAAAACCGCCGCGTTGAAGTCGAAGTGGTTGGTAGCCGCACCAAGTAATCCGAACTTCCCGGATCTTTCCGGGTACCGCGGCGCCTAGCGCGCCGCGTCGGATGAAAGCCCCGCTGCGTTGCTTGCAGCGGGGTTTTTTTATCGCCTGGAGCTACCAGAGGATATACGCATGTCTGCACAACAATCACCGATTCCTGCCGTCAACGCCGACACCGCTGAACTCGACAAGTTCAGCGCATTGGCCAGCCGCTGGTGGGATCCCGAAAGCGAATTCAAACCGCTGCACGCGATCAACCCCTTGCGCCTGGACTGGATCAATCAGTGCACGGGCGGTTTGGCCGGGAAGAAAGTCCTTGACGTCGGCTGCGGCGGTGGCATTTTGTCCGAGAGCATGGCCGCCAAAGGCGCTGACGTGACCGGCATCGATCTGGCGGAAAAATCCCTGCGGGTCGCGCGCCTGCACAGCCTGGAAACCGGCATCAAGGTGAACTATCGCCACATTGCTGTTGAGACCCTGGCCCTGGAAGCGCCCGAAAACTATGACGTTGTCACGTGCATGGAATTGCTCGAACACGTTCCGGATCCGGCCTCGATCATTCATGCCTGCGCACAACTGGTCAAGCCGGGCGGCCACGTGTTCTTCAGCACCATCAACCGCAACCCCAAGTCCTTCCTGTTCGCCATTGTGGGAGCGGAATACGTGCTGAACCTGGTGCCGCGCGGCACCCACAAATACGAGACCTTCATTCGCCCGAGCGAACTGCTGGCTTCAGCCCGCTCCGCCCACCTTGAAGTCCAGCAACTCAAGGGGCTGGAATACAACCCCCTGAGCAAGATCTACCGGCTCAGCTCGGACACCAGTGTCAACTACCTGGCCCATACCCGCAAAAAACCGCTCAATGTCTTTCGTTCTCTTTGACTTCGACGGCACGCTGGCAGACACCGCGCCGGATCTCGCCGCGGCCGCCAACCAGCAACGCCAGCGCCGCCACCTGCCCCCGCTGCCGTTGGATGCCTTGCGCCCAGTCGCCTCACAAGGCGCGCGCGGCTTATTGCAAGTCGCGCTGGGGCTGACCCCTGACCATGCGGACTATGAACACTGCAAAACGCAGTTTCTGGACGACTACGCCGCGTCTGTCTGCGTTCACACCCGCCTGTTTCCCGGCGTGCCGGAAACGCTGAACTACCTGGCGCTGCATCAGATTCCGTGGGGCATTGTCACCAACAAGGCCACCCGCTTCTCCACCCCGCTGTTTGAGGCGCTCGATCTGCTCCACGCCCACGCCCTGGTCTGCGGCGACACCACGCCCTATTCCAAGCCTCACCCCGAACCGCTGCTGCACGCCTGCCGTCTGGCCGAGCAGCAACCGGAAGAAGGCATCTATATTGGCGATGACGAGCGCGACATCATCGCGGGCAAAGCCGCCGGCATGCTGACCATCGCCATTGCCTACGGCTATTGCGGCCATGATGGCAACCCGGCCCATTGGGGCGCGGATATTGTCGTGGAACAGCCCGATGCCTTGCTGCCCGCGCTCAAAACGCTGCTGTGAGGCAGGAAACCGTTGCTTTTCAGACGTGAATCTGGCATTGCTCTTTCCCCGTCTTGCCAATTCCGTTAGAATAAAGGTTCTCTGGGGACGATCCGGATTCGACGTGGGTCACGAAGCAGAGCAGGGCATGTCGAGCACCAGTCAGCTCGTAAATCCACTGGAACACCAATAAACGCCAACGACGAGCGTTTCGCTCTCGCCGCTTAAGCGGTGAGCCGCTGCACTGATTTGTCCTTGGGTCAGGCGGAGAAGGGGCAACCCTTCTAAAAAGAACTACGGCGGGCCATTAACCCCCAAAGTAGGGAATTTGAACCGCAGCAGCGTCAATTACGAGGAATCGGATTGTATTGGGGTCACACGATACCGTCTTAAATTACGTGAATCGCCTTTTACTGGCCTGTCGATGGGCAGGGTAAAAGGTTAAATTCAAATTTATCGACTACACATGTAGAACTGCCTGTAGAGGGCTGACGGACGCGGGTTCAATTCCCGCCGTCTCCACCAAGTCATAGAATCCCAACCGTTTTCGGTTGGGATTTTTTTTGCCTGGAACGCCAGTATTGGCGCGGTTTCCGGGCATGGCCTCGAGAGCGGTGGAATAGGTCGGTCTTTCCCCGCAAGATCCCAACTCTGGCAAATTGGGTGTAAATGGGCGTCTTATTGGATGCACATCGAAAATGGGTGTAAATGGGTGTAGCATTGGTTCATGCTGAAAACCGACACCATCCAGATCACCCCGGAAATCCTGAGCCTTATCGCCAGGATCGACGAGTTCAAAGGCGCCTGGCGCGCCTTGGGCACGCTCGCGCCCGACCGGCTGTCGGCCCTGCGTCGCGTGGCCACCATCGAGAGCATTGGCTCCTCGACCCGCATCGAGGGCAGCAAGCTGTCCGACCGGGAAGTGGAACAACTGCTGTCGAATCTGGAGATCAAGTCCTTCGCCACCCGTGACGAGCAGGAAGTGGCCGGCTATGCCGAGCTGATGGACCTGGTGTTCTCGTCGTGGCAGGACATCCCATTCACCGAGAACCACATCAAACAGTTGCACCAGATCCTGCTGCGCTACAGCGAGAAGGACACCTGGCATCGCGGCAACTACAAGACCAAC
>Ga0172382_10011252_pt1 | contig 11863 bp, 11 predicted proteins | sample Leawel138RmetaG_FD_122245 | JGI IMG/M metagenome (GOLD analysis project Ga0172382, IMG submission 122245) | Leachate microbial communities from a municipal landfill in Southern Ontario, Canada - Leachate well 138R metaG | ecosystem: Engineered > Solid waste > Landfill > Unclassified | place...
AAAAGCTACAAACGTCGCAAACGCTGGCTTTCATGAACATCGCATTGAGCGGACGGCCAGCCTCCGCTGTCATTGACTTCTAATGGTGATCCTTGTGCCTGAAAATTTCGATGCGCTTGAAGTGCGTTCTGCTGATCAGCGAGCTGCGGAGCAGTTGTCCGCGCTACGTGCGCTGCTGCAATCGGCCCGATCGGCGTCGCCCGCCGTTTCCGAGTTGCTCGCCGATATGGACGTTTCAGCGATAAGCGACTTTTCTGCGCTCGCGGCCTTGCCCATCATGCGGAAAACCGAGCTGCTCGCGCGGCAGCGAAGCACCATCGTCCGGGATCCGTTCGGCGGCTTTTCTACCGCGACAAAGGGTGAGGGACTGCTTCGCGTATTTGCTTCGCCGGGTCCGGTGTATGAGCCGCAAGGAGCAGACCAGGATTACTGGAGAACGGCACGGGCGCTGAATGCGGCCGGGTTCAGGCGGGGCGATCTCGTGCACAATTCTTTCAGCTATCACATGACGCCAGGAGCGTTCATGTTCGAAGCCGGGGCTCTTGCGCTTGGATGCACGGTTTTTCCCGCCGGAATAGGGCAGACGGATCTGCAACTGTCAGCCTTGCGTGACCTGAGGGCGGACGCCTACTGCGGAACACCGGGTTTCCTGCGTATCCTGTTGGAAAAGGCGGAAGAGGCTGGAATCGAGTTTCCCTATCTGCGTACGGCGGCGGTCAGCGGCGAAGCCTGTCCACCTAGTCTCGTAGGCTGGTTTGCCGATCGCAGCGTCGGTGTGTTTCAGTCATACGCTACCGCTGAACTGGGGTTGATTGCCTATGAAACGTCAGCGCGCGAGGGGTTGGTACTGGACGAGGGCGTTATTGTCGAGATCGTGCTGCCTGGAACAGCTATCCCGGCGCCCTTTGGCGAGGTGGGTGAAGTCGTCGTGACAGCTTTGAATCCGGTCTACCCGCTGCTCCGTTATTCGACCGGCGACCTCTCAGCGTTTATTCCAGGACACTGCCCTACCGGCAGGACTGCGCAAAGAATCAAAGGGTGGCTCGGCCGTGCGGATCAGTCTGTCAAGGTCAAAGGCATGTTTGTTCACCTCTTGTTTCTGAGTCAATTAGTACATCGTATCCCCGAAATCCTGAAATGCCGGCTGATTGTCTATCAGGAAGGAGTTGTGGATTGCCTGCGCATTCAAGTCGAGACAGGCGGCGGCGAGCCTCCGCCTGAAGAACGTATTGCGAGAGTTTTCAAGGAGCTTTCCAAGCTGAGTGCAGTAGTAGAACTCGTGATGCCAGGTACATTGCCAAACGATGGTAGGCAGATCATTGATGAACGGAATTATGAATAGGAAGTGTTGGAAAGCATTTTTTCGAAGCTAACGTTTCTTTAAGGAAGCGTTCAAAAAGTGTGTTCAGGCATACAGCACCCAGACCAGCGGATGGCGTTTCCATATGTTCTCTTAGAGTAAGATATCTCCGATACCAGCCATCCCCACTGGAGTTGCCATGCTTAAACTCAAGACGCTTTGCCTGGGCGTGCTCGTTGCGCTTGGCGGTTTGTCCGCCGCTCATGCTGATACTCTTCAGACCGTTCGTGACCGTGGTGTCGTGACCTGTGGTGTCACCACCGGCTTTGCGGGTTTTTCGGCGCCAGACAGCCAGGGCAAATGGAAAGGCCTGGATATCGACTTGTGCCGTGCCGTGGCCGCTGCCGTTTTTGGGGATGCCAGCAAATTCAAGGAAGAATCGCTCAATTCTCAGCAGCGTTTTACCGCCCTGCAGTCCGGGGCCGTAGACCTGCTGGCGCGCAACACCACCGTCACACAGCAACGCGATACCGCCCTGGGGGTCATTCATGCCGGCATCAACTTTTATGACGGCCAGGGCTTTCTTGTGCCCAAGAAGCTGGGCGTGAAAAGTGCCAAGGAACTGAACGGCGCGTCCGTCTGCATGCAGCAGGGGACGACCAATGAGAACACCATGGCGGATTGGGCCCGTACCAACGGCATCAAGTACAAGCCGGTGGTCTTTGATCAATTCAACGAGGTTGTGGGCGCCTTTGCCAGTGGCCGTTGCGATGTCTTCACGACCGACGCTTCCGGTCTGGCTTCCATCCGCATCTCCCGGCTCGAGAACCCTGACGACTACGTGGTGCTGCCGGAAATCATCTCCAAAGAGCCGCTGGGGCCCTTTGTGCGCCAGGGTGACGACGCCTGGCTGAACGTGGTGAAGTGGTCGCTGCAGGCCATGGTGCTGGCTGAAGAGCTGGGCGTGACTTCCGCCAATGTTGACGACATGCTCACAAGTGCCAATCCCGATATACGCCGTCTGCTGGGTGTGACAGAAGGTGCCGGCAAGAACCTGGGCCTGGAAGAGCGCTGGGCCTACAACATCGTGAAGCAGGTGGGTAATTACGGCGAAAGCTTTGAACGCAACGTCGGGCAGGACAGCCCTTTAAAGATTCAGCGTGGCCTGAATGCTTTATGGACCGAAGGCGGCTTGATGTACGCCTTGCCGATACGTTAAAAGCCGTAGCCGGTGGCGGTGTGGGTTTACCGCCGCCGGTAGGCCAGCGCGATGCGGGCGAAGGCGATTTCCAGTTCGCGGGTGCCGGCCTGAAAAGTGACGGGCCGCCCGCGAGCCGGGAAGCAAATCAGTTTTTTTGAGGCAATGAGCGGGATGAACTTGGCGAAAGTGATCTCGTCCCAGGCGATTTCCCGCCGGCCCAGCCAGGATTGTTCCAGCCCTCTTTCGGTGATGCGCGTGACCGATGTGTGCATGTAGCGGGCCAGCACGGCCAGGCCGACCACACATATCACCAGACTTACCTTGATGGCGGTGCCAACCGATTGCCCCACGGGACTGGCGGCTGCCTGGGCCAGACGAAAGACCACCAGGCCAAGCACCAGCCACGCCATCCATTTGACCCAGGTGGGCCAGGCCTGACCTTCAAGTGGAAGCGGGCCGATCTGAGAGATCAGCTCGTGGTGCTCGTGTTTGTCAGGCCCTTGTAAACCACCGGGAAACATGTTGCTGGATGCCTCAGGCTGCCTTGCGGGCGGTCAGTGCGTTGCCTGCCAGGCTGGCGGATTTACGGCCAAGGTGGCCCGAGATCCATTGCCCGATATCCACTACGGCATCAAGATCGACGCCTGTTTCTATACCCATGCCGTGCAGCATATAGAGGACGTCTTCGGTCGCTACATTGCCGGTGGCGCCCTTGGCATAGGGACAGCCGCCCAGGCCGGCTACCGACGTGTGATAAATGGAAATGCCTGCCTGCAGGGACGCCATGATGTTGACCAGTGCCTGGCCATAGGTGTCGTGGAAGTGGCCGGCAACCTGGGCGGGATCAATGATTTCGGTCACGGCCTTCATGACGCGGTCGACACGCTTGGGAGTGGCCACGCCGATGGTGTCCGCTACGTCGAATTCGTCGCAGCCCAGGGCTTGCAGGCGGCGTGCAACATCTACCACGGCGGCCGGGTCGACATCGCCCTGATAGGGGCAACCCAGCGCCACGCTGATGGCGCCGCGCAGGCGCAGACCGGCCGCCTTGGCGGCTTCTGCCACAGGTTCAAAGCGGGCGATGGATTCTGCAATGCTGCAATTGATGTTTCTTTGCGAAAAGGCTTCGCTGGCTGCGCCAAAGATCACGATTTCATCGGCGTTGGCAGCGAGCGCCCCGTCAAAGCCCCGCATATTCGGGGTCAGTACCGAATAAATCGTGCCTGGACGGCGGTCGATGCGCGCCATGACTTCGGCGGCATCAGCCATTTGCGGGACCCATTTCGGGGAAACAAAAGACGTGGCTTCGACGTTGACGAAACCTGCTTGGGACAGCCGGTTGACGAGTTCTACCTTGACGTCGGCGGGAATGACCTGCTTTTCGTTCTGCAGACCATCGCGGGGGCCGACTTCGATGATTTTGACTTTATCGGGGATGGACATGCTGTCTCCTGGATTGATGCTTTTCTGAAAAAAAGGGGTGGCCCGGCGTCGCGGGCACCAACACCTTAAATAATACCCTGCTGGCGCCTGACATAGCGCCCGTCGTCCTGTCTTTGAACGATGTCGTTGAGTTCGAGTTCCGTCAGAATGGCGGCAACCCTCGAAAAGTCCAGGCCGCTGCGGCGGCAGAGCAGGTCTGCGCTGGCGGGGTCGTAGCCAAGGGCGGTCAGAACGCGCCCCACCGTCGGGTCTTTAAGCATGCGGCCAGCGCCTCGGGACGGCTGTGATGGCGCTGAGTCGGTCGGCTCATTGAAAGCAAATGCCAGGTTGTGGCTGGAAGCGTCGCTTGTGCTGCGGTGACGCGCTGCCCGAGGCCGTACAGCGCCCGCTTCTTTTTCGAGGGCGGGTGGTATGGCGCCAGTGCGGGTAAGTTCTTCTTCAATGTCGCGCCCTTGCTCGACCAGCTTCGCGCCCTGTCGGATGAGGGCGTGGCAGCCTCGGGACAGCGGCGCATGGATGGAACCCGGGATGGCAAAGACTTCCCGGCCATATTCGGCTGCCAGCCTGGCCGTACCCAGCGAGCCGCTCTGGCTGGCGGCTTCCACCACCAGCAGCCCCCGGGCTAGCGCGGCTACAAGACGGTTGCGGTCGGGAAAGCGGAAAGGCAAGGCAGGGGCGCCCGGCGGGTACTCGGTAATGAGAGCGCCGTCGACAGCGATTGCTTCCGCCAGGGCGGCATTCTGGCGCGGGTAGGTGATATCCAGGCCGCAGGCCAGCACGGCGATGGTCCCTCCACCACTGGCGCCTGCCTGCAAAGCCCCTTCGTGGGCAGCGGCGTCGATGCCGCGTGCCAGACCGCTGGTAATGACCCAGCCGCGCCCGGCAAGATGGCGGGCGAAGGCGCGGGCATTGTCCTTGCCCCCTTCGGTGGCGTTGCGAGCGCCCACGATGGCGACCGAGGGCTGGCGCAATAGTTGCGGATTACCGCGAATATAAAGCACGATGGGAGGGTCGCCGGTATCAAAGAGCGAGGCGGGATAGCTTTCGTCGGCCAGGGTCAGCAGGTGGTGACCGGGTTGGGCCAGCAGGTGCAATGCCTTGTCGACGGCGGCCTGGACCTCGGCTTCAGCAGGCGCGGCCAGGCGAATGGCGAGTTCGCGTGGCAGCAGCCGCCCCAGCGCCGAGACAGAGGATGAAAAAATCTGCTGAGGCAGGCCCATTGCCTTAAGCAGCTGCGTGGCATTGGCGCGGCTGAGTTCCGGCTCGGCCGCCAGGCGCAGCCAGCTGGCAAGTTCTTCCGATGTGCGGGGTTCACGATGTTCGACCATATCCCAGTGTGCCATGCGCTGCAGCCATGTGGTGGCGGAGTGCGCCCGGTTTATCCCTTCCATATGGAAAAATTGGTTTTATAATAGGGGCTTACCCTAGGAATACTTTAATGGCCTTACTTCCCATTCTTCGATATCCGGATCCGCGCCTGCACAAGGTGGCCGAACCCGTAAGCGAAGTCGACGACCGCATACGTCAACTGGTGCGCGACATGGCTGAAACCATGTATGACGCACCCGGCGTGGGGCTGGCCGCGACACAGGTTGATGTCCACGAGCGCGTTATCGTGATCGACGTTTCCGAAGCCGGCGACGATCTGCGCGTGCTCATCAATCCCGAAATCATCTCGAAGAGCGACGATCTGCAGGTTTACGAAGAAGGCTGCCTGTCCGTCCCCGGCATTTACGACCAGGTCGAACGCGCTGCCCGCATTCGCGTGCGTGCCCTGAACGAAAAGGGTGAAGACTACGAGTTTGACGCCGACGGACTGCTGGCCGTGTGTGTGCAGCACGAAATGGATCACCTCATGGGCAAGGTGTTTGTCGAATACCTGTCGCCGCTCAAGCAGAATCGCATCCGCACCAAGCTGCGCAAGCAGGAACGCGAAACGCTGCGGGCCTGAACGATATGCGCGTTGTCTTTGCGGGCACACCCGAGTTCGCCCAGCTGGCCCTGGATGCCATTATTGCTGCCGGTCACCAAGTGACGCTTGTCCTGACTCAGCCCGACAGGCCGTCGGGCCGCGGCATGAAGTTACGTCCAAGCCCGGTGAAGGAAGCTGCAATTGCCCACGGCATCCCCGTCGAGCAACCCCGCAGCCTGCGTCTGGATGGCCGTTATCCTGACGATGCCGCTCAGGCGCATGACGCCCTGACGAAAGCCGCCCCGCAGGTGATGGTGGTGGCCGCTTATGGCCTGATCCTGCCCGAATGGGTGTTGACGCTGCCCCCGTATGGTTGTCTTAATATTCATGCCAGCCTGCTGCCGCGCTGGCGCGGCGCCGCCCCTATTCAGCGGGCCATCGAAGCCGGCGACAGCCTGACAGGGGTCACCATCATGCAGATGGACGCAGGCCTGGACACGGGCGACATGCTGCTTGAGCGCGAACTGCCCATCACCGACGCTCATACCGCCGCCACGCTGCACGACGAGCTGGCTCAGGCTGGTGCGGGCGCCATTGTTCAGGCGCTGGAACGCCTGGAGCGAGGCGGGCTGACGCCACGCCCGCAGCCTGATCAGGGTGTGACATACGCGGACAAGTTGAGCAAAGCCGAAGCCGCCCTTGATTTCACCCGGCCGGCAGCCGAACTGGCAAGACGGGTACGGGCTTTCGATCCGGTGCCCGGGGCCACAGTCGTGCTTCCTGGCCTGGATCAACCGGTAAAGGTCTGGTCGGCACAGGCGCTGTCCACGCCCGCCACGGCGCCTGCTGGCAGCCTGTTGAAGGTGGCTCCGGAAGGCATAGATCTGGCCACCGGGGATGGCGTTCTTCGTGTACTGATCCTTCAAAAAGCGGGGGGAAAACGCCAGCCGGTATCGGCTTTTGTGCAAGGGTGGAGCCCGGCATGAGCCGCTGACAGGCAAATCTGCAACGACGGTATCGGTTCGCCCTGTGCTACGATCAGTCGCGCATTGATGCCGCTATAAACAGTATGGTTATTGTCCGGCGGTGTCGATACCGTTAAACAGAATATGGAAACGACGGAAACGACATGACTCGTTATCGATTCGGAGACAAAACCCCTTCCATCGACCAGAGCGCCTACGTGGCAGCCGAGGCAACCATCATCGGTGACGTCCGTCTGGCGGCGAACACCAGCGTGTGGGCGGGCGCCGTTCTGCGGGGCGACAATGAGCCCATCATCATGGGCGAAGGCAGCAACGCCCAGGAAGGGGTGGTCATGCATACGGACCCTGGCAGCCCCTTGCGGGTCGGTGATAGGGTCACCATCGGGCATCAGGCCATGCTGCACGGCTGTACCGTTGGCGACGGGTCGTTGATCGGCATACAGGCAGTGGTGCTGAACAACGCAGTAATCGGGAAGGATTGCCTGGTTGGGGCGGGCGCCATCGTCACGGAAGGCAAGGTCTTCCCTGATCGCTCGCTGATTCTGGGTGCACCCGCCAAGGTGGTGCGCACCCTGAGCGATGAAGACGTCCAGAACCTGCGCCGTAATTCGCAGGTCTATGTCGATCGCCGGGCCCGCTTCAAGACCGATCTCGTTGCGCTGCCAGAACCTGACGCCGGTCAGCAATCCTGACACCGCGCCGACGCAGCCTATACAACTCTTTATCCATTTCGATGCCCCGCAACAGTCAGGTCTCGCCAGGCCATGAGCCACGCACGCTGGCCGCACTTGGGGTGCGGCCTATTGCTGGCATCTCGACCCTTGTGCTGTCCACTTGGGCCCTTTCGGGTCTCGATGCCAGCGGCAAGTGGGTCATGGCCGCCGGCGTGTCGTTGTGGGTGCTGTGCTGGGTGCGTTATTTCGTACACCTGCTGCTGGTCCTGAGCTTCATCCTGCCGCTGCGCGGCTTGCGGGCATTCCACAGCATCCGGCCAGGCGCCCAGTTGTTGCGGGGGCTGATCATGCTGGTGGCTACCGCCGGCCTGTTTCAGGCGCTGAGCTACCTGCCGCAGGCCGAGGCCACCGCCATCAACTTCCTGGCACCGCTCATCATGATGTCACTGGCACCCTGGGTGCTGAAGGAACCGGCGCGCCTGTCCAGATGGGTGGCGGCGGGTATCGCATTCATGGGCGTGTTGATTGTGATCCGTCCAGAGGCAGGCCTGCATCCCGTGGGTGTGGCCTGGGGCCTGGGCACTGCCATGCTGTTCGCGGCCCAGCACCTGGCGACGCGCTACGTTGCGGTGGATGACCCTTACACGACGCTGATCTGGACGGGTGCTGTCGGGGCGGTGGTGCTCAGCGTAGCCATGCCTTTTGTGCTGCCGCAGGCCATGCCTGTCCTGCGAGAGCTCGGGGCCTTGCAATGGCTTGTGCTGATCGGCACCGGTTTCTTCGGGGCCGTGGGACATTTGCTCCAGATACGCGCATTCCGCTACGCCCCGGCGTCATTGCTGGCCCCATTCATTTATCTGCAGATCATCGCGGCAGCCACGCTAGGCTGGCTGATCTGGGGGCAGTTCCCCGATGCGGTCAGCTGGCTGGGGATAGCCGTGATCTGTGGTAGCGGCGCCAGCCTGGCCGTCTGGGAATGGCGCAAGGCGCGGGGCTGAACGGGCAGCGAAGATGCAATCACTCTTGGGCCGGCGTTCCGCTCTCTTTATAATCGCGCAATGACGAAGAGAATTCTGATCGTCCGTACCTCCTCACTCGGTGATCTGGTCCACATGCTGCCGGCTATCAGCGACATTTCCCGCCATGTGCCCGGGGCCCGCATTGATTGGATCGTCGAAGAGGGGTTTGCGGAAGTCCCCTCGTGGCATCCCGCCGTGCACGAGGTGATCCCCATTGCGCATCGTCGTTGGCGCAAGAGTTGGTGGTCTCCCCAGACGCGCGCCGAAAGGGCCGCTTTGCGCCGCAATCTCGACGCCCGCCGCTACGACGTTGTACTCGACATGCAGGCGCTGATGAAATCCGTCTGGCTGGTGCGCCAGACCCACGGCAAGCGTCATGGCCTGGATCGTCGTTCGGCACGAGAACCGCTGGCTTCCTTCTTCTACGATGTGCGGCACACGGTCGAATTCTGGCAGCCGGCCGTCACTCGGCAGCGCATGTTGGCCGCGTCCGCCTTCGGTTACCAATATGAAGGCCCGCCTGATTTTGGGCTGGGCCGCTTCACAGCCGAGGCACAGGTTGAACCGTATGCCGTAATCATGCCTTCAGCCAGCCGCGACGATAAGCTGTGGCCGGAGGGGCATTGGCACATGGTGTTTGATTACCTGCAAGAGCAGGGCATGGGCTTGCGTCTGCTGGCGGGTAATGAGCGCGAGGCCCAGCGGGCGGGGCAGCTGATCGAGGGTCGCAAAGGGGCCGAAGTGCTGGCGCGCATGAAGCTCGAAGACGTTGCGCATGTACTGGCATCGGCGCGCATCATGGTGGGCCTGGACAGCGGGCTCACGCATTTGTCGGCCGGCCTGGGAAGGCCTACGATAGGTATCTACAAAGCGTCTACGCCAGTGCGCACCCCCCTGCAAGGGGCTTCTTACACGGCCAGCCTGGGTGAACGGGGGTCCGAGCCCTCGGCAGAAACAGTACTCAGTGCGGTGGAACAGGCGCTGTCAATCCATGCGCAGCAGGCTCACCCATTGGCAGGCATCGACGATTCCGACCCGTTGCAAGGGTAAGGGATGCGGCAGTGCGCCGGCCCGGAGGGTGCACGACAGCGCGGCAGATCGTAGAATCCGGGGTGATGAAGCTTCTACCTGGCGTCGGCTGGCCCGATATAGGCATGTTTTGAACAGATTTGCATACACCTTGTTGCTGCGTGGCCTGTCTCCCTTTCTACTTGGGTGGATGGCTGTGCGGGCGCGCCGTGCGGGGGGGCAGTGGGGGGTAATGTCGGGCGAACGCTTCGGCCGCTATCAGCAAGCCTCGTCATTGCGCAAGCCTGTGTGGGTGCATGCTGTCAGTCTGGGCGAGACCCGCGCGGCCCAGCCGCTGATCCGCGCCCTGCTCGATGGGGGTGCCCCAGTCTTGCTGACGCACCTGACGGTCACCGGCCGTGATGAGGGCGCCCGGGCCTTTGCCAGTGAAATCGCCGAAGGGCGCCTGGTGCAGCAGTGGCTGCCCTATGACTTTCCAGGTGCTGCGGCCCGCTTCCTCGATTGCTACCAGCCTGTGGCGGGCATTCTGATCGAACGTGAGGTCTGGCCCAATCTGCTGGCCATGGCCCGTCGGCGCAAGCTTCCCATGATGCTGGCCAGCGCGCGTTTTTCCGACCAGGCTTTGCGTACCGTATTGCGGGCCGGCGGCGTCATGCAGGAAGCCTATTCCAGTTTTGCGGCGGTGCATGCCCAGACCTTGCAGGATGCGCAGCGTCTTGAACAGGCTGGGGCGCTGGCAGTGCGCGTGTCGGGGAATTTCAAGTTCGATGTCAGCGTATCCGCAGAGCAAATCGACAGAGGGCGGGAATTCGCTGCAGCTCTGGATCGCAGCATCATTACCATCGCCAGCACCCGCGAGGGTGAGGACGAAATGTTCATCCAGGCCATGCAGAGGCAAATCCGGCGGGCGCGGAATCAGGGCCGTGAGCTCGAGGATTCCGTCCTGTTCAGGCTGGTACCGCGCCACCCCCAACGTTTCGAGTCTGCGGCCCAGCTATTGACAGCCGCGGGATTGACCTTCATCAGGCGCTCAGACATTGTCAAGGCGGGCGATTGCAGCGCGGCTGCAGTGCGGGCCGCCCGTGATGCCACGGTATTGTTGGGCGACACGGTCGGCGAGATGGTGCGCCACTATGCTTCCAGCCAGGTGGCCATCATTGCTGGCAGCTTTGCTCCGCATGGCGGCCAGAACCTTATCGAGGCATGCGCTGTCGGGGTGCCGGTCATCGTAGGCCCGCATACCCGCAATTTCGAGCAGGCGGTCAGCGACGCCGTCCATGAAGGGGCGGCCCTGCGCGCCCCTGATGCCGACGCCGCATTGCAACTGGCCCTGCAATTGTTGGAAGATCCGCGCCGACTGACGCGCATGGGCGACGCGGGCGAAGACTGGGTACGCAAGCATGCGGGCGCCGTTCAGCGTGTCATGGATAGCTATCGGGCTATCAGCGCGAATTGAGCACATGCCAGGAAGTCGGCCCTGCTAAGCCCTATGGCCCTGCGTTCAGGGTTCCAGGCCGTGGTATTTCTGGCCGAGTTCCAGGGTAGCGCGAAAAAAACCTTCCTTGCTACCGCAGTCGTAGCGCACGCCTTCGTATTCCAGGCCGTAAACGCCACGGGTCTGCGTCAGGCTGGCAATGCCGTCGGTAAGTTGAATCTCGCCGCCTACACCCGCCTGGGTCTTGCGCAGGTGCTCGAAGATTTCAGGTTCGAGGATGTAGCGCCCCACCACCGCCAGATCGGAAGGCGCTTCGTCGGCTGGCGGTTTTTCCACCATACCCCGAACGCGTGTGGTTTTGTCATTGACTGATTCGCCGGCAATGATGCCGTACCGGTCGGTGTGTTCCCTGGCAATCTTCTGGATGGCCAGCACGCTGCCATTGTGCTCGTGGGCGGCTTCCACCAGTTGCAAGGTGACCGATGTGCGGGAATCGATAAGGTCGTCAGCCAGCAATACGGCGAATGGTTCGTCGCCGACGATGGGGGCGGCACACAATACCGCATGGCCCAGGCCCAGGGGCGCCGGCTGGCGGGTGTAGATGCAGTTGACATGCGGTGGCAGGATATTGCGCACGATTTCCAGCAAGGCTGTTTTATCCTTGGCAGCCAGTTCCGCTTCGAGTTCGGGGATGGAGTCGAAGTGATCTTCGATCGCCCGCTTATTACGCCCGGTGATGAAAATCAGGTCGGTAATGCCCGCTGCAACGGCTTCTTCGACCGCATACTGGATCAGAGGCTTATCGACGATAGGAAGCATTTCCTTGGGCATGGCCTTGGTGGCTGGCAGGAACCGGGTTCCCAG
>Ga0172382_10011254_pt1 | contig 11862 bp, 9 predicted proteins | sample Leawel138RmetaG_FD_122245 | JGI IMG/M metagenome (GOLD analysis project Ga0172382, IMG submission 122245) | Leachate microbial communities from a municipal landfill in Southern Ontario, Canada - Leachate well 138R metaG | ecosystem: Engineered > Solid waste > Landfill > Unclassified | place...
ACCTACAACCACTGGCTCGAGAACATCCAGGACTGGTGCGTCTCGCGCCAGCTCTGGTGGGGCCACCAGATCCCGGCCTGGTACAAGGCCGATGCCGACGGCGCCCCCATCGAGGACGGCACCGTGTTCGTGGCGCGCGACGAGGACGCGGCCGCCGCGCTGGCGCGGGCCGCGGGCTGGACCGGTCCGCTCGCGCGCGACCCCGACGTGCTCGACACCTGGTTCTCGTCGGCGCTCGTGCCCTTCTCCTCGCTGATCGACCCGGACCAGCCCTTCGTCGATGGCCGCGCGAAGCTGCTGCCCGAGCTCGACCAGTACCTGCCTTCCTCGGTGCTCGTCACCGGCTTCGACATCATCTTCTTCTGGGTCGCGCGCATGGTCATGATGACCGGGGCGTTCACCGATACCGTGCCCTTTCGCGATGTCTACGTCCATGCGCTGGTGCGCGACGGCGAGGGCCAGAAGATGTCGAAGTCCAAGGGCAACACCCTCGACCCGATCGACCTCGTCGACGGCATCGACCTCGATGCCCTGGTTGCCAAGCGCACGTCCGGCCTGATGAACCCGCGCCAGGCCGAATCGATCGCGAAGAAGACCCGGCGCGAATTCCCCCAGGGCATCCCGGCCTTCGGGGCCGACGCGATGCGCTTCACCTTCGCGTCGCTCGCCACCCCGGGGCGCAACATCAACTTCGACCTGAGCCGCTGCGAGGGCTACCGCAACTTCTGCAACAAGCTCTGGAACGCCACCCGCTTCGTGCTCATGAACTGCGAAGGCCATGATTGCGGGTTCGCCCAGGATGCCGCGGCCGATCGCACGCCCGCCGGTCGTCCCGGGTTTTCGCCGGCCGACCGCTGGATCGTCTCGCGCCTGTCCCGGGTCGCCGGGGAAATCGAAGCCCACTACGCCGACTATCGCTTCGATCTCGTCGCGCGGGCGATCTACGAATTCATCTGGAACGAGTACTGCGACTGGTACCTGGAAGTCGCCAAGGTCCAGCTCGCCGACGCCGACGAGGCACGCCGGCGCGCCACCCGGCGGACCCTGCTGCAAGTGCTCGAGGCGACGCTGCGCCTGGCCCATCCCCTAATCCCGTTCATCACCGAGGAGCTCTGGCAGAAGGTCGCGCCGCTCGCGCATCGCTATGGCGAGCGTGGTGAACAGGTGCTCGTCGGCGCCGAGCTCGAGGCGGCGCGCAACGAGAAGCGCCACTCCATCATGACCCAGCCCGCCCCGCTGGGCGAGCCGGAGCGCATCGACGAAGCCGCCGAAGCCTGGGTCGCCGGGCTGCGTGCCGTCGTCGACGCCTGCCGGGCCTTGCGCGGCGAGATGGGCCTGTCGCCGGCGCAGCGCCTGCCGCTGGTGGCCGAGGGGGACGCCGGCCAGCTGGGCGCCTGGGCGCCTTATCTCAAGGCGCTGGCGCGCCTCTCCGAAGTCGAGCTGGTCGATGCCCTGCCGACCGATTCGTATGCGCCGGTGCAGATCGTCGGCCAGTCGCGCCTGATGCTGCGCGTGGAGATCGACATCGCCGCCGAGCGCGAACGCCTCGGGCGCGAGATCGCGCGGGTCGACGGCGAGATCGCCCGGGCCGGCGCCAAGCTCGGCAACCCGAAGTTCGCCGAACGGGCGCCGGCCGCCATCGTCGCGCAAGAGCGCGAGCGGCTCGCCGGCTTCGAATCACTGCGCGCCAAGCTGGCCGAGCAGTTGCAGCGCCTCGGCTAGCGCGCCGGGGCGGCGCCCCGGGGCGGGCACCCGGTTTGCTGGCCCTGCCTCGTCGGCCCGCCAGCCGGGCCTGTCCGAGGATCCCCACATGCCGATGCGTCGCCTTCCCCGCTTCGCCGCCTGCCTTGCCGTCGCGCTCCTGGCCACCGCCTGCGGCTCGGGCGACGATGAGGAACCGGCGTCGGAAGCCCCGCCGCCGGTGACCGGGCCCGGCGAACCCGCGGTCGAGCGCGGCGCCCTGCTCTCGAGCGCTCCCTACCTCACGCGCACCCTTGCCGAGATCGACGGCCTGACCGCTTCGGGCCTGGAAGGCTTCCTCCTGGGGGACGTGGTCGGCAAGGCCCGGTGCGATGTCGAGCTGCATGCGATCGAATACCAGACCATCGGCGGCGCCGGCGAGCCGGTCAACGCCACCGGCGGGATCGCGATTCCGGTCGGCGAGGATCCGGTCTGCCAGGCGCCGCATCCGCTGGTGATGTGGGCGCACGGCACCGCCACCGCGCGCGACTACAGCGTGCTCACCAGCGAGGAAGTCTTCGGTGGCGTGGCGCTGGCGGTGCTCGCGGCCCAGGGCTATGCGGTCGTCGCTCCCGACTACACCGGCTACGGCGGCTCCACGCTCGACTACCACCCCTACCTGAACGCGCAGGCGCAAGCCGCGGACGCCATCGACTCGCTGCGCGCCGCCCGCCAGGTCCTCGCCGCGCGGGGCGAACCCCCGCCGTCGGCGCTGTTCCTGACCGGCTACTCGCAAGGTGGCTACGTCGCGATGGCGACCCATCGCGAGATCGAACGGGCGCACGCGGACGAATTCCAGGTTGCTGCGTCATTCCCGATGTCGGGGCCCTACGCCCTGGGGTATACGCTCGACCGCATGCTGGGCGGGGATCCCACCGACGGCGCCTCGCGGCTGCTGCCCTTCCTCGTCGAGAGCTACCAGCGCTCCTACGGCAACGTGTTCTCCAACCCGGCCGAACTGTTCGTGCCGCCCTACGACCGGACCGCCCTCGGGATCTTCCCGGGGCCTGTCGGCTCGAGCGGCGCGATCGACCAGGGCCTGCTGCCCGAGCACCTGCTCGACTCGGAGGGCCAGCCCTTCCTGATGCAGTCGGCCTGGGTCGACAACTTCCTGCTCGACCCGGACAACGGGCTGCGCCAGGATGTCGCCGCCAACGACCTGCGCGACTGGGCGCCGAAAGCACGCATGGCGCTATGCGGTGGCGGCGAGGACACGGTGGTCTACTTCGACAATACCCGGCTCGCCCAGCAGTCCTTCGCCGCCGCCGGAGTGCCGGTAACGGTCTTCGACTTCGACACCGGCGATTCGATCCCGGGCGGCACCGACGGTTCGCTCTACCTGAACTTCCGCTCGCTCTTCGTCCTGCCGGGCAACGAGGACGCCTACCACGTCGCGCTCGCGCCCTTCTGCGCCAGCATCGCGCGCGATTTCTTCGCGGGGATCGTGAACTGAGCGAGGGCGCCTCGCAATACTGCGGGAAGCCGCTCACCTATAATCGGCGCTTGCCTTCCACCCCCGGGATTTCCGGCCCCCGGGGGCAGCCGATGAGCCGCCGCCGTGTACCTTGCGCTGGTTGACGTCCTCCTGGCCACCAGCATCGTCCAGTCGCTGGGCCTGGCAGCCTTCCTGTTGCTGCCGGAGACGTTTCGACTCCTCAGCAACCGGCTTCTCGCCGCCAGCGTGCTCACTTTCGCGGCCGGCCTGGGCGAGTTCTTCCTGTATTCCACCGGCCTGGCGCTACAGCATCCGAACCTCGCCTACCTGGGCACCCTGGTCGGCCTCCTGCAGGCCAGCCTGCTGTACCTGTACACGCAATCGCTGATGTATCGCGATTTCCGCCTGCGGCCGGGGCATGCCATCCATGCCCTGCTGTTCGGTGTGGTGTCGGCGATCTTCGTGATCGAGTACTACCTGCAACCCACGGACGTGAAGCTGCGGATCCTGGCCGGTCGCGACCATCCTGGCGTGCTGGATTCGGCCCTGCTGGCGATCGTCATCCACCTCGTCTTCCTCGGCTACCTGTGGGCGACCATCCGGTCGATCAATCGCTTCGGCACCAGCGTACGCCAGCTCTTCTCCAACCTCGAGAACCGACAACTGGCATGGCTGCGCACGCTGCTGATCCTGTACGCCATCGCCTGGACCATCAGCCTGCTGTACTGCCTTTCCGCGCATGTCCTCAAGGACATCGCCAGCGCGCGGATGGTGTCCAGCATCGGCGCCATCGCCGGCTTCCTGTTCATCAACTACCTGATCATCCACGCCCTGCGCCAGCCCGCCATCTTCTCGGGGCTGAGCGCGCAGGAGGCCCAGGAAGCCGAGCTCGCCGAGGAAGGCAAGGGCCGCACCGGCCCGGCCGACGATGCCGACACCATCCTGCTCGAGCGCCTCGAGACGCACATGGCCGAAGCCAGGCCCTACCTGGACGCCGATCTCACCGTGGAGCAACTGGCCCGGCAGCTCGGCGTGGCCACCCGGGACCTGTCTCGAACCATCAACGAGTCGCTCGGGAAGAACTTCTTCGAACTCGTGAACGACCATCGCATCGCCGAAGCCCGGCGGCGACTGGAAACGGCGGAAGCCGGCACGACCATCCTGCAACTGATGTACGACTCGGGCTTCAACTCCAAATCGGTCTTCAATACGGCTTTCAAGAAAGCCACCGGAATGACTCCCAGCGCATACCGGGCGCGAAATTAGTCCGCATCATCGCCAAAAGCCGGGCGATTCGGCGTTCGACTTTCGGCGAGCCGAAAGTTGAACTCGTAAGTACATGATATAATAGGATTTTTTATAGAATCCGAAAACGTTCGAATGCGCGCTTCCGAACGACACGAGGGGCACGGCTCCTTATGATGGAACCACAGTCCGGATAACGGACCGGCTGATCCAGCCGGGTTTCAATCTGATGGAGCGACAAACATGAACACGAGGATTCGAAAAAGCCTGCTGGCCATCGCCAGCGCTTTCGCCCTGGCCCTGGCCGCCTCCCCCGCCGCTGCCCATTGCGACGCGATGGACGGACCGGTCATCCTGGAAGCGAAGGCGGCACTGAATTCGGGCAATATCACGCCGCTGCTGAAATGGGTGCCGGCCGCCGACGAGCCGGCATTGGCGAACGCCTTCGACAAGACGCTCGAGGTGCGTGAATTCAGCGCCACGGCCCGGGAACTGGCCGACCAGCAGTTCTTCGCGAGGCTGGTGGAGATCCACCGGGCTTCCGAGGGCGCATCCTTCACCGGCATCAAGCCGGCCGGCGAGATCGATCCCGCAGTACGGGCGGCCGATGCGGCGCTCGAGGAAGGCGAGATCGAAGCCTTCCTGGCTCGTATCGTCGAGAAGTTCGAACACAATGCGCGGGCCGCATTCGAGAGCACCCTGGCCGCCCGGCAACGGGCGGACCAAAGCCCGGAGCTCGGCCGCGAGTTCGTCGAGAACTATGTCCACTATGTGCACTATCTCGAGGATGTGCACAACGTGATCGCGGGCAACAGCAGTTCGCACGATCACTGAACCATTGCGGCGCCAGACCTGCCGGCGACATGGACCGGTACCTTTCACTGCAACAAGGAGCAAATCACATGAGCACCACGACCCTGAAGAACACCACCCTGCGTTCGGATGAATTCTCCTGCCCGAGCTGCGTCGAGAAGATCGAGACCCGGCTGCGGCGCATGGACGGCGTCGAGGCGGCGGAGGTGAAGTTCGCCTCGGGCCGGGTGAACGTCACCCACGACCCGGTGAAGGCATCGGTGCGCGCGCTGGTCGATGCGGTCGCCGAGGTCGGCTACACGGTCAAGCCATCCGCCATCTGATGCCGGCGATGCCGGCGCGGCCACCGCCGCCGGCATCGGACGCCAGGGCCCGCCACGAGTCGGCGGGCCTTCTCATGCCGGAAGACGCCTCCGGGCGCGGTTTCGACCAAGGTGCACGCGCACTGTTCAAAGGAGTTCGCCATGAAGACCTGGGAAACCTGGGGCATAGTCGTCGCCTCGGGGCTGCTGATCATCGCATCCTGGATCACCGGCTCGGACGGGCTGATGATCGCCGCCGCCGTCGTCGCGGGCTACCGGATCGCCATTTCCGCGTTCCAGGCCCTGCGGATCAGGATGGTGTCGATCGACCTGCTGGTCATCGTCGCCGCCGTCGGCGCCCTGTTCATCGACAACTACTGGGAATCGGCGGCGGTCACCTTCCTCTTTGCCCTGGGCAGCGCCCTCGAGAAGGCCACCCTGAGCCGGACCCGCAAGGCCTTGTCGGACCTGGTCGACTCCGCCCCCGAGACGGCCACCGTCATTCGTGACGACAAGCCCGAGACCGTCGAGGTCTGGGAACTGGCGCCCGGCGACATCGTGCTCGTGCGCAACGGCGAGCAGGTGCCGGTGGACGGCACCATCGTGTCGGGCAACGGCGGCGTGGACGAGGCGAGCATCACCGGCGAATCGGTGCCTGCCGACAAGGGCGAGGGCATGGACGTGTTCGCGGGCACCTGGCTGAGGTCCGGCGTGCTGCGCGTGAAGGCGGTCGGCATCGGTGCCGACACCACCCTGGCCAGGATCATCCATCGCGTCGAGGACGCCCAGGATGCCAAGGCGCGGACACAGACCTTCATGGAGAAGTTCTCCCGGTACTACACGCCCGGGGTCATGATCACCGCGCTGGTGGTCGGGCTGCTCAGCCGCAACGTGGAATTGGCCCTGACCCTGCTGGTGATCGGCTGCCCGGGTGCGCTGGTCATCTCGATCCCGGTCTCGATCGTCGCGGGCATCGGCCGCTCGGCCCGGGACGGCGTGCTCATCAAGGGCGGTGAACATCTCGAGAACTCCGCCCGCGTCGATGTGGTGGTGGTGGACAAGACCGGCACCCTGACCCGGGGGCAGCCCGAGCTCACCGACGTCGTGGTACTGGACGAGGCCTGGAGCGAGGACCAGGTGCTCACCCTGGCCGCCCGGGCCGAAACGGCTTCCGAGCATCCCCTGGCGGAAGCCATCATCCGGGGCGCCGGGAACCGCCAGCTGAGCGTCGAGATGGTCGATCATGCCGAGCCGGTCACCGGCAAGGGCATCCGGGCCGAGGTCGACGGGCGCACCATCGCCGTCGGTTCGGCGGACCTGCTCGACCATGATCCGGACAAGGCGCGCATCCTCGAGCTCAACGCCGCCGGCAAGACCGCCATGTTCGTCGGGGTCGATGGCCGGGCCGTGGGGATCGTGGCCGTGGCCGACACCATCCGCGACGATGCGCGTCCGGCGATCGAGGCGCTGCATGCCAACGGCGTCAAGGTCATCATGGCGACCGGCGACGCCAGGCGGGTCGCGGAGAACGTCGCCGCCGAGCTCGGCATCGACGAGGTGCGTGCCGAGCTCATGCCCGAGGACAAGCTGGCTCTCGTGAAGGAGTTGCAGGAACAGGGACACACCGTGGCCATGGTCGGCGACGGCGTCAACGACACCCCCGCGCTGGCCCAGGCCGACATCGGCATCGCCATGGGGGTCGCAGGCTCGCCGGCGGCGATCGAGACGGCCGATATCGCCCTGATGGCCGACCGCCTGCCCCGCCTGCCCTATGCCCTCGGCCTGGCGCGACGGACGGTGAACACCATGCGGGTGAACATCGCGATAGCGCTGCTGACCGTCGCCGCCCTGCTGGTCGGCGTGCTCATGGGCGGCGTGACGATGTCTATCGGCATGCTGGTCCACGAGGCCTCGGTGCTGCTGGTCATCGGCATCGCGATGTTGCTGCTGCGTCCGACGCTGCGGGAAGATCCGCAGGCAAGCCCGCGACCGCGCGAGGAAGCCCTGGCCTCCTGAACACGCGGACGCGGCCTGCCCGGCTCACGGGTCCTTGCTCATCGCCGCATAGATGCCCAGAAGAGGCTCCGGCAGACGGAGCCTCGGGCTTGTTCAGCTCGACATCGCGCCGAAGCGCCCGGTGTTGAAGTCCTCGATGGCCTGGATGATCTCGGCCCTGCTGTTCATCACGAACGGCCCATGGCCGACCACCGGCTCGTCGATGGGCTCGCCCGACAGCCACAGCACGCTGGCGTCGTTGTTGGCCTCGATCTCCACCCCGCTGCCATCGCGGTCCAGGTGCACCAGCTGGCCTTCGCGTGCCACGTCGCCGTTGACCAGGACGGTGCCGTGCAGCACCACCAGCGCAAGCGTGTGCCCATCGCGGGTGGGCAGGCGAACGCTGGCGCCCTGGCCGATCCGCATGTCCAGCACATCCATCGGCGTGAAGCTTCGCGCCGGCCCGCGGTGGCCGTCGAACTCGCCGGCGATGACGCGCACGCGTCCCGCGCCCCCGGGCAGTTCCACACTCGGGATCTGCGCATCCAGGATGGTCTGGTAGCCCGGTTCGACCATCTTGTCGCTCGCCGGCAGGTTCACCCACAGCTGCACCATCTCGATGGTGCCGCCGCGCTCGGTGAACGATGGCGAATGGAACTCCTCATGCACGATGCCGGCACCGGCCGTCATCCACTGCACGTCGCCGGGGCCGATGGTGCCGCCGGCGCCCGTGGAATCCCGATGCGCCACTTCGCCCTGGTAGACGATGGTGACGGTCTCGAAGCCACGATGCGGATGCCGGCCCACACCGCGGGGGCGAACCGCCGGCTCGAAGTGCGTCGGCTGCGCATGGTCGAGCAGCAGGAAGGGGCTGAGATGGCGTCCCAGGCCGTTGTAGTCGAACAGCGAACGCACCGGGAAGCCGTCGCCCACCCAGTGGGGGCGGGGTGCGCTGTGGATACCGAGGACCTTCTTCATGGTGATCTCCCGTGGAGCGCTGCGCGATGCAGCACCGATGCAGAGATACTATGAAATGAACGACAACCTCGGTAGTCCGCGATAATCCCCCTCAGTGTTCCCCAGGATGAACGATAGAACATGACACGAGACCTCAACGATCTCTATTACTTCGTCCAGGTGGTGGACCACGGCGGCTTCGCCCCGGCGGGCCGCGCGCTGGGCGCCCCCAAGTCCAAGCTGAGCCGGCGCATAGCCCTGCTCGAGGAACGGCTCGGAGCGCGCCTGATCCAGCGCTCCACGCGGCGCTTCGTGCTGACCGAAGCGGGCCGCACCTATTACGACCACTGCAAGGCAATGCTCGTCGAGGCCGACGCGGCCGACGAGGCGATCGCCATGACCCAGGCCGAGCCCCGCGGCATCGTGCGCGTGACCTGCCCGGTCGCCTTGCTCGAGTCGCGAGTGGGCGACATGTTCGCCGCCTACCTGGTCCGCTACCCGCGTGTGGAGCTGCATGCCGAAGCGACCAACCGACGCGTGGACGTGATCGGCGAGGGCGTCGATATCGCCATCCGCGTACGCCCGCCACCGCTCGAGGACAGCGACCTGGTCCTGCGCGTGCTCTCGGACCGCGGCCAGTGTCTGGTGGCCAGCCCGGCCCTGCTGGAACGGACCGGCCTGCCGCAATCCCCGGCGGACCTCGCCGGGATGCCGAGCATGGCCCTGGGCGGTCCGCAGGGCGAGCATGCCTGGCGCCTGCTCGGACCGGATGCCGCGCAGGCCACGATCCGCCACGAGCCGCGGCTGATCACCCGCAGCATGCCTGCCCTGCGCACCGCCGCCATCGCAGGCGTGGGCGTCGTGCAGCTACCCAGGATGATGGTGCGCGACTGGTTCGTCAGGGGCGAGCTGACGCATGTACTGCAGGGCTGGGAGCCGCGCCGCGAAATCATCCATGCGGTGTATCCGTCGCGCCGTGGCCAGTTGCCCGCGGTACGCGCCCTGCTCGATCTGCTGGTCGCGCAGTTCCAGGCGCTGGATGAGGATTGAAGGGGGCGAACGCAAGGGAATGAACGCCACCGATGCCTAGTCGATGCCACCGGCGCGCCGCGCCTTCACCTCCCCGCGCCGACGCTTGTCCTTGAGCCGGCGCCGCTTCGCCGCCAGGATGCGCGCATCGCAGTGCAGGTTCCATCGTCCCGTTGTCGTCTCGCGCAACTCCCAATTCCCGACGGCACCAGGATCCTCGACGAAGGGCGGCTGCTGACGCCGCGCGCCAAGCGTCTCGAATGCGTCGAGGGCATCGGTCGATTTGTGTTTCCTTCATTGAATATCAGGCTTGATGCCCGATCTGCACCGTCCCGGAGACGCTCGAGACCGCACGCTCGGCGGACCGCTGGCCGCGTCAGGAAGCATTCCGTTCAGCTCTTCCCCGGAACGATCGAGACACCGATGCGGTCGGCCAGGTCGAGCACGGCATCGTAAGTGTCGGCGTCTTCGGTCAGGCTGTTTGATTCACCTTTCGCCCGCAGCATCCCTTCGGCCACGCGGTCGCCGAAGAGCATCACAGCGCGCGCCGAATCGTCCTGTCTCGACACCCAGGACAAGCCTTGGGCCTGCGAGCACTGGCTGTGAATCGCCATCGCCCATTTCCGTGTCGCGGGGTATTGATCCTTCTCCGTGTCGATGAGCTGCTTGCGCGTCACGCCCAGCTTGCGCAGTGCGACACTGGACAGGTCGATCAGTTGCAGGTCGCTCCCGACCTCGACAGTGGAATGGACATGCTCGGCGAGCCTGGACTTGTCGAAGCTCTTGAAGCCGGTCGTATGCGGCACGTCGTGGAAGACGGTCTCCATCAACGCGCACGGCAGCGTCGTGCCTGCGTACAACGTCGGAATCGCCCGCGCCTGATCGTCCTGGATCGGGCTGAATCGGGCATTGCCGCGCACGCCCGGGTTGAACTCGTCGGCTCCGTACTGGTTCAGATGCACGCGGTGGAGCAGCGTGCCCTCGGCCAGCCCGGTGAAGGCGACCTGCAAATTGCTCGAAGGCTCCGGCGTCGCCGAGGACGACCCGCTGCCAGGTACGGCATCGCCGACCGGTTCGGCGTCGCCTGCCGGCTTGCCGCGCCGGCTAGCCATGGGCGACTTCCTGGGTCTCGTCGACCGCGGCCGCGATGACACGCTCGGGTGCCGAAGCCAGCAGGTCCTGGGGACGCTTGCCGCCAAGGTAGCTGTTGTCGGATCTGAACCAGTAGGCCATGCCCCAGCCGTCCTTGTGACCGGCGAAGGCCTCGATCACCTTGGCCAGCGATTTCAGCGGACGGAAGCCTGCATCCGCGTCCAGGCCGTAGCCTGGGAAGTAGTCCACGCCGCCGTGGTTGATGGCGAAGATCTGCCCCTGCTTCTTCCACTTGTTGGGCTGTGCGCTCGGGTTGCGGGTACTCAGCCCCGCCAGTTGCGTGATCTGTGCAGCCGTGAGCCAATCGCCACTGTCCAGCACCGCCTTGCGCGCCTGCACCAGCATGCTCGCTTCCCTCAGCAGCCGGGGCGACGGCGGATTGCGTGGCACCAGCACTTCGGCCAGTCGCTCGAGCGATTCGCGGTCCTGGCGTTCGAGCAGCACCTCGAACATGGACGAGGCGACATTGGTGAAGTTCTCCGCCAGCGCCGCGAAGACGTTGGGCTTGATGTGGTCGAAGGCCACCACCAGCACGCGATCGGCCTGCGATCGGCCGAGCTTCGCCTGTATCTCCTTGGGCGTCCCCACCAGGGTCGAAACGCCGGGATGATCTGCTACGACATTCATGGTCGGCTCCTTGTGGGTTATATAGTATAGATACTATAAACATATCCCTCATAACCTTCAACTTGGAATCCCCGTGACGCCGCTCGCTGGACGACCGACCGGATATTGGGGAAGGAGACGCGGACGCCAGGGATCGGATCATCGGAATCGACGATTTTTCAGTCGGGGGCGGTTCGAACCCTACTCCGCGACGCTGCCGCGGCGCGCCTTGACCTCGCCGCGCCGGCGCTTGTCCTCGAGCCGACGCCGCTTCGCCGCCAGGCTCGGGCGGGTCGGCACCCGGGGGCGCGGCGGCACCGCGGCCTTGTCGACCAGGGCCTGCAGGCGCTCGAGCGCATCGACGAGGTTGCGCTCGCGCGTGCGAAAGCGCTGCGCCTTGATCACGACCACGCCATCGGCGCCGATGCGCGTATCGCGCAGGGCGAGCAGCCGCTCGCGCACCGGCTCGGGCAGCGAGGAAGCCCCGATGTCGTAGCGGAGATGGATCGCGCTGGCGACCTTGTTGACGTTCTGGCCACCCGCGCCTTGCGCCCGCACGGCGCTGACCTCGACCTCGGCGGGATCGAC
>Ga0172382_10011255_pt1 | contig 11862 bp, 7 predicted proteins | sample Leawel138RmetaG_FD_122245 | JGI IMG/M metagenome (GOLD analysis project Ga0172382, IMG submission 122245) | Leachate microbial communities from a municipal landfill in Southern Ontario, Canada - Leachate well 138R metaG | ecosystem: Engineered > Solid waste > Landfill > Unclassified | place...
CTTGGGAGGAGACCCCTGCCATCCGGAGGCTCGGGCGTGGGCTGGGGATGGAAGGGGTGCGGCTTCCAGTGGCCAGGGAGGATGCCGGGGGGGCACTCGACGGCCCCGGCCTGTGGCTCGGCGGGCCGGCCGTGCAGGAGGCTTCGGGCGTGGGGGGCGCGGGCGAGGTGGCGGGCTGGCAGCCCGTCGTGCCCCCAGGATGCTTCGGGCGCGGGGGCGCGGTTGGGGACCGAGCCAGGGCGTCCGGGCCCTTGCAGCGGTGGCTGCCGTCAGGGCAGGGCGTCCGGGGCCCCGGATGGCGGGGGAGTCCAGTGGCCAGGGCGGATGTCGGGAGGGGGTGCGCGGCGGCCCTGGCCGGTGGCCGCGGCGGGCGGGAAAAACGAGGGTGGCGAGCAGGCGGGGCGGCGGCGCCGACCGCGGCCGGGCCCGCCGTGGACGGCGGGGCTCCTGGGCCGGGGGGCAGCTCCAAACGTGTTCCCCATGTTCCCGGACAGCAGTGCTGCCCATGTTTCCGGTTGCGCAGCGCCAGACCCTGGCGGCGGCCCCGGCCCGGGCGTGCGGTGCATAAGAAAAAGCCCCCGGCCGGGGCCGGGGGCTTGTCTGCGTTCTGGCGTCGGAGGCTAGAAGCCGAAGCTGTCGCCGCCGGAGTCGTCGGTGCCGAAGCCGAAGTCCGAGGAGACGGAGCCGGGGCTGTCCACGGCGGCGGCAGCGGCCGGGGCGGCGGCATCACCGGCCGCGGCGGCGCCACCGGCGGCGCTGGTGACCACACCGTGCTTGATGACTTCCTCGATCTTGGCCAGCAGGGTGTCGACCTTGCCGATGTAGCCGTCGACCTTGCCCTCGGAGACCTGGAACTTCTTCTCGCCTTCGCCGAGCTGGGCCTCGTAGGTGGTGACCTTGGCCTTGGCGGTCTTCAGTTCGGCCTGGGTGTCGGCCAGCTTCTTCTCCAGCTCGGAGATCTTGGTGGCCTGGGCCTTGTTCTTGGCCTGGGTGTCCTTGAGCTGGCTCACGATGGCGGCCACCTGGGAGGTCAGCTCGGCGGGCAGCACCGGCACGGAGACGTGCTGGCCGAACTGGTCGGCCTTGCCGGCGATGTGGATCAGCTCGGGGTTCTGCTCGTAGATCCAGGCCTTGGCCACGGCCTCGGCGAACGGCAGGGAGGTGCCGTCGATCTCGAGCTGGGTCATGTAGGCGAGCATCTCCTTGATGCCGGCCATGTTGGCGTCCTTGTCCTCGCCGGTCAGATACGCGGCGAAGGTACCCATGGGGAACACTTTGCGGTCAACGCTCTCAGCCATTGTCATTTCCTCCAGTGGTAAGGAAAGTTGGTTCCTTCGGTTGCCTTGGCCCTAGCTCAGCGGCACGCGGCCGATGTAGCGGGCGTAGATCAGCGCCACGGTCCTGTACACCAGGTGCCCGAGCTTGGACCAGGGCAGGTAGGCGAACAGCATCCAGACCGCCACGAGGTGGACGTAGTAGGTCACATAGGCCAGGGTGGCCACGCCCGCCAGGCGGAACAGCAGGGCGCCTGCGCCGGTGGCGAACACGGCCCAGACCACGCCCAGCAGGTACCAGTCGTAGTAGCTGGACTTGGTCTTGGACTGGTCCAGGTTCATGCGGCGGCTGGTCAGCTTGACCAGGCCGTAGATGCCCAGGCACATGCCCACCAGGGCCGCGAACTTGTGCGGCGCGTAGAGCGGCAGCGGGGTGTGGCCCATGGGCTCCAGGAAGTGGATGACCTTGCCGCCCCAGTGGCCGAAGGCGATCAGGCCCGTGACCACCGCGAGGATGACGAAGGAGTAGAACAGGGCGAGGTGGCCCTTGAAGCGCTCCTCATCCTCGGGTTTCTGGACCTCGCCGCCGCACTCCTTGAAGTTGGCGTGCTGGCCGACCTCGTTGAACAGCACGTCCTTGATGCAGTTCAGCACGGAGGGCTTCTTGTGCTCGCCCACATAGTAGGTGCCGCCCGCGGCCCCGAAGGACTTGATCAGCCGGCTGACGCCCAGCACGAACGAGGCGACCATGAAGAAGAAGGTCAGGCTCATGATGGGGTCGATGGTGTAGTCGCCGGGGAAGATCTTGCCGAAGACGATGTCGCCCTCGGGGATGGTCAGCCCCGTGGTCAGGTACCACACGAACAGCCACAGGGCCGCCGGGATGGCCACCAGGATCGGCAGGTACTTGGAGGAGCTCATCCAGGTGCCGAGGATGGTGGGGGAGACCAGGCTGCGGTAGGCCATGTTGCGCAGGGCCGCCAGCAGGTCGCCGGGCTTGGCGCCGCGCGGGCACAGGTCCGAGCAGGTGCCGCAGTTGTGGCACAGCCAGATGTCGATATCGTTGACCAGCTTGTCCTTCAGGCCCCACTGCGCCCAGACCATCTCCTTGCGGGGATAGGGCGCGTCGGCCGGAGACAGCGGGCAGGCGACGCTGCAGGTGGCGCACTGGTAGCACTTCTTGAGCGAGTCGCCACCCACGGCCTGCAGGTCTTTGATGAACTGGAGATCGGGTTCGATCCTTACTGCCTTGGACATGGTATCTCCTCCTAGTAGCCCTTGAACGGGTTGGGACCCTTCTCAAGGATCATCGCCATGAATTCCTCGATCATCCCGGGCACCTTGTCGTACTCGTCGATGGCGACCTGGTACTGCTCGACGCGGTCGGGTTCCACGCCCAGGCGGTTCAGGGTCTCGGCGATGTTCTCCTTGCGGCGGTTACAGATCTCGGAGCCCTTGACGAAGTGACACTGGTAGTCGTCACCGTACTTGCATCCGAGCATCATCACGCCGTCCACGCCCTTGGACATGGCGTCGGCCACCCAGATGGCGTTGACCGAACCCAGGCAGCGGACCGGGAGGATGCGCGCGTACGGGCTCCAGCTCTTGCCGCGCATGGCGGCCATGTCCAGGGCCGGGTAGGCGTCGTTCTCGCACGCCAGGATGAGGATGCGCGGGCCGTCGGTCTCCATGTTGTCGGGCACCTTGATGGCCTTGATGGCCGAGCCGATCTGGTCCACGCTGTAGTTGTCGAAGGAGATGACGCGCTCGGGGCAGGCGCCCATGCAGGTGCCGCAGCGGCGGCAGCGCGTGGGGTTCGGCTTGGGCGTGCCCTTCTCGTCGTCGTCCAGCGCGCCGAAGGGGCATTCCTCGGTGCAGCGCTTGCACTGGGTGCAGCGCACGAAGTTGAACTTCGGGTAGGTCAGGTCGCCCGAGCGCGGGTGCACCGCCACGCCCCGGTTGGCCGACTCGATGCACTGGATGGCCTTGAGGGCCGCGCCCGCCGCGTCTTCCTCGGCGTTGTCCATGAGCATGGGCTGGCGCACGGCGCCCGCCGCATACACGCCGGTGCGGCGCGTCTCGTAGGGGAAGCAGATGTAGTTGGAGTCGCAGAACCCGTCGAAGAGGTCCAGGTCCGGGAAGGCCGGGCCCTGGCGGTAGACGAAGTTCATGACCGGGTCCTTGGCCGTGGTGGGCACCATGCCCGTGGGCAGGACGACCAGGTCGGCGGCCAGCTCGAAGTCCTGGCCGAGCAGGGTGTTCTTCACCGTCAGCAGCACGCTGCCGCCCTCGCCCGGCTCCACGCGGGCCACATAGCCCTTGGTGAGCATGACGCCCGGGTCGTCCTGGGCGGCCTTGTAGAAGCGCTCGTGGATGCCCTGGACCATCATGTCTTCATAGATGATGTAGGCCTGGGCGTTGGCGTCCAGCTCGCGGACGTAGCCGGCCTGCTTCAGGGCGACCACGGAGTTCACGGCGCTGGCGTAAGGCAGGTGCCGCGCGCTCTCCATGTCCTTGAACGCGGGCTCCTCGGCCTCTTCGCCAGCGGGCTCCCCTTCGGCGGGCTCGGGGGCGCAGGCGGGCTGGTAGAGGTCGCGGGGCAGGGCCTTGGCGGTGTTGAGCACGAAGGCCACACGCTTGGCCTTGAGCTGGCCGTCCTTCATCATGGCTTCGAACTCGGCGGTGGTGACCACTCCGGGAACGCTGCCGTAGCCCAGGGGCGCCAGGGCCTTGCCGTCCTGGGGCACCCAGCCGGTGGCCAGGATCACCGCGCCCACGGCCTTTTCCGTGCCGTTGGTGAACTTGGCGGTGTAGGCGCCGGGCGCGCCTTCCAGGGCCTGCATCTCGGCGCCGGTGACAACCTCGATGCGCGGCTCGGCCTGGACGCGGGCGATGAGGTCCTCGATGCCGGTGGGGTGGGCCTGGGTGTAGGGCGGGGCCAGGGGCACGGTCTTGTACATGGTCCGGGCCTTGCCGCCCAGCTGGTCCGACTTTTCGAGCAGGACCACGTCGGCCCCGCCTCCGGCGGCGTGCAGCGCCGCGTGCAGGCCGGTCCAGCCGCCGCCGACCACGAGCACCGTGCGCACGGTCTCGATCTGCTCGGGCTCGGGCACCAGGGTCTTCTGGAGCTTGATCATGCCCATGTTGATGTAGTCGATGGCCATGAGGGTCTTGAGTTCCTCGTCCTCGCCCTCGGGGAAGCACATGCCGCACTGCTCGCGCAGGTTCACGCGCTCCACGGGGATGGCCGGGCCGAAGTCGAAGAACTGCCAGTCCACGCGCGGCGAAGAGCCGCAGACGAGCACGCCGTCGATGGTTCCGGCCTCGATGGCCGACTCGATCATGGCGCGGCCTTCCTCGCCGGCGAGGATGGGGCTCGTCTCGATGACGGGACAGTTCCCGCCCCAGCGGTTCCTGACGTTCTCGGCCAGATCCTCGACGTTCAGGTACGGGCCGATAGCGGATTCGTCGAAATAGACACCAATTTTCTCGGCCATCGTTTCTACCTCCTCACCGTTTCGATCGCCTTCATCGCGGCGCCGGTGCCAGACTGGGCGGATTTCATCACGTCCAGGGGCTTCTTCGCGCACCCGGCGGCAAAGATGCCCTTGTCCTCGCCGCCGACGATGAAGCCGTCCTCGTCGACGGGCACGTCGATGGGCAGGCGCTCGCCAGACAGGGTGGGCTGCATGCCCGTGGCGAGGACGACGAGATCAAAGGTTTCGTGGGACTTGGTCCCGGCGACGGCATCCTCGACGGTGAGCACTACCTGCCCACCCTCGCCCTGGGCGGCGGCGGCCACCTTGCCCTTGACGGTGCGGATGTTCTCGTCGGCCAGGACACGGGCGCGGAACTTCTGGTAGCGGTCCGGGGTGCGCAGGTCGATGTAGAATATGGTCACCTGGGCGTCGGGATACTGCTCGCGCACATAGGTGGCCTGCTTGAGGGAGGCCATGCAGCAGATGTACGAGCAGAAGTTCAGGTGGTTTTCGTCGCGCGATCCGGCGCACTGCACGAAGGCCACGCGCTTGGGCGCGGCGCCGTCGGAGGGGCGCAGGATCTGGCCCCCGGTGGGGCCGCAGGGCGAGGCCAGGCGCTCAAGCTGCATGTTGGTGATGCAGTTGTCGAGGGCGCCGGCGCCGAGGTTGGTCAGCCTGGTCACGTCATAGGGCTTCCAGCCCGTGGCCACGACAATGGAACCCACGCAGACCTCGATCTCCTTCTCGGTCTCTTCGAGATCGATGAATTCGTTGTCTTCCAGGGTTTCCAGGTCGGCGGCGCGCAGTTCGTCCTTTTCCAGGACGTAGCGCGCGGGGAAGGCGAAGGGCATGTCCAGGTGCAGCGGGCCGCGCTTGGCCAGGCCCAGCTCGAAAGCGTTGTCGGCGCGGGCCGGGAGCTCGCCAGCCAGCTCGGAGAGGTCGGCGCTGCCCGGGGCCGTGTGGCGCGGGCGGATGCGGATCTTGGCCGTGTAGTCGCCCTTTTGGCCGGAAACCGAGACCAGCTCGGCCAGGGTGAAGACCTTCACGTTCTTGTTCTTCTTGATGCGCTGGAACTGGATCTCCAGGCCGCAGGACGGGGGGCACAGCTTGGGGAAATATTTGTTGAGCTGCGCGACCCGGCCGCCCAGGAAAGGCGTTTTTTCTACGAGATAGACCTCGTGTCCGAGTTCCGCGGCTTCGAGTGCGGCCGTGATGCCGCTGAAACCGCCACCGACAACGAGCACGCTGGTGTTTGGCATGTGTTCCTCCCTAAAATCAGGTTCCGGCCAGGCTGTTAAAAATGGCCTAAGCCTGAACAATATCGCATTGTACGGCTCAGGCTTAGACCATTTTCTGCCTCGTGTGCGCAAAGGGAAGGTGGCCGCGGACCGCGGGGTCCGCGGCCACCTTGTTCTTGCCTTAGGCCACTAGGCGGGGATGATCTGGTAGTAGGGCTTCTTGAAGATCGCAGTCTCACCCTTGGCGGGATCGTACTTGGAGTTCACGAAGCACTTCCACTTGCTGTCGTCCAGGCCCAGGAAGTCGCCGCGGTAGTAGAAGCCGGGGTAGCGGGACTCCTCGCGGAACCGGATGTGCTGCATGTGCAGGCGCACGGTCCACAGGCGGTGGTAGTTCTCCCAGCAGCGCAGCAGCTCGTGCAGGTCACGGGCGGCCAGCTTCTTGGAGTCCTCCTCCAGCATGTCGAGGAGCCAGAAGCCCATGTCGAGCAGCGCGGCGGAGGTGGTGTAGTAGGTGCCCACGCCACCGCCGTACTCGTCGGTGCACTTCATGAGGCGCATCATGAAGTTCTTGGGCGTGATGTACTCGGGGTTGACAACCGGGTCGGTGGAAGCGCCCTTGCCGGCCTGGAAGTTGTAGTACGGACGGTAGATCTCCTTGGCGAGATCGGCGGCGCTTTCCTTGATGGTGGGCTTGTAGTCCTTGTGGTCGAGGTACCAGCGCACCATCTGCTTGCCGACGATACGACCCTCGGCGTGCGAGCCGGAGGAGAACTTGTGGCCGGAGGCGCCCACGCCGTCAGCGCAGGTGAACAGGCCGTTGACGGTGGTCATGCGGTTGTAGACCTTGCCGTTGTCCGCGCGGACCTTGTAGTCCTCGGGGACCCAAGCCTCGTCGGGACCGGACACCCAGATGCCGCAGCAGCCGGAGTGCGAGCCGAGCAGGTAAGGCTCGGTGGGCATGATCTCGGAGCCGCGAACCTCGGGGGCGCAGTTGGTGGCCGCCCACAGGTTGGCCTGGCCGACGCACATGTCGAGGAAGTCTTCCCAGGCCTCGGCCTCGAGGTGCTTCTGCTGGGCGGGGGTCATGGTGGCGAAGGAGGTCTGCAGGGCGGTCTTGGTGTCCATGAAGATGGGACCGCGGCCTTCGCGCATCTCGCGCAGCATCATGTGGTTGCGCAGGCAGGTGGGGATGACGTGACCCTTGGCGTAGCCGCGCTCCTCGTAGGGCTTGAGCATGGCACGGTTGGTCTCGCAGTAGTCCTCACCCTTGTAGTTGGTCGCCTTGGCCTTGAAGAGCAGGAACCAGGCGCCCACCGGGCCGTAACCGTCCTTGAAGCGGGCGGGCACGAAACGGTTTTCCATCATGGTCATCTCGGCGCCGACCTGGGCACACATGGTGTAGGTCGAACCGGCGTTCCACACGGGGTACCAGGCGCGGCCCAGACCCTCGCCGGTGGAGCGGGGGCGGTACACGTTCACGGCGCCGCCGCAGGCAACCACGGCGCAGTTGCAGCGGAAGATGTGGACCTTGTTCTCGCGGGCGTTCATGGCCACGGCGCCAGCGATGCGGTTGGGCTGGTTGGCGTCGAGCAGCAGCTTGACCACGAAGATGCGCTCCATGTAGCGCTCTTCGCCCAGGGCGTTCTTGGCGGCCTCGGCCACGATGCACTTGTAGGACTCACCGTTGATCATGATCTGCCAACGGCCGGAGCGCACGGGCTTGGCACCCTTGCGGATGGCCTTGCCGGCGGCCTTGGCGGCGGCGCCGTCCAGGTTGTGGTCGTTCTCGTCCTTGCACCAGACGGGCAGGCCCCACTCCTCGAAGTGGTGGACGGAGTCGTCGACGTGGCGGCCCAGGTCGAAGATCAGGTCTTCGCGGACCAGGCCCATCAGGTCGGTGCGGACCATGCGGACGTAGTCGTCGGCATCGTTGTCGCCAAGGTAGGTGTTGATGGCCGACAGGCCCTGGGCGACGGCGCCGCCGCGCTCGAGGGCGGCCTTGTCGACGAGCAGGATCTTGGCCTCGGGGGCGTACTTGTTGGCCCAGGCGACGGCTTCCCAGGCGGCGCCGCAGTTGCCCATGCCGCCGCCGATCATCAGAATGTCGACGTCGTGCTCGACGATGGTCGGCTCGGCCAGGGCCAGGCCCTTGGTGGATTCTTTAACAGGAATCTTAGGCATTTGAGTGCTCCTTTATGATTCGCTTGTTGCTGTCTTGTTCACCCAAACCGGCACACGGCGGGGCCTACTCGCAGGGGATGTCCTGCCAGCACTGGCTCTTGTCGCCGTCGGTCACGTCGAACTTCTGGCAGAGGGCTTCCTTGGGAGCCTTGAGGGCGGTCTCGGTGAAGAGCAGCTCGCTCTCGATGTCGCCGGGCTCGGGCTTGCCGTCGAAGGGCTTGATGGAGCCTTCCGGGGTGGTGCGGATGGGGAACTTGAAGCGCTTCACGGAGCCGTCACGGAACTTGATGGTCCACATGATGTCTTCGGAGGAGCGCATCGGGATCGAGGTGCCGCCCATGGGCGCGAAGTCGGCGTAGGGGCGCGCGGTGATGGCGCCCTGGGGGCAGATCTTCACGCAGGAGTAGCACTCCCAACAGGCGTCCGGCTCCTGGTTGTACGCCTTCATTTCCTCAGGATCCAGGATCATGAGGTCGTTGGGGCAGATGTACATGCAAGCGGTTTTCTCGCCACCCTTGCATCCATCGCACTTCGAGGGATCAACAAAAGTCGGCATACTAGTCCTCCAACAATATTAGGGTTGATACAAACAACCAACTCCGAATATCCCGCATCACGATTGATGGGGACATGAAAAGCAGGGAAGGCATTCCCCGCCTTCGAGCCGTGCGTGTGGCGCGGCGTTCCGGGCGACCGGCCGCGAGGCGGCGTCGGGGTCGGGTCGGAACGGTCAATGATCCTGCGCCTTGCGCCTGCATGCCGGAGTTGCCCGTGGGCCGGAGCCGATCCGGCCGCCTCGGCGCCGCCCCTGTCGGGGCCCGGCCTGTTTCCGGCTCCCCCCAGCTCCCGGCGGGAGTTTGTGAGGGATGGAACAAGCGCCTTTTGTCTAGCAAGCGGGGTTTGCCTTGTCAAGGTGAAAGTGAATTTTATCCCAAGCTGGTGATGCCTGTGATTAACACCTTGATCTCGTTGGCCTTTGGGGCGTTCCGCGCGCCAATTGTGAAAATATGGTCCGGCAGCAGGCGTGTGTATACCTGCAATGGCTATTCTGCGCAAGGGCTGAGAAGGAAAATCAGTGCGTCTTTGCGCATACGCCTCTGGTATCATTGATTTCTTTTCCGATGCTCTCCGCAGCCGGCCCGCGTGCGCCCCGGCCTTGTCCCCGCGGGGCCAGGGTGGGGAGCAGCGGGGCGCGGATGGGGGGCGGCTGCCTCCCGGAGCCCGGCCGCGGGGGGGCGGCGCCTGGGTTGCTCTGGTGTCCAATTATGTAATCGGCTGGTATTTAACTTAAAAATACGGCACTTGACATTTGCGCATTTTTTTCACAAACACCAGCGAACGGCTGATTGAGATGATAGAGGACGAATCGGGCACCCTGAATTTCTGGACGGCACGTCCAAACCTGAATGGGAAAATTCGGATGCCTCCCCAAAGGCTGTGGATCAACTTCCTGTTTCACACTCATTGCTGAAAGGAGACCACAAATGTCCAAACTGGTTCCCCCTCATGGTGGCAAGGGCCTGGTCGAGTGCCTGCTCAAGGGCGACGCCCTCAAGGCCGAGCTGAAGAAGGCCGAGGGCCTGAAGGCCCTGGAGATTTCCAACCGCGTCAAGGGCGACCTGATCATGCTCGGCATCGGCGGCTTCTCTCCGCTGTCCGGTTTCATGACCAAGGCCGACTGGAAGAGCGTTTGCGAGAACTTCACCCTGGCCGACGGCACCTTCTGGCCCGTGCCCGTGTGCCTGGACACCAACGACGAGTCCGTGAAGGTCGGTGACGAGATCGCCCTGAAGAACGGCGGCGAAATCTTCGCGACCATGCAGGTCACCGAGAAGTACGAGCTGACCGACGCCGACAAGAAGTGGGAGTGCGAGAAGGTCTACCGCGGCAGCGGCGAAGAGTCCCAGGGCGAGAAGTTCTGGGAGATCGCTCCCAAGGATCACCCCGGCGTGCAGATGGTCCTGGCCCAGGGCAAGTTCAACCTGGCCGGCCCGGTGAAGGTCCTCTCCGAGGGCGACTACGCCGACCGTTACCCCGGCGTCTACAAGACCCCGGCCCAGATCCGCGCCGAGATGGAAGCCAAGGGCTGGGCCAACGTCGCCGCCCTGCAGCTGCGCAACCCCATGCACCGCTCCCACGAGTTCCTGGCCAAGATCGCCTGTGAAGTCTGCGACGGCGTGGTCATCCACTCGCTCATCGGCAACCTCAAGCCCGGCGACATCCCGGGCCAGGTCCGCATCAAGTGCATCCAGACCCTGATCGACAAGTACTTCGTGAAGGAGCACGTCATCAACGCGGGCTATCCTCTGGACATGCGCTACGCCGGTCCCCGCGAGGCCCTGCTGCACGCCACCTTCCGCCAGAACTACGGCATCAACAACATGCTCATCGGCCGCGACCACGCGGGCGTGGGTGACTTCTACGGCCTGTTCGAGGCCCAGGAAATCTTCGATCGCATCCCCTACCCGGCCGAGCCCGGCAAGGCGCTGATCACCAAGCCCATGAAGATCGACTGGACCTTCTACTGCTACAAGTGCGACGGCATGGCCTCCCTGCGCACCTGCCCGCACGGCAAGGAAGACCGCGTCATCCTGTCCGGCACCAAGCTGCGCAAGGCCCTGTCCGAGGGCGCCGAGGTTCCGGATCACTTCGGCCGCGACGAGGTCCTGGAAATCCTGCGTGCGTACTACGAGGGTCTGACCGAGAAGGTCGAGATCAAGATGCAGGGTGCCGCCTCCGGCGCCGTGATGAAGTAGCCTCCGGGCTTCACGCCGCGTCAGCGATCCACGGGAGGCATCCTCGGATGCCTCCCGTTTTTTTCATGAATCGGTGCCTGCGCGCGGCGGCGCGCCGCCGGGGGGCAATTCCGCGCTTGCCGGGGATGCATCAAATGGTATAGGAACGTCTCCCCGATCCCCTTTTTTCTCCGAGAATCCCATGACCGAACAGCACAAAGACGGCAAGGCGCCCAAGTCGGGGCGTCCGCGCAAGCCCGCCCAGGGGTCCCGCGAATTTTCCGGCAAATCCGGGAACGGCCAGGACCGTGGGCGCAAGCCCGGCGGCAGGCCCGACGACAAATCCGGCAGGCCCGAAGGCGGGTACGGCGGCAAGTACGCCGACAAGCCCGGCGGCAAGTACCATTCCGGCAAGCCCGGGGGCAAGTATTCCGGCAAGCCTGGAGACAAGTACGCCGGCAAGCCCGGCGGCAAGTATGCCGACAAGCCCGGCAGGCCCGACAGGCCCGGGGACAAATACGCCGACAAGCCCGGCGGCAAGTACTATTCCGACAAGCCTGGCGACAAGCCCGGCGGCAAGTACCATTCCGACAAGCCTGGCGACAGGCCCGGCGGCAAGTACTATTCCGACAAGCCTGGCGGCAAGCCCGGCGGCAGGAACTATTTCGACAAGCCCGGCAAGCCCGGGGGCAAGTACTCCGGCAAGCCGGGCGGCAAGTATGCCGACAAGCCCGGCAGGCCCGGGGAGGGCGCGCCCCGCGAGGGGGCCGGTGCCCCGCGTGGCGACGAGCGCAAGCCCTACCGCAAGCCCGGCGCTCCGGACCAGCCCTACCGCAAGCCCGGGGGGGGCCCGAAGTTTTCCCGCCCCGAGGGCCGCGACTTCCGCCCCGAGCGCCGTGCCCCGCGCCCCGGCGAGGAGGACGCCGCGCGTCGTCCGTTCGCCCCGGCCGCC
>Ga0172382_10011256_pt1 | contig 11862 bp, 14 predicted proteins | sample Leawel138RmetaG_FD_122245 | JGI IMG/M metagenome (GOLD analysis project Ga0172382, IMG submission 122245) | Leachate microbial communities from a municipal landfill in Southern Ontario, Canada - Leachate well 138R metaG | ecosystem: Engineered > Solid waste > Landfill > Unclassified | place...
ATCCTGATGAACGTGGGATTGATAACCGCGTTTATATTTTCCTGCCTGATCTCTTATACCGGGGTGTTGGCGATTTTTGAATTGTGTAACTTCAGTCGTTAATAGTTTTACAATATTGTTCATTCAAAACTCCTGCATTCGGGTAATATTTTGTGTAAAGGAGTCATCTTAATTCAAGACAATATGCTCAGAAAATCATATATAAAGTCACTATTGGATCTCTTTCAAAAACCATCTCAACTTATGCGGAAGCAAAATGCTAAGAGGGTATTATTCTTGACAATCATTTGTATAATTTCTTTATCTAAGGTCAATGCACAGGAAGCAGTAAGGCCCCCCGTCTGGGGGATCGCTAAAATGACTTTTCTGGTAAGTGATTTCCAAGTTGCAAAGGATTATTACGGAAATTTTTTAGTCTTGTTGGTACTGTTCGGACTGATTGTGAACGGGCTGTAATTTCAGAACCGGAAGATGAAGAAATGTTCAGCAGGGATAGTGTTGCCCACAGATTATTCAGGTCGGCAGAACGTTGGTTGGAAGTTCGGGAATTAACCGGGACTAACGACCACCCGATGATTACGGTTTCGATGAACCTTTGTGGTTTGGATGGAGACATGGGCTATCCGTGGTGTGCTTCGGTGCAGGCAGAAATTCATCATGTGGCAGAAGTGGAAGCACCAAAGTCAGCAAGGGTTATGGATTGGTTTGTCCGGAAAGTTGTTTGGGAAAAACAGCATGGAGAGATACCGCCATTTGAAAAAAGAGGAATGGTTGGTGGTTTGTATTATCGTAGTTTGGGAAGATTAGGGCATATTTTCCTGATTGTCGGAGAGGACAAAAACAACTTTTATACTATGGAAGGAAACACAAATATTGCAGGAAGCCGGGAAGGTGATGGATTTTATAAAAAAGTCAGGAGCAAGGAGAGTGTTGCAACATTGGCAGATTATTGTCTCGAAGAAAACTTGTTCGGGGAAAAGTATAAAAAGTATTTGAAGGGAAGAATATGAAAATTGGCAATGGCATATTGTCTGTTATTTTGTTAGTATTGTTTGTTTCTCTGGTAGGAAATTTCATTCAATATACATATTTCAGGAAGGAACCGGTTTTCGAGACGGTGATTGAAATTGATACATTGGTTGAGCTTGACACTATTTTTATTCCAGATGCGGGGGACATTTTTTTACCAAACCCGGAGCCGATTTTTTTTGATTCAGTCACAAACATAGTTACCCACAGGGATACTTTTCTGCATCAGTATGGTTAGATTTCCACAACGGAAAAAGTAAGGGGCGAATTATTGTCAAAAAGAATTCAATTCAAATTTGATGTTCCAGAATATTACAAGACCCGGACAGTGACAAAAAATGTCACCCGAACAATCCGGAATGATTTATTTTTTGTCAACGGGGGAATCATAACAGATTTTTCGGGAAATATTTCTCCGGCAATCGGGGGAACATATATTTGGAATAACCACAGAAACATTTTAAGTTTGGATATCGGATTAAATCGGCAAATTTCAGTCAGTGCCGGGTTCGTTCTTTGGAGGTAATTCCGAAAAAGTTTACCTAAAAGTTTACCTACAAAAAAAGGGGTGAAAAATTCACCCCCGTAACTACTTGATTTTTAGGTGGGCCCAGCTGGGCTTGAACCAGCGACCCCCTGATTATGAGCAAGTGTATTTTGATTTCCATTTAAAATCATTTATTTTCATTTGCCTGATTATCAATTTTTTATCGAATTTAACTTTGTCAATAATTCTTATTTAACTATCTTTATTTGCCTATTTGTTGTACCTATGTTGTACCCAAAAATGAAGTCAAATGATTAGTTTTAAAACAGTTCTGAGGAAGAAAAAATTATCTACAGGCAAATATCCTGTTTATTTAAGAATTACGAAAGATAGAAAGACCATATTTTTTCGTACTCCTTATACTTCTTCTGAGAAAGAATGGGACGAAAAACAGGGCAAGTTCACCAAACATGCTTCTGATTACTTGAGTAAAAACAGACTGCTTTTGAAGTTTATCGATCGGGCGACGAATATTGTAACTAATCTGGAACAAAATAAATCCGACTATACGTTATCTGACGTTGAGCATACCTTGCGGATTGAAACCAATCCAGTCGGTAAGGCCATATATCCCTTTTGGGAGGAAATTATTTCAGAACAAAAGCTTGCCGGCAGGACAGGTAATGCCCGAATCCATTCAGATACGCTGATTTCAGTTAAAAAATTCTCCAAAGGCAAAGAATTGATCTTTCACCAGATTACACCGGAATTTTTAGAGAAATACGAATCCTGGTTACGTTCAAGAGGCGGTACTGATGGAGGAATTGGTGTCAAAATGAGATCAATTCGTTCCGTATTCAATAGTGCAATTAAAAGAAGCCGAATAAAAGAAGATCTTTATCCATTCAAATTTTATAAAGTATCAAAGCTCAAGGGTAAGGGAATCAAAAAAGCACTAAAACTCGAGGATATTCAAAAAGTGGCACAACTGGATTTAAGCGAGTATCCTACATTAATTGACACAAGAAATTATTTCATATTCAGCTTTTACACCCGGGGAATGAATTTTGCTGACATGGCAACTTTAAAATGGAATGATATTTCGGATGACCGGATTTATTACACCCGCTCCAAAACAAAAAGGAACTTTCAAATCAAGATATTACCTCCGGTTCAGGAAATTCTCAACTATTATAAAGGCAGAAGCACGCCAACGGATTATGTCTTTCCAATACTGCTTGAACAGGGAATGACATTTTCCCACCTCGAGAACCGGAAAAGAAAGGTCCTGAAAAGATATAATAAACGATTAAAGGAAATTGCATCCTTGTGTGGTATTGATAAGCCGTTATCAAGCTATGTTGCCCGTCACAGTTATGCAAACAGCCTAAAACAAAAAGGAATTTCGACCGATATCATCAGCGAATCCATGGGACACCAAAATATTGCGATTACACAAGCTTATTTAAAAGAGCTGGATAATTCCCTGATAGATGAAGCGATGGAAGTATTACTGTAATCCTTTCTTGCTGTTTTCCCGGAATATGTCACGCTCATGAAATCTCAAACCTGTAAACACCGCTCCTTTTTATTTTCGGAAGATTTTCAAAAGGAAAAGAAATGAATGGCCTTATGCCGGAAGCTTTTGAGAACCCGTAGGGCTTGTCTTCCGAAAATGAAGGAATCTTTGTGACAGGTTTGAGAAGAACCTCATTTGGCGACTTGTGCCATATTGCAATCTGCTGCTACTTGTTCGGAAAGTAACGTTTTTACAGGTATAAACGTTACTTTTCATGAAAGTTATTATAGACCAACCTCCTCCTTCCGGTAAAATGGCCAAAGATCGCCCTTCCGAATGTATTCCTTATAAAACAAGATTCTTTAAACGGCGTGTTACTTCTCTTTCCACCTGTTCAAATTCAGGCAAATCTTTTATCTGATCAGCCATTGAACGCTTCCAACGTCCCCTGTACTGGGGTAATCGTTGTTCCAATTTTGTGTGAAATTCGGATGGGTTAATCCCTTTGCTATCACATTTTGCTTTGAATTCATTTATTAAGAAATCAATTTCCATTCCATGAACTTCAGATAAATACCAAATATCATATAAGTCTCTCGCTTGCATCCGTTGCATTATTGAACGCATCTTTTCCACCAAAACCTCTTCAAGGGAATAACAAAGCAACTGGTGCCCTTCCTGGTCGCGATAACTACAAAATACTTTTCGTTTTTCCGGTGCGAATTCAAGCTTCTCGCTTCTTGAAATATCTACTTTGACCTTTTTGTTGGCCCCTTTCCCTCCAAGGGGGCCAACATAGCTGATATAAAAATTAATTCCTCCATCTTCGTGTTCATTGTCATCAACAATTTCCAAAGGGATATTAGCCTCGTCTTCAATATATTCAAATACTTCTTCGAACCATTCAAAAATTTGCTCGTTGGCAATTTCGCTATTTAACAAAGAGAAATCAAGATCTTCCGAGTAACGGTAGTCTTCGAAATATACCTTTTTCAGAACTGTACCACCTTTGAAAATAATTTGCTCAGATAGCTGAGGGTGCCTGGCTATTCCCTGCAAAATCCATGACAAGATGTAATCCTTCTCAATTTGTTGGTCGCGCACGCCAACTGTGCGAGCTTTACTTTGTAATTCTCCTGGTTTTATCATGTATAAATGGCCGATTTAATAGTTTCTGTTTCTAAATTTTGTTGAATCCCCCATCGACTGATTAACTTGCCCGATTTGGGCAACTCAGTATCTAACAGTACATAGGAGGACGTCTTCTTTTTTTGTAGTTGTTCTACGATATCATTTTCAATCTCCAGAATCTCAAGCAAAAAGCCTAACCGTTTGATTACTGCTTGGGATTGGAATTGCTCGGCATACTCCAATAATTTATTGAACTTAATTTTGTCCTTCGACATGTAGACTGCTCTCGCTATTTCAACAATCCCTCCTGCGTAGTCCGGTCTAAATAGGCAGTCAATAAAAGTTTTTTCCAATTCAGAACATAAAACCTTGTTATAACTGTCAATCCATATTTTCTTAAATCCAAAAAAATGTTTTTCATTGTGATAGATAAACTGAAAATCCACATTTTTTATTTTCAAAGTAGATGGCCTCATTTGCTTTGCTACCACAATTTGCTCTTTTAGTGACGGTTGCGTGATCAGGTTATGGATTTGCAATGCAGAATAATAACCAATATAGTGACTCGTTCCTTTAGTAAGTGGCTGTGCCAGTAAATGCCAGTCCGGCATGAATTCTTCAGGATCTTTTTCGTAGGGAATAATGTAATACAATCCCTTTTTCAATCGCATAAGAAGACCTCTTTTTACCATATCGCTAAGCAACTCCTTTAGTGCACTTTCGCCTGATAGGGGCAGGGCTTGTGATGCTTCGGTAAAATCAAAGCAATCCTGCTCCTGTTGGTTAAAATAGGATAAGATTTCACTGGATTGTGTTGATATATATTTACGTTTCATAGTTCAATTGTCAGCTTTATCCTGACTACAATGATACGAAAAATAATCTGACTTCAAATAAAAACACTCATGTGATTTTATGTTTTGAAGTTAAAAAGTCAGCTTTATCCTGACCTAAATGATACAAAATAAAAATACCAATTATCTATTCCGTTTGGATTTTAGTGTCTTATGAAGGCAGGCAAATCCTATACAACCAGCAGCCACACCACCTCCAACATCAAAAATGCAATCACAACCCCAATCAAAACTAAAAACCATTTTGGAATGACCACTTTTTTCTGCAACGCATCTTCATGATCTTTCAATATTTGCTCCAGCCTGCCGGTGTTCAGGTCAACCTGCAGTTTCTCTTTTTTCAGCTCCTTGAGCTGTTTATCAATTTCCGGGGCCACTGCCTTGATGTTTTCAGTGGTTTTGTTGAGCTGTTCAATTTCACTGGTAAGGATATCCAGTAGTTTTCGCTGGGATAAATTATCTCTCATAATTTCAGATTTTAATTCGGTTTCGGTTTGTCCTGCTGTTTTGCCGGATCAGTTTCTGCAAATTGGCAGCACTCAGTGCACGGTGAACCGAGCTGGCTTTGATGGAGTCTTCACCTACCTGGAACTTCAGCCCTACCACTTTGCCGTTTGAGGCTTGCTTCAATTGGGTTGTTATGCCCTCTTGTTCCATCAGCCGGGCATATTCGAAGATGTCATCCGGCTTCAGTTGCCAGATTTTGTCATGTGCCAGGCCTACGGCCCGCCGCAACCTGTTTTCTTTTGCCTGCTGTACTTCCCGGGCGACTGTCAGGTTCATTTCCCTGGCGATCCGTTCGGCAACACGTTGTGCTTTTTTGCCGATGTAGTTGTCTTTTGCGGCTTTGCCTTCCGTATTGATCCGGTTCACATAAATATGCAGGTGCGTATGTTGCCTGTCCTTGTGCAGGAACGAAATACCCTGGTTGTCCGAAAGGTTCATATAGCTTAAAAACCTTTCGGCGATGTTAATGAAGTCTGATTTTGTCAATCGGTTCCCGTCTTCCCGTGACGGGCTGAGGACAAACGAAAATGCATTTCGCTGGCACCGTGCATTCAGGTTCTGGAACACCCGGAATTCTTTGGCGATTTCCGTCCCGGTTTCACCAACAAGCCGGTAACGGCAGATCTCTTCTGCTTTGATCTTGTTTTTCGCGTAATTGACCGCATTGGAAATATGCGATATGCTTTTGGCTTTCCCGATCATTGTTCAAATTTTTGAAGGTGCTGTTTGATCAGTGTGATGACTTCCTGTAGTTCATGCAGGATCATTTCATTTTTGTAGAAGTGCGGGCTTTTGACCAGGTTGGAGATCAGTTTGAAGTTATGGTGGTACATATGCAGGTTTTTATAGATATCCAGTTCCTGCGGCGAAAAGCGCAGGGTCACTTTTTGGTTGAGCGCAGCGCGCCGGGCAAATTCGCTGGTGCTCAAACCGGTCTCTTTGGCGGCCATGGCAACCGCTTTTTTTTCGATATAGCTGACCCTGAAAGAAATGTATTGTGTTCTCATCTTATTAAAAGTTTTTGTCCCCATGAAAAATCGAAGATTTTTCTCCCTTTGCGAGTTTAGGAGCAAAGCGAGATGGTCTTGTGCAACAAAGACACATCTCGAAATAGCTTACCGCAGATGTGTGCAAAACCGCTTGCCACCGGTCACCAAAAGTTCGTTCATATCTTTTTTTGATGCATAAACCCCGGACAGGTCCACGCTGCCTTTCACCTCTTCCAAAAGTTTTTGGGCCGCTTTTTTTCCGGCCGCGTCATTGTCTAGGTAGAGGCAGGTTTTGGGGTAACTTTCTGCAACCGGTTTGATCCGGCCGGCAAAAGAGAGGGAATTCAGGACCAGAAAATCAGACTTCAGCGGTAAGCCGGGATACAGGGTCAGCAGGCTGAAAAAGTCAAACATCCCTTCGGTGACCGAAAGCATGCCTTTCGATCTTGAAAACAAAGAATAGTTTTTCGGCGAACTGGAATTTTTATAATATGGGTTTCGGAGTTCCCAGCCGCCGGAAACATTTTGCAGGCCGATGGCAAAATAAGTTGAACCTTTCAACGAATAATACACCTGCCGGGCATACCTGGCAGCCCGGGATGGATCAACTTTCCGGCTTTCGAGATACCCGATCAGTTCAGGGTGTTTTAGTGGTAGCACTTTTTCAATCCGGATTTCATCTTTCGGTTTCAACACGGCAAAAGGATTTTGCTGTTGAAAAGAGAAAGATGGAATCATACCGTTTAAAATATTCAGCGCCTCCCGGACACTGCAGTTGTTATTCAGCCTGATCACCAAATCGATCACATTGCCACCAATCCCGGCCCCGTGGTCATACCACCGGTTGAGTGGTTTGGATACTTTAAATGAAGGATGGGTTTCTGTTCTGAGCGGGCTGAGGTACCAGGCTTCCTGATGGTTTTCCTTTGCCGGGGTGAACCCGTTTTTTCCCAGGTACTCAATAATTGAAATTTCCCGGGCTGTGTCACATGCCGATTTTTCTGTTTTCATTGTTGTCTTCGTTTCAGTTTTCATTTCAATTTTTTTTTCATTCGGTTTTCATTGCAGTAAATTTTTCCATCCGGGTAAACTCCCGGTAATTTTTGATGAAATGATGAGAAACGGTCTGAAAGCCTTTCCCTATAAGGGATTCAAGCCTCATCATTTTTTCATCGTTTCATCGTTTTGGTCCCGGTAATTTTTCGTTTTCTCATCATTTTTTATTTTGATGAACTTTTGATGAGAGATTGATGAGAGATTATCTTTCTTATTTTCAACAGCATATACTATTCTCTCATCAATTCATCAAAATTTTCAAGTAAAAAGTCCTTTTTTACGGTATAGAAACGCCCGGTACCGGTTTCACGGCTGATCTCCCCTTTGCCCCAGAGGATAAATTTCTCATAGGAAAGCGAGTTTTCTTTGGGCGTCAGTTGCCAGTCCTTTTTGAGGATCCTGCGGATCTGGGTCAGGTCTGTCTTCACCCTGGTCTGGTTGACGGCATACATGGCATCCAGCGGGTAAAAATCGATTTCATCCAAATCATATTGTTCCATTACCACCAGCAGGATATTGGCCAGCTCCTTTTCCACACGGCTTCGGTTGTGTTTAATAAGGTTCAGCAGTGCCGTTGTTTGGATTTGCTGCGGGTGAAACCACATCCGGCTGCTTTCCCAGGTGCTGAGTTTCCGGTGGTTCAAATAAAACAGGAAAGCCGGGATCTCTTTGACCAGTTTGCTTAAAAGCTGTGTATCCTCTGCCTTCAGTTTTGGGATTTTCCTGACCCAGAAACGTTCTTCCGCAGCATCGATCTTGATGAAGTTGTCCTCGTTGTTGCTGCAAAGGATAAACTTTCCGAAAAACTCAATTTCGACTTTGTCCCTTCCTTTGGCTTCCAGCTTGTTGTAGTTGGTTGTGCTGAGGTATTTGATCCGTTCGGTCAGTTCTTCTTTATTAAAGAGGACTTCATCGATACAGATCAGCAGTTTATTGGTCCAGTCCGAATTAAACTGGCTGCCGAAATTGTCGTTGGTCAGGTAGGTGAGGTTGTTTTCAAAGATGGCTTTCAGCCACTTCAGAAAAGTACTTTTCCCGGTTGACCGCTCCCAGGACACCAGGCAAAGGATAGGCAGGATATGCACTGGTTTCAGGTAAAGCAGTTGCAGGTAATCCAGCCCCAGTTCGTACTGGCTTCCGAAAATGTGCTTCACAAAGAACAGGGAAACCATTGTCTTTCCTTCTTGGGGCGAGTGGCTCAGCGGGAAATACCGGTTGTAGAAACCGGAATAAACCTGTTTATAATCCATATGCCCGGGGATGCAGGTAAAACCGTCATACCTGGGAATCCGGCCGATAAAGTCCTTGCCGTAGTCCTGTTTGATGGTATCAATGTTCCAGGGAACCAGGATTTCGTTGAAGTCACCGGCAATAGTCGGTGCATTGACTTTCTTGAAATAGCAGGTCCCAACCCGGATGTACTGCATCTTCTCCATGCCTAAAAACATTGACCAGGTTTCCTGTTGCGGGAAAGGGAGTGGTTAAATGCTTCTTCCGTTTCCAAATCTTCCTGGGAAAACCCCATCAGCCATTCATCGATGTCTTTTTTGTAGAAAAACTTCTGGCGGATGTTGGCATTGTTTCCGGTTGGAATCTGGTTTTTGCTGAGCAGCTTGTAAATCTTGCTTTTCGAAAGCCCGGTGTACTGCGACAGGTCTTCAACATTAAAAACCGCTTTGCTTTGAAACAAAAGGCTTTTAATCTGTCTGAGTTCGACCAGTACCTCTTTTGAAAGAATTTCATTTTCCATGATTGATACTTTTGATGATTACTGATGTTGCCAGGTGCAACAAATTGTCACCAGCGAAGATAGACTCACATCTGGCTGACCATCAAGAAAGTATTTTGGATTACGGGGGATTTACGGGATAAATACCGTCTATTGACGAAGTGTTTTTTGAAAAGGCTCCAGGTTGTTTTGGAATTCCTGTTCCTTTTCGTTGACCAGTTCCGAAAACCGGGAGTTAAAACTGGCCCGGTTAACCGGTGATCCATTCAACGTGAAGTTGGCCTCCACGAATTTGAAGAGCAATTCCTTTTGTTCCTTTTTGAAGTCTTTGATTCCACCAGCGATCAGTAAATGAACAACCCTTAGAAGTTTTTTATAATCCGCCGCAATCCGGTTGTCGGAAACCAGTTTGAAGTCGATTTTACTTTTGGGCTGGAGGTTATTGAGCAAAAGGTTCAGGTTTTCACGGTCCGTTTCCGAAAAGCCCAAGTCCGAGATGAGGATACCATTCATGTTTGACCGGGTAAAATGAAAACACGCATTGAGTTCATTGGCCTGCAAGCGTTTTGCTTCATGGTCAGCGCCAATGATAATGAGCAGGGTAAACAGCACCAAAACTGTGCCGGCAGAATAAATAACTACGCGTTGAACATCAAAACCAAAACCGAAGAACACAGCCAATGCAATCAACAGGAAAAACACCAAAAGAGAAACAATAACAGAGGTATGGTTACGGAAAATCCGATAATAAAAAAGCCTCCTGACCCTCAGTTTCAGCAGGTACAAAAATTGGCCGGTTTTACGAATTAATGCTTCCATTTTCTGTTCTGTTTGTTTTCAGCAGCTGGTTCTGACGGACTAAACTTAATAAATAAAACAAATGCTGTCAAATGAAAATTGCGCCGGTGGTATGGGTTGGTGTATTTTGGGTTGAATTGGGTGAATTGGCTGAAAAAGGCGGCGAGAAATGAACACAAACTAATTCAAGGCTATGGCATTCTCTTTTTCAAATTACAATTGCCAAAAAGGTTCACTCCGAAAAATAAGATTGATGATTATTTTGACATTATCAACGAGCACAAAATATCATAGTATGTATCCCGATATATTACGCCGGCTACTTTTCTTAATAAAAATGAAAATGTCTTAAAATGTGTTAACAGCAAAAGCTTGTTTTTTTAGAAAATATTTAAAAATTTTATTTTCGTTCTCCCGAAAAAATATCAAACAATACATATTAACTATGGATATCATTGTTGATGGAATAACGAAAACTTATGGCCGTCAAAATGCGGTCGATGAGTTAAGTTTCCAGGTAAAAACAGGCGAAGTATTAGGTTTCCTCGGGCCCAATGGCGCCGGAAAAACAACTACCATGAAAGCCATTACCGGCTATATTGAAACGAATGGTGGCGACATTGAAGTTGGTGGTATTTCGGTAAACAAAAATCCCGGAGAAGTAAAAAAACACATTGGTTATCTTCCTGAACACAATCCGCTTTATCAGGATATGCCTATAATTGATTACCTGGGCTTTGTTGCCGGATTACAAGGCTTAGAGAAAAATGAAATTGAAAGCCGTGTTACAGAGATGATTCAGGTATGTGGGCTTTCCAGTGAAAAACACAAAAAAATCAGAGAGCTCTCAAAAGGATTTAAACAAAGGGTTGGCCTTGCCCAGGCTCTAATTCATAATCCCGAAGTTTTAATTCTTGATGAGCCTACCACCGGTCTCGACCCCAACCAAATTGTGGAAATCCGGGAATTGATAAAAAATATTGGGCGCGAAAAGACGGTTATCCTTAGTTCGCATATTCTTGCCGAAGTGGAAGCAACCTGCGACCGGATACTAATTATCAATAAAGGGAAAATTGTGGCCAATGGCACTGCCGAAGAGCTACGCCGCCAGGCGCAGGGGAACGAGCTACTCACAGTAGGCCTTGGTAATGCCGACCGAAACGAAGCTTTTAATGCATTAAAAGAATTACCAAGTGTGGCCTTAGTTGATTTTGCCAACGGAGAAGGTGCGGTGTTTGCAGTACATTCCAAAGAAAGGCAACAGTCTGCAAAACCCATCTTCGATTTGTGTATGCAAAAAGGCTGGTATATCTGTCAGCTCACACCGGTTGAAACAAAACTGGAGGATATTTTCCGCCAGGTAACGCAAAATTAGGTCAGCCGGTTATTAAATTTTAAGTGACAAGTAAAACTATATTTATTCATAATTGAAAGAGCGAAAGCCTTCTATCGCGTTTTCCGGGTTTCGTAATTTCAACTTCCAATTTATTATATGATGAAACAAATTTGGATGATTACCAGGCGAGAATTACAGTCGTTTTTCGACTCGCTTATTGCCTACATTATGATTGTCGTATTTTTGGCTCTGAGCGGATTATTTACCTGGCTCTATGGCTCCGATATTTTCTATGTAAACCAGGCAAGCCTGCAATCGTTTTTTGGCATTGCCTTTTGGACCCTGGTCTTGTTTATTCCGGCCTTAACCATGAAACAAAATGGCGAAGAAAGAAAAACAGGAACCATTGAAACGTTGTTGACCAAAC
>Ga0172382_10011257_pt1 | contig 11861 bp, 8 predicted proteins | sample Leawel138RmetaG_FD_122245 | JGI IMG/M metagenome (GOLD analysis project Ga0172382, IMG submission 122245) | Leachate microbial communities from a municipal landfill in Southern Ontario, Canada - Leachate well 138R metaG | ecosystem: Engineered > Solid waste > Landfill > Unclassified | place...
CCTGCTGCTCAAGTACCTGTCTGGACGGTTGCCCGTGGGAGATTTCGAAATCGATTTCGGCGTGAAGGGGACGGCCCGCAACATGCTGGAGGTTTTCTTCCAGCGCCTCGCCGAAGCCATCGGCGCCATGGCGCGTCCGGTGGATGCCATCAAGCACCAGGCCAAGACGGTGACGGTGGGGACCAGCCGCATTGCGGACAAGCTGGAGGGGCTGCTCTTCGATGCCCTGGCCCGGCGGGACCTGGACGTGGCGCGACTCACCAACCGCAACATCCTGGTGCTGCGCAATGTGCAGGGAATCGTCGAAGGTATCCAGGGGGCGATTCTCTACCGCGTCGAAAATCTCAACCTGCTGGGTGAGCCCACCGAGGAAACGCGCATCGAAGTGGTGCAAAAGGAGGGGGCCCTGGCATCCATCGCCTCCCGGGTGGAAACCGACCCGCGGCTCCAGGGCACCAAGCGCATCATCGTGCGCGAGGGCAACGTCTACATCGGCAAGGGGCGCAAGGACGATCGCAGCATCATCGTTATCCCGGTTCTCAGCGCCACTCCGGCGACATCCAACACCATCGCCAATCTGCTGCTGCTCAACGTCGCCTTCAAGACCGACGTGCCCACCCCAGAGCGGATTCGGGCCCTGGGCGGCAAGTTCGAGCGACTCAAGAACCTGATCCAGGAGCACAGCGTCCCCTGGCAGGATCACTACCTCGACGGGGTGCCGGTGGATGAACTCTTTGGCCGCTCGGCGGAAAAGGTGGCCGAGATGATCCTGAAGCAGATCGGTGCCCAAGGGTGAAGGGGCGGCCGATCCCCGAAACCCGGGGCTATTTGGTGTACCAGGTGCCGTCGGGCTTCTGCAGGCGCACTCCCGGCAGCGATTTCTGGGCGATCTGGACCGCCCGTTGCCGGCCCACCGCTTCGGGGCTGGTGCCGGTCTGGCGGGCGATGGCCGCATAGACCGCCCGTCGGTCGGCGTTTTCGGCCGCCACGGTTTCGGCCTTTTCCGGCGCACCGACAAATTCCAGGTACCCCTGGTTGTTTTCGCCGACGATGTCCCGGGCTTTCAGATCATCGATTACCGGCAGACGGGCGGCCATGCGCGCCTTGATGTCTTGAGCCGTGGCTGGCAGGGCGACCAGCAGTGCCACGGCCATCGTGACGAGCAGCAATGTCCCATTTTTTCGCAGGACTCGTGTCTTCATTTCGCTTCCCCCCGCTTGGAAATCATTCTTTCGATTCGGCGTCGGAGCCGGCTTCCATGGTGGCCGCTTGCTGATCCAGGTCGCCGAAGAAATCGTCCAGGGCCCGGTCCACCTTCACATTCACGTCGATGGTGATATGGATCGGTTTTACTTCCACCGGGGCCACCTCCACCTTGTGCTGGGTGGCGCAGCCGGCCGCCGTGAACCAAAGAGCCGCCATCGCCAGCGCCGTTGACCTGATTCCCATGCCGCCACCTCCTTTCCAACGGGTTGTGCGGAATGCGCCTATCCGGGTCTTTTCATCAAATCGCCGTACTCCAGGATGCGGTTCAGCGGCAGGCGCAGCTTGATGTCCAGGCCGATGCCCTGGAATCGCGAGCCGGGATCGGGGGCTTCCACCCGTACGAAACGGCCCAGTTCCTGGCGGTACACGAAGGGCAGGGGGTGGGTCGGCTTGCCGTCGAACTGGAGCCGCAGGGCCAATTGTTCCCCCTGGCTGTCGATGCCCACCTTGACCCATTGGTAGTCATAGTCCTTGAGGGCTTCGCTGGCAAGGGCCAGCTGGGCCGCTTCCAGGGTTTGCGGATCGACGGCCGACGTGAAGCGTTCGATGTCCGCCATGCGGATTTTGCCTCCTTCACCGGGGCTCGAGTACAGAAATCCGTCGTTGAAGATCACCTGGCCACGGCGGTAGTGGACCGGAATGCGCCCGCTGACGGTCCCCCCGCCTTCGGCCGTGAGGCCGCCGATTTGATCGAGAAGTTCGGCAAGGTTCAACCGGTCGCCATACAAGGTCAGGCCGTAGTCGTCCACGGCGGGAGAAAACCGCAGGGCCTCGGCATAAACCCGTCCACTGCACCACTGGAAAGATCCTTTTTCCAAAAGCACCTGGCGAGGCCCTTCGATCTGAAAGGCGGCGCTGCCGTCGCTGAGCCGGATCGGCCCGAGGCTCGCTTGGTGGAAGCGGAGTCGCTGACCCGGGGCGCTGCGCAGGATCGGCAAATCGACAAAGGAGACCTCGGTTTCAATGCCGCCTACCCGGATCTTGCGCGCCGGGGCGGCCAGGGTTCCCCCGGAGATGCGAATGCGGCTTCGGCTCTCCAAACGGCCGGCCGTAATGGCCAGGTCGGCGTCCAGGGTCAGGTTCCCGTCCACGGTAATGCCGGCGGCTGCCGGTGCCAGTCTTCCCAGGTCGACGGGGGCCGCCGGGGACCAGGGGGGCAGGGCGGCTTCGAGACGGCCCTGGAGGCCCGTTTCGGTCCAGTCGGTTTTTGCCGCGATCTTCAGCGCGGTACCGTCAAAGAAAAAGTCGTGCAGGGTGCCATTCAGGGCCAGGCCCAGCCCGGTTTGACGGAGGACGGTTTTCAGTCGGCCCGAATTGAACCCGGTTGGCGGAATCAGTTTCAGCCCCAGAGATCCGGCCGGAGCATCCGATGCCGGCCATTGAAGCGGCAGGTACAAGGCGATATCTTCGGCCACCACGGGGCCGGCGATGCGGCCGGCGGCGCGCAGGTTGGCATCGAGGATCGGTTTTCCCCCGGGCTGGCAGAGGCCTTGGAGGCGGATGGGGCCAAGTTGTGCCTGCCACTGGTCCCTGAGAACCTTCATGCGGGGAAGCCGAAGGTCAAAGCGCAGCTCGGCGCTGCCGGCGGGGGCGCGCCAATCCATGGTGCCTTGGGCTTCGGCGTTAATTTCGGGCCAGGTGACCTTCACCCCTGCCGGTGCCGTTTGCCCCGGTCCCGAGGTGAGACGGGCCGCGAGGGTCAGGACGGTTTCGTCACCGGCAAGATCGATGCGGATTTTTGGCTGTTCCACCTGGATCGTTTGGCCACCGGCAGCTTTCACCAGGGTCGGAGCGGTGGCGGCGGCCGCCATGGCCGCCTGCCAGCGGGACGGGGTTTCCAGGCGGGCGGAAAAGGTCCCCTCGATACCGGTGGCGGTCAGTCGGGTGGCGGGATGGTCGAGGTGCAGGTCCGCCGCCACCTGGCCTTGCAGGGAGTGGATCTTGAAGGGGAAAAGGGCGGCTTGGACTTGGGCCTTAGTTGAAAGTCGGCCGTCAAGGGGCCATTTCCCCGGGGGCAGCAGGATCTCCGGGCGATCCAGCGGCAGGTCGTCGGTTTGAAGGACGGCGGTCAACGTGTTTTCGGGGGCATCGGCTTGCAACATTACCCGGACGGGGTGGTGATGGGGGAAAAGGACCAGCCGGGCGTTGATTCGGGACGGATCCGTTTCCGGGCAAACCGCCACCAGGGAGAAGGGGATCTTGATCGGTTTCTTTTCCCAGGTCAGGTGGAGGACGCCGCCATGGATTTCCAGACGACCGATCCCGGCGTCGGGGAGGCTGGCGCCGGGATCGGCTTTCGTGTCGTCGAAGACCGGCAGCGGAATTCCTTCGATGCCCAGCCGGCCGTCATTGATGGCGGCGTGAACCGTCAGCCCGGAAATCACGATGCGGGCGATGCGGCGGCGGACCAGATCCCCGAGGCGGTAGTCCGCCGTGAGGTGGTCTGCGGTGATGGCAGTGCCGATGCCGATGTCGGCCACGTCCAGGCCCTTGACACCGATGCGCCGAAGGTCCAGCGCCACCGATTCCATTCCGAAACGCCGGGCCAGGTCCGGCACCAGTCGCGTTTCGATCCAAGCGGGCAATGCCAACCAAGCGGCCAGGGCAAGGAGAACCAGCAGCGCCACCAGGGCCACGGCAACGGCTCCGGCCCGGCGCATGGCAGTCTTCACGGGGCATCCGAAACGGCAGCGGCGCGCCGTCGGGAAAGATCAGTAAACGTGCGGGCCACCGGCATCGCGGCGGCGTGATTACACGTTGAAGCGCACATGGACGATGTCGCCGTCCTTGACCTCGTAGGTTTTGCCCTCCAGGCGCAACGTGGCCTGCTTGCGGGCTTCGGCCAGGCCGCCGGCGGCCATCAGGTCGTCGTAGGAGACCACTTCGGCGCGGATGAATCCCTGCTTCAGGTCCGAGTGGATCACTCCGGCGGCGTCCAGGGCGGAGGTGCCGCGACGGATGGTCCAGGCCCGCACCTCGTCCTCGCCCACGGTGAAAAAGGAGATCAGCCCCAGCAGTTCGTAGGAGCGGGCAATGACCCGGTCCATGGCCGAGGCCTGGATATCGAATTCCGTCAGAAAAGCCTCGGCCTCTTCGGGGTTCATCTGGGCCAGTTCCTGCTCAAGCTTGCCGCGCAGCACCATGCCGGTCTCCGCGGTGAGGATGCCATCCGCCGCCGGCAGGCGGTCATCGTCATCTTCGTTGTTGAACAAGACCAACATCGGTTTGGCGGACACCAGGGCAAAGCCCCGCAGCTTGGGATGGGTGCCAAGCTCCGGAAAGCGCCGCAGCGGCGTCTCGGCCTCCAAGTGTCCCCGGCAGACCTCCAGCAGATCCATTTCTTCGCCATCGATCTTGCGGCCGCGTTGCTTGTCCTGAGCGAGGCGCTCCAGGCGCTTTTCCACCACCACCAGGTCGGCGAGAATCATCTCCTCGTTCAAGGCGTTGAAGTCGGCCACCGGGTCCGGAGCCTTGAGGCCGTAGACCCCGAAATGGCGCAGCACATGGATCAGGGCATCGCAATCGCGCACCGGCACCCAGAGGTTGGGGTCGCGGTTCTTTTCCGCGCCGCCGCTCTGGCGGCCCGGCAACAGGTATTCCACCTGGGCGAAGGTGGTCTTGCGGGGCTGGTACATGGCGCTGAGGGCGTCCACCCGGGGATCGGGGACCTTGACCGTGCCCACGTGGGCCTCCATCCGTCGCGCCGCGTCGATGCGGTTGCCGGTCAACGCTTCAAAGACGGTGGCCTTGCCGGATCCGGACAGGCCGATGATGCCAAGACGCATGAAGATTCCTCCTGAAAAATCACGATGGGCCAGCGTCCATCTATTCGGACGACGGGGAAGCGGTGAGGGTTTTGAGAATGTCCGCCTTGCCGATGATGCCCACGAGGCGTCCGGCCTCCACCACCGGCAAGGTGTGGAAGCTGTTGTCCACCATCAGGGCCGCCACGGTCTCGATGCCGGTGTCCGGTTCCACGGTTACCGGATCGACGGTCATGGCATCGGCCACCACGATGGCGGCGATTTTGCGCACCTCTTTTTCGATCTGTTTCATCGAGGTCAACGCGATGAGGCCATCGAGGAAGGTGAACAGGGACGGGATGGGCATCTTTTTCTGCTGGGCGATGAGGTCGCTCTGGCAGAGAATCCCCACCAACCCGCCCTTGTCGTCCACCACGGGCAGGCCGTTGATTTTTTGCTCCAGCAGGATCCCCGCGGCCTTGGTGATCTCGGTGTCCGGGCGCACGGTGATGACCTCTCGATTCATGATGTCCTTGGCGGTGAGCATGGTCCGACCTCCACGGGTTTGGGATGCGCTCTGGTCGCAGAACGGATGATAACTTGTTTTTGTTTCACCATACCATCATTCGGCCCAAAATGGCAGTTTTCGGTTGACCAAAACGAAGACCTGTCAAAGGATTGCCAAGAGCCCCGGCCCGGAGTATGGCGCTAAACCCGAGGGACATGTTCGTGCCAACGGTTTTGAGACAATTGCCCCTGTTCACAGACGAGAAATGAAATGAACGATGCCGCCCCAAATTTGACGGATGTCGCCTGGCTGGATCACCTGGGTTGCTGTGAGAGTTGTCCACGTCGCTGCCGGGTGAACCGTTTGGCCGGCGAGGTGGGCTTCTGCCGGGTGGACGCCGGAATTCCGGTGGCCCATATCGGGTTGCATTTCGGTGAAGAGCCCCCCATTTCGGGCACCCGGGGTTCCGGAACGATATTTTTCGCCGGCTGCAACCTGCGCTGCGTGTTTTGCCAGAACAGTCAGATCAGCCAGGAGACGCCGCCGGAGCACTTCCGGCGCTTCACCCCGGCGGCGCTGGCCGTGGAGATGCGACGGCTCCAGGACCAGGGGGCCCACAACATCAACTTCGTCTCCCCGTCCCACATGGTCTTCCAGATGGCCGAGGCCATCCGGCTGGCCCGGCAGGCCGGCCTGGTGATTCCGGTGGTCTACAACACCAACGGTTACGATTCAGTGGCCGCGCTGCGGCGGATCCGGGGGTTGGTGGATATCTATCTGCCGGACCTCAAGTATCTGGACAACGCGCTGGGAAAGCGGTTCTCCGGCGTGGACGACTATGGGGACGTGGTTCCCGACGTGTTGCGGGAGATGTTGGATCAGGTCGGAGGCCTGCGTCTGGATGAAAATGGGATGGCGGTGCGCGGGGTCCTGGTACGCCATCTGGTGCTGCCGGGGTACCTGGACAACAGCCGCCGGTGCCTCGAGTTCTTGGCGCGCTTGGCGCCGGAGATTTCCGTGAGCATCATGGCTCAGTACACGCCCCGGCATCGGGCCGGCGCCTATCCGGAAATCAACCGCCCACTGTCCGCGGCCGAGTACGACCGGATCGTGGACGACGCGCTGGATCTGGGGCTGGAGAATGCCTTCATCCAGGAGTTGGAGGCCGCCGAAAACTATCTCCCCGATTTTACCAGAGAGAATCCTTTCGGTAATGCCGCTGCCGATTTCAAGTAGTGCCGAAATCCTTCTTGTTCCCTGGGGCCATTTTTGAAAACGAAGGCAGCGCCCGGATGATCCGCATCACTGTCGGCCGGATATGGGCGCAGATGGCGCGGTAGCCCTCGGCGTTGGGGTGCAGGCCGTCGTACTGCACCCGGTTCGGGACAGCCCATAGCGGAGCGGTAAAGTCGGCAATCAGCGGAATGCGGAAGGCTTGGGCAACGGCGGGGTAGATGGCGGCAAAGGCGGTTTCGGTTTCCGGGTCACCCAGGGGCGGCATTTGCATACCGGCCAAGGCCACCGGAATTCGCCAGCCCACCAGGCGCTGGACGATGGCGCCCAAGTCGGCCTGGATGCGCTCCGGCCAGCGTCCCATCAGGATATCGTTGACGCCGATTTCCAGGATGACCAGATCCGGGGACCAACTGGGAATGGTGTCCAGGCGGGCCAGCACCCCCCGGCAGGTATCGCCGCTGACACCGAAATTGATCAGTCGGCAGGCGATGCCGTCATCTTCCAGCATCTGCTGAAGGACATACGGATAAGCGTCCCCTGGGGCCACCCCGAATCCTTCGGTGAGGCTGTCGCCCAGGGCGACGATATGAAGCGGTGCGGTATCCATGGCTCTCCCGAAAACAAAAGATGATGAAATCCTGGCCGTCATGCCAAAGTTTCTGTCTTCTGAAAAGACAAAAAAGTGAATTCGCCGTCAGGGAGGGCTTGCTTACGGGACGACGGCGGTGCGGTTTTCGAAGAGTTTTCCGGAGCGCCGGATCCAGAGCGGCTTGCGGACGACGGCGGTAAGGCATTCGCTGAGCATTCTGTCTTGCTTCAGTTTTCTGAAACTACCGGGACGGCCAGGGGGTTGAGTTTTGCCGCCGTCAAGAACTCGGCGCCAAGGGCCCGTAGGCCGCCACCGCGCCGCAATGTAGGCGACCGGCTGGTGCGAAAGCGCGATGCCATGGCTCTGGCGAAGGCCGAGTTCGGTGGCGGCCAACGCGCCCTAAGCGCCTCAAACAGCTTGCCGATCGTCAAAACTCAACCCCCTGCCCGCCCATTCTCATGGTTTCAATCTTCTGAAGGAAAACAGAAGACAGCATTCCCAACCCGTCTCTATCGCTATCCTCCCCTCCCGGCGGGAGCAAGCCGGGCTGGACCGCCGCCCCGGAACTGTCTGAGGCGCTTACCGTCCGTTGGCCCGGACAGTACTCTGCTTGGGCCAAAGAAGTGATTCTTTTCAGTACGGCAGTGCCGAATCGCCAACGTTGCGGCCCTGTCCGGGCTTACGGCCGGTTGGCGCCGAGTTTTCCGGGGCGCCGGATCCAGGGTGGCTTGCGGACGACGGCGGTACGGCATTCGCTGAGCATTCTGTCTTGCTTCAGTTTTCTGAAATTACCGGGACGGCCAGGGGGTTGAGTTTTGCCGCCGTCAAGAACTCGGCGCCAAGGGCCCCTAGGCCGCCACCGCGCCGCAATGCAGGCGACAGGTCGGAGAGAAAGCGTGATGCCATGCCTCTGGCGCAAGCCTGGTTCGGTGGCGCCCAACGCGCCCTAAGCGCCTCAGGCAGCTTGCCGGTCGTCCCGTCAGCCTGTGGCTAAACGGCGTCTCGGGCCGCCATACGGCGTTGCTGGCTCTTCGAAACTGCTCGAATATAACCAATATGCTGCGCTTTTCGAATTCACCCGCGCCTTGTCTGACAGCCCGATACTTGTTTATCCGCAGGCTGATCACTCAACCCCCTGGACGCCCATTCTCATGGTTTCAATCTTCTGAAGGAAAACAGAAGACAGCATTCCCAACCCGTCTCTATCGCTATCCTCCCCGCCCGGCGGGAGCATGCCGCGCTGGACCGCCGCCCCGGAACTGTCTGAGGCGCTTACCGTCCGTTGGCCCGGACAGTACTGGGCTCACGCCAAAGAAGTGATCTTTCTCATTGAGGCAGTGCCGCTTGGCCAACGTTGCAGCCCTGTCCGGGCTTACGGACGGTTGGCGGCGAGTTTTCCGGGGCGCCGGATCCAGAGCGGCTTGCGGACGTCCGCGGCTCGGCATTCGCTAAGCATTCTGCTTTGCTTCAGTCTTCTGAAACCACCGGGGCGGCCAGGGAATATGGGGCTTACAACCCCAGATCGGCGTTGACCAGGATTACCTTGATGCGGCCCGGCGGGTAGGACTTTTCGGTGATGGTCCACGTGTTGCATATGCGGTGGGGGCTGTTGCAGTCGATGCAGCGGCCGGTTTTGCGGCAGGGCGTTTGCCAGCCCTCGTGGCGGATGGCGTTGAGGGGGGCCGCGTAGTGTTTCACTCGCTCCATGGCCCGGGCAAGATCCGGCACGATCTTGTTCCGGCCCACCACGATCACCACGTGGCGGGGACCGAAGGTGATGGCGCCGGTGCGATTGCCGACCATGTCGAGATTGACGAGTTGGCCGGCTTCGGTCACGGCGTTGGAGCCGGTGAGAAACAGATCCACCAGCAAGGCTTCGCGCCGGCGCGCCATGACTGTTTCCCGGGAGACCCCGCGATCGAAGGTCTCGATGAACGAGACGCCGGCATCCTGGCGCAGATCGTCCAGGATGCCGGTGGCCAGCAGGGTCATGGAGTCGCCCCAGGAGGCGCTGCGCACATCCAGCTGCGGCCGGATAGTTTCCGAAAAGAGCCGCCGCGCCGAGTGGAGGTCTTGGGCGACAAAGGCCTCGAAGCGGTTGGCCTCCAGGGACTGTCGGCACGCCTCCAAGCGAAGTTCCCAAAAATGGTCGATTGCATTTGGCACGGGTGAGTCCTTCTCAAAGAGTGAAGTGGATGCCGAATGTTTCTAAAGCAACAAATCCCTTTGCGTCTGTCAAGGTGCTGTTTTTTTCACCGCCAGCTCGGCTGGTTATTGCTGCCAGCCGGGTTTCGTGTTATCGGCGAAGAGCTCCAGAAATGGGTTGTCGCTCACTTGCATGATACGCGACAGCCATCCAACCATAAATTAAGGCACTGAAATTGAAAACTTTCACCAAAGGGCAATCCGCCGAATGCGAGAAAAATCCGCAGGATCGAAAGGACATTTTCAGGCTCGCTGCGATCATTGACTCTTCTGACGATGCCATTATCCTCCTCGACCGCCACTGTTACATCGAATCGTGGAATGCCGGGGCTGAAAAGCTTTACGGGTATACGGCGGCGGAAGTCGTCGGCCGCAATGCCGCTTTGCTCGTTCCCTCTGACAAAGAGAACGAACTGCTGAAAAACGTCGAGCGGATTCAGCGCGGAGAGCGCATAGCGCCCTATGACACCATCCGGATGCATAAAAGCGGCAAGTCCATCTACGTTTCTCTGAGCCTTTCGCCCGTCAGGGACTCCCAAGGGAGGATCACCGGCGCTTCCGCCATTGCCAGGGATATCTCCGAGCGCAAACGCATGGAAACACGCCTTGAGGGGTCTGAACGCTTTGCCCATGCCATCCTCGATTCTCTCACGGCCCACATTGCCGTTTTGGACGAAAACGGCCAGATCATCGCCGTCAACAAGGCTTGGCGGGATTTCGCGGCGGCCAATTCTGCGGTGATGGACAATGTGTGTGAGGGGGCCGATTATTTGGCTGTCTGCAATGCCGCCGAGGGCAAGGAACGGCTTGAGGGGCGGACTTTTTACGATGGTATCCGGGCGGTGATGGAGGGACGGCAAAAAGTTTTCACCCTAGAATACCCCTGCCACTCCCCGGAGGAAAAGCGGTGGTTTGCCGGCCGCGTCACCCGTTTTGCCGGCTCGGAATCGGTGCGGATCGTCGTGGCCCACGAGAACATCACGGAACGTAAACTGGCCGAAGATGATCTGAAGCATTACCGCGAGCATCTGGAGGAGCTGATCAAGGCCCGCACGGCCGAGCTGGAAGAAAAAAACGCTCAGCTTGTCAGGCAGGTGGCTCAGCTGGAACGCGCCGAGAAGGCCATCCGCGAAAGCGAAGAACGTTTTCGTACCCTGGTGGACCTGGCACCGGATATCATCTACCGGCTCAACGACGATGGCACCATCGATTTCATCTCCACGGCGGTGCGGCAGTTGGGATACGACCCCGAGGATCTGATCGGTGTTTCTTTCGAAAACCTGTTGCATCCGGACGACCGTCCCGGAATGCGCCACATCGTGGTGGAAAAGCGCATCGGTGAGCGACGCACCCGGAACATCGAGGTCCGCCTGCTCAACAAGGCCCACGAGGACCGGACGTACACCCTGAACTATGTCTTCATCGAACTTTCCGCCCGTGGATTATGGAACGTTCCGGACGACGAGATCAATCGCTCCGATAAACAGTTTCTCTACACCCTGGGCGTGGCCCACGACATCACGGCCCAAAAGCTTCTTGAATGGGAGCTGCGGGAAAAGGAAAAAGGCCTCGCCCTGCTTAAAAACGTCGCTTCGGCGGCCAACGCGGCGGCCACGGTGGACGACGCGCTAAGGGTGGCCGTGGAGGGGATCGCCTGTCATATCGGTTGGCCGGTGGGGCATGTCTATGTCAGGGACGACGAACTTCCCGGCGTGATGAAACCGACGGACATCTGGTATCTTGAAGACGAGGAACGGTTCCGGTCCTTCGTGGAACTGACCGCCCGGACGGTGTTTTTTTCTGGTCAGGGGATGATCGGGGCGGTTTGGCAGAGCAGGAAACCGATGTGCGTCGAGGACCTTGCCGGGAATCCGAACTTTTTGCGCAAGGCGTTCGATGAACATCTTCCCGTTCGGGGCGCCTTTGGTTTTCCGGTGATGGTGAACGGAGAGGTCAACGCCATCCTGGAATTTTTTTCACCCCGTTCGGAAAAGCCGGAGCCACGGCTGATGGCGCTGATGGCGGAAATCGGTGAAGAGCTCGGCATTGTTCTCCATCGTAAAAAAACGGAAGAAACGCTTAAAAAATTGTCCCGTGCCATCGAGCAGAGTCCCGCCACGGTGGTCATCACGGACATGCGGGGCAGAATCCAGTACGTCAATCCGGTGTTTTCCACCCTGACCGGCTACGTGCCCGAAGAGGTCGTCGGCAAGACGCCCCGGATCGTGAAGTCCGGTTTTCATTCAAAAAGTTTTTACCAGGAGCTGTGGGAGACGATCCGCTCCGGCCGGCAGTGGAACGGCAAGATCTGCAA
>Ga0172382_10011258_pt1 | contig 11860 bp, 6 predicted proteins | sample Leawel138RmetaG_FD_122245 | JGI IMG/M metagenome (GOLD analysis project Ga0172382, IMG submission 122245) | Leachate microbial communities from a municipal landfill in Southern Ontario, Canada - Leachate well 138R metaG | ecosystem: Engineered > Solid waste > Landfill > Unclassified | place...
CCCATTTGTTCAAGCTGAAAACTATTATGAAGGATCATTCAAAGAAAAACTTATGCAATTATTGGACCAAATTGCGTTATATAGCGATTTGGATAGAAATACAACAAAAGATGCTGTTGTATTATCCACATTCCACCAAGTAAAGGGATTGGAATTTAAAGTCGTCTTTATGACTGTTATGGAAGAACAAATTTTTCCATCTAGTCAATCATTTATGGATATGAACGAACTCGAAGAAGAAAGACGTATCGCATATGTTGGTGTCACAAGAGCAAAAGAAAGACTCTATTTAACGCGTAGTGAAAAACGTTTATTATATGGTGCACTCATTTATCCAAGAGCATCAAGATTCTTAAAAGAAATGATGCCAGAACAAGAAGTGTTTACTAGAAAACAGACTGCATCACCAATAATGGGTGGTCAATCAAACTACCTAAAACCTGGTGATAGTGTCACACATCAAGTATTTGGTAAAGGGGTTGTTGTAAGTGTTGATAGAGATATAGCAACAATCGCATTTTCAATGCCGCATGGTATCAAACAATTATTAGAGAGTCATCCAAGTATTAAAAAGGTGTAATCTAGTGCATGTAAACAGTTTGTTTACATGCATTTTATATAAAAATATACGTTCATAGTATTATAATGAATAACATTAATTTACAAGTCAAAATAAAAGTGATATGATTACTGTTAGGCAAAAATTTAGAGGATGAGAAAGAGAGAAGTTTTATGAAGAAAATTAGCACAATTATTGTACTTATAATGACATTCGTATTGGTTGCATGTAATGATTTGAACACACATACAATTAATTTTGAATTAAATGGTGGCAGTAACATACCAGCCATTGAGTTTAATGATGTATACATGGTATCAGATATTGAACTTATAAAGCCAGAGAAAGCAGGACACACATTTTCCGGTTGGTATTTGGATGAGAGTTTAGCACAGACATCTAAACTTAGTGATGATATTACAACATCTGTAACACTTTATGCAAAATGGGAAGTCATTAATTATTCAATTAGTTTTGAAGTAGATGGCGAGCTAAATGAAGCTCAAAAAACTGAGTATACGATTTTTGATTCAGTCGAATTACTGTCACCAACGAGATCAAACTATACCTTCCTGGGTTGGTTTGATTCAATAGACGATACTGAAGTCATTACAAGCATTCCCTTAGGTACAACAGGTGATTTAACCTTTTATGCAAAATGGGAAGCAAATGATGTTTCAAATCAGCATGTGATTTCATTTAACAATTATGATGGCAGTCTACTAGAAGAAGTTATAGTTGAGTCTGGACAAGTGCCTGTATATAGCGGGCAAACACCTACAAAACCTGCATCTGAAACACATACCTATGTCTTTATAGGATGGGATATGACACTAATAGCAGCGACTCAAGATGCAGCGTATGTTGCAGTATTTGATGCTGTTGAAATTAATTTAGATACAATATTTGATGCAGAGGCATTAAATGCTGTCTTTAATTTTGATATTTATAATTTGTTACCTCAAATTATTACTAATGATTATGAGTTGATTGATAACTCAGATGAATTATTTAATGAGGTATATATTGATTTATTTGATTGGAATGAAGATGACCTAAATGATTATGATGTATTATTAGATGCAATCTTTGAGTATGATGATATAGAACTTGCCTATATTGTAGGAGATTATTACCTATATTTATATGCCGATGATGAGGTTTTACCTGGTCAAACTGTTTATGGTATTGGTATTTATATATATTTAGATGATGAAACACCAGTAGATCCAGAAGACCCAATGGGTGAACCATTTGATAAAGACGATCTTAATGCTTTATTTGGGTTTGATATTTATGCACTACTTCCGGCATTTCAATCCAGTGATGTAATAATTACAGATTTTAGTGATGTGTCAATGTATGAAGTATATGTAGATATCTTCACATGGTCAGAGCTTGATGCTGATAATTATGAGGTTCTATTAGAACAAGCCTTAACATATGATGCTACAGAAGAATCATATATATTAGGTGATTACTTTGTATATATCTTTATAGATGAAGTAACTTATGATGGATTAACTGTATTTGGTATCGGTATTTATGGCAATAAAGATAGTGGCACACCAGTAGATCCAGAAGACCCAACGGGTGTACCATTTGATAAAGATGATCTTAATGCTTTATTTGGGTTTGATATTTATGCATTACTTCCAGCATTTCAATCCAGTGATGTAATAATTACAGATTTTAGTGATGCATCAATGTATGAAGTATATGTAGATATCTTCACATGGTCTGAATCTGATGCAGATGCTTATGATTTACTACTAGAACAAAATTTAAGTTATGATGCTACAGAAGATTCATATGTTTTAGGGGATTACTTTGTATATATCTTTATAGATGAAGTAACTTATGATGGATTAACTGTATTTGGTATCGGTATTTATGGCAATAAAGATGGTGGCACACCAGTAGATCCAGTTGATACATTTGAATTATGGAGTGATGTTGTATCTGACCTAGAAGTGAAGTTTGATGATTTAAACTTTAATACATATATGCCTGTATTTGATGAATTAAATGATTTTAGTATACTGGGTGTAAATGCTAACGAATATATCGTAGAAACAACAACAACACTAAATACTTCAACACTATATGCAAACTATGTTCAATTAATACTAAATAAAGGTTTCAATAAAGATGAAGACTTAAGTACTTTACGTGGACATGATGTCTATGTAAAAATCATTAATGATGATTTAGCTTATGGTATTTACTTAGTAATGAGTGATGATAATGTTGAAATAATTCTCTTTTCCTTTGATGCTGTATTAGATGTTGTTGTATTAGAGTCGCTATCTACACGTCAAACAATTAATGAATATGAGGTATCTAAATTTGGTATGTCAGGGTTACCTTCAACCGGTCAATTTGATGTACTTGTTATACCGGTTGAAATTAATGGTGTCCAATTTGATTCAGATTATTTAGCTAAATTAGATACTGTCTTTAATGGCACAAGTCAAACAACCGGTTGGGAAAGTGTTTCAAGCTATTATTATAAAAGTAGTTATGGCAAGTTAGATTTAAGTTTTGATATTGTAGAAAAATACACCACATCAAATAATCAATCATTTTATGAATCTAAACAAGATGCAGGTGATCAATATGCAATATTAGAAACTTTAAATGCTAAAGATTCAAGTATCGATTTTAGTAAGTATGATTCAAATAATGATGGTGTCATTGATTCTGTAATATTTATTTATTCTGTGGACTATGATTATGATGTGAACCCTTGGTGGGCATGGGTATTTACGGCTCAAGAAGGTGTTGCATCAAGTGTTGGGTTACTTGATGGTAAGGTATTTGATTATTACTTCTGGGCAAGTTATAGTTTTATTGAAGATGCAATCCCTGGAAATAGTAGTTTAATATTAAACAGTGAGACATATATACATGAATTAGGGCATTTAATGGGGATGGTTGATTTCTATCCATATGAAGGTGATTATCCATATGGCCCATTGGGCGGATTTGATATGATGGATTATAATGTTGGTGATCATGGACCCTTTACTAAGTTAGTCTTTGGTTGGTTAGAACCGCTTGTTGCAACAAACGGTAGTTATGAAGTCATATTAGATAGTTATTCATTAGATGATGATGGCTTAAACAATACATTATTAATTCCTTATAATGTAGATGACCTAAATGATGGTAATGCATTTGATGAATATTTATTGGTCATGTTTTATACACCAAATGGTCTATATAATGGTCATTTAGATTATGTACCTACTAATGCAGGCGTTGTGGTTTACCATGTTGATGCTAGACCAACATCAAATCCAGATTATTGGGGCTATTACTTTATCAATGATAACGAGGGTACATCAACATTTATTGTACAAGTATTAGAAGCAGATAAAAATAACTCTATACCTGGTCATAGTACGCTTAAACAAAGTGATCTATTAACCAGTGGAACGATAAATTTAAATACGTATACATGGAACCAAGGTGGTAACATTCATGTCAGTATTTCGATAACTTCAAGTATTAATAATGATTCAAATAGTGTTACATTAAGCGTTAATATATCTTAATACTATCTAGATTAGAGACAACTAAAAAAGTTGTCTCTTTTTTTAAAAAAGTTCTTTTTATCACTCATGACTACTATGATATAGGAGGTTTAAAGGATGATTTTAAATAAGGAACAACAAGCCGCTGTATATACGGATGATAAAAATATATTTTTAATTGCTGGCGCTGGTAGTGGTAAAACACGTGTTATTGTTGAAAGAATTAAATATTTAATTACTAAAGGGGTATGTAGCAGTGATATATTATGTATAACATTTACCAACAAATCAGCAGATGAGATGCGTCACAGGCTCAAAGATTTTGATGTCTATGTGAACACTTTTCATGGGTATTGTTATAATGTTTTAAGTCAGCATAAGACGTTTAAAATATTTGAACATAATAATGAGTTTACTGACGATGAGATTTTAAAAGTAGCACGCTATAAAAATAGTTTAAAAACAAATAAGAAACCTAAGGTATATGAAAGGTATGCGCATTATCTAGACAGTAGAGAACTCTTAGATTTTGATGATTTGATGTTGGATGCATTTGAGTATATGCATGCGCATACTTTTAAGTATATATTTGTTGATGAGTTTCAAGATACCAACCTACTTCAATACAAAATCCTAAGTTTAATGATGCATCAAACAACACATCTGTTTGCTGTTGGTGATCCAGATCAGTCGATATACGCATTTCGAGGTGCTAGAGTAGAACTGATTGAAAGATACCTTAAAGATTATGATGCAACACTCTTAAAACTTCAAATGAATTACAGGTCAAACATGCACATTTTAAAAGCCTCAAATAATTTAATAGATAAAAACCTTAATCGCTATAAAAAGCGATTAATTGGTGTTAAATCAGATACGAATAAACCAATGATTTATATAGGGCATACATCTGCTTTATATCAACAAATAATTTATCTAATTAAAAGTAATAAAGATTTTGATGCGGTCATACTCTATAGAAATCATTATCAAGTGACATATTTAAGACAACTATTAATTAGAAATTATCTATTTGATGTGAGGCTATATAGTTTCCATGAATCAAAGGGCTTAGAGTTTAGAGCTGTTTATATCGTAGGACTTGAATCGTTACCATTTGATAAAACGAATATGTATAAAAATAAAGAAGAGGAACGCCGATTGTTGTTTGTTGGTATGACAAGAGCGATGGATAAACTTTATTTATTTTCTACAAAGAAAACAGCATTTTTACGACAAACTAAAGTAAAAATTGAGTATCTATAATTTGGGTAAAAATATAGTCCTAAACTTCATGACACAGGCGGCCTCGTGGTATAATAAATAAAAGGTGATAATTATGGACATTGCGTCAAAAATAAAATTGTTAAGAAAACAAATAAATGAAGCCAATTACTTATACCATACAAAAGATAATCCACAAATATCTGATTTTCAGTATGATCAGTTAGTTAAAGAATTGATTGAACTTGAAGCGAAGTATCCGGAATATGATGATGAGACATCACCAACTAAAAAAATTGGTGGTGTGATTTTAGATAAGTTTAATAAACATACCCATACTGTACCAATGATGAGCCTTGGCAACATTTTTAATAAAACAGAACTTAAAAGCTTTTATGATCGTATTTTAAAAGTTGTACCGAATGTTGCATTTACGGCAGAACTAAAGATAGATGGTTTAGCAGTAACCTTGATTTATGAAGCAGGTGTTTTTAAACGTGCGGCAACACGTGGTAATGGCTCGGTTGGTGAGGATATTACTGAAAACGTGCGTACTATTAAATCTCTACCACTTAGATTAAATGAAGCGATAGATATTGAGGTTCGTGGTGAGATTTATATGTCACATAAAGCTTTTAAAAAGGTCAATTTAGACCGTGCCAATCAAAATCAAGACCTATTTGTTAATCCAAGAAATGCAGCGGCTGGAACGATGCGTCAATTAGATTCTAAAGTGGTTGCTAAAAGAGGATTGGATTTATTTACATATACAGTAGTTAATGCTTCTAATTACCAGCCAACTCAAAGTGACACTTTAAAGTACTTAGAAAAGTTGGGATTTCCAGTGAATTCAAATTATAAGCTTGTATCTAGTTTTGATGATTTAAGTCAAGCCATAGATGATTTTGATATGTTAAGAAAAACATTAGCATATGATACAGATGGTGTTGTTATAAAGGTCAATGATTTTGAGTATTATGAAACCATTGGTTACACTGCAAAATATCCTAAATATGCGGGTGCATATAAATTTGCAGCAGAAAAACAAGTGACACAAGTTCTAGATATCATTTTTCAAGTTGGTCGCAGTGGTGTAATTACACCCGTTGCTGTATTAAAACCTGTGTTTATTTCAGGTTCGCTTGTTTCTAGGGCAACACTACATAATGAAGATTATATTTTGAATAAAGATATTCGTATTGGGGATGATGTTTTTGTACACAAAGCAGGAGAGATTATACCTGAGGTCATTGAAGTCATCATGGATAAACGAATAGATCAAAAACCTTTTGAAATGATTAAGCATTGTCCAGCATGTCAATCTGAGTTGGTTAGAAAATCTACTGAGGCAGACTATTTTTGTATGAATGATGCCTGTCCTGGGAAAAATATTTATGGACTGATTCATTTTGCAAGTAGGGTGGCCATGGACATTGATACGTTGGGTGAAAAAGTCGTTGAACTTTTACATGGACAAACATACCTTCAGACAATACCTGATATTTATAAATTACATACATATAAAAATGCTTTAGAAGAGCTACCAGGTTTTGGTCAAAAGAAGGTAGAAAAATTATTTAATGCTATTGAAGCGTCCAAGCAACAAACCTTTGATAAATTAATCTTTGGTTTAGGGATTAAAAATGTTGGTGCGAAAGTTGCTAAGATGTTAGTGAGTAAATATCCTTCAATGGATTTATTAAGAAAAGCAGTCTTTGAAGATTTAATAGAAATTGATGATATCGGTCCTGAGATTGCAGATAGTGTAACAACATACTTTAGCGATGAAGGTAATCAACGAATGATTGATGAATTGATAGCTTTAGGGTTAAATATGCAATATGAAGTTGAACAGATAAAAACGCATGCATTTAATGGGAAGACATTTGTCGTTACAGGAACGCTTGAGAGCTTTTCTAGAACAGAAGCTAGTGAAATTATTGAAAAGCTTGGTGGTAAGGTTAGTGGTTCTGTATCAAAGAAAACAGATTATTGTTTGGCGGGTACTGATGCAGGATCAAAACTGATTAAAGCTCAAGCACTTGGTATTGAAATATTAGATGAACAGACATTTAAGGTGAAAATTAATGAATAATGATTGGTTACGTATTAAAGGTGCAAGAGAAAATAACTTAAAAAATATCGATTTAGATATTCCTAAAAACAAACTTATTGTCATGACAGGTGTTTCGGGTAGTGGAAAGTCTTCATTAGCGTTTGACACAATTTATCAAGAAGGTCAAAGACGCTATATGGAGTCATTATCTAGTTATGCTAGGCAGTTTTTGGGTAATTATGAAAAACCTGATGTAGATGCTATAGAAGGTTTATCACCAAGTATTTCTATCGACCAAAGAACAACCTCAAATAATCCAAGATCAACGGTTGGTACAGTGACCGAAATTTATGATTATTTTAGATTGTTGTATGCACGTGTTGGTACACCCTATTGTCCAGGTTCAGATGAACCCGTGACCAAACAAACCATTGAAGAGATGACATTGCGTGTATTAAAGTTACCTGTGAATTCAAAAGTCATTATTGTGGCACCTACAGTAACAAGACAAAAAGGCACACATAAAGAAAAGTTAGCATCTTGGTTGAAAGATGGGTTTACCCGTGTTTGGGTAGATGGGGAAGTACTTTTAATTGAAGAAATGGAAGTACTAGATAAAAATAAGTTTCATGATATTGCTGTTGTCATTGACCGAATTGTTATTAAAGAAGGTATTCGATCCAGAGTATATGATGCAATGGAACTTGCAGCTAAGTTTGGTGAAGGAAAAACTAGGGTAATTGTCAATAACAAAGAAGTGATCAATTTTAGTGAGAAGTTCTTTTGTGAGGGCAGTGATTTTACGATACCTGAATTAGAACCGAGATTATTTTCATTTAATACACCAATAGGTGCATGTCCGCACTGTAATGGTTTAGGTTTAAAGATGGAAGTTACTAAGGAATTGGTATTAAATCCTGAAAAAGGATTACTTGATGGTGGTATTATTCCTTATCGTCATGCAGATGATAATAACTTAAATGTTCAAGAAATTGAAACCGTATGTGAGCATTATGGTATTGATCCTTATCAACCAATTAGAGATATTCCAGACAAGAAATTAGATATTATTTTATATGGTACCAAAGAAAAATTAGAGTTTAAGTTGGTTTCAAATAGTGGTCGACGCCACGAGAAAAAAGTTAAATTTGAAGGTGTCATTGATAATTTAAGTCGCAGGTACATAGAAACAACATCGGAGTGGATTCGTAAATGGATTGAATCATTTATGTCAGAGTCTACATGTCCAGTATGTAAGGGACATCGTTTAAATGAAGCTGCTTTATCAGTTAAGATAAATAGGTTAAATATTAGTGAAATGATGAATAAACCTGTTGAAGTATTAAAAACCTTAATTCATGCGTTAGATTTAAATGATGAGCAACAACAAATCGCTAGATTGTTACTAGATGAAATTAGTCATCGTCTAATATTTTTAGATGATGTGGGTTTGGGTTATCTAAATTTAGCACGTGGTGCAGCAACGCTATCTGGTGGTGAAGCTCAACGTATTCGTTTAGCAACTCAAATTGGTTCTAAATTATCAGGTGTTTTATATGTTTTAGATGAGCCAAGTATTGGCTTACATCAAAAAGATAATGAACGTCTAATTAACTCATTAAAGAAAATGCGTGATTTAGGTAATACATTAATTGTCGTTGAACACGATCATGATACGATGCTTGCATCAGATTATTTGGTAGATATTGGTCCATATGCTGGTGAAAATGGTGGCCGTATTATTGCAGTGGGTACACCTAAAGAGGTTATGGCAAACCCAAATAGTTTAACGGGTAAATATTTAACCGGTGAACTTAAAGTTGAAGTGCCTAAAGTTAGACGTAAAGGTACCGGTAAAGATATCATGATTATTGGTGCTAAAGAAAATAACTTAAAAGATATTAGTGTAGGTATTCCTTTATCTAAATTAACATTAGTTACTGGTGTATCAGGTAGTGGTAAGTCTACATTAGTCAATGATATATTATTAAAAGGTTTACGCCAAAAACTATACCGTTCTAAAGAATTAGCTGGTCGTCATGACATGATACAAGACTACGGCTACATTGATAAAATTATTGAGATTTCTCAATCTCCAATTGGTTATAATCCAAGAAGTAACCCGGCAACATATACGGGTGTCTTTGATGATATTAGAGATGTATTCGCATTAACCAATGAAGCAAAGATGCGTGGGTATAAAAAGGGCAGATTTTCATTTAATGTCCGTGGTGGGCGTTGTGAGCATTGTAATGGTGATGGTGTTATTAAAATTAGTATGCACTTTTTACCAGATGTCTATGTACCTTGTGAGGTTTGTGAGGGTAAACGTTATAATCATGAAACCTTACAAATTAAATACCGTGGAAAATCAGTAGCTGATGTACTTGATATGACAATTGATGATGCTGTAGTCTTTTTTGAGAATCATCCGAAAATACATTCAAAACTTAAAACGATTAAAGATGTCGGTTTAGGTTATATTAAACTTGGTCAATCAGCACCGACATTATCTGGTGGTGAGGCACAACGTGTGAAGCTTGCATCTGAGCTTTATAAACGTATCACTCCAAAAACCTTATATATTTTAGATGAGCCAACAACTGGTTTGCACACTGATGATGTGAAACGTTTGGTCAATGTACTACATCAAATTGTCGATCAAGGTGCGACCATGATTGTTATTGAGCATAATTTAGATGTTATTAAAAATGCTGATCATATTATTGATTTAGGTCCAGATGGTGGTGATGCGGGTGGTTATATCGTTGGCATGGGTACACCAGAAGAACTATCAAAAAATATGAAGAGTTATACAGGTAGATATTTAAAAGATATATTGTAAAGGATAAAAATTATGGATAATAATCCAAAGGATCCCAAACAAACTAAAGCAACCAAAGATAAAAAACGTCATCAAAAAAGTGTGTTTATTCACTATCAATTAGGACTGGTGTTACACCTAAATTTCAGTGTGCACATACTTCTTTTAACGGTCGTTAACATTCTAGTTGGTGGTATTGTTGTTGGATTAACAAGCAGATTTTTTCCAATCATTTCTGTTGAAACGATTGAAGCATTCTTAATCGCAACCATACTATTTACCTTATTAGAAGTATTTATTAAAGGTATCATGGTAAGATATTTGTATAAATTTGTCTTTATGACTTTTGGTATAATGTTTTATTTGAGTAATTTATTATCCTTTTGGATTATTGATTTATCAATGAGTCAAATAACATTTTTATATAACGGTACAAATATATTTACATTCACATTTATATTTATGATGATTCGATTATTATTTACAACGTATGTTAGAAAATCAAAGTGGATACAAGGAGGGTTATAATATGGCACATAAAAAATCAATACGGCTTAAAAAAATAGCTGAGGATTTAAACTTAAAAATTGTAGCAGGGTTTAAAGGTGAAGATAGGCGTGTAGAAGTGGAGATGCTTTCTAGACCTGGTGTAGAATTTGCTGGATTCTTAGATTTTTTTGACCCACAACGAATTTTGTTGATTGGTTCAAAAGAAGCTCACTTTTTAATGTTGTTAGAAGAATCTGTGCAAATAGATCGTGTCGATGCTGTATTAAAGTTATTACCACCTGCTGTTATCTTTAGTATCAATGTGGAGATACCACAATATTTTATTGATTTAGGCAATACTTATGGTGTGCCACTATATAAATCCAATGAACGTACCACACCGATTAATTCGAAGTTGTATGCTTATTTACGTAGTGCACTTGCACCACGTATAAGTATTCATGGTACGTTATTAGACATTTATGGGATGGGTACATTAATCATTGGTAAATCTGGTGTAGGTAAATCAGAGACTGCATTAGAACTGATTAAAAGAAATCATATTTTAGTTGCAGACGACAGAGTTGATGTTTATGAAACGGCACCCGGTGTGATTATTGGACAAGCACCTAAAATATTAGAACGTTACATTGAAATACGTGGTATTGGTATTGTGGATGTCGTTCAAATGTTGGGTGCAGGCGCATTTAGAGAAAACAAGAAAATACGGCTTGTGATTGAACTAGAGCATTGGGATAAAAATAAGACATATGATCGTTTAGGTATAGAAACTGAACACTATACGATTTTTGATACAATCATTCCTAAAATTACAATCCCTGTTTTACCAGGACGTAATAATGCAACATTAGTAGAATCTGCAGCAATGAACCAAAAGTTAAAATATCTGGGTTATAATGCAGCTGAAACACTGATACAAAATGTAGCTTCAAAAGCTGCAAGCAAGGGAGCAGAAGACGATGATGAATAGTTTTAAAAAATATCAAAGTTATATTTTATATGGTGGGATGGCACTTTTATTTCTACTATTAATTTTAATTGCAACACTAGGGGATGCACCTTATAGTGCAGTTGCATTCAAACTGGGTGCATTTAGCGTACAGTGGTATGCAATATTTATTTTAGCGGGTATTGTTACAGCAGCAACC
>Ga0172382_10011260_pt1 | contig 11859 bp, 12 predicted proteins | sample Leawel138RmetaG_FD_122245 | JGI IMG/M metagenome (GOLD analysis project Ga0172382, IMG submission 122245) | Leachate microbial communities from a municipal landfill in Southern Ontario, Canada - Leachate well 138R metaG | ecosystem: Engineered > Solid waste > Landfill > Unclassified | place...
GGCTTTGGCGCCCTTGGCTACACCCTTCAATACCCCACTGAAGACCGCTTCCTCTTAAGTGAAGGGGAGCTGCTCTCCAACATCGATACCCTCCTTGGGGGTCGAGCAGCTGAAGAGGTCATCTACGGGGAAATCTCCACTGGAGCAGGCAATGATATTAGCCGAGCAAGTGATTTAGCCCGGCGGATGATTACTGAGTTTGGAATGAGCGAGCGCTACCGCAACATCACCCTTCCGACGAGTCAAAGTGGAATCGCCGGTGTCGGGGGAACTCGTGACTACTCCGAGAAAGCCCAGGAGTACATCGATAGTGAAACAGCTCGGATGATCAGCGACCGTTACACCATCGTAAAAGGTAATCTTCAAAAGAATAAGGATGCATTAGTAACAATAACTACTGAGCTCTTAGAGACGGAAGTCTTAAGCGGTGAGCGCTTTGAGGAGCTTGCAAAAAGTAAGGTCATTGTCTAATCTCAAGCTCATGGTATATACACCCATTTCTGATAGTGAACTGGCTCGACACCTCGCCTCCCTCCCCAAAGACGGACGCGAGGTTTTTGTAGCCCTCAATAAAACTGTTCGAATTACCGCGATCAGCGCATCAACGATGATCAACCAGATGGCGGCTAACCACAATCTTGGTCCTTTAGAGACGTACGTCTTAGGCCAAGCGTACCTCGCCACCGCCCTGTTAACCTCAATGGTCGAGGGCAATGATCGCATGCAACTCTCCGTTGAGTGTGGCGGCCCAATTGGGGGCATCTACACTGAAGGGTGGGCAAACGGCTCGGTCCGAGGATATTTGAAGCACAACCCAATCCCCATCACCAAAGAGTTAGAATCGTTGGACTTAGATGAACTCTATGGGCCGGGCTTCTTAACGATTTCGAAGATCTTAGAGGGAAAAAAGACCCCCTTTAGCGGTCAGACGATGCTTCAGTGGGGAGACTTAGCAAAAGACTTAGCGACGCACTTCGACCAAAGTGAACAAACGCCGACACACTTTCTGCTTTCCATCGACTTTAACGACCAAGCCCAAGTTGTTGGAGCAGGGGCACTCTTCATCCAAGCGATGCCTGGTTGGGAGCAAGACGGCTTAGACCGCCTCGCTGACTGCGCTGATGATCTTCCCTCCCTTGGTCACTACCTCGCCGAGGGCCTTTCGGTGAAATCATTCGTTGAAAAACACTTTACCAGTGTTGATATCCTTCACCTCGATACCAATGAGATTCAATTTTTCTGTCCCTGCACCCAAGAGCAGTACGGGCGGTACATCCAGCACTTAGAAAAAAGTGACCGCGATGATATTGAATTAAACGGTCCCTTCCCCTTTGAAGTGGTGTGCTCCAACTGCAACACCGCCTACTCGTGGAGTGAGGAGGAGCTTAAAGTGCTCCTCTCTGAGGTCAAGAAATGATATATTATGCAACCAGTGGCCTCCACCAAAGTGACATCCTCGCCGAAGAGGCGCGCCTTGCTGGTGGTGATGAGATTAAAGTCTCCACCAGTGGAGTGCACTTCACCGGGGATGTAGCTGTCGCCTACCGCTTTTTATTAACGACCCACACCGCAACGCGCTTGTTATTAGGTATCTACCAAGACGATGATATTCAAAGCAGCGATGAGCTCTACGACGCATCGATGATGATTCCTTGGGAGGAGTGGATTACCCCCGATCTTTCCTTTGCGGTGACGATCACCACCAAGAGTGTCCGCTATCTCCGCCACTCCAACTTTGGTGCCCTTCGCCTCAAGGACGCAATCGTTGATCGCCTGCGCGAGCACTTTGATGGGAGAAGGCCCAACGTTGACCGCGATGAAAGTGATGTTCTTTTCCACGTCCACCTTGAAGAGGATACAGCGACGTGGTTTGTTGACCTCAGTGGCCAATCCCACCACAAGCGCGGCTACCGCGGTGATCAAACCGATGCACTCTTAGCGGAGCACTTAGCATTCTCGATTCTCTACCGCTCCCACTGGCGAAAGAGTGCTGAAGAATCTGGAATGTTCCTTCCCCTTCTTGATCCTTTCTGTGGATCGGGAACGATTATTATTGAAGCAGCACTTTGGGCGACCAAGCGCGCCCCAGCACTGGTCAAAGCGCGAATCTTTCCAATCTTTAACCTTCCGATTCACGACATTGACCTCTATGAAGAGATTGTTGATGAAGTCGTCAGTCACATTCAAGAGCCAAATCTTGCAATCTACGGGTGGGATGTGAGTCCTAAAGCAGTTCGTATCGCCGAAGAAGCGGCGAAGGCGGCGGGTGTTGACCACCTCATCACCTTTGAGGTGAAAGACTTTACTACCATTACCGCTGAAGACATCCCCCCAGGGCGAGGCGTGATCATCACCGATCCTCCGTATGGAATGCGGATGGGCCAGTGGGAGGAGACGCGCCACCTCTACCGCAGTATCGGCGATTCCTTAAGTGAATTCTTTGGTGGGTGGAACGTCAGCCTCTTAACGGCGGATGACCGCCTCTTAGGCCAGATCGATTTAAAGCCCGATCGAACCAACGCCTTTAACAACGGGGGCATCCCCTGCACCCTCGCCCACTACTACATCTACACCGCTGAGGAAAAAGCTGAGCTCCGTAAAGAAGCAGAAGAGCGGAAAAAAGAGCGCCTCAGCCAACCGCTAAATAGTGGGGCTCAAATGGCGTACAACCGCCTGATTAAGAATTTAAAAGAACTTACCCCGATGATGGAAAAAGAAGGGGTAACGAACTACCGAATCTACGATGCCGATATGATCGAGTACAACGCGGCGATCGACCTCTATGAGAATCGGTGGATTAGTCTAGCGGAGTACGCAGCTCCGCCAACTGTTGATCCTGAGGATGCCGCCCGAAGACTCGGTGAGTTGATCGATGCCACTGAGCGGGCTACTGGGGTAGATCGGGAGAACATCTTCGTTAAACAACGGACGATTCAAAAAGGCCTCGATCAGTATGAGCGCCAAGCGTACACCGACCAATTCTACATCATCAACGAAAACGACGCCCGTTACTTAGTAAACTTCACTGACTACCTCGATACGGGAATCTTCCTCGATCACCGACCAATTAGAAAGTACATCAGTGAACTCACCGATCATAAACGGTTCTTAAACCTCTTCTGCTACACTGCAACGGCAACCGTCCAAGCGGCAAAAGGTGGAGCCTTATCAACAGTCAGTGTTGATACTTCGGCAACGTACCTCGATTGGGCGAAGAAGAATATGGAGTTAAACGGCTTTGGTGGGATGAACCACTTCTACTACCAAAGCGATTCGATCTCCTTCCTCTGGGAGACGTACGACCGCTACGATGTAATCTTCTGCGATCCGCCGACGTACTCCAACTCCAAGAGCCGCGCCCCCTTTGAGGTGCAGCGCGACCACCGCTCTTTGATCAAAGCGTGTATGATGCACCTCGACCCTGGTGGAGTCTTAATCTTCTCATGTAACTACCGCTCCTTTAGAATGGATGATGCAATCTACGATGAGTTTGATGTAGAAGAAATCACCCCCCAAACGATTGGAACGGACTACGCTCGTGATCCAAAGATCCACCACGCCTTTTTAATCCGGGAACGCGCCCACGTCGCGATTCCCGTTCCGAAACAAAGGAGAGTCATCCGACGAAAACCGATCGACTAAATAACAAGGTTGTATTCATTACTGGCGGCTCAAGCGGTATTGGCAAAGCTACTGCCCTTGCCCTGAGCAAAACAGGTGCTCGCCTCGTCCTTCTTGGGCGAAGAGGTGAAGCCTTAGCAGAAGTTGCACAAATGGTAGAGGGCGAAGTGCTCCCCATCGCCTGCGACGTTGCTGACCGAGAAGCGGTCAATGGGGCTGTTAAGAAAGCCCTCGAGCACTTTGGACAGATCGACATCGTTATCAATTCTGCCGGTCAAGCGGCGTTTGGCTCAGTTGCGGAGTTAGATCCAAAGACGCTTCAAGATGTATTCTCGGTTCACGTCTTTGGGACACTGAATGTCATCCAAGCGGCCCTTCCCGCTTTAAAGCAGCAAAAGGGCCTCATCGTTAATGTTTCTTCATTCCTTGGATACTACTCCCTTCCGTACCTTGGTGCCCTCGGTGCGGCAAAAGGGGCGCTAAACGCCCTCACAACGAGCCTCAGAACCGAGCTCAAAGGAACAGGGGTTGATGTCCTCCTCTTTGGCCCGCCTCAGACAGACACCCCGTTTCAAGGGGGAGAATCAAAAAGAAAGCTCGCCTCCGCCGATGATGTTGCTGCTTCCCTCATTAAAGCGATGAGCAGGCGCAAGCGCGAAGTTGTGAAAGGAACGTTCTTTAAGGTGATGAATCTCTTTGCTCCACAGCGCCTCGATTCCCTCTTCTTTAACGCAATGGTAAAAAACAAGGACCCCCGAAGGGGCCCGAATACGCATTAATAGTTTTCGCTCTTAGAGCACGAAGCCAAGTACTAAGCTCGCATCACCAAAGCGGTGTCCGCCATTCTTAAAACCATCGAGGTCGTGGCCGTATTTGGCGTTCACCCCAAGGCGGAAGTGATCAGTTACGCGGTAGGCAATGCCTGCTTTCGCGAAGACACCGTAGCGGTAGGCGTCACCACTGGCGAGGAAAGTATCATCCAAGCTGTATGTGAAGAAACCACCAGCACCGAGGCTGAGGCTGAGGCGCTTGCCTTCGACGTTCAACATTACCGCTGGGCTTGCAGTGAAGGAGTGCTCAAGATCACCAAAGTAGGTAGAGATGCCATCAAACTTAAACTTCACGAGATCAGCAAGAAGGTCTTCATAGGTAGAGGTACCACCGAGGTACGGGGTGTAGTCGAGGTCAAGATCAACACCGAGGCCGAAGACCTTTCCAAAGGAGACGATGTTGTGGAACTCAAGGGCGATTCCTGTTTTGATGTTGTTGTTGTCGTAGGCTGCGTTAAAGAGCTCGCGCTGGTAGTTATACCCAAGGTTAATTCCTAACGTGGTGTAGAAGCGGCTCGCCTTAATCGCTTTTGGTGCCATTGGGGCAACTGCCACTGGCTTTGGTGCTTCCTGAACTGGGGCTGGGGCGACAACGGGTTCGGGGGCCGCTTGGGCGACGACCTCAACTTCAGGAGTATCGAACGCTTCAGCAACGGAACGGGTACTTTCACTAAAGTTAATCCCATCATATGACTGTTGAAGGTAGAGGGTGTGATCCAGTGTCCCATCGAGACCGCGCTCGGTGTAGCTGGTAACGGTCGAATCGACAGTAATCCATCCAGCCGGATCCTCGGCATCTACCTGAAAGCGGAAGGTCGTAACCTCAGGGTCTTCCAAAAGCCATTCCCACGTCACCACTACAGGAAGGGCAAAGAGGACAGCTGGAAGAAGGATTAAAACTGCCAACAACGCTGTGAATTTCAACTTCATGATTCATTACTCCTATGTATAGCCCCCAAAAGGCTACACGCTTTTATCGTAGAACGGTACTATAATAATACACGCGACTCATTAATATAACAAGTAAATATGGCGCATGGGTACAGAATAGGAGAAGATTCATCGATGAATGATCGAATACGAGCGCTCGCAGTCTTCTGCGGCTCTTCAAATGGGCACAATCCCCTCTACACAGAGACGGCGGAGGCTATTGCTGAAACAATGGCCGCTAAACACATCGGCCTCGTCTATGGTGGGGGTAATAGGGGGTTAATGGGCATCATTGCTGAGAAAGTCCATACCCAAGGCGGGTACGTGATCGGGGTAATCCCCCAACTGCTGAATCGCCCTGACGTCGTGATGCACAAGGTTCAAGACGAATTAATCATTGCAACCGACATGCACGAACGCAAAGCGCTGATGTATGAAAAAAGCGATGGCTTTGTTGCTCTGCCCGGAGGAATTGGGACACTGGAAGAAATCTTAGAAGTGTACACGTGGCTCCAACTTGGCTACCACAAGAAACCCGTAGCCCTTTTGAACATTGGTGGCTTCTATGATCATCTGATCGAGCTCTTCCACCACGCCCACACTGAAGGGTTTGTAAAGGCTGATATTCTTAACTCGTTAATCATCGCTGATGACGTTCCAACGCTCTTTGAACGCCTTGAAATGTGGGAAGCTCACCTAGGAGATAAACTGTCACCATGAAGATAAACCGCTACACCTTCGTCGAGGTCACGAATTTAGTAATCGGCTCCTACCTCACCGCCTTGGGTATCGCCCTCTTTAGCGCCCCAAGTAAAATTGTAAACGGTGGGGTCAGTGGCTTAGCCATTATCACCCACCACCAACTTGGCTGGGATACGGGCTTCTCGATCTTACTCTTTTCGATTCCTCTCTTTTTATTAGGCTTCGCAGTCTTTGGGAAACGCTACGCCCTTAAGAGCTTGGCGGGAACGCTCTTACTCAGTGGCTTTACTACGCTAAATAACATCCTCTTTGGGTATGGTGGGGTCCTTGATCCGGCAAATGTCTTAACGACCCTTTTGAGTTCGATCAGTGCTGGGGCGTTAATGGGTCTTGGCTTAGGCTTAGTAGTACGCAGTGGTTCAAACACTGGGGGAACGGATATCCTCGCCCAAGTCGTTGCCCGCTTCACCCCCCTGTCGATGGGAACATCCTTTCTCATCGTTGATGGATTAATCATCCTTGTTGGGGCGTTGATCTTCGGTCTTGAGATGGCGCTCTACGCCCTCATTACCGTCTTCATCACCAGTATGGCGATCGATAAAGCGGTCGTAAGCTTTGGCCGCCGATCAGCAAAGACCGTCTTCATCATTTCAAATGAACTCGAATCGATTCAAGAAGCGATCCTTACTGAACTCGGTCACGGAGGGACAATCCTTGCGGGTAAGGGGATGTTCACCCAACTCGACCGGCCCGTCATCATGACGGTTGTTGCCAATACAAAGCTTGCTGCATTAACCCACATCGTCCACCAAAACGACAAAAACGCCTTCATGGTTGTCCAAGAGGCGTTTAATGTATTAGGTGAGGGCTTTACCTCGATTGAAGAGGGAGCGTGGGTGTCGCGCCTCGACCTCACTCAATCAAAGAAGTAATTACTGAACCCAGAGCTGCTCAGGATAAAGGCCGTCTTCGGTCTTCTGAGCAAGCTGGGCTTTGACGTGCTCGCGGTCTTCAGCGTACGTCATTCCAAACCAGTGTTCAGTTGTCGTGTAGAAGCGAACCTTTCCTTCACCGTTGGAGACGAGATTTCCCACCCCGTTGGGAAGGTAGCACTCATCCTTTTCACTGGTGATGTGCTCATCAATGAAGGTGTGCCAGTAGCGCTCAAAGGAATCGAAGGCGCTGGGGGCGAAGCCAAAGAAGTTCATCGAGACCCACTCTTTTCCTGTTAGTCGAAGATCTCCGTCTTCACGCTGGCTGAAAAGGGCATCGCCTTGGTAGCCGATTTTCGTATGCTCGACCATGCTTTGAAGGTAGCCACCCTCCTCCGAGCAAATCGCCCGGCTAACGGTTCCGATCCGGCTGGTGGTGTTTTCTAAGATGTATCCAACCATCGCGTGCTCTTTGGCATCGGGGCCTAAGGTCGCTAAATGGTTGTAGAGGGTGACGTACGGAGTCTTGCCGTAATAGTCGTCGGCGTTAATCACCGCGAAGCTGCCAGGAATCTCCTCGCGGGCACAGAGGACGGCGTGAATTGTTCCCCACGGCTTAATCCGCGCAGCTGAGAGTTCACGTTGCTCTTCGCTTAATAAAGAGTCTTGGTGTTGAAAGACGTATGATGCGTCCATGTTTCGAGCAACGCGATCAAAGAGGTGATGGCGGAACTCTTTTTCAATTGACTTGCGAATGACAAAGACAACTTTTTCAAACCCCGCCTCTTTGGCGTCAAAGATTCCATAATCTAAAAGAGTCTGCCCATAAGCACCGACACTATCGATCTGCTTAATCCCGCCGTAGCGACTACCCATTCCAGCAGCCAAAATCAGAAGCGTTGGTTTCATCGTCTTCCTCCTCTGTAACCAAATCGAACCCATTTTACCCTCTCTGCTTAAAAAGAGTCAAATACTTCACCTCACGAAACTATCTGGTACTGGAAGCAAAAGTACAGTATTCTCTTTCCATGGATAACTACGAACGTTTTACCAACGCCTTGAATTTTTGCAGCCTGAGCGCTGTGTGCAAAACCTGCCCGTATTCCCTGATCACCACCCTTCACCAGGATTCACCGACAAAAGCGTGCTTTGAATCAAAGGAAGCCCTCCTCGCCCTTGAAGCGTGGCTCCACGATGAAGAGGATGAAGGTATCAGTGAAGAGTTCCACGCCGATGATCACACGTGGCTTCAAGATTTAATTAAGCTTCAGTTCAACGAGGATGATGAGGATATCTTTTAATCGGTGGTAACGGTGAATTGAATTGCGGCGCTGTACGTGCCCGTTGCATAGTTAGTGGGATCGAAGTTCGGAATCTTTGCAAAGATCTCCCCACTCTCTTGAACCCCAAAGCTCCCCGAATCCCGACTCCGTGAGTCAACAGATTTTGCAATCACTCCACTGCCTTCGGAGGTAGTCACCCGCGATCCTTCACTGTAGGAGAGCGTTACGATAAAGGGGATTTCCGTTTCTAAGCCAGGGGCGTGCGGTGTCCCTGGATCTAAGGCGAGCTTAAACGCCGCTTCTGATCCATCTTCACCAGGGCGAACGATGATCTGAAAGCTTGCTTTTCCTTCGTTCGAGAAGAGGCGGTAGCGCCCGATAGCGATATCACTTCCCCGCGCTTTCGTTAAGTCAACATTTTCCGCTTCACCTGACGATTCAACCCGGAAGTACTGGTCTTTGGGCATCTCGCCTCGAAGGGTAAAGGAGCTAATGATCGGCTCGGCACTAAAAAGCAAGCCGGCACAGCTAATAAGTAGGAGGAGTAAAAGCCATTTTTTCTGCATAAAAACCATCATTTCTTCGCGCTTCCTGAGTGAAAGTGTACTGAGGTGATGAACCGGTGTCAAGAGTTTCTAACCCTTGGAGGAGCAACTCACTCACCATATATAGTGATTATAGTAATATATTATTATATATACAATTATTTCTATTATTGTTCTGTCACAGGACTTTCTACTGCGCTACTTGACAGAGATTTTCCCTTGCCGTACTATGAGCGAGTTCTTGGGTCCGTAGCTCAGTTGGATAGAGCGTCTCCCTCCGGAGGAGAAGGTCGTGCGTTCGAATCGCGTCGGACTCAATCAAGGAGACTCATCTGGGTCTCCTTTTTCATGGGCGTATACTTTTTTTGTAATCTTCAGTATCCTGCTTCTATGAGTATGCGCGTCCTCTTCTTAGGAGAAATTGTTGGCAAAGCGGGAATCCAAGCGGTTCGCCAAAACCTCAAAGATCTCCGAGCAGAGAAAAAAATAGATTTAGTCATCGCTAACGGTGAAGGTGCCACCGGAGGCTTCGGCCTCGGGAAGGCGCACTCAATGCAGCTCCTTAAAGGTGGCATCGATGTCCTTACCGGTGGTGAGAAGATCTACTACAAACTTGATATGGTTGAATTCATAGACCAAAACCCCGCAATACTTCGCCCAGCAAACTACCCCCAGCAAAACCCAGGCCGGGGAATGAAGTACCTTACTGTTGGCGAGACGAAGGTGTGCGTCATTGTCATTCTTGGGAATGCCGATTTCCCCCGGACTCACCTCAATAACGCCTTTAGCCTTGCTGAGCACTTAGTCACCAAAGCCCAAGAGGAAGGGGCAGTTGCCCTCGTCCAATTCCACGCCTCCCCCACTGCGGAGAAGCAGGCGATGGGTTTTCACCTCGCAGGCAAAGCCGCGGCAGTCATCGGGACTCACTCCAAAGTGCTAACAGCCGATTATCAAATCCTCGATGGTGGAACTGCCTACATCACCGATAATGGGCGATGTGGCAGCCAAAGTAGTGTTGGGGGCTTTGAGCCCGAAAGTGAAATTGAAAAGCAGATTACCCAGCTGCCCCTGCGCAGTAAAGAGTATTGGGCGGATGTCGAACTCGTTGGGGTAATCGTAGATATCGATGATTCTGGCAAGGCGACGGCGATCGAGCCGCTTCGACTTGCTGTTAAGGAGGACTAACCATGTTAGAAGTGGTTACCGTTCAAAATATAAACGCAAAAGACCGTATTGAAGTCTCGTGCTCTTCCGCTGCGTGTGAAGGGTGTAAGGGAGGTCTTTTCTGTAATACGAAGAAGCGAATCTTTGAAGTTGCGAACACCGAAGGATTGGCGATTGAAAAAGGCGACTCCGTAGAGATTCACCTCCAAACAGGCCGCACGATTGGGGGCACCCTCTTAACCCTCATCGCTCCACTTCTCCTCTTTCCAGTAGGATACTACCTCGCCAAGAGCTCAGGCCTTGGGGAAGGAATCTCCACCCTCATCGCACTTGGGGCGATCGCCGTTGGCTTTGTAGGGGTGTGGCTCTACTTCAAAGTCCACGAGCATAAGTACCTTCCGACCGTCGAGCGGATCATTACATCCAATGATTGAACCATTGACACCTAAAAATCACTCGGTATACTTGTAGACAGGAGCCACCACTAAACGGGTTTCGACTCCAGTTAAAGCGAATTAATCGCCCGAAGTCGGTAAACTAAGCGGGCGATTATTTTATGGTGCTTCACCATCATTTCAAACATCGATTGCGCCAGCATCATCGGCCTTTCACTGTAAGGCGAACAATCGTATTCGCTCTTTACTCTGCTAAACCATTGACACCTAAAATTCACTCGGTATACTTATAGATAGGAGCCACCATTAAACGGGTTTCGACTCCAGTTAATGCGAATTAATCGCCCGAAGTCTTCCAACTGTGCGGGCGATTATTTCTTTTTACTTCGGAACTCTCGAATTACTTCAAGAATCAGTCGTGCTAAGGTCAGTAAAACCATAATGGCCTCATATTCACTCATACGCACACCTCCTTGAACAAAGTCTTGGAGGCCAAAGCCCCCAGATCGATCGATCTGGAGTCGAAACATCTACGCACCGTTTAGGGTGGCTCCTAGTACATATGAGCAATACTTTGGCGTTTCGCTTTAAAGAGGATGATTCATCATCGTTTGAGGGGAGAGGGATGATCAAATCTACCTATTCCGATTGCCCAATAGAGATGAGGAAGGTATACTCAACCCATGACGAAGCGAATCCTTGGCATGGTTCTTGCTTCACTCCTGCTTCTTTCCTGTGCATTAGAACCAACTATTCAAGGCCCCAGTGAAGAAAGCAAGCGAGCAGCGGACCTCACTCTCTATAACGCAACGTACACCTTTGGTACGACCAACGGTGGACCTCTTACGGTCACCGCGTTACGCCTCGCCTTTCGTGATGAAGAAGAGATCGCTGAAATTACCGACTTTACCTTCATCGCCTACGATGAAGAAGGAACAGCGTATCTTGAAGGGTCCGCTGATGAAGGGACGATCGATAGCCGTTCCTACAACGCCACACTCAAGGGCAATGTTGAAATCTACCACCTTGATGAAGATATCCGAGTCTTTAGTGAAGAGCTTTCATGGGATGATGAAGAGCAGATCCTCACCTCCCCCGCTTCTGAGCGTTCAACGATTATCGTTGATGGGGATATCACCCTTACCGGTGAAGGTGTGACAGTCGATTTCATTACTCGCGACGTCACCTTTGACCGCATCGTAGAAGGGGTGGTCCAGCGATGAAGCGCCTACTTCTAATACCCATTCTTGTTGTTCTCTTCATTGGTTCATTGTTTGCTAATAATATTACCTTCACCGGCGGGAGGACCTCCCTCCAAAGTCAAGGAGATCTTCAAGTCATCACCCTCAGCCAAGGCGCCCGGGTAACCAGTGATGCGATCGTCCTCTCCTCCGATACGATCGTTCTCTCGGGTGAAGAGTTTCGCTACGTACGCTGCACCGGTAATGTTCGCTTGA
>Ga0172382_10011261_pt1 | contig 11859 bp, 13 predicted proteins | sample Leawel138RmetaG_FD_122245 | JGI IMG/M metagenome (GOLD analysis project Ga0172382, IMG submission 122245) | Leachate microbial communities from a municipal landfill in Southern Ontario, Canada - Leachate well 138R metaG | ecosystem: Engineered > Solid waste > Landfill > Unclassified | place...
AATGTCGCTCTGTGCTGCCCCGGTGCTTCCCGGCCGCTTTCGCTCGCAGCGAGATATCCGCTAAAAGCCTGAAATCGCTGGCGCACCCGACACGATTCGAACGTGTGACCTTTGCCTTCGGAGTTTTTTAGGCTGCCCATCCTAAATACACGACAGGGCACGCCATGCTACGACAACTGACTGAAATACCTCGACAATCCGAATTACTCCGCCGAAATCGGTATCCGAACTCTCGCCCCGATTTCCGTCCGGCTGCTTCCGTGGTGCTTCCGCGGAAGCAGCCCCTCTCCAGCGGAGGAAGCGCACAATGGCAAAGCTGACCAAGCGGGTCGTGGACGCAGCCGAGGTCCGCGAGAAGGACTATTTCATCTGGGATGACGAGCTGCCTGGCTTCGGCTTGCGAGTCTTCGCGTCCGGCAAGCGGAGCTATCTGGTGCAGTATCGCGCCGCTGGTCGAACCCGGCGCTACACGATCGGTCTGCATGGCATCTGGACTCCAGAGACAGCCCGGCAAGAGGCGAAGGTTCAACTCGGGCGCGTCGCAGGTGGCGACAATCCGGCCGAGGAGCGCCTCCTTGATCACAAGGCGGTCACCGTCAAGGAGCTGTGCACGCTCTATCTCAACGACCTGAAGGAGGGGCTGATCCTCGGCAAGGGCGGCCGTCCGAAGAAAGCCACCACGATCGTTACCGACACCGGCCGGATCGAGCGACACATCATTCCCCTTATCGGCACTCGTCGCGTGAAGGATCTCACCAAGGCCGACATCAACAAGGTCCTCAAGGACATCATGGCCGGAAAGACGCGTGTCTCTGTGAAGACGAAGAAGCTCCGCGGCCGGGCGATCGTGCGCGGAGGGGCCGGAACGGCCACGCGCACGGTTGGCCTCCTGGGCGGAATCCTCACCTATGCGGTCGATGCCGGCATCATCGAGCGCAATCCGGCCCACGGGATCAAGAAGCCCAAGGATAATGTCAGGAACAGGCGCCTTACGGAGGCTGAGTATCGCACCCTCGGCCAGATGCTGCGCGACGCGGCGAAGAACGAGAGATACGCCATGACTGTGGACATTATCCGGCAGATCGCACTCACTGGCTGCCGCCGCAGCGAGATCATCGGCTTGATGTGGAGCGAAGCCGACACGGATGGGAGCTGCCTGCGCCTTGAGGACAGCAAGACGGGCATTTCCGTACGCCCCGTGGGCTTGCCCGTCGTTGAATATCTCGAAGAACGGCGCAAGAGCCGGACGGGCACCTATGTCTTTCCCGGTCAGGACGAAGACAACGCCTTCGGCAGCTTCCCCAACCACTGGGAGCAGATCTTCAAGGAATCGCCCCTTGCCGGCGTTACGCCACACGTCCTGCGGCACAGCTTCGCCAGTATCGCCAACGACCTCGGCTTCACTGAAGTCACGATCGCAGCGCTGGTCGGCCACGCAAGAGGGTCAGTCACGAGCAAATACATCCATTCGCTCGATACAGCCCTTATCATGGCGGCAGACACTATCTCTGGCTACATCCAAGGTCTTCTCGACGGGATCGTCTTCAAGCAAACGTCTTACGCGCTCGATAGGGATTCCCGTAAGGCGGCGCTCACGCACTTCCTTCATAAGGCGGTAGGAGACCAAAAGGCGGACTTGGATGAGCTGCCACTGGCAGCGTAAGCCTCAAATGGAGAGCGGCGCGGTGGCGCGAGCATGCCGGCGACCCGGCTGCAGGCTGCGATAATCCTATGGGAGCGGCTCCGCGCCGTCCTCAAGCCCGCTTTCGCGGACGCGCATACACCATGACCGGTCTCGGCGCCCCGACTGGGATCGACCTGGCGACGCCATGTCCATGCCGATGCAGAAACGTCGCGGCAGTATCGTGATCGCAGGCCTGGGCGAACGCAAAGCCCTGGCCGTAACGACAGCCCATTGCCCAAAGCTGGCTGGCCTGGACATCGGTCTCGATCCCTTGCGCGATCACGCGGATATCGAGTTCCCGCGCAATGTCGATCAGGCCTTGGACGACCACCATGGCTGGATCGCCCGGCCACAGCCGCTCGACAAAGGAACGGGCGATGATGATCTCGTCCACCGACATGTCGATCAGATGCGTGAGCGAGGCTTGTCCTCCCCCGAAATCGTCGAGCGCCACGCGCACGCCGTGATGGCGCAGCCGCGCGATTTGCCGCGCAACCACCTTGTCGCCGCGCCCCGTCGCAACATCCTCTCTCACATGGAGCGTCACCCGGGAGAGCGGCATATCGATCGCCCCAAATTTGCTCTCCAGCTTGCGCAGCAGATCGCCCGCATAGAAGTCCGCCGCCGAGACGTTAAAGCCGACCTCAGGGAAGGGTATGTCCCGGTCACGCCAGGACACAAGGTCCCGCGTGATGAGCGTCAGCATGCGGCTCGTGAGTTCGGTCGCGACTTTGGCGTCCGTCGTCGCTTCCTTGAACTCCTTAGCCGGGATGAGGGCGCCCGACGACATGCGCAGGCGGCAGAGCGCCTCCATCCCGATCACGGTGCGCGTGTCGAGCTGGACGATCGGCTGATAGACGGCCTCGATCCGCTCCTCTTCCAACGCTTCGGCGACATCGCGCACGGCGCTTCGGCGACGCGCCATCCGCGTGTCGATGCCCGGCCAGTAGCGGACGAAACCGCCGCGGCCGGTTTCCTTGGCGTGATAGAGCGCGAAATCGGCGTTCTGATAGACACACTCGGGATCGCAATTCTCCGCGTCGAACACCGCGCCGCCAATCGTCGCCGCCGGGATCACTGACTGCCCGTCACAATCAGCCGGAACATCCAGCGCCGCGAGAATGCCGCGGGCCGCCGCCTCCAGGTCGCAAAGCCATTTCTGCTGCCGGGTAATGATCGCGAACTCATCGCCGCCGAGACGGAAGGTCACGTCCGGCGCGATCGCCTGGGCAATGCGCTCGCCGGCGATGCGGATCAGATCGTCGCCCGCCTTGTGGCCGAACACATCGTTCACCGTCTTGAGGTTGTCGAGATCGAGCACGAACATCGCCCACGATCCCATGGGCGCCAAAGCAAGGCCGGGAAGCGTCGCTTCGAAGGCTGCTCGATTGGGCAGGCCCGTCAAAGCGTCCGTCTGCGCCTTGCGCTCGCCATCGTCCGCATGCTGGTGACGGCGCAGTGCGATCTCGCACAGCTCCCGCCAGCCATCGATAACCGCCTTTTCTTCTGCCGAGGGCTCGCGGGATTCGCGAGCATAGACGCCCAGGAGGCCGATCGAAGACGCCCCACGCTCGTTGAATAGCGGAAAGGACCAGTAGGCGCGAAAGCCGTTGTTGCAGATGAGGTCCCGGAACCCGGACCAGTCTGGTTTGCTCTGGATATCGGTGAAATAGACCGGCTGTTCGCGATAGGCCGACAAGCTGCACAATACGCCGTCCGCACCATCCAGGTGGCGGTTGATCGCAGTGATGGTGTCGGCAGGCAAGTTCGGAGCGGCGACGAAGCGAAGAGCGCCCCGCCGATCCACGCGCATGACCACACACGCGATGTCGGTAAGCTTGTTCTCCATTTCGCGGCACAGGGCAGTGGCAATGTCTTCAACCGCCTCCCCACAGGCGATCCGCCTCAGGATTCCATTCTCAGCACGCAACACTCACCAGCCGCCCTTTATCATCTTCTAGGGCGACTATTATGGTCGCACTGCGATAAGCGTCGGTTTAGATATTTGGTAAAAGCTTAGTAATAAGTTACAGAAATCTATAAGAGACTGATATTATTTGGAAAAATATGCGCCGACATTTTCGGTGTAGTGAACTGTAGTTGGGTTCCTCGGGTGACGCGGTCACGAGCGCAGGGTGGCGTCCCGTAGAGGACTCGAACCTCTGACCCTCAGTTTAGGAAATGCTCTGTCCGGCTGAGCTAACGGGACCCACGCGCGCCCTATAACATCGCCTACCGAGCACCGCCAACCGCCAGCGCGAGGCTGATTGGCTACCCGTCCCATCCGAGTTTCAGCCGATCACCCAGGGCGGCGCGAATTCCCGCGTCCAGCTCGCCGCCAATTATAACAGCCTTGAGCGTGCGGAGCGTCGGGACGAGGGCGGCCCTCTCACCCACCTCGATCACCCGCGCATTGGGGGCAAGCTCGATGGGCGTGCCGCCATAGCGCATTTCAAGATAGCAAATCCCATCATCAACCCAGAACCATTTGGGCGGGGTTTGTGTCACCCATTGAGGTTCGCGTTTCCCGGTGGTTTCACTGACAATCCACCGCCTGCGGCCGATCCCGAAAGGTTGTCCGGTCTCTTCTGCTTGGGCGAGATTGATTTGGATATCCACAGCGTTTGCGGCTCGCCGGCGGCGTTGAAGCACAGAAGGCGGCTTATGCGCTCGAGGGCGTTCCGGGACCAGTTTGAAGCTACCGATTAGCGACAAGCACCACGCTCTCCTCTAAATCCTTTGCCCGCGCGAGCGACCGGAGATCCGCCTGAGAGCGCTCATTTCTCAGGTTGATGGCTCCGGCTTTCAACTCCTCCTTCCGATCAAGAGGAACACGAAGGCCACGGCTGCGAGCGCGACGAGACCCTTTGGTATTGTTAGTCCAATGGACCAGAGCCACGGTGAGAACGACCATGCCGCGAAAGCCACGAGCGCCGCCAAGGCAAGGTTCAACCAGCCTCGGACGGAGCCAAGTCCTTTGAAGCATGCGACGGCGAGGCCGCCGCCACCGATAAGAAGAAGAAAGGCGCTCACAATGAGGGCCAAAATCCCCATTATGGCCGCGCCTTCCTTCAGGTGTTCGAGCCCGTAGGCTCCGCCTGAAAACAACGCGACGCCGATAAGCAAAATGACGGCGCAGGGTCGGGCGCCGAAGTCGATGCTGCCGCCCCCAGGCACCACCTGACGGCCTCGCTCCTGGCTGTCGATGAACGATTGCGCTGTGGACTCCGCTAGGTTCTTCGGTGGCCCTTGCGTCCATGACCCGCTACCTGCCGTCATGCGGCGGTTGAAGTCACTCAACGGATCGCCCATCGTCTCGTCCTTAGAGCTTCGGCGTAACGCCCTGTCCCTGTCGCTTGCGGATTGCGTCGGCCTCTAGTTGCTTGACCCACTGTGTGGACTGCCGATCCTTCGCTACCATTCCCCCCTGATCCACCAGCCAGACATAGAACTCGGAAATCGCGAAGGCGGCGTCGTTCGCAGGACCGCCCCAGGTGTAGCGCAGCACGCGACCGCATCGAGCAACGTCAATGGACGACCCCATGGTGCGGCGCAGGTTGGGATTTTGCTGGCGCGCCAGCCCTTCGAGCACGTTCACGGCGTTCGGCGGCAGCAGCGTTTCGTTGCCGCCGTCCACGGCGATCCTGCCCGACGCATTTGCGCTGACAGCGCAGTCAGGTTTGCCCTGCTCGTGCCACTGCGCGATGTTGGTTCCCCGGCTTGGATCGTAATTGAGTTGAGCGGGCCCGTACTTCGCGGTCAGGGCCGAAACGAATTGCGCGCGGCCCGGCGGGTTGGGATTGCCCTGTGAATACCGATGGATCGCGTAGACGCGAGATTCTCCCGGCGGACTCGCAAACCAAATCCGAAAGCGCGAGTCGGCGGTTCGGACTTCCAACTCACTTAAGAAATCCGGCGTTTGAAAGCCGTTGACACCGTCGGAATAGGAATAATGTGACACCCGCCGGCTCGACACCTGCGCCTTGGGGTCGAAGGCTTTGAGCGCCCTCGTCACCTCCGCCTCGGTCATGCCAAGCCGGAGGCCGGCGACATCCATCTTGTCGGCTTGGATGTTCTGGGCATTCGCTATCCCTGCAGCACCAAGAACAGCACCCGCGATAAACAGACTCGCCACCGCTCGCATTCTACCCCTCCCTTCGGACCTCATTTATTCAAGCGCCTTGCAGCATCTTGGCAGCCTGCGTGTAGGTATAGGCCTCATAGAGTGTCCACAGGCCGACACCAATGAAGAGAATCCCAACTAGAAAGATGAGGGTCATGACGCCGAGAACGATAAAGGCGCCTCCCATCAGATAGCCAACCGTGGTTGGAATACTGTAGACGGCGCGCGTCTTGTCGTTGCGCAAGGCGAGCGCCTTGAAGACTCCATTCTTCTCACGCCCAGCAAGGGTCACTTGGTCCCCATCCCGGATATCCGGGACCTCGGCCAGCTTTATCTGGGCCGAGCGGTCGTCGACCCGGAAGCCGATGACCTGTCCGGTTTTCACCGACCCCCCGTTGCGGCCTACCGTGCCGCGGGTCTCGGTGGAATGGCGAATGCCGGAGGCCACGCCTGATAGAGTTGCAAGAGCCAAAGTACATTCCTTTCCGGTCTGAGGGGGCTTTCGAGAAATCTCGAGGCCAGAGCGAACGTCGCCTGACGAACGCGATCAGGCGCAGCGGTCCGTGTAAACGGTGCGCTCTTGCGGCGTCAGCGGCTTCAGGCTGGTGTCGAGCGATAGGTTGAACCCCTCCCAAGGGGAGGCTGCTCCACGAGGCTGAGCAATCCACAGCAAGGCCGTTCGTTTGCCGTTGCCACTCAGCCTGTACCAAGTCGGTGCGCGCAGATTCTTGTTTATGGCGCACCTGGCGGCCGTGACCGTGAGCCCCGATCCACGCAACGCGGCGAGAACCGCCTCCTCGCCCAGCGGCTGACTCTCATTCTTAAAATAGTGATTGAAGACCATGGTCCGCGCACCCGCCGCCATGATTTTCAAGGACTGGCCGCCCATCGCGACCGTGCCGTTACGCCGGAAGTAGTGTCCATCGGCCAGCGGCTTGTCGAGCATCTCCGGCGGCAGCGCCGCCCAGGTGACGTTGGGAGCCTTCTCGATGAACCGCCAGTCATAATAGCTCCCCTCGGAAGCCGTGGCTGGTTGCATCAGGGCATTGATCACCGAGGCGAAGCCGGCGGCAGGCGAACGGGCGATGGCGGCGGGGGGGGGCCGCGCTGGGGGAGTTGCCGACGCCGCGGACGCCTTCGCACAGAGACGGAAGTTTCCAGTTTGCACGATGCTGGCGAGCGGCCCGTCGAGCGGCATGGGGCGCTCGTTGCCAGATCCGGTGCGTTCAGCGGTCAGCGCGCCACGGCGTTCATCAGCATTGAACGTGAGGACGACTGGCTGATTGTCGTCGCCCCAACGATCCTTGCCGCCATACTTGACCAACGCCCATGTCTGTATGCCGTCATAGCTCGCGCCGCCGACCCAAGTATAACTCACCCGAATTGGCAGTGGGCCACGTCTTCCGGCGGGCGTGTCGAGGTGAACTCCAGTCTTGTCTACATTAATGCGCGGTTGTTTTCCGCAGTCGCCGCGTGGCGCATAGCTGCCATACACGTCGGGCGGAAGTGAAAGTTCAGTCGCCGCAGCTGCCGTGGATAGAAATAGTGCAGCAACAAAGGCCACATGCGAAGCCGTTCGCATTCACTCCCCCATTCCCTGAACCCGATACTTCGCTAGTCCCATGGTGAACATGAACGGGACCTGAAAGGCGTAACAGCTTCTTGAAACTGGCGCGATAGGCGCTCACGCGATCATGCCCCCTAGGATCCAAGGGGAGCTCGGAAATTGTGCTGCCGATGCTTTGCGGTTGGCTGCTCTTAGATGATGAACCTTATCACCTATGGTCGAGGTCATGATTCAATGCGGGCCGGTGCGTGGCGCGGACGGCGCTCCGGATGGACAGGCGCGTTAGTCTGGACTGGGTGTTCGCTGGCCGCGAGAGCGGCCGGAAAGAGTGAGAGTGCGGACGGGTTTTCCGTGACGGGTTGAGGGCTGGGAGAGAGGCTCCCGGCGCCCGTCGCGGATATCATCCCGATGGCCAGAGACAATCGCGCCGCCCGCGCCGGCGGCGCTCGCACCAACCTTTACGACGACATCACCAACAAGATCATCGCCGAGTTGGAAGAAGGCCGGCTCCCTTGGGTCCAGCCATGGGGAACCACGGCCGCCAAGGCGCCGCTCGCCATGCCGCGTAACGCCGCGACCGCCCGGCAATATTCGGGCATCAACGTCCTCATCCTCTGGGGCGCGGTCATCCAGCACGGCTTCCCCTCCCAGCACTGGCTGACCTTCCGCCAGGCGCTCTCCCTTGGCGGCAACGTCCGCAAGGGTGAGCACGGAACGACCGTCGTCTATGCTGATCGCTTCATTCCCGAAGACGAGAAGCAGCGCGCCCGCGAGACCGGCGAGGAAGCCGCCGCCATTCCATTCCTGAAGCGCTTCACCGTCTTCAACACGGCGCAATGCGAAGGCCTGCCCGGTGACATCTCGGTCGAAGCGCCTCCGCCGCCGCCTGGCATGATCGAGCCCCGCGTCGAAGCCCTGATCAAGGCGACAGGCATCGACTTCCGCATCGGCGGCGACCGCGCCTACTACGTCCCGGCACACGACTACGTTCAGGTCCCGCCGCCGGCGGCCTATTTTGAGCCGATCAACTGGCATCGCACCGCCCTGCACGAGCTGGGCCACGCCGCAGGGCATGCCTCCCGTCTCGGCCGCGATTTCTCAGGCTCATTTGGCACCAGGAAATACGCGTTCGAGGAGCTGATCGCCGAGATGAACGCCGCGTTCTGCTGCGCGTCTCTCGGCATCGTCCCGACCGTGCGCCACGCCGATTACATCGGCTCCTGGCTCGAAGTCCTGCGCGAGGACAACCGCGCCATTGTCCGGGCAGCCAGTCAGGCCAGCAAGGCTGCCGACTGGCTGCTCGCGCATCTGCCCGATGACGAGAGAGTCCCGGCCGTCGAGTCGGGCGACCTTGAGATCGGCAGGAGGGCGGCATGATCCTCCTGACCGACGAACTGCGCGCTTAGCTTCTGGCCAATGGCCGCGACCGCGGGGCCGATCACATCCCCGTCGCGAAATTCTTCAGTCCCCTAGGCTAAGGCGTCTGGCTCGCCACCGAGCTCGACGCCGACGGCGATACCTTGTTCGGCCTGGCGGATCTCGGCGAGCCGGGGCTGGGCTCCTTCTCACTCGAGGAAATGACCTCGCTGCGCCTGCCATTCGGCATGGGCATCGAGCGCGACATCCTCTTCACTGGCGATTTTCCGCTCTCGGTCTGGGCCGAGGCGGCGCGACTCCACGGCGGAATCCGGGCGGCCGAACGCATCCTCTACCAGAGCCCGCCGGGGATGATGCATACGTGTCAAGTGGCGATTTCGCCACTTCATCTGCCACGCCGTTTCTGACAGCGGGAGGCGCATAGAGAGGAAGCCTGCACTCTGCCTTGCGTGAGAGGGCGTTTGCGTCAGTCCCCGCAATATGCGGGCGGGCGCCAGCCTGGTCGAAGCCGTAGCGCGACGCCAAGGCCAAGCCGCCCTTGGCGCCGCCGCGTTTGTCGCATCCTGGGAGGCATTTCCCCAACAGTGTGTCGAGGGTCCTGCGTTAATAATTGGGGGCGACTATTATAGTCGCTCTGGTTACGGTCGCGCCCCGTTGAGCGGTCGATTCACGACCGGCCTGGGGAAAGGGGGGGGACTTTGATGTGAGCTTCGGACAAGTCCGCCAATGGACAATTCTCGTCGTGGAAGACGAGCCCTGGATCCGCCTCATAACGTCCGATCACTTGCGTGATCACGGCTGGACTGTCCTCGAGGCTGATTGCGCCAGCGCCGCCATCGCGGTGCTCGAATCCGGCGAATCCGTCGATCTCGTCTTCTCCGATATCCAGATGCCCGGCGAAATGGATGGCGTCGGCTTCGCGCAATGGCTGCGCCAGAACCATCCGGCGATCCGCATCCTGCTCACGTCCGGCGGAATCCGAACGGTCGATCCGTCCATTTGTGACGACGCTCTCATAGCAAAGCCTTACAAGTACGACTTCGTCGTCGAGTGCATCCGCCAACATCTCCAGCCGACCGGCACGCTCAGCCCGCGCCTGGGCGCTCCGGGCACACCATGACCCGGTTGAGGAGATCGGCAGCATTGCGCGTACACGCCCTGAGACACCTCGCCCACGAATATCATCGGCCCCAGGAGAAGACCGCCTGGGAGGGGCCGACGCCAGCTCCAACCCCATGTCGAGCTGGCGCCGGTTACGGGGCACGGCCGCGACCGCGGCTGCGGGAGGTGCGAGCCCTTGATGGCTAAGCGCGCTCTCAAGGCCCGGCTGCTCACCAATCCCACTCTCGGCTGCACGATAGCGGGGCAATCCTCGCCTTCACGACAGCGGTACAGACCAACTTCCAAGTCCGGCCTTTGATGACCGCTCACCTGACCCCTATCGGCAGTCACTGAGCCCCGGGCAAGGACCACTCGGCTTTCGGGAGGGGTCGAGTAATGAGGGCCGGCGCCAGCCCCAAGCCACCCAACGGGGCTGGCGTCGGTTTTCGGGACAGGTTCGCGCCATTCGTCGAAAGCGACGGGCAGGTTGCGAGCGCTTGCGGCACGGCGGACTCTATCCCGCGCAGGAGTCAACGGGCGACCTCGCCAGCAGCGGAAATCCGACCAGTCTGGAATAATCGTCTACGAACATCCGTGGGCGCGGATCGCGCGCGACACGCAAGGAAGGAGGGACATGCCACTTGTCGGCACAGGAACACATCGTCGCCCTGGAAAAGAAACATCAAGACCTCGAAGACGAACTCCGCGCCGCCCTGGCGCACTCGTCATCCGACGATCAGGCCATCGCCGACATCAAACGCCGGAAATTGCAGATCAAGGATGAGTTGGCGCGCCTGAAATCCGCCGCAACCCAGCACTAGCCGCCACCCCCCAACCCCACGGCGGAATGGTGATGGTCAGGCGCCAATAGGCCTTGGTGGCCGCCACACCGCTATGGCCAGGCGCTTATCCGGCACTCTGCATTTCCGGTTGCTCGGCCATTGAGGCCGAGGAGCCGGGGCCAGCTCGCCGATCAACGGGCTGGCCCCGGCGAATTTCATTTCTGCATCCCGCGCTTCCTTCGCCACCGCCTGTCAAGCGGCGGCCTCCCCAGGTGTCGGGTGCGCGTCGCCGGTGGCAGCCGATCCGCCGCTTGGTTGCTATCTCACAGGTTTGGTAGGGAGACAGCGTATGCGCGGTGTGGTTCTGCTTGGCGTCACGGCCTTGGCCGTTTCGGGGTGCTCGGACGCAAAGACTGCGAGCAAGGACAATTTCAAGACTGCGATCGACGCCTATATCGAAACGCAGCAGCCTTGCCTGCGCATCCCGGCCAGCATCGAGCGACCTGAAGGCGCCAACCCGCCCGACTTCCCGCGCTACGTATCGGCCGTTCCCACCACGACCGTCCCCCAGCAGCAGGGCCGTGAGCGCGAGCGTGCGCCCTTCGACGCCCTGGTCGAGGCGGGCCTGCTCAGCGTCACCGACACGACCATCAAGGTCAGGAGCGGGATCTTCACCGGGGACATCAAGGACATGCCGGTGCGCGCCTACGACCTGACACCCGCAGGTCGCGAGGCCGTCTCGGAAGTCGGAGCGCGCACCACCATCACCCGACCCGAGCAGCGCTTCTGCTACGGCAGGCCCACCGTCGATGAGGTCATGTCGTTCACCGAGCCGGCCGAGGTGATGGGCGTGAAGGCGTCACAGGTCATTTACCGCTATCACCTCGCCGATCTTCCGGCCTGGGCGACGCATCCGACGATGCTCGACGCTTTCGCGCAGCTCAAGCGCGACACGGCCCCGTCGATCGAGGCCAAAACGGCCGTGATCCTGACGAGCGAGGGCTGGGTTCATGAGCGGACGTTCAAACGGTGAGTAACGCCATACCTTATTTGAGATCGCGCGACGTCGCGGGCCCGGCCGTAACGTGGAGGGAGATCGACTGTCGACACTGGCGCGGTGGATGATCGTGGAGGGATAGCGCCGCGATCTCACCTCGCGCCGCTGCGCCAGCGCCCCGATCAGAGAGAGAGTGAGAGGACGGAAGGGATTTTCGTGACGGGTTGG
>Ga0172382_10011264_pt1 | contig 11855 bp, 13 predicted proteins | sample Leawel138RmetaG_FD_122245 | JGI IMG/M metagenome (GOLD analysis project Ga0172382, IMG submission 122245) | Leachate microbial communities from a municipal landfill in Southern Ontario, Canada - Leachate well 138R metaG | ecosystem: Engineered > Solid waste > Landfill > Unclassified | place...
CTCAACACCATAACAACTCTGACCAAAACAGGAACCCTGACAGCCATCGATCCTGATGATTGCCTCACCGAACCTTTTCCGGGGCCCTAATCCCGGTTTGACAATCCCCCCCACTTGCTAGAGAATGCACCCCTATGAAACGGTTCAGGCAGTTTCTCTTCAAGTGGCGGGGCGGGTTGGTGGCGCCCCTGGCGTTGCTGTTTCTTTACCTGGCCCAGCCTACGCTCCAGAGTCTGCTGGCGGGGGCGCTGCTGGCCTTGGCCGGGGAGGGTATTCGGCTGTGGGCCATAGGCTACACCGGAGAACCGACCCGCTCGCAGGAGTTGGACGCCCCGGTGCTGGTGACCACGGGACCTTACGGCCTGGTGCGAAACCCGCTCTACCTGGGCAATTTGCTCAACGGCATGGCGGTGGCCACGGCCGCCGTGGGCGGGTTGCCGCCGGTGCAGGCCGCGCTCTTGTGGTCGGGCGCGGCGGCCTTTCTGGGCCTGGTCTACAGCAACATCATCGTTTTGGAGCAGGAGTTTCTGCTCCAGGAGTTCGGCCAGGACTATGCCCTCTATTGCGAGACTGTGCCGGCTCTGATACCATCCGGCTGGAAGCAGCGGACGGTGGAAGGTATCCGAAAAGGCTCCTTCAGCCTCTCCACCGCCCTCACGTTTGAGAGGATGACTCTCATCTGGCAAGGACTTATCTGGGCAGTGCTTCTGTGGAAAGTAAGACATGGCTAAAAAGAAACGCAAACCGAAAAAGCTCAACGCGCCGGCGGCTCTTCAAGAGTCCTCGGCCGGTACCAAAAAAGCGAGTTTGGCCGCTCGCATCTCCACCCCCCGGGTTCTCTCCACTTTTGCTTTCGGCCTATCGGGCCTTCTGGCAGGGCTGTTCACCGGTCTAAACCACTTCCCAACCCTGGGCCAAACAGCAGCGATCCCCAAAATGATGCTGCTGGCGGCCTACCTGGGAGACCCACACGTCGATGTGGCGGCAGGCCTGACTACCGCCATCTCCGGGCTCATCATCGGAGCCTGTCTCGGGTTTTCCGCACTATCTGCTCCTCGGGACTTGCTTCTGAGTCTTATTCTCTCCCTGGGGTTTGCGGTCTTTGCAATTTCTTCCACCGGCAGCGTTTTGCTGGCCGGACTCGGCTTTTTGGCAGGCCATACTCCCGCGCTTCTGGCTTACTACAAACTTCGCCACTCGTGAGTCTGCACCGGATTATCCATACCGCCGACTGTCACGGTACCGATGCCGTTTACCAGAATCTGCGGGGGCAGATCGACGAACACACTCTGCTGCTGGATGCCGGAGACAGCATCGCCGGTTCCAACACCGCCTTTCGCTGGAGTGAACCGAACCTGCGTTTGCTTTCTGAACTCCATTGCCAGGCCATGACCATGGGAAACCGTGAGCTTCATTATCTCCCCTGGATCTTGGAGCGGCGGGCAGGGGAGCGAACCTTTCCGCTGTTGGCGGCCAACCTGGTGGATCTGTGGGGTCGACAGACCACCTGGCAGGAGGGGGTCAGCCTGTCCTTCCAGGAGCTGAAGGTGGGAGTCTTTGGCATGACCGTGGTTCAGTACCCGGTGGGCTCTCTCTATGAAAAGGTTTTCGGCCTGCGATTCCTCCCTCCGGAAACTCTCATCGAGTACCTGGTGGAGCGCTACCAAAAAGAGCACGACCTGGTCATTTTTCTTTCCCATCTAGGGATCGAACAGGATCGGAAACTGGCTGAGCAGTTGGCAAAACGCCCGGACTTAAAGTGCGATTTTATCCTGGGTGGGCACACCCATCTGACCATGGCAGAGCCTGAGGTTTACGGCTCTACCCGCCTGAGCCATATCGGCTCTCACAGCTCCGGATACGGACTTTGGGAGCAGCGGAACGGGGAGTGGTGCTTTGAACTGCAAGCTGAAAAGGCTGTCTCGTGAGCCGCTTGCTGGTCTTGAGCAACGGCGCGGGCGAAGACGCCATCGCCTCCAAGATCCTCCGGGAGCTATCTCCCGAACTTCAATCCCGGGTGGCCTGCTGCCCGTTAGTGGGAAGTGGCGACGCACTCAAAGACTACGAAAGCTGCGGGCCCCGAGTGCTGCCTCCCAGCGAAGGCCTTTTTCGCGAATCCCCGGTGCTGGCTTTCAAAGATCTGTCTCAGGGGGTGATCGCGGGCCACCTGCGGCAGCTCCGCTTTCTGCGCTCGGTCAAGGGGCGGGTTGGCCTGGCGGTAGCCGTGGGAGACCTCTTTCCGGTGCTCTGGGCGGCCCTGGGTGGAGCTTCCCGGATCCTCTTCGTGGGCACCGCCAAGTCGGTCTATCATCATCCTTACTCCTGGCTGGAGCGGTGGATCCTGCGTCGCACGGTGGTCCGTTCCCTGGTCCGGGACCAGGCCACCGCTGAGGAGCTTTGCCGGCAGGGGGTGGAGGCTCGCTGGCTGGGTAACGCCATGATGGATGAGGTGCAGCCCACCGGAGCACCCTTACCTTTCAATTCCGAGCGCCCTGTGCTCACCCTGTTTCCCGGTTCTCGGGGGCAGGCGCCGGAGACCCTGGCTTACCAACTGGAGGTCTTGCAGGAACTGTCCCGCAGTTTATCCGTGCAGGCCGGGGTGGCCCTGGCCCCAGGTACCCGACAGGAAAATTTGGTCCTACCGGCGGTGCAAAAAGGTTGGAGCTACTCTCCCACGGAGAGCCTGCTCTCCGATGGCCGGAGTCAGGTCTACCTGTTGTCCGGAGTGCTGGGGGATCTGCTTTCGGCAAGTTCGGTGGCTCTGGGCCAGGCCGGTACCGCCAACGAACAGGCGGCCGGGGCGGGGGTGCCGGTGGTCGCTTACGATCCTCGGGGTGAGCGGGGCCTGCGCTGGTATCGCAAGCGGCAGAAGGGTCTTCTAGGCGATGCCGTGTGCGTGGTGAAGCAAGAGGTTTCCGAGATTGCCACGGAACTCTTGCGCTTACTGAGTGACCATCAGGAACGCGAGCGCCGGGCCGCCATTGGTCGCGAGAGGATGGGCCCGCCGGGGGGCTGTCGGCGCATGGCCGAGGCGATCGCCGAAGCCTGGAACGGCGCTTGAACCCACTAACGCGCTTTCTGGCGGCGGCGGCGGCGGTGTGGGTGGGCTCCTGGCTGCCCCTGGGCCTGTGGGTGGGAGACTGGGACTACGCCCTGACCCCTGCCTCTCGCGACACCCTGGGACGGCAGATCTATCAGATTCTTTTTTACGGTGGGTTGCTGGCGGTCTTCGGCTGGAGTTGGCGAAAAGACCCCCCGGCCAGGCCGGGTTGGGGCTCGGTACGTCTGTTTTTGTTCTTTTTCATCCAGGGCTTGTTGGCTACCGCCGTCTTTCGCTGGATCCTCTACTCCCTGGGCTATGCCCAGTGGCAACTCTCCGAACAGACTTTGCTCTTCTGGGCCCAGGTGTTGCTGAGTTGCCTGGTGGTGGGGTTGGTGGAAGAAGCGGTATTCCGGGGCTTTTTGCTGGGCCACCTGGTGGCCGGCCTGGGCTGGAGACGGGGCGTATGGTTGACCAGTCTGATCTTTGCCCTGGTGCATCTTTTTCGCCCCGGCCCCCTGCAGTTTAAGGTGTGTTACGGGGTGGGACTGCTGCTGCTTGGCTACCTGCTGGCGCGGTTGGCCTGGCACCACAACGCGGTGGGTGCTTCAGCGGGCTTTCACGCCGGCATCATCCTGTTCAACATCGCCACCACCCTGACCGCCTTTGAAGCAAATGTGCTGGCTGGCTGGAACCACGAACCGGTGTCCGGCTTGCTGAGTTGGCTTTTGACTCTGGGCTTTTTGGTTCTGTGGCAGCAAACCATGAGCAGAAAGCTTTAGCCTCGCTGCTTCTTTCTTTCCAGGGCCCGCCGGCGCATCTCTTCCTTCAAGGGGATGGCGGGGGTGCCGATGTAGGGACCGGGTGCCTTCAACTCTCCCTCGGCCAGGCTGCGGCCTCCGATTTGGACTCCGGCGTGGAGGACCGCGCCGGGAGCCACCGAGCCCTGCCCCGCCACGATGACTCCTTTGTGCAGGACGGCGTCGCGGTCTACCGCGGCCTGCCCGATGAGTAGACTACCCGCCCCGATACGGCTTCGCGGACCGACCAGCACCAGGTTGTCCAACTTGGCTCCCGCTTCCACCACCACTTGCTCGGCCAGACTGGTGTGGGCACCCACATCCACCCCGTCGCCCAATTCCACGGCTTTGCCCAGCTTGGCCCAGGGCTCCAGCCGACAATCCAGCCCAATCTTGCATTCGGGGCCGATGACCACGTGGGGGTTGAGCAGACTGCCCTCTCCCACCACCGTTTTCTCCCCGATCAACACAAAGGCGATCAGCACCACTTTGGGCCCGATCTCGGCGTGAGGCCCCACGGTACAAAAAGGACCCACGTGAGCGGTGGGGTGCACCCTGGCCCGTTGGTCCACCGAGGCGCTCTCATGGACCCCGGGGGCAAAGCTGCGCGGGGGGTGAAAGTGTTCCAGAATTTCGGCGAACAACAGACGCGGCTCGGCCGCCTCAAACCCGGGGAAGTCCACCTCCAGGCCGGACTTTCGCAGCACCGCGCCGATGGAGGAGCCCTGGAGTTGCTCGACCTGATCCTGGCTCTCGACCATCACCAGAGAACCCGGGGCAGCCCGATCCAGGCTGCTCACCCCCGTGATCCGGGTCTCTGGATCGCCCAGGGGATCGGCTCCCAGTAATGCACCAAGCGCCTTTAAAGAAATCGTTTTCATCACAGGGGTCCCTCCACCGGGTCACAAATCGTGAGGAGTGACTCTCCTCGAAGTCCATAACCTGCGGATCTCTTTTCGAGGGGATTCGGGCTTCCTGCCGGTGGTGAGGGGGGTGGATCTGACCTTGGAGCAGGGGGAGACCCTGGCGGTGGTGGGGGAGTCCGGCTCGGGTAAATCGGTGACCAGCCTGGCCCTGATGGGTTTGCTGGACTCCCGGGCCCGGGTGGAGGGGACCTTCCTCTTTCGGGGCCAGGAGTTTCAGCCCCGGACGGGCACCCTGCGCGGGCACGGGATCTCCATGATCTTTCAGAACCCCATGAGCTCCCTGAACCCGGTGATGGCGGTGGGAAAGCAAGTGACCGAGCCTCTGCTTCTGGGGGGTAAGATGAACAGGAAGGCGGCCAAGGAGCAGGCCCTCAAGCTGTTCAGTGAAGTTGGTCTGCCCGCCGAGGAGGCGTTTTTTCACACCTACCCCCATCAACTCTCCGGAGGCATGAGGCAGCGGGTGATGATCGCCGTGGCTCTGGCCTGCGAGCCCAGCATTTTGCTGGCCGACGAGCCCACCACCGCGCTGGATGTGACCGTGCAATCTCAGATCCTGAAACTGCTAAAAAGTCTCCAGCAGAGCCGCCGCATGGCGCTGATCCTGGTCACCCACGACATGGCGGTGGTGGAAGCGGTAGCCGACCGGGTGGCGGTGATGTACGCCGGGCAGTTCGTGGAGGTGGGACCCCGGGAGTCCGTCCTCAATTCTCCTCGCCACCCCTACACCCAGGCCCTGCTGCGCTCCATCCCCAGGCTGCGGCGGGAGGTGCCGGAAAAGCTCCTCACCATCGCCGGACGCCCCCCGGCCCCTGGTGAGATCCTGGAAGGCTGCCCCTTTGCTCCACGTTGTCGGCTGGTCGAGGAAGCCTGTCGGGAGACCTCCCCGGAGTTGATCGAGGGCGTCCGCTGCCTGCTGGCGGAAAGAGAGCTATGAACGAACTGTTGCGCGTTGAGGATCTTTTTGTCCGCTATCGAGGGGCGGCTGTCTCCACTTTGAAAGGCGTGAGCCTGACGGTGGCCCCGGGAGAGCGGGTGGCCCTGGTGGGCGAGAGCGGTAGCGGCAAGAGTACCCTGGCTCGAGCGCTGCTGGGTCTGGCTCCGGTGGTGGGTGGGCGGGTGGTGTTTCAGGGGCGGCAGGTCCTATCCGCCGAGGAAAAGCTTCAGGACCGGGAGTATCGACGGCGGGTTCAGATGATCTTTCAGGACCCTTACAACAGCCTGCATCCCCGGCTGAACGTGAAAGCCAACCTGCTGGAGCCTCTGAAGATTCACGGGCTTTACAACCCGATGCAGAGCGCGGCGGATTGCGCCCAGGTCTTGGAAAAGGTGGGCATGGACCCTCAGTCGGTTTCCCGCTACCCTCGCCAATTTTCCGGCGGCCAACTGCAACGACTCGGGATCGCCCGGGCGCTGCTGATGAAGCCGCTGCTCCTGTTGGCCGATGAACCGGTCTCGGCTCTGGACGTCTCGGTTCAGGCCCAGGTCTTAAACCTGCTGGCCGAGCTGAGTGCCCAGGCTCAACTGGCTTTATTGTTCATCTCCCACGATCTGGCGGTGGTGCGCCACCTCTGCGATCGAGTGGCTGTAATGCTGAAGGGCGAACTGGTGGAGTCGGGCCCGGTGGAGCAGGTCTGCTTCGAACCCCAACATCCCTACACCCAGAAGCTAGTGCTCTGTCAATCTTTGGAGTTCGGTTGAGAGTGGCCAGACGCACTGGTGTCTGCATCTTCTGTTTAAAGAGGAACCCAGCCTACATATTGGAGAACACGGCTCGACGTCCGTGCGCGCCCATCCCCTGGAGCAACTTCCGGGGGCGCAGATGTTTTGAAGGAGCTATATGACAAAGACATTCCCAAACATTCTGATCCGCTTTCTCATGGTTTCGCTCTTTCTACTGGTGCCGGTTCAGGCCCAACCAGGGAGCGATCCGCGGCTGCAGGCGCCCGCCACACCGGAGCTCTTTCCCGATGCCACCTCGGTGCTCTTGCTGGACGACATCAAGTTCGAGGTCCATCCCGACGGCACCCACGTCTTCGATGAGCACGATGCCATCAAGATCCTGACCAAGGAAGGGGTCGAGGAAAACGCCTCCCTGGTCAGGATGGTGAATACCGCTGAAACGAAGATCGAGGTACTGGCCGCCCACACCATCAAGAGTGACGGTCGAATCCTCAAGGCCGAAGAGCCGCGTTATTCTCCCCTCTCGGAAGGCTCGGAAGTCTACAAGAGCGTTCAAAGGTTCGCCCTCACCTTTCCCCAGGTCGACGTTGGAGACATCGTGGTGTTTCATCTGCGCACCATCCATAGCCCCAAGCGGGGCGGACACTTTTGGGGCACCACTTACGTGGAAAACCCCATGCCGATCCTGGAGTCCAGCTTCACCGTGACCGTGCCCCAGGGGGTCTATTTCCAAACCGCCACCCCGGGCCATCCCGGGTCCCAACCGGAGGAGTCCACGATCACCCTGGAGGGCCAGGAGTATCGCCGGCTCATTTGGAGAGTCACCGAGCAGCCGGCCTTTCAGTTCAGCCCTTACTCCCCCAAGGCCATAAGCTTGCTCAAACGGATCGAAGTCAGCTCGTTCAAGGACTGGGCTGAAGTCAGCGCCTATCTCAAGGAAGACTGGGAAGCCCATAGCAAGTACGGTGAATCCCTGGCTTTGAGGGTGGCTGGCTGGCTACCCACCACCGGCAGCGTGGAGGAGCGGGTGGCGACACTACTGAAAAATTTGCATAGCTCTCGCCGGGTGGCCAGTTTTTTGGCCGATGAACCCGCCTTCAACAGCCCCCAGAGCCTGCTCGAGGAAAAGTTGGTCTCCAGCCCCGACGCCGTTATACTCACCTCGGTGGCGCTGGCGGCCGCAGGCATTCCAAACTTCCCTATCGCCACCACGGGGGTCAGTACCCAGAGCCTCCAAGACGAACTGCCGAATCCCGAGAAGATCAATAAGATCATCCTGGAGATCCCCCGCAGCGGCAAGAGCCCTCTGTGGTTTGACCCGGACTCTGTCGGGTTCGTGTTAAACACTCTTCCGATCGCCACTTCGGACACGGCGGCGCTGAGTTGGGACCCCCGCTTTAAGGCGGGAGATGGAGCCCTCACCGATCTGAGTATTGCATCTGCTTTCGCCAACCGTGAAGAGATGGCGGTGGAAGGCAGGTTGGAAAAATCCGGGCGGGCCGAGCTGACGGTGCAGTACGACCGCTACGGAGCCAACGCCCTGGATTCTCGGCAAGCCGCCCGGGACATCCAGGCCGAGGGTCGGGACACCCGGGATCGGGCTTTGCAGGCGTTTTTTCGGGGTACGGCTCGGGCCTACGGCCCCCGGGCACGCTTGCTCAGTCGCTACTTCGAGCTCGATCCGGACTCTCCCGACCCGTTCAGCCTCTCCTTCACCGTGGCGGTTCCAGGATTTGCCCAGGTTCAGGACAGCACCATGCTGGTGCCCCTGCCCCGCTTTCTTTCCTCGGATCTGAGAGCGGCCGCCAAGCAGCGAAAGCGCGATGTCCCGCTTTTCTTCGACCAACCTTATCAGAAGGATGTCCGCATCCATCTGATCTTCCCGGAGGGGAGTGAGGTCGTGGAGGCCCCGGAGACGATCTCCAAGAGCACCCCGGAGGCAGATTTCGTGGCCACCGGGCGAATCGAAGGCAATGAGGTTTGGTACGTGGGGCGGCTCACCGTACACGATCCCTGGGTCGAGGGTGAGGCTCTCCAGCGCAGTCTGGATACCCTGGAAGCAGCCACCCGCTCGGAGGACACGATTTTAAAGGTTCAATTAGCCCCTGGCGGGCCGGAAGCGCCCAGCGCCGAAGAGCAAGAGGCGGAGGAAGATTGATCGTCGCGGCACCCGCCAAGATCAACCTGACTCTGGAGGTCGTGGGGGTCGAGCCGAATGGCTACCACCTCTTAGATACGGTGTTTTGCTGGTTGGAACTTGAGGATACCTTGAAGCTCGAGCCGGCCTCCGAGACGAGCTTTTCCATGAGTTCTGTTCAGGTGGATCTAGGAAGGGTCGAAAGCGACGAAAGCAATCTGGTGCTGCGAGCGCTGCGAGCCGTAGAAGCCGGCACGGGCCGAGCCCTGCCCACTCGGATCGAGCTGGAGAAGGCGATCCCGCCGGGAGGTGGTCTGGGGGGGGGCAGCGCCGACGCGGCGGCCGCCATCTTCGGCTTGAACATCCTCCACGATCTCAAACTTACCCAGCACCAGATGCTGGAGCTGGCGCGTCCCCTGGGGGCCGACGTCGCCTTTGGTCTGGTGGGAGGGGCCGCCCGAGGCACCCGCTACGGAGATATCCTGGAATCGGTGGAACTCGAAGGAGGTCTCTTTCAGCGCGACCTGGTGCTGCTCATGCCGGGCTTCGGTTGCCCCACTCCGGCGGTCTACGGACTGTGGGACCAGGAGCCCGTTCATCGGGCCCGGGGCGCCTCGGAAAGGTTTCTGTCGGCGGTCGGTACCGAGGACCGACTGCAAGCCATCGCCAACGACCTGGAGGAGCCCGCGATGCGTCTGCAACCCGAACTGCAGGGCTACAAGCAAGCCATGCAAGCGGCGGGACTGCAGGCGGTCACCCTCTCGGGTAGCGGCTCGACTCTTTTCGGATTCGTACCGGAGAACCGGGCTGTCGATGCTATCGTACAAGAGCTTTCAACTCCGGGTGCTGTCATCCGGAAAACCAGATTAAAGGAGTGTACCCGTTTTGGCCTCGTTTCCTGATGCCGTGGAAGCCATACTGTTGGCCGGAGGAAAATTCGATGACCTGCCGCCCGGGGAGCCGGTGCCTAAGGGCAAAGGCCTGGTCGCGGTGGGGGGTGTCCCTATGGCCGCCCGAGCGCTGCGGGCCCTGGTGGAGTCTCCCGCGGTGAGCCGGGTCATTATGGTGAGTCCGGTGGAGGCGCACGAACTGACCGATCCTTGCTGGCAGGGAGTGGACGTAGTGGTCCCGGCCGGGGAGCGGCTCATCGACTCCTTCAAGGTGGGGATGGAAGCTGTGAAAGATACCACCTCCCCTGCCATGGTAGTGGCCGGTGATCTCCCGCTCTTGACCTCCGAGGCGATCACCGACTTCGTGGACCGCTGTCGCAGCCGCCCCGAAGTTCAGGTCTGGTATGGCTGCATGCGAAGAGAGGTGTCGGAGGCAGGCTTTCCCGGGGTGCCGCATACCTATGCCAGGTTGGCGGAGGGTGTTTTCTGTGGAGCCGGTCTATTCCTCAGCCGGCCCCAGGCCCTCACCAATCTCTATCAAGCCATGACCGATCTCACCTACGCCCGCAAAAATCCAGGTAAACTGGCTGGTTTACTGGGCTGGAAGACTGTACTATCTTACTTTTTCGGGAAACTCACTATTCCGGAGGCGGAACTTGCCATGGGGCGACTCTTTCGGGGCACACCCTGCACAGCCGTGGTCACTCCTTATCCGGAAGCGGCCTTTAATGTCGACGACGGGGAAGCCCTGATCAAAGCACGTGAATATCTGGAGGTCTTATGAAAATTGTATCCACCGACCAGGCACCGGCCGCCATCGGCCCTTACAGCCAGGCTATCATTCATGGGGGAACCGTTTACTGCTCGGGCCAGATCTCTCTGACCGCCGAGGGTGAGGGCCCCATCGGCGAGACGGTCGAAGAACAGACCTCCCAGGTCATGAAGAATATCAAAGCGGTGCTCGAGGCGGCCGGATCGGAAATGTCGAAGGTGGTAAAGACCACGATTTTTTTGATCGACATGAATGATTTTGCCGCCGTCAATAAGGTCTACGGCGAGGCTTTCGGAGACCACCGACCGGCTCGCTCGACCGTGGCGGTGTGTGCCCTGCCCAGGGGAGTCAAAGTGGAAATCGAGGTCCTGGCCGCGCTTTGAGTGATCTTGCCCACCCGCTCAGAGTGGAGCTGACCATACTGGACCCCAAGCTGTATCGGGAGGAGATCAAGTTCTTCACTCAGCCGGTACCTCATCTGCTCTACTGCACCCCCTTCAAGGATGCCGTATCTCCACCGTTTCCTCGGTCAGGAAAAGCCGGAGTCTCGATCTTCGTGGGCCGACGCGAGCAGTTCCGGCAGCCTGAAGTTCCGATACTCTGGGCTCTGGAGAAAAAACGAGGGCGACCTCGCATGGCGGTTGTGACCAATCTGAGGGGCAAGGATTTCGCTCCGGCCTATCGCGAGTTGGAGTCTTCTCTCATCGAAAGCCAGTTGTGCCCGCTGAGCTTTTTACGAAGAAGAGAGAAAACGTGGGACAGTCTGGATTTCTTCTCCTCCGGCAGCTCCCCCAGCATGCAGGGTGCGGCTCCACGGCTCAAGCGCCTTAAGCAAAGAGGCTGGGAGAATCTGGTCGACCGGCTCTCCCTGGCGGATGATGAGATTCGGGAGCAGTACTTCGAGGAGTTGCACGTGGAGCGCGGTCTTCTTCAAGACGCCCTGGTCCGAAATTTTGTAGAGATGAAGGTTTCTACTCTGGTGGCCATTGCCGGCCAGTGTCTGCAGAAACAGCACCTTCCCTTCTTGCTTCGAGAAGCGATGAACGCCCGGCTGTTGACCGCCTTTTATCGTGAGTTCGCCCCAGCGATTGAAGAACAGCGCTGGGTTTATCTGGGCAAGCGGGAAGCCGCGCGAGAACTGCTCTTTCTCTCCGTGGGGGAACGCTGGGTGAAGAAAGGAGAGGTGCTTGTGGGTGACAACACCGGAGAGGAACGAGCTGGTGAACTTCTGGTGGAGGAGATCAAACAAAGACTCCAACTCAACGTAGGGAGTACCGTGCACACCGTCATCCGAGTTCAGGTTGAATGGCGGTATAGACCGCTTCGAGAGATCCCGGTGTTCTGGAAACAAAATTCCACCTCCATGGCAGGCTCAAGCCCCCCTGATGGATAATCGTAGGGCCACACGAGGCCCTGGTGGCCTGTGAGGAGGAACTTTGAAGAAGAATTCTTTTACTAAACTTGTAGGCTTTGCACTGGTTGCGGCGTTGACCTTTGCGGGATGCGGCAGCGGCAGTACCATTAAGGACGATATTTCGTTTGGGCCTGATCCAGGTCCGAGCCCGACCATCACCCCGATCCCTTCAGGATTTTTGGCAGACGTGGACCAG
>Ga0172382_10011265_pt1 | contig 11854 bp, 6 predicted proteins | sample Leawel138RmetaG_FD_122245 | JGI IMG/M metagenome (GOLD analysis project Ga0172382, IMG submission 122245) | Leachate microbial communities from a municipal landfill in Southern Ontario, Canada - Leachate well 138R metaG | ecosystem: Engineered > Solid waste > Landfill > Unclassified | place...
ACGGGTGGCCCAGGTGGCAGTGGCTTCGGAATATCCAAAGGAACGGTCACCAAGGCTTTCAACAGCATTGCTCATAAGTAACTCCTTTCTTAAAACAAAAAAGAGCGCCCCTCCAATTAAGGAAGAGCGCTCAGTGGATAGAATGGTGGAATTAAACTAATCCAGGATTTGACCGCAATCTTCGCAGATATCCCGGATGTCATCCCACACTTCGCCGGCTGAAAAGTGGAAGCTGCCAATTTGTGAGACGTGCTCATGAGCGCATTCAAGCCCTTTGAGCAGTTTCTGGAGCTCGGACAGGGGAATCCACTTGCCGGTTTGGCCAGAGCCCTTGCAGGTCGGGCAGGGCAGATAGCGTTGATACTCCTCGCCTCTGGAGTCGATGCCCTTAGCTGATGGCAGATAAGCCTGGCCGTCACAATCTTGACATGTACTGAGAATCTTGACCTTTATCGTTTCCATAAACCTCCTTTCCTGGGGTTAAAACAAAAAGCCCGCCACAGTTGGGCGGGTGGACGGGCTGCGCCAGCTGGACGCTTCGTGCAGCAGGTATTCGATTTTCGATACCCCCGAGTTCACTCCTGGCCAGGGTCACTCAAGATATAACCAGCTTGAACTTTTACAGGGAGTATTTTCCCCGAAACACCTTTCAATATCCACGCTTTTGGAGTGATATCCATTGCTGCGCATTCTCAGTAAACCAGACTTGTGTAGCATTACGGGGCTGTGCAAACAACAAAGATAACAACCTCATTCTCCCTACGCGTAGAGACAAGGGAAATCTTATATGACACATACCGTATCAACTCCACGCATGGAGAGGGCCTATATGAACCTTTTTGAAGTCCTTTTCACCATTTTTCACTCCATTCACTCTACGCGTAGAGAGCGAATATATGCACCAAAATGACTAATGTCCCAGGGTTATGAAGTGGGTCTCAGCCATTGTGCATTTCCTGATAAGAATTTAGTCTGAAAATACTTAGTCAACAATCTTTGGATAATTTTCAAGGGGAGAAAAAGGTTGGAAAGAATCTTTTCACGGACGTGTAATAAGCTAACACTTCAAAGAGACGTCAAACAAAACTCTCTACGCGTAGAGGAGTTTAGATGTTAGCTACTCTTGTTTTATGCAGAATTTCTAGTGTAATTCCAGTTAAAATTTTGTAAAGGGTTAGATTAATGTCCTTATGACTTACTCGTTTAGACCAGATCTCGTCTGACCTGCTGGCTGGGGTTTATTCTTTTCGATACGGGATCTTCCATGCCTCATACACTTTTTCACACTCTTCTCGCCAAAAGGTTTCTTCGTCCTGGCCCTCTTCAAGCGCCCCAAGCTCGCGGGCCCAATTAAAAAAGCCTTCGCTGAGTTTACCGCTAACGCCAACCACAATAGCACTTAGAATCGGACGATTCTGCTCTAATTCGTTCTTTGAAATTAAACCGATCACCTCACCGATCAGCTTCCCCATCTGATTCCCGACCATTGGCCAGCCGTTAGACTGGGCAATTTCCTGGTAAGTGCAATACCCGAAATGTTGGACAGCATTGATCAATAGACTATAGGTCACGAAATATTCTTTAGTGTTCAGCCATTTATCCGTCATTGTTCCTCCGAATATCTGATTAATATATCAATGATTTCCAAGCCCAGAATTGTCATCCAGCGTTAGATCATAAAAGGCAATTGATTAAAGGCTAAATCAATATTTGTAAACCCGATTTAGAAAAATTACAAACGCTTGAACAAAGGAAACCAATGAGGCGAAGTTTTTTCAGCCCATAAAATGGGTAACGAGTCATTTGGACATCCATGTTCAAAAACAACCCCAACGCCAAGGTTGCCGTAACCTAGAGGATTATTGGTAACAATCTGTTTTCCATATTTCTCCGCAATACTCTTTGCCAAAACTCTACTATCTTCATCTAGAAAAATCTTCGAAGAATTGCTGAAATATTTATCATTATCACATAGCAAATCACAATAATGTGTTTCAATTTCGATGTCAAACCCTTTAATACTCTCGTTTAAATAATTCCACCCATCTATTACGGCCACCATTACAATAAAAATTATTTTTATTTCTTTCTTTTTGACAATAGACCCAATGGATTGGTAAATTTCGGTAAGATTTTCGACTGCTTGATTGCCTGTTCCAACAAAATCGTCAAGAAAAACTATTGCTTGTATTTGATCTGATTCTTCAAGTTTGCTTCCTAACTTTCCTTTCTCCACCAGGTTTCCAACAGAAATTTTTGTTTCGTCAGCGTAAAGTCTTGCTATACCAGCGCCACTATTTTCTATCGAATCTAAATAGCTGACCAGTATGTCATCCCGTTTCTTTTGCCCATATGCTATCCTTTTTGTTATGCTTCTCATAGCAATTTTATGAGCTTCATTCATTTTTTCTCTTAAGAAACTATTTGTAAAAAACCTCACTCCCTTAAGTATAGAAAACATTGATTTTTGTTCTGTTAATTCATTAAACTGATCCAACCATGCTCTAATGTTTTCTGTAGTTATATGCCTTCCTTTATACAAACCCCAGTCACTAGCAAGTGCTACCAATTGCTCTGATTTCACTTTTAATTCTTCAGAATTTTGTTTTTCTTTCAAAGCTGCATCTAAATCAGAAAAAGTGGAAATGATTTCATGAATACCCCGATTCTTCATCCATAAATGAAATAGATTTATCTTAAAATTATAACGATTATCGTCAAAAGATCCAATAATCTCACCGTTTAGGACTTGTCGAGTAACGAATTCCTTAATATCGCTTTCCAAATGATACGAATTCCTTAACAATTGATGGTTACGAAGAGATAATCCACTCGCGAATTCGCTAGTGCGAAGAATATCTGCAAGCGCTATTAATATCCTTCTCCTGCGCAAAGATATCTCAGTTGCTTTAACATCTGTAAAGAATATCCGATCATCCCAGAAATGTTGGAACGTATTAGAATTTATCTCTAGAAGTGCATGATCAACCGCATTTACGACCTCCATCTGACAAATAGAACAGTCTCGTGATTTAATCGCAGCTCGAAAAATGTGTTGACATATCAACTTTGTGAAATAAGGATTTCCCGCAGTTAATGTATGTAATTCTTGTATTGCCTCATCTGAGAATTCTAAGAATTCTTCTACAGGGCGTTTAATTAAATCAGTGTAATCAAGCCAATCTTTTTCCTTAATAAAATAATCTACCGGTATTACACCCCATTTGTTGAGTTGAATGCCTTGGTTTTCCAAGATTAGATCCATTTTTTCCCCGCCAACAAGAACAAATCCAACAAATTCTCTAGAAGATAATGAACGCAATGTGGAGAAAAACGGAGTTCCCCAAATATTCTTAAAATAGAGATCAATATTTAATTCGTCAAATTCATCAATAATAAAAACGATCTTTTTCTCAGGTAAATATTTATTTATTTCATCTACAAATTTACAAATTGGTGAAAAGCCAATATCAAATGATGGGATGTCTATAAAATCAATTCTACGATCCAACTCGAACAGTTTTTCACATAATCTTTGCCCAAGGCTCATAATGGTTGTATCTGGAGATGGCGTATTAAAATCACCAGTCTCGATGTAGACAACAAGAAACTCATTCTTATCTAACATGTCCTGAAGGACTTTTGCTATAGAAGTTTTCCCAACTCTTTTTTGACCCTTAATAATATTGGAGCCAATATTTGGTGAATTTGTTGAAGCAATTAACCGAGTTAGAACATCTTTTCTTCCTACCAAATTCTTTTTATCAATGATTGGATGTAATGAATAAGGGTCAGTCGTCTCTAAATCCTCCCAATTAATATCGGTTCTTTGTGCTGTTAATTTAATATCAAGTACTTTGTTATTAATTTCCGAATCAAAATTTCTCCAGATCAGATTTAATAAGCCTTCAACTTCTGAACAAACTTCAAGTACTTCCGCTTGAATTTGAATTGGGCGTGTTTCGTTAGGGAGTACTTGACCAATGTAAACAATTGGGATATCAAATTTTATTTTTGATTCAATCTCAATTATCTCAATTTTTGCATCATATGCATAACCAGGCCCTTCATTATTTATAAAAAAATCAATATTAATTTTCTTTCCAACATTGTGAAGTGGATAATTCTTTTTTGATGCTCTTATTGAGACGTTCGCTGGCTGAGCTGCTTTATTGGTTTTAATATCTTCGCGAAGATATTTCTCAATAGTCTCCCCAAATTTCAAGGCCAATTCTTTACAATAGGTCGTTCCAAAATTGTTTAATTGGTCGATTAATTGATCATTTGCTTTCAAGGCTTCATTATAACAACTGATAATTTTTATTGTGTCTCTCTGATCTAAATATTCTTGATATCTATCAAACACATCGCTTAATAATGCGACAAAATTATTCGGGAAAAACGGGTGAAAAAGCACCTTACCCGTTTTGTCGTTTAATACCTTCATTAATTCCCCTCGACTTTTGGGAACTCGTTCGAGACTTGTCATCGACGACAATACTCTATCTAGCAATTTTTCTCGTTCAGGAATAGTTTCTTCTAAATGTTTTATTTTTTCATGAGATTGATCCTTGATATTAATTTTCCATTCTTTATACAAGTCTTGTTCAAATACATTATCCAGGAAATTTAATACTTTTGGTCGCCAAGGATGCTCTGATACCCATTTAAAGGCGTTTGATGAAATCAAACGCAAATAACAAATTGCCAAAGTTGGCTTATTCTTAAGTTCGTAAAAATGATCCAATCCATTTTTTGCATTTTCTTCAACGTTGTCATCATTACATTCAAGAGCTACGTCTGGTTTACCTCCAATACTAATTAAACACCGTATTATAAATTTGTTTAATCTCCTCGCATCTCCCGGATTCTTATTTAAAGCATCATAATTGCTTAGAACCTCATCAAATGCCAGTAGGTCGTTAGATTCAATCTCACTTAGCTCTAAAAATTTAATTTCTTGTTCCATTTGCGTCCTCCCAATCATCCAGGTCGATCTTTTCGTGCCAACTTACATTTTGCGAAAATGAGTCATCTACTCCTCAAAACCAAAGGTATCAAAATTCAATGTCCGGCTGTTCTCATTGATCGTTCGGATCGTGCTTTCCTCAAAGCCTTCCTGCTTCTCAGCGCGGACTTCTAACACAATCTCAACCTGCGTGCCTAACTGACTGGTCAGTTTTTGGATCACCTCCTCGATGATCACATCCACATCGCGTTGCACACGCTGAGGGTCCAAAGATACCTTCCCATAGAAACGCTTGATAATTGTTGCAGGGGGTTCCTCATCAATAACCCCGATCACAATATCATTGCCATCTTCGACAGACACTCCCCCACGGACAGGGTCCTCCGGCTTGAGATTCAGGTATTTCGGATGGACTATCAGGCCCTGATCATCAAAATAAACGGTGCCAAGCTGACGAAAAACAACGCCTCGATGGTATCCTTGCTCGTCTTTTCGTGCAGCATACGCAAACTGTGTATCTGTTAGTGCAGAGACCCCTTCAGTGATCGTCGCTTTAAGCACATCTTTATCCAACAAGCGCGGGAAATAACAGTAGCGGGCCAGGTAATCCCACAGTGTTTTGAGTTTGATCTCGGTCTGCTCGTTTTCTTCTTTCCAGATATATTTATCCAGTTCCATCCGGAAGATAACCGGTGACCACTGCCGGATCAGGGCACCATCAGATTCTAATCGCTGAGCTGCCCGATCGTAAAAATTATCTGCCCCGCTGATCCTGGTAGGGCGAATGACAATCTCACCCAGCGGATCTGGCTGTTCGGGGATCAGCAACCAGGAATAGGTTTCCTTAATTCGCAAGTCCAGGGTTTCCTCTGCTCTGGCCTGGCTCAACCGCACCTGACGCTGCTGCTGTGGGTCCAAGTTTAACGATTCTCGCTCATCATAGATCGAATTCCAGGCGAGGAATTCCCGGGCGGCTTCATTTAGAGCTGTTGTCTCTGCGTCATCCGCAGCAATGAAAACCAGCATGTTTTTATACAGACGCTGTGCATTACCGCGCGATTCGAGCAGACGCCTGGCTTCAGCCAGTGCATTAGTTTCTGCAGGCCCTCGCTTATGAGTGAAACCAGGCCCTAAGACAACGATCCTGACCTGGTCCTCATCGATCACGTCCAGGGTTGTTGCCGGGGCAACATGAAAGCCCGCAAAACTCCGGTTTTTTGGAACTGCTTTCAAACGATTGACAATTTCAATTGCCACTTCAGCCGGGTTGTAACCCTGGGCGCGATCCCGAGCCAGCTTGTTAACCGTTGGTCGCGTATCATACCAGTAGCGGGATCCATCAGAATACAGATAAGTCAAACTTGCGGCCATGCGGCGGAGAGCATCGCCAAATGAACCCGTAGATTCCCCAGGTTGAGCGCAGCCAAACCTGATGCGCACATCCTCCAGTCCTTTTCCTTGCGCACCTTCCGATGAGGGCGCACTGCCGATAAAAACCGCACGTGCCACCCGTCGAGCCGCACTATAGCGCCCCAAATTGGGAAAAGATTCGTCAATATCGAACGGTTTTGAATCCACCCCATCCACATCTGTGTCAAAAACGGCGGACCAGGTGTCGGGGAGATAGCGTAGGATTTCATTCCTGACCGGTGTGGTATCCAAAGGCGTGGTGCCAGGCATGATCAGCAAGGATTGATCCCCCCGGATCCACAGTTGATGAATAATGGCTGCCATCAATCGCAGTACGCCCCGTGTGCGCTGAAAACGTTCCAGCGTGGACCAATCCTCATACAGTCGGTCAAATAATTCCGGGTGAATGGGGTAGGCGCCTGTCATCCGCTCAATGTAATCCCGCTCGGCCACGCCGGCTGGAAATTCTTCGGCATTATGGCGGTACAAGTCGGCAAAAGCGTTAATCACGGCATCCCTGGCCTGGTAATCCAGCGTTTCATCAAATAAGCGCCGCCTGACAATTTCAAAGCTTTCGCGTGCACTGACCGGTTTCCAAATTGATTCCATCCTGCCAACCGTATGCTCCAAATAAGCCGTAGCCTCCTTGCCAGCGCGACCACCCAGCTCAATTTCTGATTCCGGGATAGAAATACACAATAAAGAATCCGGGCTTTTCCTGACGGCTTCTGTCAGCGCTTGCATGAATGTCATCACACTTTCAAATTTTCCACTCGGCAAGCCATCGATGCCGTGGATATTACGAGCATAGGCCACCAGCTCATCAATGATGATCAGACAGGGGCCAAACTTATCCAACAGCTTACTGAGGGTATCCGAACCAGGGCTGACGCCCTTCTGATCAGCTTCCTGAACCATCTGGTAGCCTTCCAAACCTCCCAACTGATAGGCCATCAAACCCCACAAGGTATTGATGCTGGCATCGGCTTTCACAACCGGTTTGGATACATCCAGCGCCGTCCCCACCAGCACCGCGATACTGGCTTCAGGCAGGTCAACATACCCCACCCGTTCAACGATGCGCTCGCCACCCGGGATCTTATCAATGCTGATCTTGCCCGAGGTCAGGTGATATAGGGCCAGCATACTGTGGGTCTTGCCGCCGCCAAAGGCAGTCTTCAACTGGATGACGGGTTCACCGTTCTCACAGGTCAGGCGGTTGATCCCCGTTACCAGCAGGTCTAACAACCCATCGGTTAGATAGGTGCGACGAAAGAATTCAACCGGGTCCTGGTACTCATGGCTGGCTGTACCTGCAATCACCTGGGATAGGTCAGCCACAAACTCCGCCTGGCGGTAGTTGCCGCCGGAGACATCCGGGTGGGGCCTCACAACCTGCCGCCAAGGCTGAAGCCCTGGCTGGGTGGTTATTTCCAGCGGTTTCTGAGCGATCTCCTTGCGCGAGCGGTCTGCATCGCGCTGGATGATCAATTCCAACAGGTCTCGGCCAATTTCAGCCACCTTCTGTTCCTCTTCGGGGGCATTGACTGCTTTCAGCAAGAGCGAAGCCGTATCCGCGATGCGCCGAGCTTCATCTAAAGAGAAACCGGTGCCATGCGCCCATTCATTACGAGCGCCAATTAACTCGCTGACATAAGAGCGCCCATTATGCCCCAACTTTTCTTGAAAAAGTTCGTTCCACTGCCGCCACATTAAATTCAGGCAGCCTTGCACATCAATTTCCTCTATTAACCGCATGCTATCCGCCCTTGCCTCAACAGAAAGGCCCTGATAAGCAACCGTGGTCAACGTGCGGTCAATCTCGTCCACCCAGCTTCGGGGGTAAGCCTGCTGATATTCGCGCAGAATAAAAGGCAGAAGGCCGGCCTTCAACTGGTCCAGGATCCTCCCAACGCGTTCCTTATTGCTCAATGCCATGCGATCCTCCTTTTAAATATCATCCATCATCAATCCCGTTCATGTGTCGCCAAACAGCCGCGCCTGGCGCTCCGTGCCCTTGCGTATGTCCTGCGCCTGGGACTGGGATTCATTCCACGAGATGACGAGTGCATTGTAATTGCGCGCCAGCGCACTCCAGCCTTTGCGGTCGGCGATGCTGTACAGGCGGTACGCCAGCTGGCGCGCATTGGCGGCCAGATCCGGGGAAAGGCCCGCCAGCAGCTCTGCAGCACCGGTTTCGCCATGGGTGTTCAGGCGTTCGATGAGCAAGTGGGTGGCCGCCCACACCATATCCCGGCGCAAAGCCAACCCCGGATCCAGCTCATCCCAACCCAGCAAACGAACCTGGCCGGCTTCGGCTTCCAAAATACCGTTGTTAGCCATCCCCTCCACGCTGGTGTTCTTAGCCCGCGCCAGCACATCGGCCTGCCCAAAGGGGCCCTTCTCAAAGCCGAACTGCTCAAACCAGGCCACCGCAAAACGGGAAGCCTGGTCCAGCTCGCCCTCCTGCTCAGCCAGGTATTCATCCAGCACTTGATTGATGAGTTGCAGTGCAGTACGGACAGATAATTCCGATCCATCTGGTTCTAAAACCTTATCATAGCTGGTATACACAGCCATACCTGGACCAATGGCTGCCTGGGCAAGGTCTACAGGAGCAATGTTTGCAGATTGAATTTCGTTTAATGCATTCGGCATTTCATTCCGTAATGCGTTTGTGAATTCCCTTCGGGTAACTTTTTCTGATTTTTCAGTCCTTGGTCTACAAACCAATACTATAGAGGATGCAAGTGCATTTGTTCCCAAACTGTTAGTTCTAGCCGTTCTTTCAGTCCTGAGGGGCCATGTACCATTTATTGTATGTCCGGATTGGATTAACCCCTCCAACATAGATTCCCACCCGCTTTTTGTTTCTGATTTTCCCGTAAATGATTGTTGTATCGATTCAGTTTGCTTGAATGCATAAAAAACAGTCATCGGCCACACATTTGTGTGACACTGATTTATTTTTAAAAAGGTACGTCTCAATCCTTCTTCAAAGAATTGATTTGCTTTTTCTACGCTTTCAAAGCGTATACTATCAACTATCAATTCATCTTCTTTGGGAACCAAAAGCGTGTCAAATGTTGAGGGATAAATATCTTTAAGAATATGTCTTAACCACACATAGAAATAATCAGAAATTATCGCATAAGGAACATTGTCATAGTATGGCGGGTCAGTACAAACAAGAACTGATTCTGGGCAGACAATTTCACGTGAATCAGTTTGATGTACATTACTTACAGGGTTTCCAAACACCCTGTAATCATCAAACACCGTCGCTATCCACTCTGCAGCAATCTCAAAAGATAGTTTGCTACCAAGAACGTTAACTTCTGCGAAATCCCATGTCATAGGGATTGCATGACGGGTAAAAACATGACTAACATTCTCATTCGTTGGGTTCCAAACACAGATTGTACTTAGATAATCGGTCCATTTTGATAACGCTAATGCTAAATATAAAACTATTGCTTCAGCATACGCTTTCGCTCCTTTTCCACCTTCTCGTAATGCAATTCCATCATCATGTAACCCGGATAATAACGCATCTTGTTCAATCTCCGAAGAAATCTCTTTAATCGTCTCTGAGAAGGTCGATAATGCTACTAATTGTCTGTTTAGAAACAAATCAGCCCATGTAAAAAAGCCATACCCTCGTCCGCTAACTATATCCGAGGAATCGCGTTCCATGGGTTGAGTAGGCTTCCATAATGGAACGGCATTTTCAGCAATAAACATATGCTCGTGATTCGGAGGATAATAATTTTTCCCTCTAGTGCCTTCTGTAACAATTGCTAACAATTTTTTGTTCATCCTTTTTGAAAGAGACTCTTTCTTAATATATTCTGATGATGCATTCTCCCCACAAACCAAACATCTGAACACAGAGCCTCGACCTAATTTTGATGGAACAGGTGGTTTACCTTTACCACTGTGTACCTCAAAATCTATGGATCTATTATGTTTGTCAACAAATGGTTCCAACCAGACACGTTTTTCCTTTTTTCTGCTCAGCCAAAATGTGGTTATTAAAGGCATTGTTGCGCCACATGCAGGATTGGGGCATTTAACTGTGCGCGCCCATATCCAGGCGAACACCGTCTCATTATTCGGGCCTTTGGGATACAGTAATTCAAGTTCTTTCACACACCTTTTTTGAACTTTATTTGCATAATACCTGATATCATCGGCCAACCCCATTGTGCTATTCCAGCACATGAGTTTCTTATCACCCAGCGTACTCCCTTGATTAACTGGTGGACGATTCATAAATCTTAACGAAACATCGATTAAAGATCGATTTATTGTTACGGCAACTGGATTTAAATCACTTGCGATTGCGTTAAGCCCCAAACGAATGGTTTCAAGAGGAATTGTTCCACCTCCTGCGAAAGGATCCATAATTGTCGGCAAGGACTCATTGGATAATTTTATAAGTTGATGCGCAGTTTCAAGAATCTTTTCATTATTCGAATTTTTCCATTCGGCAAGCTTGATGATAAAATCAAAAAGTCGTTGTCGCGGAGTGTCTTTAATTTTCGAGTTGGGGCCTAAAGGTAATTTTTTACACGCTTCAACAAATTCTTTTGGTGCTTTCTCATCATCTGGATCATCCACCAATGATGCAAAAATTATAACTCGGCATGAGACATGTGGCCGCCTTGCCCACCATACATGAACCCTTCTCGGGTGATCTCTCCAGAATGGATTGTCTTTTTCTCTAGCACTTGCGTCATTAATCGCCTCGAGGGGCAGCGCAACTTCAATCAGTTTTTTTCGTTCGGTCATTCATTCTCCTCTGCGATGGGTTCCACATTGAAGGTGGAAGCCACCAGATCTTTTGTTTCTTGGCTGAGTGTACGGGATTCTTGTGTTGTGATCAGTTGGCCGGGAAAATGGGTTTCATAAGTCGCTAGTTTCTTTTGCCAATCTCTGGCATAATCCAGGCGATCCAGCATTACCAGGTGTTCCCAATAATATTCTGCGTAAGCATCCTGCTCATTTTGATGCTCTGATATATATTCGGCAAACATTGCGTTTAGGGGCTCATGCCTGAACGATTCAAAATATGTTTCAAAGCCCTTCGTAAGCTCATCTACAACCCTGTCGATATGATCTTTTTCGAATACTTTTTGCTCAAGTTCATTTCCGATGATCATGTGGTTGCTCCTTTTTTAACAAGGATGTATTTGGTTTGTATTTATTGTTTTTCTTGCATAAGCTCCGCGAAGCGATAGTTAACACTCGTAGCGGCAAAGCCAGGGTCCTGCAGAGAAAGGTTTTCCAAATAGTGGCATGCTTCAACAGTATTGTTGTCAACAAATACAACAGCAAGGATGAATTGTTCTGGGCTGTTCAGACAGGTCAGGATTTCATTGCGGGTTAGGGTTACCGTGTCAGCATCAGCACGCCGACCTTTAACTTCAATAAACCGCAGACGCCCAGTGTTTGGATCCAGGCTTTCAACAT
>Ga0172382_10011266_pt1 | contig 11853 bp, 13 predicted proteins | sample Leawel138RmetaG_FD_122245 | JGI IMG/M metagenome (GOLD analysis project Ga0172382, IMG submission 122245) | Leachate microbial communities from a municipal landfill in Southern Ontario, Canada - Leachate well 138R metaG | ecosystem: Engineered > Solid waste > Landfill > Unclassified | place...
CGCCCAGGGCTGGAGATGCTACATATCCCCGGATGGGCGGTCCCGCGACAATTGGACGATGATGACCCGGCACTGCTGGTAATTCAGGAAATCCGCGACGAAGCCCATCGTTTTGCCATTACCGGTCACCGCGCGCGCCGCGGCAAAGCACGGCAGGAGTCCGATCTGGACGGCATCTCCGGGATCGGGCCGAAACGGCGGGTGGCGTTGTTGCGCGCATTTGGCGGCTTACGCGGTATTCGTGACGCCGGTATGGAGGATTTGCAGCGCGTGGAGGGTATCCATCTGGAGCTCGCGCAGCGGATATATGATTTCTTTCACGTAGGACGTGCCTGATTGTGATAAAACGGCTGCCCAATTTCCTGACCATTCTGCGCATCGGGTTGGTGCCTATTTTCGTGGCGCTCTTCTACTGGGGGGGCGATATGCGCACTTTCGGCGCCACCGGAGTTTTTGCGGTGGCGGCGATTACCGATTGGGCCGATGGCTACCTCGCCCGGCGTTATCAGGGGGTATCACCTTTTGGTACCTTTCTCGACCCGGTTGCAGATAAGGTCATGGTGGCTACTGCACTGGTGCTCATTGCCTCCTCCGGAGAGATGCCGGCACTCCTGGCTGGTATCCTGATCAGCATCATCGTCGGCCGGGAAATTACCGTGTCAGCGTTGCGCGAGTGGATGGCCGAGGTGGGTGAGCGCAAAAAGGTGGCCGTCTCCTGGCTGGGTAAGGCGAAGGCGGCTACGCAGATGATTTCGATCCTGCTGCTGGTCTACGAGCGCCCGGTGCGGGGATTGTCCGCACGCACTCTGGGGACCGCTCTCCTGATCGTCGCGGCGGCGATGACACTCTGGAGTATGGTGGGCTACTTGCGCACCGCCTGGCCCAGCCTGCAGGGCAGTAGTGGGGCTCATCTTGACAGGGAACAGTGATCCCGGTAATCTCTGCGGCCATGCGGGAATAGCTCAGTGGTAGAGCACAACCTTGCCAAGGTTGGGGTCGCGAGTTCGAGCCTCGTTTCCCGCTCCACAATCGAGGGAAAGCGTCAGTCTTTCCCTTTTCTTTTAAGGCTGGGTGGCAGAATGGTCATGCAGCGGCCTGCAAAGCCGTGGAAGCCGGTTCGATTCCGGCCCCAGCCTCCAAATAACCCGTATCAGCCGGTTTGTTCGGTATCATACCCAGGACAGAAGACGTGAATCCGACCCCTCTGGAGAAAGTGGTGCCCATGGGAAATAGCAAGGAGGCGCTGCTGCTTCGCCTGCACCACACCCCGCTTTTTTCCGCATGGCCCAACGACATGATCGCGCCACTGCTCGCCCAATCCCAGCCCCTGACTCTGGAGTCGGCAGATATTCTCTTTGCCGAGGGATCGCCTGCCCGTTCCTTCTATTTCCTGGCGGTGGGACGAATTCATCTGATTACTGCAGCGGCCACGGGGCAGGAGAAAATTGTCGAAATCATCCAGCCCGATGATCTTTTTGCCGAGGCGGTCGCTTTTCTCGGGGGCCGCTATCCGGTGACGGCGCAGGCCGATGCCACGACCACGGTACTGGAGATTCCGCTGGACCTTTTCGTCGCGACTTTGGAGCAGCGTCCGTTCCTGATGCGGCAGATGCTGGCGCGGCTCAGTATGCGCCTGCATTTTCTGGTCAAGGAGCTGCGCCATCTGAGTGTGGAGTCGGCGGAGCAGCGCTTGGCCAGCTATCTGCTGGAGTTGTGTCCGGTAGTCAATAGTCCCGCTGCCGTTGATCTCCCCGCCAAGAAAGCGGCGGTCGCGGCGCGTTTGGGCTTGACGCCGGAGACGCTGTCGCGGGTGTTGTCCCGAATGCGTAAGGCGGGACTCATAGAAGTGGAACAACGGACGATCAGCATTCCCGATCCTCTTGCCTTACGGCGCTGGGCCGACGGGCACTGAGGCGATGGCATTCGTGTCCTTTCACGGTTCAGGTCGCACCGGGGGCGATTTCACCAAGGCCTGTAAAAAATCACGGAGTACCAAGGCGCCGTTGTGTTCCTGGTCGTGGGCCGCATACAGCAGAATCAGGGGCGAAGCAGCGGCCTGGGTCAGGAGCGCGCGGGCGGTCTCCTGTTGCTCCGCCAGTTCCGCCAGATAACGTTTGCGGAACTCATCCCAGCGTACCGGATCATGGGCGAACCACTGCCGCAGCGCGGTGCTGGGAGTGAGATCTTTGGGCCAGGCGTCCAGCGGAAGGTCGGCCTTGCGCAAGCCACGGGGCCAGAGGCGCTCCGCCAGGACGTGATAGCCTGCGGGGAGGGGATGCGCGTAAACGCGCCAGGTGGTGATGGTAATGCGCTGAGCGTGGTCTGGAGTCATTTTGTGTCCTTGCCCGTTCATTCGGGCTGCCTTCCTTCTGCTTTCACCAGTCTCCTATTCGCCCGCGCAATTCCTGGAGATGCACCACGGCTTTTTGCGCGATCAGGCTGCGGGCTGTCTTTACTTGGTCCCGGACGTTCCAGAGGAGTATGCCGTGGATCTGGTCATCTCGCAGATAATACACCACGGCCTTGTCTCCGCCCGGCGAAATATCCGTATAGCAGTCCATGTCACTGCGGCATTCCCCGACGGCCTCGAAGCCGAATTCATAGATATCGCTGTAGAACATGGATTGATGCCGAAAATGCACCTCTTTTCCGGCCATGCTAGAACCTGCGGCACGCCCGGTGGCTTCGGCATTGTCCCAATGCTCCAGACGCAGAGTTGTGCCCCATACCGGATCCGGATAGGTGGCGAGGTCACCGGAAACCCATATCCGAGGGTCGCTGCTGCGCATCCCATCGTCCACGCGGACCCCGCCGGGCGCCATCACCAGACCTGCGGCCTCCGCCAGGGCGGTCAGGGACAGCATGCCGATGCCATAGGCGATCCAGTCGCAGGAAATTTCCGCGCCGTCCGCGAAACGGGATATGAGCTTGCCGGATTCGCTACGCAAGTCCTTGAAATGATGCTCCACATGGAGCTGGACACCAGCCTCGCGATAGCGGGCGCTGACCTGCTCCACCAAAGGGGGTGGCAGAACGTGCGCCAATGGGCCTTTCCCGGACACGCAGTACTGTACCGCAAGACCGGGCTGCGAAGAGAGCGCCACGGCCAGCTCCGCGCCGAGAAAACCACCGCCAATCACCAACACGGTTCCGCCCTCGGTCGCCCGCGTGTGCAAGCGCCGGTAATCCGCCAGCGAGCGTAAGGAAAACACTCTGTTTTCCAGGCCTGGCGGGGTGGGCAGCGGGCGGGGCTGTCCACCGGTGGCGAGTAGCAGTTTCTCATAGAAGAAGGTTTTCCCCGCCTTGGTTCCTACTACGCATCTCTCCGCATCGAGATCAATGACCGGATCTCCCAAAGCCAATGTGACACCCAGGGTTTCCCAGTCGGCCGGGCGCTTCAGGGGAATATCTTCCTCTTTGTCTTTACCCAGCCACAAACCCTTGGAGAGAGGGGGGCGCTGGTAGGGCGGGTCGCTTTCTGCGCCCAGCATCAGCAGACTGCCCTGGGGGTCTTGCTTGCGGATGGCACTCGCCGCACTGGCGGCTGCGGCACCCGCACCGACTATCAGATAGTTATAACGTTTCATGCGATTCCCCTTGAGGTAGCTCAGAAGGATGCGTTACATGATTATAGCCGGTATGCATAAAAAGTTTTCTGTTTAGGGCAATCATCCATTGGGCGCAAAAGCGTCGAAGTGAATATGATCATGCCGCACGTCATGGGAGAGCAGCAGGTCGATGGCGGCTTCTATCATGCCGGGGTTACCGCACAGATACACTTCATGATCCTTCCAGTGGCCGCTGGCGGCAACCGTGGGCAGGAGCCGGTGGGCGCCGGTCCAAGAGGCATCCTGCATGTCGGAAAGTGTCGATGTGATGGTGATGTGCGGATATTGTCGTGACCATCTGGCCAGTTCTTCCAGATGATAAAAGTCGGCCCGTTTCCTGGCGCCGTAAAAGAGATGGATAGGCCGGGTCCGTCCCAAGGCGATACTTTCCTGAATCATCGCCTCAATGGGGGCCAGACCGGTTCCGGCGGCAATACAGAGCATATCACGGTCATTGTCCGGGCTTAGTGCGAATTCGCCCTGTGCAGCGCCGAGGGTTAATGCATCACCCCTTTGTGCGGTGTGAAAAAGCCACTGGCTGAATACGCCGCCGGGTAATTCACGGATATGAAAAACCAGTTCTCCGGTGGTATCCGGCGGCGTCGCCATGGAATAAGAACGCCACTGGTCCGGACACCCCGGTATCGCGATGCGGGCATATTGCCCGGTCCGGTAGGGGTAAGGCCGTTCCGGCCGCAGCCGTAACTCCAGCACATTCCAGGCCAGTGGTGTGAGCCGGGTAATCTCGGTCATCCAAGTGTCTTTCGGAACCACCTCGGCATGCAAACGCAGGTCACTGCGTGGATACAGTTTACAGAGAATGGCCATGCCAGCGGCACGTTCCGTGGGTAAGAGCAGTAGTGGCATAAAAGGCCCCTGTTCGCTGGCACCGGACAAAATGGTGCCCTTGCAATCACCGCAGGAACCACTGGCACAGCCATACTTAATGGCAACCCCGTGCTGTTTCGCCGCTTCGACAATATTTTGGCGCTCATCCGCCATAAAACGGATGCCGGATGGCTCCAGACAGATTTCATATTCCATAACGGGCATACCCCAAAATAATGGCGTACCTGAGCAGCCGGTACGCCAATGGCAAGGTGTCAATCAGACGGCGGGAGGTACGTCGTCGATGGTCACCGGGACGAAGCGGGAAGGGGCCATGGCCTCGTAGGCTGCCTCAATGCAAACGGTGGAGGCCAGATTATAAGCCTCGATCCAGGATTCCGCCATTTCCTGCGTCCAGGCCGCACCCAGGAAATGCTTCAGGGTATTGAGTAGGCTTTTGCCGACGATGGGGTAATGTTCCGGACGGGTATCGTATTTGATGTGCCCGATACCGAGTTCTTTCAAATAAGGAACCAGCACTTCCATGGTGTCGATATTGGTGGCGATCAGAATGACGGAATTGAAGAGGCGCACCCGCTGCTCCGTCATGTCTCCTGGAAACATTTTCCGCACTTCAGGAAAATGGGTAAACATATAGTTATAAAAATGCTCGGCAACCTGAACGCCTAAGTCCTTAACAGCGGCGCCGCTGGATTGGATGAGTTGGATATTGATAGCCATCTGTTGTTGCTCCTTCCGGTTGAACCATGGATTTTAACTGCAGTAAAACGTCCTACATTTTGCAGTTTATCCGGTTGCGGGTGCGCATTCCTTGATTTCGGTCAAGTTTGGCCGGGTCACGCCGCTCTACGCGTTATCGCGGATAATGGCAGCGGCGCGTTGCTGGGCATGTCGTAACTCTCCATTGTATATATGGGTTTGGTATCCTCGTATCGGTGTGGTAGTGAGAGCTTTGAGTACGGAATGCTTTTGTGATCGCGTCCAGTGAATCTCCGCAACCATGGAGAGTCCGGGCCGCAGTGGATGCTGGGCGAGTTCTGCGGCGGGTAATGCGATACGTACCGGCACCCGTTCGACGATATGGATGTAATTTCCGGTGGCATTCTCCGGCGGCAGGATGCCGAAGGCACTGCCGGCACCCGGCAACAGTCCCAGGACTCTGCCGTGATAATGAACATCGTCGCCATAGTAATCACTGGTCAATTGAACGCTTTGTCCGGGGCGGATATGCCGCATGGCGGTTTCTCTGACGTTGGCTACGACCCACAAATCATTGAGGGGCACCACGGAAAACAGGCGCTGATCGGGGTGCACCATCAGACCGGGGTAGGCGCTGCGCTCCGCGACATAACCCGATACCGGTGCGCGGACAACTCGGCGTTGCCATTGAATATCGGCCTGTTCAAACTGCGCAGCGGCCTGGCGCACGAGGGGATTCGTTTGCAGGGTGGTGCCCGCTATGATCGCTTGCGTGCCCTTTAGCGCCGCTTGAGCCGCCGCTACCCGTGCTGTCGCAGCAGCAATTTCGTTTTGCGTGTCTTCAATACGGATGGCGGAAACGGCGCCACTCGGCAGGGACTGCTTATAGCGGATAAAATCGGCGTTTAGTTGGCGGAGTTCGGCGTTTTTGGCGCTGACGGTCTGTTGCAGCGTGGTGACCTTGGCGAAATCCCTGCGTACCTGCCTGACCGTCGCTGCCAGATGCGCCCCTGCCTGCTGCAGCGCGATCTGCGAACGATGGGCCTGAAGGGTAGCCATTACCTGTCCGGCGTGGACGAATTCGGTATTTTCTACTAGTACCCTACTGATGGTACCGGCCGTCTGGCTATTCACTGGCGTAATATTGCCGGAGACGTAGGCATCGTTGGTTTCTATCCAGTACTGCCCCCGCAAGAACCACCACGCGGCCCAGATCAGTCCGGCAAGCACAAAAATGAGGGTGACGAGCACCAGCATCCGGGTGCGTTTTTCCGGTTGGATGGGAGGACTCAAATGTTCTGGCTTCTGCACGCTCATGCGGGATTCTTCCGCGAGGTATATCCGCCACCCAGCGCTGAATGCAGCAATACCCAGGATTGCGCATTTTGCATCTTTAAAGCCAGCAGTTGATTTTTTATTTCCGTTTCCTGAATCTGCGCACCATAGGCTTCGGATTTATCCGTAATTCCGGAATGAAAGGCAGATTCAGCCAGCGCCGTGGTATGCTCGGCGGCGAAAATCATCTGCCGTTGTGCCCGGAGTTTTTGACGTATCTGCCGCCAGGTGGCCAGGCGACCGGCAATCTCGCGCACTGCGTCGAGGATGGTGGCGCGATAATGGTCTTCCGTAGCTATATATAATGCATTTTTCTCTTTCAGTTGGGCACGTAGTCGTCCCCCTTCAAAAATGGGCAGAGATATGACCGGGCCAAGGGCATGTGCGAGATTTCCGGGACTGAACAGATCTCCCAGATGAATACTGTTCCATCCCGCAAACAAGGCGATATTCACATCGGGATAAAAGGCCGCGCGTGCCGCGCCCACCTGTTGCGCCGCGACTTCCATTTCCCAGCGCGCAGCGACTATATCCGGACGGTGCGCAATGAGGCGTAGGGGCAAATTCCGGGGCATGGTGATCGTGGATAGTGTGGGCAACGGCTCTGCCGGAATATCCCGCCCCCAATCGGGTCCGTGTCCGGCCAGTGTCGCCAATATGTAGCGCTGTTGAGCAACGGCTGCCTGCATGTCGGCTACCGACTGGCGTGCCCCTGCGCGCGCCTCTTCCTGAAGATAAACAGCGCGGGCATCGCTCAGACCGTCGTGCCAGCGCTGTTGTTCCAGGTGGAGTAAGGAGGTGTGCAGAACTTCCGCGCGATCCAATTGCCGGAGGCGTTGTACATCACCCGCCAGCAAAAGGTAGTGCCATGCCAACTGAGTGGAAAGCAATAATTTTGCCTCGGCATAATCCGCCTGGTGTACGCGTACTTCCCCTAGGGCGGCGCGTACGCGGTCGCTGTCCCGTCCCCACAAATCCAGGTGATAGCGCAATTCCAGAGGATTGAGAGCACCATAGGTGATGGTTTTGCCATTCAATGGCGCGTGCAAGCCTTGCCGGGAAAAGTACTCCTGAGTCACCGACGCACCTGCGGAAAAATGCGGGAGAAGGGTAGCATGCTGGTCTGCCGCAGCCGCTTTGGCTTCCAGAATGCGCGCACTGGCGACCTGCAGCGAAGGATTGGCGCGCAGCGCTTCGCTGATCAACGTATTCAGGGCCGGTAGCTGTGCCGAAGTCCACCAGTTTGACACGGGCCAGGTACCCGTAAGCACACCATTATGGCCGTCAACGTATGCCAGTGTTCCGCTGATTTGCGTATCCTGCGCCATTTTGCCACCGGGGAGATGCGGCGGTAGGCGTGCGCAGGCGCCGAGCAACAACAACGGTAGGATAAGGGCGATGTGGCGTTTCATCAGGGCTCCACCAGTTCTTCCAGCGCCTGGCGCACCCGGACATCCGGTTCGGCGAAAACCACCCGTTTGGCCAACAATAACAGACCGGCCACGATCAGAAATCCCCATGCGGCGATGTAAAATATTTCATTGAAAGCGAGCATTGCAGCATGGTGTGTTATGTAGTCAGATGTTCGCGCATTTTTCACCGGCGTGTTGAGCATAGATGTTATCGTTCCGCCATTCTCTGCCAGAAAATGCGCGTGAACAATCGTCCTTCTGTCGAATAGAGTGGCTATTATCGGAATGCCCATGGCCTGTCCACACACCCGCAGCAGATTTAGGAAAGCAGTGCCACGCATTTCGGCGGCTCCACGCAATCCGGAAAGCGCAATGGCGATCAACGGCGGGAATAGGCCGCCCAGAAACATGCCAACAAGTACCTGCGGCCAGAGCAATTCATCAAAAGAAGCCGTCCGATTGTAGGAAGAAACCCAGAAACTGCCTGCCGAAAATCCCAGCAGGGAAATCATCCCGAGCATGCGCGCATCAATGTGATTCAAAAAACGCTGAGTGAGCGTGGCACTAAGTTTTGAGAAAACAGCCATGGGCAATAATAAAAGGCCGACCTTCCATGCGGAATAGCCCATGTTCAACTGAAATCCAACAATATAGAGAGCCATGGTGCCCTGAAAAAAGAGCGCAGTTAGAAATAAGCCGATTGCGCCGATCAGAAAATTGCGGCGTCGCAGAAAGCGCAGTTCCAGCAAAGGGTGGAGGCTGTGCCATTCCCAGAGCGCGAAGAAAACGAGCGCGGCAGCGCCGATAATCGTCAGAAGAATGATGGTATTGGAGCGCCACCAACTGATGATTTCTCCGGAATTGAGTGCAGACTCCAGCGCTGCCAAGGCGATCAGCAGGAAAATCAGCCCCGGCCAGTCTAATGGCGGATGGCGATGTTCCGCTTCACGCCCGACCAGAAGAATCGCACTGATCAAGGCGACCGCGACGGCAATGGGCATGTTGAGGTAAAACAGCCAACGCCAACCCAGGGTGTCGGTGATCCAGCCCCCGATGGTCGGCCCCAAGGTGAACGGTGTAATGGCCGCGACACCCCAGAGAGTGAGGCCAATATTACGCCGTTGTGGCGTGTAGTGACGCAGGATGACAGAAAGTGAGATGGGAATGGTCAATCCCCCCGCATAACCCTGGACGATGCGCGCGGCCAAAAACCAGTCGTAATTGGTGGTCTGGGCGCATACCGCGGAAGCCAGGGCAAAGGCGAGGAAGGCGCCGAGCAGGCTACGCATCTCCCCCCAGCGGTTCAGAAACCACGTCGCGGTGGGAAAGGCCAGTGCCATGGCCAGGAAAAAATTCGCCTGGGTCCAGTCTGCATAAGCGGGGTTGACGCCCAGACTCCCGGCAACGCGGGGGATCATGGGCAGATAGGCCCCGGTGTTGAAGAGTACGAGGAGGTGACCCAGTCCGATCACCAGGTTGAGGAGTATCACCATAGACGCGCTGAGCGCTGGTACCGGGGAGGCAACACGGAGGGAGGATGTCACGGGCGGTGGCGTTTGCTATTCATCGGAAGACGCAGCGATAATGCGGCCCGTGTATATATAGGTCAAATTGGAAATTTATAACTAACCTATAGGGGGTAGCGATATATGGATACCGAGCTTTTGCTGACTTTTCTAACGGTAGCACGGTCCGGGGGCATCAGCGCGGCGGCCAGGGATCTGCACCGCAGTCAACCGGCGGTGACGGAGCGTTTACAGAAACTCACCCAGCAAGTGGGAGAACCGCTCACCATGCGCAGCGGCCGCGGTATTCGCCTCACGCCGGCCGGGGAGGCGCTGCTCTCTACCGCGCAGCGGATGCGCGATGTGGTCGACGAATTTGACGACATCGTGTTGCGCCGACAGCGCCTGCAAAATGGCGTGCTGCGCATCGCCGCGACCAATACGGTGGCCAATTATTTTCTGCCGCAGCATCTGGTGGCCTTTCGGCGCCAGTTCCCCGATGTGGAGCTCCAACTGCGCGGTGGCATCATCGACTGGTCGAACATCTCATTGTCCGACTGGGATTTGTTCTTTCTAGAAGGCGGGCTGGATCTGGAAGGGTTGCCTTCCTACTATACGGTAACGCCATGGTTACACGATGAAATCATGACGATTTTCCCGGAGGGACACCCGTTGCTGGCGCAAGACGACCTCACCCTGGAAAGCCTCATGTCCTATCCCATGATCTGGCGGGAACGCGCCTCTGGCATTCGCCGCTCCGTGGAGCAGGTGTTTCATGACGCCCACTTAATGCCCAAACAATCCATCGAAGTGACCGGTGTCGAGGCGGTGGGCGCCGCCGTGGATGCAGGACTGGGCATCGGGTTTGTGACGGCCGCAGCCTTGCGCCGCCGAAAAGACTGGCGCGTCCAGGTACGCCGCTTACCGTCGCCTCACGGCATTCAATGGACGCTGTATATGGCCAGACCGCAACCCATTTATCAGTCCCATACCATCCGGGCATTTCTGCAATTTCTGGATGCGGACGCAGTGCATGCTTCAGACACCGCAGCCGCATCGCCGCATTAAGCGTCTTGCACTTCCGCCGACGCCATTACGGGGATCATGGACTCCGCCGCGTCAATCACCCCACGCTCGGCCTCCAGTACATCCCCCTTGGCACGTTCCCGCTCCACCAGGCTGATGATCCGGGCCACCTGCGCGGGTTTTACCGCAAGGTACTCGGCTATCGCCTTGATGTCTTCCTTCAGTTGCGCCTGTATGGAGTTGATGCCCTCCCGGCGATTGATGATATCTTCTATGGCCTCGCGGGCCTTGTGATCCAGTTCCAAAGTAACTCCCTGATTTGCCGTGTGTGATCGGCCCTAAAGCCATTTTTGCCCGGCGCAGTTTATCACGGCCGCACGGTAAAAGGTTCCGTGGCGGATTGGTCTTGTGCGGTGCGCTGAAAGGCGGCCGTTTGCTGAGTCTGCTGAAGTACCACAGACTCCATAGAGGATGCCGGACCGGGCTGATAACCTTTGTCCTGATGTCCCAGCCAGAGGCCAATCAGCGCGCCAAAGACCAGAATGGCCGCCGTCCTGGGCCACAACTGCGATGCAGAATGATGGGGTGTCATGTGATGCCTCCTTCGGTGGTTACTGTATAAAATTACAGTACACGCTGAAGGGGCGCATGACAAGTGCGATGGTGGTCGGGGTTACCATGGGTGACCCGCATGGAAATCCACCCCATGCCATATCACCAGCGGTGTTGCCGATACCTGTCCTTCCACCGCCAACCAGGACAGAAAAGACTCCACCTCCGCAGCCCCCATCTCCCGGGGATGCCGTTTGCGGTGAAACAGCACGAACCGCTTGACCCAATAGGCATAAGCCTGCTCGGTACGCAGGCTGTAATGACGCAGTCGCAGCGCTTCCCGTACTTGCTCCAGCAACCGCGGTTGGCGAATCGGGGTGTTTGTCGTGCCCGTTGTGGCCATGTACGCTCCCTCATGTTAGCCTGCATTTACCCATGTTACATAGCACTGTGGTGCAGTACAATTCACGTTCGGCAGTGTATGAGAGGGCACATTGAATCAATCTGCAAACCAGGATTTCCCAGGCGGCTCAAAATCTCGCGTTAATCGTGCGGGAAACGCGGTACGTGATAAGACCGCAGAAATTGAGGACTACTTGGTTATTGAAGAGTGGCGGGCAGCTCATCGATCTGTCTTGAATACTTTTCAAGCGATATTGCGGAACCGTACCCGCGACTCCAAAATAACGGTTGCTCAGCGCCACAAGCGGAGATCAACAATCTTCGACAAATTGGCGCGTTTCCCCGAAATGCAGCTTGCGCGGATGGATGATGTAGCTGGGTGCCGGTTAATTTTTCAAGACATTGCTTCTTTAAATAAATTTCGCACCAACTTCCATAAAGCGCGGTTTCATCACAAAAGAAAGA
>Ga0172382_10011267_pt1 | contig 11853 bp, 11 predicted proteins | sample Leawel138RmetaG_FD_122245 | JGI IMG/M metagenome (GOLD analysis project Ga0172382, IMG submission 122245) | Leachate microbial communities from a municipal landfill in Southern Ontario, Canada - Leachate well 138R metaG | ecosystem: Engineered > Solid waste > Landfill > Unclassified | place...
AAGAATGAATTGACATTTGCAGTATATGAAAGGAGAAAATAATGTTCTTTTTAATTACACTATTTATTGGAATGATTTTTTCTTTCATATATATTTATAATACTCAGTATTTATCAGATGGTATTATTTGGTGGTCAATACCGATTATAGTAATTGTAATGTCATTATTAGTATTCATTACAGTTGCTTTAATACTATATATAGTTACTTTGTTTATAAAACCTGATAAGAGGCTAACAAGACCTAGAAGCTTCAATCAATTTATGACAAAGATAATGGCTGAGTTATTAGTAGGATTTTTTGGAATCAAAATTATATATCAAGGTTTTGAAAAGATCCCTCAGAATGAAAAATTTCTATTAATTGGTAACCATCAGTCAAATTATGATCCAATCACATATGTTTGGGCATTTAGAAAATACAGTATTGCATTTATTATGAAGAATAATATAATGAGAGTTCCACTTCTTGGTAGATGGCTTTATGGGGCTGGGTTTTTGCCAATAGATCGTCATAATGATAGAAAAGCAGTTGCGACTATCAGTTGTGCAACAAAGAGAATTGAAAATGGAATTCAAAACATTTCTGTTTATCCAGAGGGAACCAGAAGTAAAGGACCTCATATGAATGAATTTAGAAATGGTGTCTTTAGAATTGCACTTAAGTCAAAGTCACCAATAGTTGTTTCGGTTCTAGATAATGTATATCGAGTTAAGTATCGATTTCCTTTTAGAAAAACAAAAGTCGTATTAGATATAGTTAAAGTTTTGGAGTACGAGGATTATAAACATTTGTCTACTAATGAATTAGGTGATATGATTCATGATTTAATGACTAACAGACTTAAAGAATTAAGAGAAACTATTCCTTATTTAAAATTAAAACAACCATCATAGATGGTTGTTTTTTAGTCTAAATGAGTGGATATATTGATTCCTTCAATCTTGATTTTATTATCCGAATAAGTAAAGAAGTTTAGAGCACTATTATACATTAAGTCATTAAATGAATATTTTGTGTCTAGTTTAGTTAATAATCCTTTAATAACATGTGAATGGGCAACGATTAGTATTTTTTTACCTGAGTATTTTTCAGCAATTTTAATTGTTGCATTATATACCCTGTTTTGAATTTCTTCTGAAGTTTCCATATTTGGGATGTTATCAGCAACAATATCAACAAATAATTCCTTTGTTATTAGTGCTCCTTCACAATCGCCAAACTCTCTTTCCATAAAGTCATCCTCTATAATTATTGGCTTAGACATTTCTAGAATGTCATGAATTATACTGGCAGTCTCATATGCTCTAGCTAATGGACTTGATACGACTATATCCCAGTCATTATTATTATCTTTAAGGTATTTACCTAAATCTTTAGCTTGATTAATACCATTATTATTTAGTGGATTATTTACTCGTCCCTGGATTCTTGTTTGTTTATTCCATTCGGTTTGACCATGACGAACAAAACATAAAGTAGTTTTCATTTTAGCACCTCTTTTTCTAAATTATTATACCATAAAAAATTGATTTGTGGTATAATTAATTTACGGGAAGGAATGATCATTATGAGAGCAGTAGACGTTATTATAAAAAAGAAGAATAAACAAAAACTTTCAAAAGAAGAAATACACTTTATTATAGATGGTTACGTTAAAGGAACAATTCCAGATTATCAAGTTAGTTCTCTGCTTATGGCTATTGTTTTAAATGGATTAGATAAAGAAGAGCAAGCACATTTAACTATGGAAATGCTTGAGAGTGGAGAGAAAATTGATTTATCCTCAATAGATGGTATTTGTGTAGATAAGCACTCTACTGGAGGAGTTGGAGATAAAACCACTTTAGTAATCGCTCCAATTGTTGCTAGTTGCGGACTAAAAATTGCAAAAATGAGTGGACGTGGCTTAGGTCATACTGGTGGTACTTTGGATAAGTTAGAGTCAATACCTGGATTTCAAATTAATGTAACAAGTGAACATTTTTTAAAACAGGTAAATGAAATATCAATTGCTGTAATTGGTCAAACCGCTAATATTACCCCCGCAGATAAAAAATTATATGCTTTAAGAGACGTTACTGGAACGGTTGAATCAACAGGCTTAATAGCTAGTTCTATCATGTCTAAAAAATTGGCAAGTGGTGCGAACTCAATATTATTAGATGTTAAGGTTGGGGATGGAGCATTCATGAAGACTTTGGATGATGCTAGAACCCTTGCTAGAGCGATGGTAGACATTGGAAATAGTTTGAATAGAAAGACTGTTGCTGTTTTAACAAACATGGATGAACCACTTGGAGAGATGGTAGGTAATAGTTTAGAGGTCATTGAAGCGATTGAAACATTGAAAGGTAGAGGCCCTAAAGTTCTTAAGGATTTGTGTGTTGATTTATCAGCCGAATTATTATTAATGACAAATATAGCCTCTAGTAAAGAAGAAGCTATTAAAAAAGTAGAAGAATCAATCAATAATGGATCAGCACTCGAGAAATTTAAAGAAATGATAAAATATCAAGGCGGTAATCCTTTGGTTGTAGACAATTATGATTTATTCCCACAAGCAAAAAATAAAATTGAAGTAAAAGCTGTTAAGTCCGGATATATTCATAAACTTGAGGCATTAGAAATAGGTAATGCAGCAATGATTTTAGGAGCTGGTAGAGAGAATAAAGATGATGTAATTGATTTAGGTGTCGGGATTCAAATTCATAAGCGAGTTGGTGACTATGTCCTTGAAGACGAAACATTAGCAGTTATTTATGGTAATGGAAAAAACGAGTCTGAAGCTAGCAAAATGATATTAGAGGCATATAATATTAACAAAGATAAAACGAATAAAAATAAAATGATTTTAGATTTAGTAAGATAATTTATGAACAATCAGCCGCAAAATCCTGTATACAAATATAGAAAGTTAATATTCATATTTTTAATTGTTTTATTAACAGTTATAACCGGAATTTCTAATATTGATGAAATATCTGAATCACTCAAGATTATGTTTAATACACGACTTGACTCAGTGATCATTTTAATTATTTTGTTAATTTTGTATATTCTTATTGATGCAAAACTTCTTCAAGTGTCAATAGATAGTAATATAAAATTTGTTGATTCTTTATTGATTAATTTAGCGGGAGGATTCTTTTCAGGGATCACCCCATTGTATATAGGTAGTTACCCATCAAGATTCTATTATTTGAATCAAAAAAGTATTCCAACTGATAAAATATTATCTGGTTTAACAGTTAAAGGTTTGGTATATCAGATAGTAATTTCTATATTTATGATACTAGGATTATTAATAGGTGGTTTGAAAGTAGTTAATAGTGGTGGTTATCAAACGCTACTTATCTTGGGAATTGTTTATAGTGTTATTATAACGACATTTTTAATAATGATTTCTACATTCTCATCATTTAATAAACTTATCATAAAACTAATCAATAAACTAAGTTTTAAGTCTAAAAAAATTAATGAAAATAAAGAAAAAATATCTAACAGTGTCACTAATTATTATATAAACTCTAGAAGAGTATATAATGATCCACTGTATTCTTTTAAAGTATACTTTTATACTTTTATAAAACAAATAATATTTTATTCTTTTCCTATAGTTGTTTTTCATGGTTTGGGAATGGATGTAAATTCATATTTGTTTGAAATTGTTGCTATTAGCACACTGATGGTAATTATTGTTGCAGTTGTCCCTACACCTGGGGGTATGGGGGCAAGTGAAATGGCTTTTATAATTTTATTTGGTGTTATTTACTTAGATTCAACAACTCTAAATGCAGGGTTATTGATCTATCGTTTGTTTAGTTATTATTTATTAATAATATTGGGTTTAATTGCTACTTTATATTTACAAGCAAAAAAGCCAATAAAATAGGAGGTATATATGGGTTCACCTGATTTTATGGTTATATTAGAACAAGTATTAAGAGTCTTAGGAGCGGCTTTAGTAGGGGCAATCATTGGTTACGAAAGAGAACTTAAAAATAAACCTGCGGGATATTTTACTTTTACTCTTGTTAGTGTCGGTTCTTGTTTAATTGCTATTCTTCAAGTAAATATTATTCAAGATTCAATCGAAATTATTAGAAATAATCCAGAACTTGCAGATGCTGTGAAAGCTGATTCAGGTAGGATTATTGCTCAAGTAGTTAGTGGTATTGGTTTTTTAGGTGCTGGTACAATTATTCATAATAAAGCCAGTGTTAAAGGTATTACTACAGCAGCATTATTATGGATGGTATCCGCATTAGGATTAATGATTGGTACAGGTGGAATTTATAATTATATTATTGCCGGTGTTACTGTTATGATCATCATTCCAATATCTTACCTTTCAAGAAGTTTAGGTGATAAACTTACAAGAACAAGAAAAATTAGAAGAATTAAGATTGTTTTTGATGAAAATCATGAGAAGGAGATTTATGATAATCTGGCTTCACAAGCTGTAACAGTTAGAAAAACCTTTTTAACAAACAAGTATGTTAAAAACGACCTACACTTGAAAGAGTCAATAATTTATATGAGTTTACCTAAAAGTAGATCCTATGAGGATGTTTTAAACCAAATCTCTTCACAAGACTATGTTTTTGAGGTAGAAGATGCTTAATATAACATCAAAAAAGAAATTGTTATGAAAACAATTTCTTTTTTTATTTACTATAAATAAAAGCAAATAAATTGCGCCCTACAGATATGTATACTATAATAGTAATGACAAAAGAATTGTCCTATAATTTATATAGAATATTGTATATATGCAAGGAGGAACAAAAATGCTAACTAAAAAATTTGATCCACTTAAGAAAAAAATGTTTCAGGTCCTAGATCCTGAAGGCAATATAGTGGATAAAAGTTTAGAACCAGATTTAAGTGACGAAAAGTTACTTGAAATGTATAGAATCATGAGCTTGGGTCGCATTGCTGACATTAAAGCTTTACAGTTTCAACGTCAGGGTCGTATGCTAACATATGCACCAAATAGAGGGCAAGAAGCCGCACAAATTGGGGTTATGGCAGCATTAGAAAAAACTGATTGGTTGTCGACAGCTTTTCGTGAAATTAATGCTATGTTATATCATGGTGTTACATTAGAACAGGCATATCTTTATTGGTATGGAAATGAGTGGGGTAGTCATTTTGATGAAGGGGTAAAAGTCCTACCCGTTAATATTACAATTGGTGCTCAAATTAATCATGCTGCTGGACTTGCTTATGCATCCAAACTTTTAAATAAAAATGAAGTTGCAGCAGTGTTTATTGGTGATGGTGGAACAAGTCATGGTGAATTTCATGAAGGTGTTAACTTTTCAGGAGTGTTTGACTTGCCAGTAATTATTGTTATTCAGAATAATCACTGGGCTATTTCAACACCACGTGCGAAAGCTACTAAATCTGAAACTTTAGCACAAAAGGCTGTTGCTTATGGTATTCCAGGAATTCAAGTTGATGGTAATGACATTTTAGCAATGTATCAAGCGGTTAAAGAAGCTGCAGATCGTGGTAGAAAAGGTGAAGGTCCAACATTGATTGAAGCTGTAACTTATAGATTGGGACCTCATACTACAAGTGATGATCCAACAATATATAGATCAAATGAAGAAGTTAATGAATGGGAAGCTAAAGACCCAATCATTAGATTTAGAAAATATTTAATTAATAAAAAATTATGGAGTGATGACAAAGAAGAAGAGTTACAAAAAGAATTGACTGATTATGTTCTTCAAACATTCAAGAAAGTTGAAGAATCAGGAGATGCAACACTTGAAGATGTATTTAACTATACTTATAGTGAATTGACTCCACAACTTAAAAAACAATTAGAAGATTACAAGAATTACTTAGATGAGGAGGCTAAATAATGGCTGTTATAAACATTTTAGAAGCTGTTAATCAAGCTTTAGACAATAAATTAACTACAGATCCAAGAGTTGTCGTTTTTGGAGAAGACGTTGGGTTTGAAGGTGGAGTATTTAGAGCGACTGCAGGTTTACAAAAGAAACATGGTGAAGCTCGAGTATTTGATACTCCGATTAGTGAAGCTGCAATTGTAGGTTCAGCTGTGGGTATGGCGATAAATGGTTTAAAACCAGTAGTTGAAATTCAATTTTCAGGTTTTGTATTACCTGCATTTAACCAAATTGTTGCTCATGTGGCTAGAATGAGAAATAGAAGCCGTGGGAAATACACAACTCCAGTAATAATAAGAATGCCATATGGTGGAGGAATTAGAGCATTAGAGCACCATTCAGAAAGTTTGGAATCTATATTTTCTCATATTCCAGGATTAAAAGTTGTTATTCCTTCTACTCCATATGATACAAAAGGTTTACTTACTGCTGCCTTAAATGGTAGTGATCCAGTAATATTCATGGAACCAAAGAAAATCTATCGTGCTTTTAAACAAGAAGTACCGGAAGAAGAATATGAAGTTCCAATTGGAAAAGCAAAAATAGTTAAAGAAGGAAATGATATAACAGTAGTTGCTTGGGGTTCTTTAGTAAGAGAAGCAGAAAAAGCAATTAAGTTATTAGAAGATGATGGAATTAGTGTTGAGTTAATTGATTTAAGAACAATTGCTCCAGTTGATCAAGAAACAATAATTAATTCAGTTAAGAAGACTGGAAGAATATTAGTAGTTCATGAAGCTTATAAAGCATTTGGACCAGCAGCAGAGATTATTTCTTTTGTGAATGAACAAGCATTTGTTTATTTAGAAGCTGCACCAGCTCGATTAACTGGTTTTGATATTACTGTTCCACTTCCACGTGGAGAACATCACTTCATGATTGATCCAAAAAGAATTGCTTATGAAATTAGAAAAGTTGCTAATTTCAGGGCTTAAGGAGGTATAACTAGATGTATGATTTTAAATTTGCTGACATTGGTGAAGGTATTCACGAAGGTCAGATATTAAAGTGGTTATTTAAGGTAGGCGATACTGTTAAAGAAGGGGAAACTCTATGTATTGTTGAAACTGATAAAGTAAATGCTGAGATTCCTTCTCCAGTTGATGGAGTTGTGAAAAAATTAGGTGCTGAGGTTGGAGAAACTATTCATGTTGGTAATACATTAGTATTAATTGATGATGGTAGTGGATCAGCACAAGAAGAACAAAAACCACAAGAGGAACCTAAAAAAGAACAAACTAATGAATCAGGTTCAGGTGTGGTTGGTGAAATTGAAGTATCATCTGAGGTTATTGCTAGTGAAGAAATCAAAACAACAAGTTCGAACACTTCAAGAGTTCTTGCAACACCAGTAGCAAGAAAACTAGCAAATGATTTAGGTGTAGATATTAAAGTAGTTACAGGTACTGGACCAAACGGAAGAGTTCTTAGAGAAGATATTGAAAACCATTACGAAGTTAATAGAGCTCCTCAAAAGCAGTTGGTTGAAAAAGTTGAAATGAAATTTACTGAAGGAGTTAGGAGAGAACCAATTACAAAGATTAGAAAAACAATTTCTAAGAATATGACAATCTCCAAATCAATTATTCCACATGTAACAATGATGGATGAGTTTGATGTTACTGAACTTGTAAGTTTCCGTCAACAAAATAAACAACTAGCTGTTGATAAAGGTGTTAAATTAACTTATATGGCATTTATTATTAAAGCCATTACAAAGACATTAAAGGAATTTCCGATATTTAATTCGAGTTTTGATCACGAAAAAGAAGAAATTATTTATAAAGATTATATAAATGTTGGAATTGCTGTTGACACAGCTGATGGATTAATGGTACCAAACATAAAGAATGCTGATAAATTAGGTATTTTTGAAATTGCTGAAGAAGTATCTGTGTTATCTAAAGCGGCAAATGATCGCACAATTAGTTTAGCACAATTACAAAATGGTACTTTCACAATTACAAATTATGGAGCTGTTGATTCATTATTTGGTACACCAATAATTAAGCATCCAGAAGTAGCAATTATTGGTATTGGAAAGATTATTAAGAAACCAGTTGTTAAAAATAATGAAATTGTTGTCGCTGATATATTACCTATATCTCTAGCCTTTGACCACCGTATAATTGATGGAGCAGATGCAGGTAGATTTAGTATAAGACTTAAAGAATTCTTATCTAATCCAATGCTTCTATTATTAAGCTAATGAAATACGATGTAGTTATTGTCGGTTCTGGACCAGGTGGTTATGTTGCTGCTATAAAAGCTGCTCAACAAGGAGCAAAAGTTGCTATTGTTGAGAAAGAATCTATTGGTGGTGTTTGTTTAAATTGGGGATGTATACCAACAAAAGCACTTCTAAAGAGTGCTAAAGTATATAAAACATTTATGCATTCTGAAGATTATGGTATAACTATTGCAGATAAGTCAAAGATTAAAGTTAATTTTTCAGATGTTATCAAACGTAAAGATTCTGTTGTCTCTAAGTTAACTGGCGGAGTAAAGGTATTACTTAATAAAAATGGTGTTGAAGTATTTAATGGTCTTGGTACAATTGTTGATAAAAATACTGTAAAAGTTAATAATGAAACACTTACAACTAAGAACATCATAATTGCAACAGGTGCATCACCTGTAATACCTCCAATTCCTGGAGTAAAAGAATCAATGGAAAAAGGGATAATCCTTACTTCCAAAGAAATTCTTAGCTTAAAAGATATTCCTAATGAACTAGTGATAATCGGTGGTGGCGTTATTGGAATTGAATTTGCAACTGTGTTTTCAACATTTGGTACAAAAGTAACTATTCTAGAAAGAATGGACAGGATATTAGTTAATGTTGATAATGATATTAGAAATGATTATTTAAAGATTTTAAAGAAGAATAACATCAATATTTTAACAGAAGCAAATGTAGTGGGTGTTGAAAATAATGAAGTTACTTATGAGTATCAACATAAAAAGGCAAAAGTAAAAGCAGATAAAATTTTAATGTCTGTAGGAATGAGACCTAATACTAATGGGTTTGAAAACTTAGGTATTAATATTACAAGAACTGGAATTGAAGTTAATGATAAAATGCAAACTAATATTCCTAATGTTTATGCTATAGGTGATGTAACCGGGAAGATTATGCTCGCCCATGTAGCTAGTGCGCAGGGTCTTGTAGCTGCAAATAATATTGTAGGCAAAGAAGAAAAAATGCAATATTCAAGAATACCAGCATGTATTTATGGTATGCCTGAAATTGCAATGGTTGGTATGACTGAAGAAGAAGTGAAAGCCAAAAACATTGAGTATAAAGTTGGTAAGTTTTCAATAGCAGCTAATGGTAAATCATTAGCAGATGGTGAAACTGAAGGGTTTATAAAAGTGATTGCCGATAAGAAATATGGTGAACTTCTAGGAGTACATATTCTTGCCGCTAATGCGACTGAATTAATATCACAAAGTGTAACGACGATGGAATTAGAAGGAACAGTATTTGAAATTGCAAATTCTGTTCATCCACATCCAACACTTTCTGAAATTGTTATGGAAGCTGCACATAGTGTTATTGACAGACCTATTCATGCATTAAAGTAAATTAAAAGCGTTCAATTTGAACGCTTTTTTTAATAGAATATGCAGTTTATTAAATCATCTAAAAATATATTAAAGAAATATTCATCTAATGGTTGTTCTTTTAGTGTTTGGTAAATCACATCTTCTTTAAATGTTTTGCCAATTAATACTTTTTCAAGATCAGTTATGTCTCTTTCTCCGAAGAAATCTCCAAATATTTTACATTCAGTGATAATCCCATCATTCACGTTGAAGTTAAAGTTTACTTTACCTCCTAAGTATCTATTGCTTTTCTCTATAGAGAATTGTGGGCTCTCGCCAAAGTTCCATTCCCAAGTAGAATACTTTTCTTCCATAAGTTTTTGGATGCTTTTTAAATCTTCATCAGATAGTTTATAAGTTTTACTGTTTATGTCATCGGTTTCTAAGAAATATTTTAATAAATAATTTTTGAATTTCTCGATAGTCATTTTTTCATTCATGTATGGAAGTATGTTTGTAACACGACTCCTATTGGATTTTATTCCTTTCGATTCAATTTTATCGGCATGAACTTGTAGAACTTTACCAACCATTTCTAAGTTTGCATCATAGAGAATGGTTCCATGTTGGAACATTCTATTTTTATGATAACTCTGTGCATTGCCTGAAAACTTTTTACCATCAACTAATATATCATTTCTTCCGGAAAATTCAGCTGGGACGCCAAGTGATTTCAAGGCATTAATGACTGGGGTTGAAAATTTTCGATAATTATTTAAATTATCTTTATTATTATTAGTGATAAAAGTGAAGTTTAAATTTCCAAAGTCATGGTAAACTGCACCTCCACCAGATATTCTTCTAACTACATTAATATTATGCTCTTTTACATAATGAGCATTTATCTCTTCAACAGTATTTTGGTTTCTACCAATTATGATTGATGGGCCATTTTGCCATAAGAGAATTATATCTTCTTCAATTTGAAGGTTTTTTAGAGCATATTCCTCTAGAGCTAGATTATATCTAGGATCATTATTATTGTTTATTATTGTTATCATTTATTAGTCTCCTTTTAGTATTAGTTTTTGCACATATAGCATACTTCGTTATTTAATTTATCTTCTTTAAAAAATGCATCTAGGTTAGAGATAGTTACTTGTGCAATATTTGAAAGAGCTTCCTCAGTTAAAAATGCTTGATGTGATGTTAAGATAACATTAGGCATATTTACTAAAATTGATAATACATCATCTTGTATAATTGTATCTGACATATCTTCAAAGAATAGATTGGATTCCTCTTCATATACATCTAGACCTGCTCCTTTAATAATCCCACTTTTAAGCCCTCTAATCAAAGCTTGTGTGTCGATTACGCCACCTCTAGATGTATTTATTAGATAAATACCTTCTTTCATTTTAGAAATAGTAGTGTCATTTATAATATACTTAGTCTGTTCACTTAATGGAATATGAACTGAAATAATGTCACTATTCCCTAATAATTCATCCAATGAAACGTATTTAACATCTAAGTTTGGATTTGGATACAAATCGTAAGCAATGACATTCATTCCAAAGCCTTTTGCTATTTTAATAAATATTTGTCCTATCCTACCAGTACCTAATACTCCTATTGTTTTCCCATTAAGATCAAAACCAGTAAGGCCACTTAGTGCAAAATTAAAATCTCTTGTACGGTTATATGCTTTGTGAATTTTTCTATTCAATGTAAGAAGTAGAGCCATTGCATGCTCTGCTACAGCATATGGTGAGTATGCAGGTACTCTTGTAATTGCAATTTTTTTATTTGCATATTCCAAGTCTACATTATTAAACCCAGCACATCTAAGTGCTATAAGTTTAACTCCATATTCTACAAGTTTTTCTATAACATCTTTATCAATAGTGTCATTAACAAAAACACAAACAGCGTCATATCCTTTAGCAAGGTCTACGGTAATACTATTTAATTTTTCTTCAAAAAATCTAAATTTGTAATTTTTATTATACTTAGCGAATGAGTTTAAATCGTATGATTTAGTATCAAAAAAAGCTACTTTCTTCATATTTTCCTCCTTGTATATACTATACAATACTATTATATATTAAAAAGCTTTAAAAAGAAAGTTTAATACTTTACTAGAATTATATGGTTAGTTTGTTTTAATAAATATGAGACTATAAATATGTAAAAACAAAGAAATTTATATTTTATTTATAGGATAACAGGAAAGTTTATCTTCAAAATACAAGTATAAATAATATCAATCTATAATTTTAGATAATAAAAAAAAGTCCTATGTAGGACTGATTCTCTTATGTTTGAATATTGTGTGGCTAATAGTTTAAAAACTTATAGACATATAATAATG
>Ga0172382_10011268_pt1 | contig 11850 bp, 13 predicted proteins | sample Leawel138RmetaG_FD_122245 | JGI IMG/M metagenome (GOLD analysis project Ga0172382, IMG submission 122245) | Leachate microbial communities from a municipal landfill in Southern Ontario, Canada - Leachate well 138R metaG | ecosystem: Engineered > Solid waste > Landfill > Unclassified | place...
ATCGAGGCGGACCTCGGCCTCGGCGACGGCCGCGCGACCGTGTGGACCTGCGACCTGACGCACGGCTACATCTCGATCAACGCGGACTACCGTTCCTGATGACCCGCGCCCTCACTTCCGCCGTCGCCGCCGTCATGCGCGAAGCCGCCGACCGCGCCATCCTGCCGCGCTACCAGGCGCTCACCGCCGACGAGATCGACGCCAAGGCGGCGGACGACGTGGTCACCGTCGCCGATCACGAAAGCGAGGCGATCCTCGCCGCGGGCCTCGCGCGCCTGCTGCCCGAAGCCGCGATCGTCGGCGAGGAGGGCGCGCACGCCGATCCGGCGATCCTGAAGCGCCTGGGCGACACGCTGTGCTGGGTGATCGATCCGCTCGACGGCACCAACAACTTCGCGGCCGGCAAGCCGCCCTTCGGCGTGCTGGTGGCGCTGGCCGAAGGCGGCGAGGCGATCGCCGGCTGGATCTGGGACCCGCTGCACGGCCGGCTGTGCCACGCCCATCGCGGCGCCGGCGCTTTCGTCGGCGAGGAACGCGTCACGGCGCGCACCAGCCGGACGGAGCCGCCGATCGCGGCGATCTCGCTGGTCTTTGCCGATCCCGCCCGGCGCGCGGCGCTCAAGACGCGGATCGCGCCGCACTATACGGTGGTCGACATCCCCCGCTGCGCCGCCGAGCAGTATCCCCGGCTGGTGCTGGGCGAGAACGACGTCTCGATCTTCGAGCGCACGCTGGCCTGGGACCATGCGGCCGGCGTGCTGTTCGTCAACGAGGCGGGCGGCAAGGCGGCCCGGCCGGACGGCACCCCCTATCGCGTCGATGAGGACCGCACCGGCCTGATCGGCGCGGCAAGCCCGAAGCTGTGGGACGAGCTGGCGGCGCGCATGACCGCCCTGTAGCGCCCGTCCATGCACAGGGTTATCCAGTGATCCGTTTCAGGAACCGCGCGGTTCCTGATAATGTCGCGCGCGTGTGGGCCATGATCGAACAGGTATCGGACGGCAGGCCTTGCCCCAGGCAGGATGAAGCCTTGCGGATTCCGCGCGCGCGCGCCGGACGCAAGCCATGAGCCTTTCCCCGCAATGGCTGGACGAGCTGCGTTCGCGAATCACGCTGTCGGGCGTGGTCGGGCGCACCACGCGGCTCACCAAGGCCGGGCGCGAGTTCAAGGCGTGCTGCCCGTTCCACAACGAAAAGACGCCGAGCTTCACGGTCAACGACGAGAAGGGCTTCTATCACTGCTTCGGCTGTGGCGCGCACGGCGACGCCATCCGCTGGCTGACCGACCAGCGCGGCCTCGCGTTCCTGGACGCGGTGAAGGAGCTGGCCGCCGAAGCCGGGATGGACGTGCCCGCCCCCGATCCGCGCGCCGCCAAGGCCGCCGAGCAGCGCGATTCGCTGCATGACGTCACGGCGGCGGCGCAAAAGTGGTTCGTCGAATGCCTCGCCGGGCCGGAGGGCGAGAAGGCGCGCGCCTATCTCGCGACGCGCGGGTTCGACGCGCACACGCTCCAGCGCTTCGGCTTCGGCTATGCGCCCGAGGGGCGGCAGGCGCTCAAGCAAGCCTTGGCGCAGTTCCCCGAGGCCAGGCTGATCGAGGCGGGCCTGCGCATCGCCGTCGATGACAAGGACCCCTACGACCGCTTTCGCGGCCGGCTGATGCTGCCGATCGAGGACGCGCGCGGGCGGGTGATCGCCTTCGGCGGGCGCATCCTCGACAAGACCAAAAAAGACACCCCCAAGTATCTGAATTCGCCCGACACCCCGCTGTTCGACAAGGGCCGCACGCTTTATAACCTGCACCGCGCCGGTCCGGCCTCGCGGCAGTCCGGGCGGCTGATCGTGGTCGAAGGCTACATGGACGTCATCGCGCTCTCGGCCGCGGGTTTCGCCGAAAGCGTGGCGCCGCTCGGCACCGCGCTGACCGAGCGGCAGATCGAGATGCTCTGGCGGCTGGTCGAAACGCCGATCCTCTGCTTCGACGGCGACGCCGCCGGGCAGCGCGCGGCGATGCGCGCGGTGGCCCGCGCGCTGCCCCTGCTGCGCCCCGCGCATTCGCTGCGGATCGTGCGCCTGCCCGCCGGGCTCGATCCCGACGACCTGATCAGGCGCGACGGCCCGCGCGCCATGGAAGATGTGCTGGGCACGGCAAAGACCCTGATCGACACGCTGTGGGAGCACGAGCGCGACGCCGCGCCGCTCGCCACGCCCGAGGACAAGGCCGGCCTCAAGGCGCGCCTGCTCGCGCACATCGAGACCATCGCCGAGCCCGACATCCGCGCGCTCTACCGCCGCGAGCTGCTCGACCGCTTCTCCGCCTTCGCCTATCCCCGCCGCGAGGGGCCAGGCCACTGGCGCGAACGGGCCCGCGCGCCCTTCCCGCCGCGCCCCGCCGGTGACAGCGCGGCCCGCCTGCGCCGTGCGACCAGCGGCGGCGCGCGCGACGCGCTGTCGGCCGCGATTCTCGCCGGCCTCGTGCGCTTTCCCGGCGAGATCGCCCGCCATGCAGAGGCGCTGGCGCGCTGCGCCGGGCTCGACCCGCGCTTCGACATCCTGCTCGATGCTAACGACCAGGGCCAAGCGCTTGAAAGCGATATGCTTGCCACCATATTGGCGCGGCAAGGACAGACGATGCCCTCCCCAACGGATTACGGCGGCATGCGTTTCGGTTTCCTGAGCCCGGACGCGGCGCCCGCCCAGGCCTGCGCCGAACTGGGCCAGGCGATCGAGTTGCTGGTTGAACGCCCGGCGCTGGAAACGGCCCTGGCGGACGCGACCGAGCGGCTGAAACGCGAGTTCACCGATGAGGCCTATGCGGAGCAGCAGCGTTTGCTGAAGAGAAAACTGGAATTTGATTCGCGTCTCGGGCAAATGGCCAGCGCGCGCGCGGCATTGCCCTCGGAAAATGCCTCCAACACCATGGCGGAATGATGGATCTCGATCAAAACGAAGACCTGGCTAACGACAAGGGCGAAGGCGGCGACGCCCCCCTCATCGATCTCAACGACGCCTCGATCAAGAAGCTGATCGCGCGCGCCAAGCGGCGCGGCGTCATCACCTATGACGAGCTGAACGAGGCCCTGCCGCAGGATCAGATGTCCTCTGAGCAGATCGAGGACATCATGGCCGCCATCTCGGAGATGGGCGTCAACATCGTCGAGAGCGACGAGGACGCGGTCGATCCCGAGGAGCAGCAGGCCGAGGAACTCGACGAGCCCGACGGCGTTTCCGAACGGCCGACGGTCGAGAAGAAGAAGGAAACGATCGAGCGCACCGACGATCCGGTGCGCATGTACCTGCGCGAGATGGGCGCGGTCGAGCTGCTGTCGCGCGAGGGCGAGATCGCCATCGCCAAGCGCATCGAGGCCGGACGCGACACGATGATCCTGGGGCTGTGCGAAAGCCCGATCACCTTCCACGCCATCATTCAGTGGTCCGAGGCGCTCAACGCCGGCGAGATGCAGCTGCGCGAGATTCTCGACCTCGACGCGATGCTGTCGAAGGAGCCGCAGCCGGAGAACCTTTCCGAGGACGGCGAGGACGACAACGGCGAGATCTCCGAGGCCACCGCCGGCCCCTCCTACAAGGAGGAAGAGGACATCGAGGAAGAGGAATCGGCCGACGGCGAGGAGGAAGACGGCATCGAGCGCCGCGCCCGCCGCCCGGTCGAGGAAGAGGAGGAGGACAACACCCTCTCGCTCGCCCAGATGGAAGCGCAGCTCAAGCCCGAGGCGTTGGAGAAGTTCGCCAACATCACCGAACTGTTCCGCAAGTTCGAGAAGATCCAGGGCGAGCGGCTCCAGGCCATGGGCGTCGGCAACGACTTCCCGGCGGCCAAGGAAAAGCAATACCAGCAACTGCGCGAAGACCTCACCGCGCAAGTGGAAAGCGTGCAGTTCCACGCCACCAAGATCGAGTACCTGGTCGACAACCTCTATGCCTTCAACCGGCGCCTGACCGCGCTGGGCGGCCAGATGCTGCGCCTGGCCGAGCGGCACAAGGTAAACCGCAAGGACTTCCTCGACAGCTACATCGGGCGCGAGCTTGACGACCAGTGGCTGCAGGACATGTCCAGGAAGGACAAGAAGTGGGCGGCCTTCGCCGGCAACGAGGCCGACGCCGTCGAGCGCATCCGCGCCGAAGTGTCCGACATCGCCTCGGCCACCGGCATGGCGCTTCCCGAGTTCCGCCGCATCGTCAACATGGTGCAGAAGGGCGAGCGCGAGGCGCGGATCGCCAAGAAGGAGATGGTCGAGGCCAACCTGCGCCTCGTGATCTCGATCGCCAAGAAATACACGAACAGGGGTCTGCAATTCCTTGATCTCATTCAGGAAGGCAACATCGGCCTGATGAAGGCGGTCGACAAGTTCGAGTACCGCCGCGGCTACAAGTTCAGCACTTATGCGACCTGGTGGATCCGGCAGGCGATCACCCGCTCGATCGCCGACCAGGCGCGCACCATCCGCATTCCCGTGCACATGATCGAGACGATCAACAAGCTGGTGCGCACCAGCCGCCAGTTCCTCCACGAGCAGGGCCGCGAGCCGACGCCCGAGGAGATGGCCGAGCGCCTGTCCATGCCGCTCGAGAAGGTGCGCAAGGTGATGAAGATCGCCAAGGAGCCGATCTCCCTCGAGACGCCGATCGGCGACGAGGAGGATTCGCACCTGGGCGATTTCATCGAGGACAAGAACGCGATCATCCCGGTCGACGCGGCGATCCAGGCGAACCTCAAGGAAACCGTCACCCGCGTCCTCGCCAGCCTGACCCCGCGCGAGGAACGCGTGCTGCGCATGCGCTTCGGCATCGGCATGAACACCGATCACACGCTCGAGGAAGTCGGCCAGCAGTTCTCGGTGACGCGCGAACGCATCCGCCAGATCGAGGCCAAGGCGCTGAGGAAGCTCAAGCACCCGAGCCGCAGCCGCAAGATGCGCTCGTTCCTCGATCAGTAGCTGCGGGCGGGCGCGTCCGATGGCGGCACGCCTCCGTGTCACTACCGAAGGCGGTGGAATCCGGCTGGAAGTGGTCCGAGAGACAAACGGGAACGCTGTGCCAACTGACGGCACGGCGTACCAGCCGTTGCCCGAGCCTTCTACCATCCCTAGAGAGGTCTGGGACGATGGAACGCCGATCTGGTATGGGCCGGCCTTTCCGGAACCATGGGGTACCGACCCGCGTGATCGCTGGGTGCGCGTATATGCGGACATCTACGCGAGCGGTGTCTGGGATGTGTCAGGCGGCGGAGGGAGCCCTGAAAAGCTGCCGATCAGCTCGGCACTAGTGGCGCGAATCGATACCTGGCAGCACTGGCACGACCAATTGGATAGCGAATATTCGAAGCGCCGGACCGACCCCGTTTTGCTTTACTGGGAACAGCATCCCGACGCGCCGCTCGACGCCTTCAACGCCGAGGGGGAAGCCATTGCCGAAGCCCTTCGTGCCGAGCTTCCGCCGGACTGGACCGTGATCTACGCGGCTTTGCCAAACTCATACGGTTGACGGGCGGGCGCGTCCGATGGCGGCACGGCGTACCAGCCGCTGCCCGCATCCATCCGCTTGCGCGCGCGGGATTGATTGTCCCTCCCGACTCGGCGATGACGGCGGTTCGGCTCTGGCGGCGAAAAGGAACCTGCGGAAATGACGCTCACACTCGCGCTGGCGGCAACGGCCGCGCTCGCGCCCGCCCCGCCCGCCGCCGCCCCACCGCAGCCCGCCGTGTCCGCGGCGCCGGCCGCGCCCGCCGCGACGGAGCCCAGCCCGGTCGCCGTCGGTTACGCGCGCGAGATCGTCGCCATCATCCTGCCGCCCGCCCGGCACCAGGAACTTGCCGACAAGCTGACGCAAACGGTGGTGAACCAACTGCGCGGCGCGGTGCTCGGCCAGTACGACGATCCCGGCCTCCGCCAGATCGTCGAGGCGTACATCGCCAAAGTGCCCGGACGGCTGCGGCCGGTGAACGAACGGCATATTCCGCTGGTCGTGGAGGCGATGATCCAGTCCTACGCCCGCGAGTTTTCCACCGACGAACTCAAGCAGATCAGCGATTTCGGCAAGACACCGGCGGGTGCGCACTATCTGGCGAAGAGCATGGCCCTGCAGGCGGACCCGGTTGTCGCCCACGCCAACCAGGCCTATTTCCGCGAGGCGACGCAGACGACCCAGGAGGGTATCCCCGAGCTTCGCCTCGACATCATCAACTACCTGACCCAGCATCCGGACGTGGCGCGGCGGATGCAGGAGCAGCAGCAACGCCAGCAACAGCAACAGAAGCCCCGCCCCTGACCGCCGGCGACAAGGCTTTTCCGGAGCACTGGCTTTCCGACGCGCGCGCGCTTATGGCGCTCGCACCGATTCACCCCGCAATCCGCAGTACGAGCCGATCATGCGCATCGCCATCGCTTCCGATCACGCCGCCGTCGACCTCAAGGCCGAGCTGCGCGAATACCTGATCTCTCTCGGTCACGAAGTGGCCGACCTCGGCCCGGAGACCGCCGACCGCGTCGACTATCCCGACTACGGCTACAAGCTCGCCGAAGTCGTGGCCGACGGCACGGCGCAATACGGCGTCGCGCTGTGCGGGTCGGGCATCGGCATCTCCATCGCCGTCAACCGCCACCCGGCGCTGCGCTGCGCGCTGGTGTCCGAGCCGCTCTCGGCCGCGCTCGCGCGCGAGCACAACGACGCCAACGCCATCGCCCTGGGCGCGCGGCTGACCGGCATCGACATGGCCAAGGCCTGCCTCGACGCGTTCCTTTCCACCGATTTCGCCGGCGGCCGCCACGCCCCCCGTGTCGCCAAGCTCTCCCATTCCCACACTGTCAGGCAGACCGCATGAGCACCAACCCCGCCCAACATTCCGACGTGCGCCCCGAGGGCTTCTTCACCAAGGGCCTGGCCGAGACCGACCCCGAGATCGCAGGCTGGATCGGCAAGGAACTGGGCCGCCAGCGCGACAAGATCGAACTGATCGCCAGCGAGAACATCTGCTCCCGGGCGGTGCTCGAGGCGGCGGGCTCGATCCTGACCAACAAGTACGCCGAAGGCTATCCGGGCAAGCGCTATTACGGCGGCTGCGAATACGTCGACGAGATCGAGACGCTGGCGATCGAGCGCGCCAAGCAGCTCTTCGGCGCCCAGTTCGCCAACGTCCAGCCCAACTCCGGCAGCCAGATGAACCAGGCGGCGTTCCTCGCCCTGCTGCAGCCGGGCGACACCTTCATGGGCCTGGACCTGGCCGCGGGCGGCCACCTGACTCACGGCTCGCCGGTCAACATGAGCGGCAAGTGGTTCAACCCCGTCGCCTACACGGTGCGCCCCGACGACCACCTGATCGACATGGACGAGGTCGCCCGCATCGCCCGCGAGAACAAGCCCAGGCTGATCATCTGCGGCGCCACCGCCTATTCGCGCTTCTGGGACTTCAAGCGCTTCCGCGAGATCGCCGACGAGGTGGGCGCCTACCTGCTTGCCGACATGTCGCACTTCTCCGGTCTCGTCGCCGGCGGCGTGCACCCCTCGCCGGTGCCCTATGCCCACGTCACCACGACGACGACGCACAAGTCGCTGCGCGGCCCGCGCTCGGGCATCATCCTGTCGAACGACGAAGCCATCGCCAAGAAGATCAACAGCGCGATCTTCCCGGGTATGCAGGGCGGCCCGCTGATGCACATCATCGCGGCCAAGGCCGTCGCCTTCGCCGAGGCGCTGCAGCCCGAGTTCAAGGTCTATGCCCAGGCCGTCGCCGAAAACGCCAAGGCGCTTGCCGCCAGCCTGCAGGAGCAGGGCCTCGACATCGTTTCGGGCGGCACCGACAACCACCTCATGCTGGTGGACCTGCGGCCCTACCAGGCCAAGGGCAAGCACGCCGAAAAGGCGCTCGACCGCGCCGCGATCACCTGCAACAAGAACGCCATCCCCAACGATCCGGAAAAGCCCTTCGTCACCTCGGGCATCCGCCTCGGCACGCCGGCGGGCACGACGCGCGGCTTCGGCCCCGCCGAGTTCCGCCAGATCGGCCAGTTGATCGCCGAAGTGGTCGAAGGACTGCGCAAGAACGGCGCGGACGGCGACGCGCAGGTCGAGCAGAGCGTGCGCGCCCGCGTCGAGGAACTCTGCGCCCGCTTCCCGATCTACCAAGGGATGTAACTTGCGCTGTCCGTTCTGCGCCCATGACAACAGCCAGGTGAAGGATTCGCGGCCGACCGAGGACGGCGCCGCGATCCGTCGCCGGCGGCAGTGCGAGGGTTGCGGCGCGCGCTTCACCACGTTCGAGCGCGTGCAGCTCCGCGAGATCACCGTGGTCAAGAACGACGACAGCCGCGAGCCGTTCGCGCGCGGCAAGATCGAGCAATCGGTCACTCTCGCCTGCCGTAAGCGCGGCATCGCGCAGGAACGGCTCGACCAGCTCGTCTCGGGCATCCAGCGCCAGATCGAGACGATGGGCGAAAGCGAGGTCGCCTCCAAGGCCATCGGCCAGATGGTGATGGACGGCCTGCGCCAGCTCGACAGCGTTGCCTACATCCGCTTCGCCAGCGTCTACCGCGATTTCAGCGAGGCGCGGGACTTCGAGGAATTCGCCAGCACGGTACGCGATGTCGGGGGAAGCTGACCTCCCGCCCGTCATCGTCCTCGTCCGCCCGCAGCTCGGCGAGAATATCGGCAAGGCGGCGCGGGCAATGCTCAATTTCGGGCTGACCGAGCTGCGCCTCGTCGCCCCGCGCGATGGCTGGCCCAACCCCAGCGCCGGCCCCTCCGCCGCCGGCGCGGACGTGGTGCTGGAGCGCGCCCGGCTGTTCGACACGCTGGCCGATGCCGTGACCGACTGCGCGCACGTCTATGCGACCACCGTGCGCAAGCGCGGCGTCACCAAGCCCGTGCTGACGCCCGAACAGGCCGCGCAGGCCGTCCACCGCGAACCGGGCCGCTCGGCCATCGTGTTCGGGCCGGAGCGGTCGGGCCTGGAGACCGAAGAGGTGGCGCTCGCCCGCGCCATCGTCACCGTGCCGATCAATCCGGAATTCGGATCGCTCAACCTCGCCCAGGCGGTGATCCTGTGCGTCTACGAATGGTCCAGGCACGCCGGGCTGCGGCAGCCGACCGCCGAGGAACTGCTGCCCCCCGCCCCGCAGGACGAGCTGGAAGGGCTGATCGCCCATTTCGAGACGCTGCTGGAGGAGCGCGGCTATTTCTTCCCGCCGAGCCGCGCCGCCGCGACGCGCCGCACGCTGCGCACCGTCCTGACCAAGCCCGGCTGGAACCACCTGGAAGTGCGCACGCTGCGCGGCGTGCTGAGCCAGCTCGAACGGCCGCGGGGCAAGCGGTAGGCCCGGTTCCCGTTTTCCTACATCGGCCGGATCGGCTATCCGGATAGGAATGGCGCAAATTCATGAATTGCCGCACGAATTCCGCCGCCTTGCGGGGTCGCGATTCCTTATCCCTGGACACTGTAAATTATGTCAACTTCGTCAACCGGGTGTAAACCCGGCGCCAGGGCAGAGAGCAGCCCGACGCGACCGGGAAGGGAAGCGCGCTAACCCCGGGCGCGGTCCCATTCGCCGAATTCGTAAGCGATCGAGCCTTCCACCAGATGCTCCCACAACGTGGCGATCACCTCGCGCGGGACGCCTGCCGTCTCGGCCAGCGCGGCCGCGTTGGCGATCACCTCCGCCTTGCGCGCCTCGTCGCGGACGGCGTCGCGGCTCGGCTTGATGCGGGCCGCTGCGCGCATGTAGGCAAAGCGCCGCGCGAGCAGTGCGACCAGATCGGCATCGAGCGCGTCGATCGCGGCGCGCACTTCGGGCATGGTCCGGCAATCTTCCGGGGCAAGCAGGCGTTCGGACATGGTCGCAGCCCCTACCCTTCCCTGCGGGGCGCTGTCGAGCTTGACTTTCGATGCCCGCCCGTTCATGGGCGCCCCTCGCAATTGGCCCTGCACCCCGGTGAAGCAGCGGCCGCAGCCGGCAACGGGCCGGATGGTGCGATTCCGGGCTCGAAGCGCGGGCGATGGTCGCCCGCCGCAGCAAATTGGAGTGAGACGCGCATGTCGAAGCGCAAGTCGTCGAAGTACAAGCTCGATCGCCGCATGGGCGAGAACATCTGGGGCCGTCCCAAAAGCTCGGTCAACCGCCGCAGCTACGGCCCCGGCCAGCACGGCCAGCGCCGCAAGGGCAAGCTGTCCGACTACGGCATCCAGCTTCGCGCCAAGCAGAAGCTCAAGGGCTACTACGGCGACGTCACCGAAAAGCAGTTCAAGGCGACCTACCAGGAAGCCGCGCGGATGAAGGGCGACACCGGCCACAACCTCGTCGGCCTGCTCGAGCAGCGGCTGGACATGGTGGTCTACCGCGCCAAGTTCGCGCCAACGATCTTCGCCGCGCGTCAGATCGTCAGCCACGGCCACATCCGCGTCAACGGCGTGAAGTGCAACATCGCCAGCCGCCGCATCCGCCCCGGCGACGTCATCAGCCTGGGCAACAAGGCCAAGGATATGGCGCTGATCGCCGAAGCGCTGACCCTGCCCGAGCGCGAAGTGCCCGAGTATGTCGCTCCGGACGGCACCGACAAAGTCACCTTCGTGCGTGTTCCGTCGCTCGACGAGGTGCCCTATCCGGTGCGGATGGAACCGAACCTGGTCGTCGAGTTCTACTCGCGCTGATCCAGGCGCCGACCGGGTGCAAGCCCGGATCGCGATGAAGGAAGGCGGCCCGCGGGTCGCCTTTTTTCATGCCTTCGGTATCCCCTTCCCGCCCCTTCGGCGTTGCCGGCCGCGGGAGCGATACGGCGGCGCTCCGCTCGTCGCAGATTCGCCGCCAAAAGCAGCATTCCGCTGGGAACCGAGCGCGCGCGCCGGCATTGTCCTGGCATGTTCCGCTATCGTTTCGTCACGCCGCATCGCCGCGGAAAATGGTATTCCGACCTCAAGACGGCCCAGCGTTTCGCCGCCCGGATCGGCGCCGGCTTCCTCGAGCAAAGCTCCGGCCGCTTCTTCGCCTATCGCGGCACGCGGCTTGAGGTCGAACCCTCTCCAGGCGACTTCGGCGGAGCGGCGCCGGCGTAGGGCCGATCCGCCAGAGGCATTCCGATCCCGATCGCACCGGGGTGCCTCTAGCTCGAAGGGAGCCCGCAGACGGTGCGCATCACGCGCGTTGCGGCGGTGGAGCCGGTGAGGTCGAAGGTCAGGACTTCCTCGTTGCGGCTGTTCACCACGGCCAGAGTCCCGCCGCGCGAGAATGAGCTGAGGAATATCGGCGAGAGCGGCTTGGCGAAGACCCAGCCCTGCACCGCCGCCGCGTATCGCAGCTGGACCGCGAACGCGTCCTGCCAGCCCTCGCCGCGGGCGTAGAAGGCAACGTGTTCGACCTGGCCGTCGGTGCGCAGGCCGGTGCCGCGATAGTCGGTGAAGGTGCCGGAGATGCCGGGTTGCGCTTCCTTTTGGCAGCTTCCGACGAACCGGGTCGTCCCGTCCTTGGCCGTGGCGGCAATCTCGACGGCGCCGCGCGCCTCGTCGGTCACCGTCGCGCTCCAGGCGGACGGCGCGGGCGGTGCCGCCGGCGCCGGCGCGAGCAGGAGAGCGGAAATCGTGACGAGGGACATGGTCGCGGGCTCCTTCAGCGGGCGCGGTAATCGCGCCGGAAATCGGCGGTGAAGGCGGCGAAGCCGCCCGCCGCGATGGCATCGCGCATAGCCTGCATCAACTGTTGATAGAAGCTCAGGTTGTGCTCGGTCAGCAGCATCGCGCCCAGGATCTCGCCCGCCTTGATCAGATGGTGGAGATAGGCGCGCGAATAGCTGCCGCAGGTCGGGCAGGCGCAGCGCTCGTCGAGCGGGGCGGCGTCCTCGGCGTGCTTC
>Ga0172382_10011270_pt1 | contig 11850 bp, 11 predicted proteins | sample Leawel138RmetaG_FD_122245 | JGI IMG/M metagenome (GOLD analysis project Ga0172382, IMG submission 122245) | Leachate microbial communities from a municipal landfill in Southern Ontario, Canada - Leachate well 138R metaG | ecosystem: Engineered > Solid waste > Landfill > Unclassified | place...
GCCCAGCTTCGAAACATCGACCGGTATGCTCATGGTGCGCACCTCCAGGGTTTGCCGCGGCCCGTCCGCACGGCATTGTCGCAGTCGATGGCCTGGATCATAAATTTTCAATCATTTCGGTCTGAAATCCTTGTCAGGAAAGCGCGGGCAGCTATCAAATTGAAATTTCCCAATGTCGCCCACGGGCGGCAGTCGACGGGTGGCGTGATGCCGGCACACCCAGTGTGTTCAGCGGCGGCAGCGGTCGCTACACTGTCCGCTTTTCAGACGTCAAGCGCGCCGCCCTCCCATGGTTCCTCATCTCATCACCGCCCTGAACGGGCCCATCAACGAGCTGGAGCAGCGCCTGCTCGACGCCACACCGGTGATCGAGCGCTGGTTCCGGCTCGAATGGATGGAGCACACGCCGCCGATGTACTGCGGCGTCGCCATTCGCAACGCCGGCTTCAAGGTGGCGCCCGTGGGCACCAACCTGTTTCCCGAAGGCTGGCACAACCTCTCGCCCGACACCCTGCCACTGGCCGTGCAGGCGGCGCAGGCGGCGATCGAGAAAATCTGCCCCGAGGCGCACAACCTGCTGATCGTGCCGCGCAGCGGGCCACTCAGCAGCTTCTACCTGGCCAACCTGGCGCGGCTGACCGAGATCTTCCGCATGGCCGGGTTGAACGTGCGCCTGGGCTCGATCGATCCCGCCGTCAAGCGCAGCACTTCGCTGGCGCTGGCCGATGGCACCACCTTGACGCTTGAGCCGGCGCAGCGCCAGCGCTACCGCGTCGGGCTGAAGCACTTCGATCCCTGCACCATCCTGCTGAACGACGATCTGTCCAACGGCGCGCCCGGCATCCTGGAAGAGCTGCACGAGCAGTACCTGCTGCCACCGCTGCACGCCGGGCTGACGGTGCGCCGGCGCAGCCGCCACTACCAGTGCCACGAGGACGTGAGCAAGCGCTTTGGCAAGCTGGTGGGCATCGACCCGTGGCTGATCAATCCCATGTTCACCGACTGCGGCGCGCTGGACTTGCGCCAGCCGGTGGGCCTGGACGCACTGCGCGGCCACGTCGACGCCATGCTGGGCAAGCTGCGGCGCAAGTACAAGGAATACGGCATCGGCGAAAAGCCCTTCGTCGTCGTCAAGACCGACCAGGGCTCCTGCGGCATGGGCCTGCGCGTGGTGCGCGACGCGCGCGAGCTGGAGCAGCCCGCCAGCCGCAAGGGCGCCGGCGCACGCGCGCCCGAGCTGCCCGAGCTACCCGCTGGCGAGATCGTGGTGCAGGAGGGCGTGCTGACCAACGAGCGCGTGCACGACGCGGTGGCCGAGCCGGTGGTCTACATGATCGACCGCTACGTGGTGGGAGGCTTCTACCGCATCCACGCCGACCGCGGCAGCGACGACAACCTGAACGCGCCCGGCGCGCGCTTCGTGCCCCTGCCGTTTGCCGGCGACGCGCACCTGCCGCACGTCGGCGCCAAGGGCGCGGCGCGCACGCCCAACCGCTTTTACATGTACGGCGTGATCGCCCGCCTGGCCATGGTGGCGGCCAGCTACGAGCTGGAGGCGACCGACCCGGAGATGCAGGCGCTGGCCTGATGCGGCTTCAAATGACCCATGACTTCGCGGCGCTTCAATGACGCATGGCTGGTCCGGTCATTTGTCATGCCGGCGTCAGCCGGTGTCATTTGTCGTCCTGCCCGATTGGGCCTGACGGGCTGCGCACAGGCTGGCGCACCCTCTACGCCGCCGGGGCGTGGGCGCGCAGCAGCGCCTGGTGAAAGGCCAGCGCCGCGCGCGTGGGCTGGGGCGAGCGACGCAGCACGCTGACGAAGTCGCAGGCGTAGCGCAGCGCAGTGGGCCGCACGGCGCGCATGCGACCGGCCTGCACGAAGGGCCGGGCGTAGTGGTCGGGCAAAAAACCCATGAAGCAGCCCGACAGGATCAGCATGGCGATCGCCTCCTGGTCAAAACCGGTGGCGCCGCGGGGCAGGCGCTGGGCGTGGGCCAGTTCCATGTTGGGTGAGTGGTAGCCCAGGCCGGCAAAGTCGTGGCGGCGGCGCAGGCCGGCCCAGTCCAGCGCGGCATCGGGTGCGTCGAACAGGGCGTGGCCCTGTGCGCAATACAGGTGCATGGTTTCGTCGAACAGCCGGTCGTAGCGCAGGCTGGCCGAGGCGCGGTGTGCGGGGATGACGCCGACCGCAAAGCCGCCGTCCATCACACCGCGCTCGATGGCGCCGATGGTGCCCACATGCAGCTCCAGCGCCACATCGGGCGCCTGGGCGCAAAAGTCGGCAATCGCCCGGTGGACGCACGCGGCCGGGTTGCTGGCGATCTTGTCGAACAGGCCGATGGCCAGCTTGCCGCCCATGCGCTGGTGCACTTCGTCGATGCCGGCGCGAAAGCCGTCGACGGCGGCCAGCAGGCGCAGGGTCTCGTCGTACACGCGCCGGCCTTCGGGTGTGAGCGCAAAGCCACCGCGCCCGCGCCGGCACAGGATCAGGCCCAGGCGCGTTTCCAGGTCCTTGACGTGGCGGCTGACGGTGCTGATGCCGATGTTCAGCTCCAGCTCGGCCGCCGCCATGCCGCCGCAGTCGACCACGGCCTTGAACACGTGCAGCAGGCGCAGGTCCATGTCGCTGACCTGGCCCAAGATGGCACGGGCGCGCGGGGCGGGGGCAGATTCTTTCATAGATCAGCAAGTGAATTTGGATATTTGCGTATTTGACCCATTAAACACCCGGCCGACAATCCCGCCCATCCACCTGCCACCGCTTCTTTCAGGAGGGCTGCCATGCGTGCCGTCATCACCCCCACTTCGACCACCACCGATGCGCCGGTGCGCCGCGACGCCGCCTGGCTGGACGCGCACTGGATGCCGTTCACCGCCAACCGCCAGTTCAAGCGCGACCCACGCCTGATCGTGGCCGGCGAGGGCGCCTATTTCATCGACGCCGACGGCCGCCAGATCTTCGACGGCCTGTCGGGCCTGTGGTGCTCGGGCCTGGGCCATGGCCGGCGTGAAATCGCCGAGGCCGTGGGCCGCCAGGCGGCGCGGCTCGACTACGCGCCGGCCTTCCAGTTTGGCCACCCACTGTCGTTCGAGCTGGCCAACCGCATCAAGGCGTTGACACCCGACGGGTTGGACCACGTGTTTTTCACCAGCAGCGGCTCCGAGGCCGCCGATACGGCGCTGAAGATGGCGCGTGCCTACTGGCGCGCGCGCGGCCAGGGCGGCAAAACGCGGCTGATCGGGCGCGAGAAGGGCTACCACGGCGTCAACTTCGGCGGCGTGTCGGTGGGCGGGATGGTGGGCAACCGCAAGGTGTTCGGCCAGGGCATCGAGGCCGACCACCTGCCGCACATCCAGCCACCCGTGGGCAGCTTCATCCAGGGCCAGCCCACCGAGGGCGGCACGGCCCTGGCCGACCGCCTGCTGGATTTGATCGCCCTGCACGATGCCAGCAACATCGCTGCCGTCATCGTCGAGCCCATGAGCGGCTCGGCCGGGGTGCTGATTCCGCCCGTGGGCTATCTGCAGCGGCTGCGCGAAATCTGTACCCAGCATGACATCCTGCTGATCTTCGACGAGGTCATCACCGCCTTTGGCCGCTGCGGCGCGATGACCGGTGCCGATGCCTTTGGCGTCGTGCCCGACCTCATGACCTTCGCCAAGCAAGTCACCAACGGCGTGCAGCCGCTGGGCGGCGTGGTGGCCAGCCGGGCGATCTACGACACCTTCATGGCTGCCGGCGGGCCCGACTACATGCTGGAGTTCGCCCACGGCTACACCTACAGCGCCCACCCGGTGGGCTGCGCCGCCGGCCTGGCCGCGCTGGACCTGCTGGAGCGCGAGGACGGCCCCGGCCGCGTGCGCGCGCTGGCCCCACACTTCGCGCGCGCCGTGCACGGCCTGCGGGGCGCGAAGCACGTGCGGGATATCCGCAGCTACGGCCTGGCGGCCGGTTTCACCATCGAGGCACTGCCGGGCGAGCCCGCCAAACGGCCTTACGAAATCGCCATGGCGTGCTGGCACAAAGGCTTTTACGTGCGCTACGGCGGCGACACCATCCAGCTCGCGCCGCCCTTCATCGCCACCACCGCCGAAATCGACCGGCTGGCCAGTGCGCTGGGGGATGCACTGGGTGAAGTGGCCTGACCGGGCACATTCGACTTTACTTTCATATTGATAGCTATCGGCACTTTCCCATCAAGCGCTAGGGCCGTTTTTTGCTTGGAAAATTTAACGTCCGCCATGAAGCACGATTTCGCAGCCACTCCCACCATCGGCCACCTCATCGACGGCCAGCACGTCAAAGACGGCGCACGCACGCAGCCGGTCTTCAACCCCGCCACCGGACAGATCGGCGGCCACGTGGCGCTGGCCAGCCGGTCCACGGTCGAGCAGGCCATTGCCAGCGCAGCCCGGGCCTTTCCGGCCTGGCGTGACACACCGCCGCTCAAGCGCGCGCGGGTGATGATGAAACTCAAGGCCCTGCTGGAACAGCACGCCGACGAGATCGCCGCGCTCATCACCGCCGAGCACGGCAAGGTGCTGAATGACGCCCACGGCGAGCTGCAGCGCGGCATCGAGAACATCGAATACGCGATGGGCATTGCCGAGCTGCTCAAGGGCGAGCACAGCCGCAACGCCGGCCCGGGCATCGATTCGTGGTCCGAATTTCAGCCGCTGGGCGTGGTGGCCGGCATCACGCCGTTCAACTTCCCGGCCATGGTGCCGCTGTGGATGCGCCCCACGGCGGTGGCCTGCGGCAACACCATCATGCTCCAACCCCGCGAGCGCGATCCTTCGTCCACCCAGCGCACCGCCGGGCTGGCGCTGGAAGCGGGCCTGCCGCCCGGTGTGCTGAACGTGGTCAATGGCGACAAGGAAGCGGTCGACACCCTACTGCAGGACCGGCGTGTGCAGGCCGTCAGCTTCGTCGGCTCCACCCCGATCGCCGAATCCATCTACGCCGAAGGCTGCAGGCACGGCAAGCGCGTGCAGGCGCTGGGCGGCGCCAAGAACCACGCCATCGTCATGCCCGACGCCGACATCGACAACGCCGTCAGCGCCATGATGGGCGCGGCCTTCGGCTCGTGCGGCGAGCGCTGCATGGCGGTGCCGCTGATCGTGGCCGTGGGCGACGAAACCGCCGAGGCCATGATCGCCGGCCTGAAGACGGCGATCGCCCAGATGAAAGTCGGCCCCGGCACCGACAACGGCAACGACATGGGCCCGCTGGTGACGCGGCAGCACTTCGAGAAGGTCAAGGCCTACGTCGAGGCCGGCGTGCGTGAAGGCGCCCGACTGCTGGTCGATGGCCGCGGGCTGACCGTGAAGGGCCACGAGGGCGGCTATTTTCTCGGCCCCTGCCTGTTCGACCACGTCAGGCCCGGCATGACGATCTACCAGGACGAAATCTTCGGCCCGGTGCTGGGCATCGTGCGCGTGGCGTCCTTGCAGGAAGGCATGGACCTGATCAACGCGCACGAATACGGCAACGGCACCTGCATCTTCACGCGCGACGGCGAGGCCGCGCGCTGGTTCACCGACCACATCCAGGTCGGCATGGTCGGCGTCAACGTGCCGCTGCCAGTTCCCGTGGCCTACCAGTCCTTTGGCGGCTGGAAGCGCAGCTTGTTCGGCGACCTGTTCATGTACGGCCCGGACGGCGTGCGCTTTTACACCCGCCGCAAGACCATCACCCAGCGCTGGCCCTCAGCGGGCGTGCGCGAGGGCACGGTGTTCAGCTTCCCGAGCCACCAGCACTGAGGCCCTGAAAAAAGCCGTCGCTTCGGGCAGCGTCTTGCTGCCGATTTTCAAGCGTGAATTGGCCTCTGGCGCCCGCCAGCAAAGCGTTGATCGCTCTCTTTTGAATAGCGATCGAGGCCCAGCCCATCGGTGCGGATGTCGGGCTGTCGGCCCAGTGTCAAATCGGCCATCAGCTTGCCCGATCCGGCGGCCATGGTCCAGCCGAGCGTGCCGTGGCCGGTGTTGATCATCAGGTTGGGCAGGCGCGTGGCACCGACGATGGGCGTGCTGTCGGGCGTCATCGGGCGCAGGCCGGTCCAGAAGCTGGCGGCGGGCAGGTCGCCGCCGCCGTCGAACAGGCGACGCGTGACCAGCTCCAGCGTCTCGCGTCGGCGCGGGTTCAGGCGCAGGTCGAACCCGCCCAGCTCGGCCATGCCGCCGACGCGGATGCGCTGGTCGAAGCGGGTGATGGCGACCTTGTAGGTCTCGTCCATCACGGTCGAGCGCGGGGCACGCGCTTCATCGACCAGCGGCACGGTGAGCGAATAGCCCTTGACCGGATACACCGGCAAATCCAGCCCCAGCGGCGCCAGCAGCGCGCGCGAATAGCTGCCCAGTGCCAGCACGTAGCGGTCGGCCACCAGCGTTTCGCCCGGCGCGCCGCTTTCGCCGGCCAGCCGCACGGCGCTGATCTGGCCGCCGCGCTGCTCCAGCGCCTCGATCCGCACGCCAAAGCGAAAGCGCACGCCCAGCGCGCGGGCTTTCTCGGCCAGCGCGGTGGTGAAACGCTGGCAGTCGCCGGTCTCGTCGCCCGGCAGGTGCAGGCCGCCGACCAGACCGGCGGCGTGCGCCAGCGCGGGCTCGTATTCGGCCAGCGCGGCCGGGTCGGTCATCAGGCGAAATGGCACGCCGCATTCTTCGAGCACGGCGGTGTCGCGGTGCGCGGCCTCGATCTGCTGCGCGGTGCGAAACACCTGCAGCGTGCCCAGGGTGCGCTGCTCGTACTCGATGCCCGTCTCGGCGCGCAGGCCGCGCAGGCAGTCACGGCTGTACTCGGCCAGGCGCGTCATGCGCTCCTTGTTGATGGCGTAGCGCGCGTGGGTGCAGTTGCGCAACATGGCCGCCATCCAGCGCAGCTGGAACGCGCTGCCGTCCAGCCGGATGGCCAGCGGCGCGTGCTTTTGCAGCATCCACTTCATCGCCTTGAGCGGAATGCCCGGCGCGGCCCAGGGAGTGGAGTAGCCGGGCGAAACCTGGCCCGCGTTGGCAAAGCTGGTCTCCAGCGCCACGCCGTTTTCGCGCTCCAGCACCGTGACGTCGGCGCCGGCGCGCGCCAGGTAATACGCCGTGCTGACGCCAATGACGCCGCCGCCCAGAACGATGACTTGCATGACCGTCTCCACCAAAGGTTTGGAATGACGATCCAGTGTAGGAAAACGGCCCGAAAAAGAATCGCTGAATTTGCTTCAAGAAAGCCATTTGCCAAGTTAAAATCACTGCAAAAAATATTATTATCAGTGAATCATGCAAAATCTCGATCGAATCGACCGAAAAATTCTCGAAGAATTGCAGCGCGACGGCCGCCTGCCCATCACCGAGCTGGCGCAGCGTGTGGGCCTGTCCAACTCGCCCTGCTCGGAGCGCGTGCGCCGGCTGGAGCGCGACAAGGTCATCCTGGGCTACCACGCCCGCGTCAACCCCGAGGCGCTGGGGCGCGGCCTGCTGGTGTTCGTCGAGCTGACGCTGTCGTCCAAATCGTCGCAGACCTTCGAGGCGGTGCGCCAGGCGCTGCTGCTGGAGCCGCGCGTGATCGAGTGCCACCTGATCTCCGGCAGTTTCGACTACCTGGTCAAGGCGCGCCTGTCGGCGATGCGCGAATACCGCGACCTGCTGGGCCAGATCCTGCGCCAGATTCCAGTGCCGGCGCAAAGCAACAGCTACGTGGTGATGGAAGAAGTCAAGGAGGGGCTGACGCTGCCGGTGGGGCTGTAGACTGGCCTTTTCACCGGCGAATCGACTCCCCATGCCCGATCACGATTCTTCCATGCCTGCCGCCGCGACCACCTCGGTACCGCAAGCCGTGCTGGAGCCCCAGCGCATGGCGGCTCATTTCATCGTGCTGAACATCGCTCCCGGCGCCGATGCCCAGGCGCGCGTGCGCGCCCTGTTCGGCAACGCCGCCGGCCTGGTGCGCAGCGTCGGCCAGCGCGAACCCGAGCAGCGCCTGAGCCTGGTACTGGGCATCGGCGCGCCGGCCTGGGACCGCCTGTTCGGCGCGCCCCGGCCCGCCGGGCTGCACGTCTTCAAGGCCCTGCAAGGCAACAAACACGCGGCACCGTCGACCCCGGGCGATCTGCTGCTGCACATCCGCGCCATGTCCGAGCGCATGTGCTTCGAGCTGTCGATGCAGGTCATGCGTGCGCTCGGCGATGCGGTGGCGCCGGTCGATGAAGTCCACGGCTTTCGCTATTTCGACCTGCGCGCCATGATCGGCTTTGTCGACGGGGTCGAAAACCCGCAGGGCGACGAGGCGCTGGAGGCGGCGCTGATCGGTGCGGAAGACCCGGATTTTGCCGGCGGCAGCTACGTCATCGTGCAGAAATACATCCACGACATGGCCGCCTGGAACGCCTTGCCCGTGGAGGAGCAGGAGCGGGTGATCGGCCGCACCAAGCACGACAACATCGAGCTGCCCGACGACATCAAGCCCAGCAATTCGCACGTGGCGCTGAACGTGATCGAAGACGAACACGGCGACGAGCTGGCCATCGTGCGCGGCAACCTGCCCTTTGCCAATCCGTCGCGTGGCGAATACGGCACCTATTTCATCGGCTACGCGCGCGACCCTGCGGTGACCGAGCAGATGCTGGACAACATGTTCATCGGCCATCCACCCGGCAATTACGACCGCCTGCTGGACTTCAGCACCGCCGTCACAGGCACGCTGTTTTTCGTGCCCTCGGCCGACCTGCTGGAGGCCCTGGCCGATGGCAATCCGCTGACCGCCAGCGCGGACGCGGCAGCGCCGGCATCGGGTGTCATCGCCGACACGCTGGCCATCGGCTCGCTCAAGGGGCAGCCGCAAGCGTGATCCGGCTTGCGCCGGTTTCACCGCAACACGCCCACGAATGACGAAATGACCTCGCTGCGCTTTGATGACGCGCTGGGTAGGCGCATGATGCCCGGATCGCATCATTTCGTCATTTCCGATGTGCCACCGCGAAAGGAGCAACCGCATGAACAACCTGCACCGTGAACTGGCCCCGATTTCCGCCGGGGCCTGGGCCCAGATCGAGGAAGAAGTGGCGCGCACCTTCCGGCGCAACCTGGCCGGGCGGCGCGCCGTCGACGTCGAGGTGTCCGAGGCCGGCAGCCGCCACTCGGCGGTCGGCACCGGGCACCTGCGGACGCTGGAGCCGCCGCATGCCGGGGTGATGGCGCGCCAGCGCGTGGTCATGCCGCTGGTGGAGCTGCGCGTGCCCTTCGAGCTGTCGCGCGAAGCCATCAACGACGTCGAGCGCGGCGCCGACGACTCCGACTGGCAGCCGGCCAAGGACGCGGCCGAGCGCCTGGCCTACGCCGAGGACCGCGCCATCTTCCTGGGCTATGCCGCCGCTGGCATCGAAGGCATTCGCGCCGGTGCGTCCAACCCGGTGCTGGCGCTGCCGGCCGATGCGGCGCAGTTTCCGGACGTGGTGGCCGCCGCCCTCAAGCAGCTCAAGCTGGTGGGCGTGGACGGCCCCTACGCCGCGGTGCTGGGCGCCGACACGTACACCGCGCTGCTGGAGGCCAGCGACCGCGGCTATCCGGTGCTCAGCCACGTGCAGCGCCTGATCGGCGGCGACAACATCGTCTGGGCGCCGGCGATCGAGGGCGCCTACCTGCTGTCCACGCGCGGCGGCGACTTCGAGCTGAACCTGGGGCGCGATCTGTCGATCGGCTACCACAGCCACACCGAGGCGGCGGTGCGGCTGTACCTGGAGGAGACGCTCACCTTTCGCCTGCTGTCGGCCGAGGCGGCGGTGGCGATTTTGCCGCCCAAGGCGAGGGCCAAGTCCCGGTGACGCTTCGGCGTTGACCGACAGGCTTACAGGTAGTCCCGGCGCAGCGCCTCCGCGCTGTGTGGTGACAGCAGGGCGGGCGGAATGTCCAGCACGGTCACGGCGCCATGGCGGCCCGACCGATGCAGCCGGTACACGGCGCGGGCGTAGGCCACCAGCACGCTGGAGGTGAATTCGGGGTTGCTGCCCAGTTGCAGCCGGTATTCGATCACGTGTCCATGCGCCGGCGCGGTGTTGCCGCTGCGAATGACGAAACCCCCGTGCGGCATGGTCCCGTGCTCGCGCGCCAGTGTCTCGGCATCGATGAAGTGCACCGCGGTGTCGTAGTCGGCAAAGTAGTTCGGCATGGTGACGATGGCGTGCCGTACCGCCTGGGCATCGGCGCCTTCCTCCAGCACCACGTAGCACTCGCGCGTGTGCTTCTGACGCGTGCTCAGGCTGGGCCGGGTGCCGCTGCGCACCTGCTGCATCGCCGCCTCGACCGGCACCGTGTATTGCACGCCGCCGGCCACGCCGGGCACGCGGCGCAGCGCGTCGGAGTGGCCCTGGCTCATGCCCTTGCCCCAGAAGGTGTCGGTCTCCCCGTCGGGCAGCAGCGCCTCGCCCATCACGCGGTTGATCGAAAACAGGCCCGGGTCCCAGCCAGCCGAGATCAGCGCCGTGGTCTGGCCCTGGCTGGCCGCGGCGTCGACGGCGGCAAAGTGCTCGGGAATGCGCGCGTGGGTGTCGAAGCTGTCGACGATGCAAAAGCGCGCCGCCAGTTCGGGCGACTGCACCGGCAAGTCGTCCTTCGAGCCACCGCACAACACCAGCACGTCGACCTGGTCGGCGTGACCGGCCAGATCGGCCATGGCGTGAACGGGCGTGCCCGCCACCTGCGGCTGCAGGCTGGCCGGTTCGCGCCGCGTGTAGATGCCCACGGTGCGCAGGTCGGGGTTGTGCGCGACGGCGATTTCGACGCCGCGCCCCAGGTTGCCGTGTCCGACGATGCCGACGCGGATTGGGGAGGCAGAAGGCGAGGTCATGGTCTGAGCTTCAATCAAAAAAATAGCCGATGGCCGAAAGCCGGCGGCCAGCGAGCCGCCGGAAGGGGGAAACACTATACCGGCCGCGGCCGGTGGCTGCTCCAAGTCCAACAGCCTCCTAGAATTGGCGGCATGGTCAAGTCCAGCGGTGCCGTGGTGCACATCATCGACGACGACGCCAGCGTGCGCGACGCCATGGCCTGGCTGCTGCGCTCGCGCCGCCTGCTGTCGGAAGTGCACGCCAGCGCCGCCGCGTTCGAGCGTGCGCTGGGCGAGGGCGAGCCCGAAACCCCGGCCTGCATCCTGCTGGACGTGCGCATGCCCGCCATGAGCGGACTTAGCCTGTTCGAGCGCCTGACCGAGCGCGGCGTGGCCTGGCTGTGGCCGGTAATTTTTTTGACCGGCCACGCCGACGTGTCCACCGCGGTGGACACGGTCAAGCGCGGCGCGTTCGACTTTTGCGAGAAGCCGTTTTCCGACAACGCGCTGGTCGACCGCGTCGAGCAGGCGCTGGTGCTGTCGTGCGAGCGCCTGGCCGGGCGCGCCACCCAGCGCGGCTTGCGCGCCCGGCTGGACGAGCTCAGCGAGCGCGAGCGCGCCGTGATGCGCTGTGTTGCCGCTGGTCGGCCCAACAAGCGCATCGCCGACGAGCTGGGCATCAGCGTGCGCACGGTCGAGGTGCACCGCGCCCGGGTGTTTGAGAAGATGGACGTCAAATCAGCCGTCGAACTGGCCAATTTGATTCAAAAAATATAGCTGTCAGCGCTTTCCGGCACTGGAAGCTGGGCGGATTTGGCTCATGATCCACAGCGGCTCCCAGCGCGGCGCGGCGCGGCGCGGCGCGCAAACTGTCTTCAGCGACTTGGCCGGCCGCGCCAGCACGTCGGCCAGTTGCATGTCGTGGATGGCGAAGGCGACCTCGCGCGCAATCTAGATCCAGTCACTCACTTGGCCAGCTCGTGCAGCACGGCGCGGCGCTTTTTCATGATGGCGCGGCGGCGGCCATCTGCTGGGCGAACC
>Ga0172382_10011271_pt1 | contig 11849 bp, 12 predicted proteins | sample Leawel138RmetaG_FD_122245 | JGI IMG/M metagenome (GOLD analysis project Ga0172382, IMG submission 122245) | Leachate microbial communities from a municipal landfill in Southern Ontario, Canada - Leachate well 138R metaG | ecosystem: Engineered > Solid waste > Landfill > Unclassified | place...
CTTGGCCGCGTTGAACCGTGCCGAGGAGTAGGTGTCGGCGAGACCCTTGACCGGCTTGACGTTCTCGGCGGACTTCACGGTGACAGCGTCGGTGGCCTCGTCGTAGCTGAAGTCGACCCGGCCGATGTCCGAGCCGTAGTTGCCGGCCTGGACCATCGCGCGGGAGCCGTCGGCGCTGGTCTGGGCGTACACCTCGTGGCTGTGGCCGTAGAGGATGACGTCGATCTTGTCCGAGGTGCCGTTGGTGATCGCGTCGCTGTGGCCCTCGTGGTACCCGGCGATCAGGACGTCGGCCTCGCCGTTGGCGGCGTCGCCGTCGGTCAGCTGGTCGGCGACCGCGTTGACGGCGGCGACCGGGTCGGTCACGGCCAGGCCCTCGATGCCGGCGGGGGAGACCAGGCCCGGCAGCTCGGACGTGGTGGCGCCGATGTAGGCGATCGAGACGCCGTTCTTCTCCATCAGCACGTACGGCTTCAGCTCGGGGGCGGTGCCGGTGATGTTGGCGGTGGTGTAGGGGAAGGACGACGCCGGGACGATCCGGTCGCGCAGGTCGGCCCAGCCCTTGTCGAACTCGTGGTTGCCGACGGCGGACGCGTCGATCTCCAGCGCGTTCAGCATGTCGAGGGTCGGCTTGTCCTCGAGGATCGACGACTCGAACAGCGTCGCGCCGACGTTGTCGCCGACCGACAGCACGGCGGTGCTGTCGGCGGCCTTCGCGTGCTCCTGGTCGAGCGTGGCGACGAAGTCCAGATTCGTGATCCGACCGTGGAAATCGGTGAACGTGAGGACGGTCAGGTCCTTCTCTGCGGCGGTGGCGGGGACGGCGGCGAAGACACCGGCGCCCAGGGCCAGGGCGGCGACGCCCGCAGCCGTCCGCTTCCAGGCAAGGTTGTACATGAGTTCCTCTCCCAAGTGACTGCCCGGCCCGAGGTCGGGCGCATCCGGCAGAGGTGCGCAGTCACTGCACCCGTCCTTGTCTTTCACTCCCGGGTGAACCTTCAACGAACTCGTGGCAACCGGGCGGTGACCCTCCGATCACGGAAGCGCATACCACGGAGGACACGTACGGCCCCCGGGTGCATCCGGGGGCCGTACTCGCCGATGTTGCGGTCAGGGACCGGTCAGTTGGTGACCGACTCCCGTTCCTCGAGGCCGGAGACGCCGCCCGGCGCCGGGGCATCGGCGGAGTACATGGCGACGCCCGGCTTGCCGTCGTGGATGATCTTGCCCGGGTTGAAGTGACGGCCCGGGTCGGTGCCCTCGAACAGCGCCCGCTGGATCTTCTCGCCGGCCGGCGAGATGTCCTCGGCGATCCACGGGGCGTGCTCGGTGCCGACACCGTGGTGGTGCGAGACGGTGCCGCCGTTGTCGACGAAGTTCTGCTGGACGGCGCGCTTCACCGTGTCGTACGTCGAGTACGACGTCGTGCGGTCGTTGTCGGGCACCGCGTAGGTGAAGTACAGGCAGGCGCCACTGTGGTACGAGTGGGCGAAGTGGCACATGATGAAGCCCTTGGTGTCGCACTTCTCGAACGCCTGCTGGGCCGCCTCGATCGTGGTGGCGTACAGGTGGCGCAGGTTCGACCACGGGGTGGTGGTCTCCGAGACGTCCGCGGTGGCGCCGCGGTCGAGCAGGAAGTCGCGGATGTAGGGCGTGTCGAACTTCTTGGAGTCGTACACCGACCCGACCCCGGTGCCGACGACGATGCCGCCGTGCTTGGCGACGATGGTCCTGACGATGTCCTGGTTCGCCTTCACGTAGCGGCGACCGCCCTCGAAGCCGATGTAGGACAGGCACATCTTGTCCAGGTCCCAGCCGCGGCGCTTGAGGACCCCGAACAGCACCTTCATCTCCAGCTTCTTGCGCCCCTTGGCGGCGCGCTGGGTGGAGAAGGAGAACTGCGTCTCGTTGGCGTCGGAGACCCGGGTCACCGTGGTGTGCGCGTCGGAGACGTTGATCTCCTGCATCGCGTCGATCCCGGAGGTGAAGTCGGGGAAGAAGTAGCCGACGATCTCGCGGACCTCAGGCACCCGGTGCACGTCCACCCAGGCCTCGGTGATGATGCCCAAGCGGCCCTCGGAGCCGATCATCATCTCCCGGACGCTCGGCCCCGAGGAGGTCGACGGCAGCGGGCGCAGCACCAGCACCTCACCGTGGCGTACGGCGCGCAGGCCGTGCACGATGTCGGCGATGTCGCCGTACTTGTCGGACTGCATGCCGGTGGAGCGGGTGGCGATCCAGCCGCCGAGGGTCGAGTGGTTGAAGGAGTCGGGGAAGTGCCCCATCGTCCAGCCACGCCGACCCAGCTGCTCCTCGATCTGCGGGCCGAGCGCGCCGGCCTGGATCCGGGCCAGTCCGGACTCGTCGTCGATCTCCAGCACCTTGGTCATCCGGCCCATGTCGATCGACACGACCGTACGGCGCTCGTCGGGCAACGGCTCGAGGGCGCCGACGATGTTGGAGCCGCCGCCGAAGGGGATCAGCACCGCGTCGGCCTCGACACAGGTGTCGACGATCCGCTGCACCTGGGCCTCGTCGGCCGGGTAGACGACTACGTCCACGACCCGACGCAGGTCACCGCGACGGATCCGCATCAGGTCGCGTACGCCCTTGCCGAAGGTGTGCATGATCCGATCGAGGTCGTCGTCGAGCAGGTAGCGCTCACCGACGATGTCGAGCAGGGCGGTTCGCAGGGATTCGTCGATGACGACCGACGGCACGTCGAGGTCCTCGAACTTCGGCGGAGTGCCCGGAGCGGAGATGTCCAGGTCGATCTGCTTCTTCACGAAGGGTGCGAAGTTCGGCTTGCCCTCCGGGTTGAAGCCGATCCCCTCGACTCCCCAACCCCACCACTTCTGGTGCTTGACACCGGTCATTCGTTGTCCTTCCCATCCGGCTCGGTGGCTTCCGTGGGATCCACGGTCCCTTGCCTGTCGTCACCGCCGTGCTTCTGCGCGTCGGCCGCGTGCTTCTTCGCCTTGGCCGCCTGTCGGCGCTCGGCCGCGGCGTGCTTCTTCTCCTCGATCGCGAGCTTACGATGCTCCTCGGCCACGACCTTCTCGATCCGCTTGCGTTCCTCGGCCTCGACCTCCTCGGCGGCCTTCCGCTCGGCCGCGAGCCCGTACTCCTCGTTGGTCGGGAAACCGGTCGCCCGGGCCATCGAGTCGTGCATCCGCAGGACCTGGTCGTGCATCCGGTCGGCGAACTTCCGGGCGGTCTCGCCCTTCTGGGCCCACATCGGCTTGCCCAGGACGACGTGGACGTCGGGGCGGCCGGCCTTCGGCATGGCGGCGTTGGTCGGCATCGCCAGGTGCGCACCGACCAGCGCGACCGGGACCGCCGGCACGTTGCGGGAGATGCACAGTGCCGCCGGGCCGGGCTTGAACGGGGCCATCTCCCCGGTCCGGGAACGGGTGCCCTCCGGGAACAGCAGGATCGGCACTCCCTCGGTGAGCAGGTTGCCGGACAGGCCCTTGTGCTTGGACCGTCCGCCCCCGCGCTCCACCGGGAAGGCGTTCATGAAGACCACCGGGCCGAACGCCTTGGCCGGGCTGGTGAAGAAGTAGTCCGCGGCGGCGCCGGTGGCCAGGTAGCGGGTCAGTCGGGACGGCAACGCCGACATCACCAGTGGCCCGTCGAGGTGACTGGAGTGGTTCGCCACCGCGATGTAGGGGCCGGCCAGGCCGGCCAGGTTGCGCTTCCCGTGCACGTGCACGTTCAGCAGGCTCCAGATCAGCGGCTTCATCAGGCCGCGCTGGGCGAAGAATCGCGCCATCGCCCAGGTGCCGGAGGTGTAGCGCTGGTGTCCGCTGCTCATTCCACCAGCCTAGGCCCGGGAACGGCCGGGTCGGTGCGGCGTCGCCCGCTGGACGGTCGACTCAGTGGGCATCCGGCGCCTTGTGGCGGGAGCTGATCAGCTTGCTGGAAACCCACCGGATCATCGGCCGGGGCAGGTGCCGGGCGATCCCGACGGCCAGCTTCCACTGCGGGGAGGGCACACAGATGACCCGTCCCTTGGCGACGTAGTCCAGGGCCTCGCGGACCGCCTTGTCCACGTCGATCCACACGATCGGGGGCAACTTGGAGGCGTCGATGGCGGCCCGCTCGTGAAACTCGGTGTGCACCCAGCCGGGGCAGAACGCCGTCACGTGGACGTTTGTGCCGTGCAGTTGGGTGGCCAGGCTCTCGCTGTAGTTGAGCACCCACGCCTTGATGGCCGAGTAGTTGCCCTGGCTGATGAACGCGGAGGCCGAGGACGTGTTGATGATCTCGCCCGAGCCGTGCCGCCGCATGGTCCGCGCCGCGGCACCGCCGAGCAGGAAGACCGCCCGGACCATCACGTCGAAGGCGCGTTCATCGCTCTCGGTGTCGCTGGTGAGCAGGTCGGTGTGCAACCCGAACCCGGCGTTGTTGATCAGGGTGGTGATCGGGTCGACGGTCGACTCCAGTCGGGCGACGACCGACTGCACCTGCGTACGGTCGGCCAGGTCGGCCTGCAGCACCTCGACCTCCACGCCGTACGTGGAGCGGATCGCGTCGGCCTCGGCCTCGAGTCGGTCCAGGTCCCGGGCGACCAGGACCAGGGCATTACCCCGCTCGGCGAGGGCCTTGGCGTACGCCCTCCCGATGCCCGAGGTGCCGCCGGTGATCAACGCTGTACCCATGGTCGGCAGCCTATCGGGGTCTAGAGCCGCTCGCGCAGCCAGTCGAGGTCGGCCCGACGCTCCTCGATCCCGCCCGGGGTCTCCAGGATCGCCGGCACCTTCGCGCTGTGCAGGATGCGGATCAGGTCGTCGGGATCGATCTGGCCCTCGCCGAGGTTGGCGTGCCGGTCCTGGCCGGAACCGGCAGCGCCACGGGAGTCGTTGAGGTGGATCAGGTCGATCCGGCCGGTGATCGCCCGGACGTCCTCGACCGCCGTCGCCAGGTCCAGGCCGGCGGCGAACGCGTGGCAGGTGTCGAGGCAGAAGCCGACCCGGTCGGCACCGTCGGCGGCGGAGATCGCGGCCCACAGCTTCTCGACCGACTCCGGGTAGCGGGCCATCGCGTGGTTCCCGCCGGCGGTGTTCTCCACCAGGATGGGGACCACCAACTCGGCCTCCTGAACGGCCTTGTACCAGTTCTCGTAGCCCTGGTCCGGGTCGTCCTCCGCCGTCACGTGACCACCATGGACGATGACACCGGCGGCGCCGATCTCGGCGGCGGCCTGGAGCGTCTGGTTCAGCAGCTTGCGCGACGGGATCCGGATCCGGTTGTTGGTGGAGGCGACGTTGATCACGTACGGCGAGTGGACGTATGCCGTGATGTCGGCCTCCTCGAGCGCCTCGCGCAGGGCGGGGGCGCCGCCCTCGAAGTCGACGACCGGCTTCTTCCACCCTTGTGGGTCACCGATGAAGAGCTGGATCGCGTGGATCCCGAGGGCGCGGGCCTCGTCCACGGACGTGGGTGCATCGACGTGGGCGCCGACGAGCACGGGAAGATCAGCCATGGGCCGACCCTAGACCCGGACCCGGGCCGAAGGCCCCATCCGGTCCGCGGAGTCGCATGAAGTGGACATGAACTGGAGTCGCCCGGGTCCGTGCGGCGGGTGTGGTGGCGGACGAGTGGGGGACAATGGTCACCATGATGCTCTCCGGTACCCCGTATGTCGCAGCCGAGGATCGCTATGACGCCGACCGCCGCGGCGCCATGCTCTACCGCCGGGTGGGGAAGTGGGGCCTGAAGCTGCCCGTCCTCTCCCTCGGGCTGTGGCACAACTTCGGTGACCACCACCTGCTCGGGCAGCAGCGGGCGATCCTGCACCGTGCCTTCGACCGCGGTGTCACCCACTTCGACCTGGCGAACAACTACGGACCGCCGTACGGTGCGGCGGAGATCAACTTCGGGCAGTTCCTGCGGACCGACTTCAAGCCCTACCGCGACGAGATGATCATCTCCACCAAGGCCGGCTGGGACATGTGGCCCGGACCGTACGGCCAGGGCGGCGGCTCGCGCAAGTACGTGCTGGCCAGCCTCGACCAGTCGCTGGAGCGCCTGGGACTGGACTACGTCGACATCTTCTACAGCCACCGGTTCGACCCGGACACCCCGCTGGAGGAGACCATGATGGCCCTCGACCAGGCCGTACGGTCGGGCAAGGCCCTCTACATCGGTATCTCCTCGTACTCGGCCGCGAGGACCGAGGAGGCAGCGGCGATCGCCCGCGACCTCGGCACCCCGCTGCTGATCCACCAGCCGTCGTACTCCCTGCTCAACCGCTGGATCGAATCCGGGCTGCTGGACACCCTCGAGGCGCAGGGGATGGGCTGCATCGCCTTCACCGCGCTGGGCCAGGGGCTGCTCACCAACCGCTACCTCGACGGGATCCCGGAGGACTCGCGCGCTGCGCGGCACACCTCCTTCGACCGGGAATGGTTGAACGCGGAGAACCTCGAGCGGGTCCGCGGCCTCAACCGGATCGCCGAGGGGCGCGGCCAGACGCTCGCCCAGATGGCACTGTCCTGGGTCCTGCGAGATCCCCGGATGTCGTCCACCCTGGTCGGCGCATCCAGCGTCGAGCAGCTGGAGGACAGCCTGGGAGCCCTGGAGCACCTCGACTTCACCACGGCCGAACTCGCCGCCATCGATGAGTACGCCGTCGAGGCAGGCATCAACCAGTGGGCCAAGCAGACCGAGGAGTGAGGCCGGCGCATGCCCTACCCCTGCCCGGTCAGGTCAGGAAGCCGTGGCGACGGTTCCAGGCGTTCGCGCCCTGGTAGGCGTCGACCATGCCCCAGATCCACAGCCCGACCATCCCGATGATCGGGACGATGAGCCAGGACAGCGCGGCACAGATCACGTAGCCGACGAGGATCAGGACCCCCTTGCTGACGTCGTTGTTCAGGATGGAGCCCAGCCCCGGGATGAAGAACGACACCAGCAGGGCCAGACCGGGGTTCTTCGGCTGGACCGCCACGGGGTAGGGCTGCTGGTACGGCTGGATCTGCTGGTACGGCTGGATCTGCTGGTACGGCTGGATCTGCTGGTACGGCTGGATCTGCTGGTACGGCTGCGGCTGGTAGGGCTGGGCCTGCTGGTACGGCTGCTGGTAGGGGTGGTCCGGCGTGCCGAAAGCCTGCTGTCCCTGCTGGGGCGGAACGCCCTGCCCGTACCAATCCGTGGGACCGTCCTGACGACCCTGGTACTGGTCGCCGTAAGGATTCTGGCTCATCGTTCCCCCCGAGGTGTTGCGGTTGCTGGTATCCGAAGTCTCCCACCTTCTCCTGACAACCGGGTCGACCTCCTGACAACCGGGTCGACGAGGCCCAACGCCTCCGGGCACGGGCGACTACGGTGGAGGGAGACACGCGGAACCGACTGCCGCGCACCTCGAACCGGGAGGCTCCCATGCCGAAGCGGATCCCCGATTTCTTGTTCGACAGCGTCGCCGCCCACCCGGCACGGGTCGCCACCCGCGAATGGGTGGACGACGACTGGGTGAGCCTCACCTACCGTGAGCTGGGCGAGGCTGTCACCGCCACGGCCTCCCGCCTGGTGGCCGACGGCATCGCTCCCGGTGACCGGGTCGCGATCTTCGCGGCGAACTCCCCGCAGTGGACCGTGGTCGACTTCGCCGTCCTGTCGATCGGCGCCGTCGTGGTGCCGATCTACCAGACCTCCACGCCGGAGCAGGCCCGGACGATCCTGGACGACTCGGGGGCTCGTTGGGTGTTCTGCGGCTCGGCGCTGGAGGCCGACCGGGTCGCCGAGGTCCGGGGCGGGCTGCCGCGACTGGAGCGGGTCGTGGTGATGCGGGACGAGGTACTCGCCGCCCAGCCGGCCCCCGAGGCGTACGACGAGGTCGATGCCCGCCGCGCCGCGGTCGGCCCCCAGGACCTGGCGACCATCATCTACACCTCCGGCACCACCGGCACGCCCAAGGGCGTGATGCTCACCCACGGCGCCTTCCTCGCCGAGATCGCCGCGGTGCGGGCCTCCTTCGACATCACCGCCGACGACTCCAGCCTCTGCTTCCTGCCGCTCGCCCACGCCCTCGAGCGGGCCTGGACCTTTGTGGTGCTGGCCTGCGGCGCGATGAACACGTACGTCACCGACACCCGCACCATCGTCCAGATGATGCCGCGGGCCCGTACGACCATGATGGTGATGGTCCCCAAGGTCTACGAGACGGTGCTGTCGACCGTCCGGGACCAAGCGGCGTCACCGGCCAAGAAGCGGATCCTGGACTGGGCCGTCCGGACCGGCCTGGAGGCCCAGCAAGCCGGGCGGCACGGACTGGCCCGCGACCGGCTGCTGCGCGCCCGACTCGCGCTGGCCGACGCACTGGTCCTCTCGAAGGTCCGCCACGCGCTCGGCGGGCAGAAGAAGCTCATGGTCGCCGGCGGCGCCCCGATCCGCCTGGAGGTCGAGGAGTTCTTCTGGGCCTGCGGGATGCTGATCTACACCGGCTACGGGATGACCGAGGCCGCGCCGCTGATGACGTACAACTCTCCGGGCCAGGTCCGCTTCGGGTCGGTCGGCCGGCCCATGCCCGGCTCCTGGGTCCGAATCGTCCCGGTGGAGGGGACGGACACCGGTGCCGGGGACGGCGAGATCCAGTTCCGTGGCCCCAACGTCATGGTCGGCTACTGGCACGACGAGGCGGCGACAGCGGAGGCGTTCGACGACGGCTGGTTGCGCAGCGGCGACATCGGTCACTTCGATGTCGACGGCAACCTGGTGATCACCGACCGGCTCAAGGACCTGATCGTCACCCAGCAGGGCAAGAACATCGCGCCGGCGCCGATCGAGGCCGAGTTGGGCGTTGACCCGATGATCGCCCATGCCGTCCTGGTCGGCGATGACCGTCCCTGCGTCACCGTGCTGATCTCCCCGAACGTCGGCGAGTTGGAGGCCTGGGCCGAGGCCCACGCCATCGCGTACGAGTCGCACGAGGAGCTGTTCGCCCACCCGGACGTGCTCGAGGAGCTGCGTCGCCGGGTCGAGAAGGTCTCCACGAAGCTGCCGAACCAGGAGAAGATCCGCGACCTGCGCGTGGTGCTCGGTGACTTCTCGATGGAGAGCGGGCTGCTCACCCCGACGCTGAAGATCCGTCGGCGTGCCGTCGAGAAGCAGTTCGCCCACGTCGTGGAGGAGATGTACGAGCGGATCGCCGCCAGCCGCAAGGCGGCCAAGGCCGCCGCGGACCAGGCGAAGGATGCCGCCTCCCACCTACGAAGGCGCGACCAGGACTGATCACAACCGGGCCCACCCGCACGCCGGTCCGACACGCCGGACGGCCCGGACAGGGCCCGGGCCGTCCGTGGGTCACTGCTGTGGCGGCTGGGAGTACGGCGGCTGCTGCGGGTACGGGGGCTGCGAGTGCATCGGAGCCTCGACACCCTTCGGGTTCGGCCCGTGCTGGTTCGGGCCGGGCTGGGAGTCCCGGATGTAGAAGGCGAAGATCAGGATCAGCGAGCCGATGAACGGGATCAGGTTGAGCAGCACCCACCAGCCGGACTGGCCGACATCGTGCAGTCGGCGTACGGCCACGGCCAGACCGGGCAGGAACAGTGCCAGGCTGGCGAGACCGCTGAGGATGCCGCTGCGCAAGAAGAGACCGTCGCTGATGTCGGTCCTGCCGCCGAGACCGAGGGCGGAGTCGAGGACGCTCGCCACGATGCCGACGAGGAAGACGAACAGGACCCAGTACCAGAACTCGGAACGGCGGGCACGGCCATGGAAGTCGACGTACTTGCGGAAACAGGTCGTGATGGAGTCGGTGAAGTTCATGAGTGCTCCTTGGACGGGGCGAAGGATCGGGGTTGAGCCCGATCCCTTCGAGGGTAAGAGCGTCGGGGGTCAGAGGAGAAGAGCCACGCAGACAGGTGTGGACGGCCTTCTCGTCCTGCCGGAATTGGCGTCGCGGGCTGTGGAGAACTAAAGTGTCTCCTTGGTCCCTTGCTCCCATGAGCCCGGGGCCGGCAAACGCCCTCCTGCCATGGGACAGACCCATGGCCGCAGAGACCACAGGAGGTGGGATACGCGTATGCGCAAGTACGAAGTCATGGTCCTCATCGATCCCGACACCGATGACCGACAGGTCACCCCGATGATCGAGAAGCACCTGGAGACCATCACCAACGAAGGCGGCACCGTCGACAACGTCGATGTGTGGGGCAAGCGCAAGCTGGCCTACGACATCAACAAGAAGTCCGAGGCCTTCTACGTCGTCATCAAGCTGACCGCTGAGCCGCACTCGGTCCAGGAGTTGGACCGTCTGATGGGCATCAACGAGCAGATCGTCCGGACCAAGGTGCTCCGCCCCGACCTGCACGCCTGATCGTCCCGAGGCGTCCCCGGCAGGCCCCTGACCTGATTGTCGGAGCGGTCTGAGAAGGTGGGACCATGGCCTGAGCCAGTCCCCACCGACGCCCGGGTCACCAAGGACACGACACAATCTCGACTGGAGATCCCATGGCTGGCGAAACCGTCATCACCGTCGTCGGTAACCTCACCGCCGACCCCGAGCTGCGCTTCCTCCCTTCCGGCGCGGCCGTTGCGAACTTCACCGTGGCCTCGACGCCGCGGACGTTCGACCGGCAGTCCGGCGAGTGGAAGGACGGCGACGCGCTGTTCCTGAACTGCTCCGTCTGGCGCAACGTGGCGGAGAACGTCGCCGAGACCCTGCGCAAGGGCATGCGCGTCATCGTCCAGGGTCGGCTGCGTCAGCGCAGCTACGAGACCCAGCAGGGCGAGCGGCGTACTGTCTTCGAGTTGGATGTCGACGAGGTCGGCCCGTCGCTGCGCTACGCGACCGCGGCGGTCACCCGAGCGTCGTCGTCCGGTCAGGGCGGAGGCAGCGGCTTCGGCGCCAGCCAGGGCGGCCAGGGGGGCTACGGCTCCCAGGGTGGCCAGGCCTCTGGCGGCTACGGCCAGGCACCCCAGGGTGGCGTCAACCGTCAGCAGATGGCTGACCCGTGGGGTCAGCCGCAGAGCGACGAGCCGCCGTTCTGATCCGGTGAGGGTCGGCGACCACAGTCGCTCGACCCGCTCCCGTCGAGGGACTCACCACACATTCACATGGCACATTCCGGCTCACGCCGGGCTCTGAAAGGAGAGCACCACAATGGCCGCACGCAAGCCCATCAGCAAGAAGAAGGCTGCGCCGATCAAGAAGACCCGTATCGGCAAGGTCGACTACAAGGACACCGCGCTGCTGCGCAAGTTCATCTCCGAGCGCGGGAAGATCCGTGCCCGTCGGGTGACCGGCCTGTCCGTCCAGGACCAGCGCAAGGTCGCCATCGCCATCAAGAACGCGCGTGAGGTGGCTCTGCTGCCGTACGCCTCGGCCTCTCGCTGATCAGGAAGGACATCACACCATGAAGCTCATCCTGACCAATGCAGTGGACCACCTCGGTGTCGCCGGCGACGTCGTGGAGGTCAAGGACGGCTACGCCCGCAACTTCCTGATCCCCCAGGGGCTCGGCATGAAGTGGACCCGCGGCGCGGAGTCCCAGATCGAGGGCATCAAGCGCAACCGTGACGCCCGCCAGGTGCGCGACCGTGCGCACGCCGACGAGCTGCGCACCCAGATCGAGGGCCTGAAGGTCCAGGTCGCCGTACGCTCCTCGGAGGAGGGCAAGCTGTTCGGCGCCGTCACCGCCGCCGACATCGCGAAGGCGGTCAAGGCCGCCGGTGGCCCGACGATCGACAAGCGCGGCGTGAAGATCGACGCCCCGATCAAGACCGTCGGCTCGCACATCGTCGGCGTGAAGCTGCACGAGGCTGTCACCGCGCACTTCCCGCTGGAGGTCGTCGCCGCCTGAGGCACAGCCTTGGGCCGGTGCTGATCGCGCAGGCATTGCCCA
>Ga0172382_10011272_pt1 | contig 11849 bp, 6 predicted proteins | sample Leawel138RmetaG_FD_122245 | JGI IMG/M metagenome (GOLD analysis project Ga0172382, IMG submission 122245) | Leachate microbial communities from a municipal landfill in Southern Ontario, Canada - Leachate well 138R metaG | ecosystem: Engineered > Solid waste > Landfill > Unclassified | place...
CATCTTTACACCAGAAGATAACGTAATATTATTATTAAGCCGAACAAAATCTAAGTATATCCAATCACCAGTAATTGTCGAAGGTATAAATTGACCGAATCTTAAATCAACATCTCCTACGTTAACGCTATACGGACTGCCATCAACATGGGATATATCAGTATATTGTCCGTTTACGTCCAGATTAGAAATATCACCTTCTAAGTCTTGGTAAAAACTATAATATGAAAATCCCACAAGATTCTCGAAATCACCACCTAAAAATTGAGTGTTATTTGCGAAATAAACTGCTTGTGTAGTTGCGGGTGTAACATCTTTTACAACACAATTATATAAAGCTAAATATTGTCCATTGTCAATTTCGATAGTTTCAATTATAGCGCCTGATATGTAAGCATCAAGCATATCCGTAAAACTTGCAAATGTTTTATTAGACTTTAGTTTTTCTATATATGTACCATCCGTTGCGGATACCCTTATGGATGAGTTTAAAGTGATTGTTCCTACATATCCAGCAGGTAAATTAACTTGCCAAAGATTTGTTGCTAATGGGCTTCCATTTGTTTGAATCCAATTTATAGCATCATCATAAGTTTTAAAGATTCTTTTGGTTTCATTAGATGAAACCAAATCGAAATTAACCCAAGCATTATTATTTAAAGGTATTGTATTAAAGTTACTATTAGTAAAATCTTGATATAATACATTACCATTATTTAATGATAAAACTAAAGTATTACCACTAAGTGTACTACCTGTAAGGTATGTATTAGTATTATCAATCAATGCTGATACATCAACAGAGAAATTAGTTCCGTTTCCGGAATAATAAATATTTCCATTGGAATAGGTTCCACCAGTTAAATAATAATTAACTGTTGACCCACTTAAATAACCAATAATATCAAGAACACTTAATGTGTAATTAGTGTATCCACTAGTATCAACAACCGGAAAAATTAAACTACTAAAATTTGTACCGGTAAAACCAGAAAATTGACTTATTTTTTTATTACAATTAGACATATTTTTTTATTATAAATATCTTTAAATTAATAATTATGTTGGCGGATTTCCATCCTCAAGTAAAATAGCCCACCCACATTCATCAGCGATACCTAAATCACCTTCTTGTGTTATTATTGTACACCCACTAACAGCATAACAAGATGAACCAATTAAATAACAAGAATCAACACAATTATTAACACCCAAACTGATATAACAACCATCTTCGGTTGTTAACCAAAAATAATTTGGCCAACAACAATCTTCATCACAATGTGGTTGTTCTAATGAACATTTACATGGAAAGGTGACAACATCAAAATCTGGCGTATTATTAATATTTTGTTGTGAATAACCAGAATAACTAACAATAACACATTCTGTTTGTTTTTCACCTAAGCCATATTGGTTAATAACATCAATATAATATAAACCAATTGGTACATTAATCGCTTTAGTATATTGTGGTGACCCGGGATAGGTAACATTATCGATTAGCGTTCCCGGAAATGGTGACAAATCTGGTGTTCTCCACTCAACTAAATACGGTTCACTACCATCAAAAATTGAAATATCAATAACACCTGTTGGTTGAGTGTATGATGATCCAGTTATACTTACATTAAAATACATATTTTCCTCTTTTTTATATAAATATCTTATTGTCCTTTAGATGTGTTTCCTTTTACGCCAAAACCGCCATATAAACCAGTAGATTTTGTGTCAACACTAAATCCTTTATCTGATCTACCTGATCTATAACCAACAATAACTTTATTAATTGATATACAATTTTTATTATCAACTATTGTAAAGGTATATTCACCCGGGCTTAAATTATTTATTATTAAATTATTGTTATTAAATCGCTTAGTTTCGCCATTAACAACATAACATTCATTTGGTAAACAAACACTTTCACCATTATTTACTGTGATGGTTATTTGACCATCTGAATTATTATTACTTGAAGCGTCAATAGTCGATGTCTCAATATTAAATAATTTTAAATTAGGTACTTTTATTGATTTTATTCTTTTACAACCAGTACAAAGATCTTTAACAGTTATTGTGTGGTTACCAGAACATAAATCAGTAAATGTTGACCCTGTAACGAATTCACCATCATTTAATTTATATAAGAAATGGTTATTAACTGTATATCCAGAACAAATTGGTGTTGTTGAAATTAATTTAGCATCAACACTAATACTACCATCACAAGACTCTAAACAACTTGTTCCGATTGATGATGTTGATACTGTAAATTCAACATATGGTGTTAATGTTATTTTTATAGGATTACTTAAACAACCGGTTTCAATATCTTCAATTATTAATATGTAATTATCAACACCAAGATCATCAAAAGTTGCTGATGTTCCAGTATATGATTCAATCCAATAATTAGATTCAAGCGAAATTATATATTGACCAGATAAACCACCAAGAACAGAACCATAATTTGAACAATTTCCAGTAACTTCAACATATATTTGACCATCTTCATTGTATGGACAAGTTGGTTTAATTATTTCTAAATCAGAAACACCAAAACTACAAATAGAACAAGCACCAGATGTTGTTAAAGTACAACCATTAGCATCGATTATTGTTAATGTATATGGGTCACAGCAAGGTATATCAAATAAGTTTGGACTATTTGAAGTAAAGCCATCCGGACCAGTCCATGAGTAAGTGTATGGTGCTGTACCACCGCTTACAAATGAAACATAACAACAACCATTTCCAATTGTTTCAGCTATAATTTCTTCCCATTTTTTAACTGTTACAATTTCTTCCAATACTTTCTTTTGTTTATATCTTTCAAAAGCACCAGCAGTATAATCCAAGATATAATTTTTAAACGCATTATTAGCATCAACTTGACGACCTTTCGCTACTTGATTAGTTATTGGGTCAGCCCCTTGAAATCCGGTTTTACGTTGTCCCGGGATATTATGAATATCGTTATTAACAACTCTAACAATGGTTTCTTTATTAATAACAACATAGCCAGATGGTGGTGGGGGTGAATTATCATCAATAATACCACAAAGTTCTGGAAGATTATCTTTACAGTAATTATTTGGATTAATTGTGCTAATACTAGCGAATAATGGTTCTGGTTGTGTTAATACTACAGATTTGTAGTAATCAACATTACATTCATCGGTTATTTTGATTGTATATGCGTCAGCACTTAATCCAGTAACTGTTGTTGAAGTATATGGTAATTGTTGTGTTGACGATGACCAAACGACATCATATGTTTGATTATTACAACCATTAATTGTAAATGAAATCGCTCCGTCATTACCATTATAACAAGAAATATTTTGTGGGTACCCATAATTATCTGAGGTTGTAATTTCACAAAAACTAATATCAATACATTTAGTTCTATAAATACAACATTCCGGATCCACAAAAATTAATTCAAATTGATGATTAAATGTTGTCGCTGTCGTTAATAACCATGGATATAAATCAAAATTAATAGTTTCGGATGAATTACCAGAAATTATAATGTGATTATCGGGGTCCAAATCAATAAAGTCAACAATATTATATCCATTGTCTGGTTTGACATAGTAATATAATTCTATATCATTCGGTGATGTATTTACCAAAGTTATTGTATTACCACTATTTCCACTATAACAGAAATAATTAAAACAACCACCGCCAAAATTAATTAAATTAAATGGGTGAATATAACCAGTTAAATCTAATGTCGATGTTGTTTGACCAGTATATGTTACATTATTATAAATGTATTGATAATCAATAATAACACCAACAATAGTATTACCACTACTTGTCGGACAAAATTCAAAAATAACATCTTCACAATCAGCTTTCGATATTGTAAATGGTGTTGTTATTTCTGTTGTAACATCAGAATTAAAATATTGTATGTCAGTAATAGTAATATAATCAGTTAATAGTTGATTATTATATATTGTAATTGTAACATCAGTACAACAACCGACAAATGTTGATCCAGTCGCTGATGAACTATAAACACCACCAGTAAATACCGAATTACCACAAAGATTAAATTCATGTAAAGAACAACCACCACTAATAATTAATGTTGTTGTTTTATCCTCATATGGTAATCCCGGTGAAAAAATAACGGGAATAGAAGTTGTACCATTAATGGTATGGTACCGATTAAAAATAAAATCACTACTATCACCAGAAATATAAATGTCTGTACCACCTAATTCTGTTGACGTAATATTAAAATATCCGGATATATTATTACCCGCTGAAACACTATCAAAATTAATAGTACATCCAGTTGGTACTGTTAAAATATTACCAATTTCACCTATCGCTCTTATATTAACACAACAACCACTATTCGGAATACCAACCCATTCAGTTTCCTTATATCCATTAGTTAATCCGCTGAAATAGATATTAATTTGATTACAATTACTAGCGGGTATTGTTTCTCCGGATAATTGTGGGAAAATAAAGTCATTAGTATTTTGGTACGTACCACAGAAATTAAAATCTTCAGATGTGAAATTACAAATTGTTACAGTTTTATAAATAATTTCACCCGGACATATAGTACCAAAATTTATATTATAAAATATACCATCATTTGATAATGGGTTTAAACTTTCATTTGAAATAATGGTATAATTAATATTTGGTGTACACAAATGACATGTACACCCTGTTAAACCACTGAATATTATATTTAAGTCTAATGACATAATTTATTATAATTTTTATATTATCCTAGTACCACCTAATCTTGGTTCATATTTAACTTCTCTACCAACAGTTTTCTTTCTAACTGATAGTTTATCTCCACTTTTCCGTAATACTCTAGGTATTTTAACTGGTGTTCTAAATTCACAACCAATACTATCTGTTACTATTAATAAATAATTCCCCGCAACGAGATCTTCAAAAATATAACCAGCAGTTATAGTAATACCACTTGAAGATGTTGTTATTTGTCCAGTATATGGGCCAACACCACCAGTTATATGTGCAATGGTTATTGCGCCATCTTGATCATTTTCTGTTTCAGCTTTAATTTGAAATCCAACAATAACCTTATTTTCTGATATTCTTACTGTTTTACTTATTAAATTATTATCTGAATCACTAACTATAACATCATAGTCATTAGACGTTAAACCAGTATACAAATGTATCGTTGATGTTGTTGGTCCAAAAGGAATTCCATCAAGATAATAAATATATGGAGGGGTACCCATACCAATCTGACCTAATTGGTTATATGTTGGAACAACTGTCAATAGAATAGTACCATCATCAACTTTTTCACATGTTGTTGGTGTTGTTGAAACAGTAATACCCAAAGTTGATGGATCTGGAACAAATGTTGGTAAGTCATATGTCGTTGAACCACTATTAACATCAATAACACCAAAACTTCCGGGTGGGTAAACCCCCGGTGGTAAATTATCAATAATAATACTACAATAAGTACATGGACAACTTTCAGTACATCCAGTTGTTGGTATTATTGTATCATCACAACAATAACAACTAATATCAGTACAAGGTGTTCCATTTGGAACAACGGAACAATCTTGTAATTCAACACAATTGGTAATACCATAATATTGTCCACCACTATTAAATAATGGATTTTGTGGTGTTGTTGGACATACAATTACAGTATATGGACATTCACCACCAGAAACAGTCATTTCAGCGGTTCCACCCGTTAAAGCACAACTAGGTGTCGGTGGCACAGGCGGTGTACAATTATCAATTGTTATTGTTATTGGATTTGGTTGATCTAAAATATATGTTTCATTAATTGAACATAAATTAGCGTCTGTTACTGTTAAATTATATATTCCAGCCAATAGATTTGAAATATTTTGGTTTGTTGATGTAAATAAATTATCATTAAATGCAACACCATCCCAAAAATAAGTATAAGGTGTTGTACCACCAGTAACATTAACATCTATGTAACCAGTATTAGCACTATAAATACCAATATTATAACTACCTGTTTGAGATAAAATAGCATCAACAATTAATTCGTTTGGTTGTGTTAAAGTGAAATTAAAATTGTTTGAATTACCAAAAAAGTCTGAAATAGTTACAATATATGTATCTGCCGATAACCCACTAATCGTATTACCAGTAAAACCAGTATCCCAAATATAAGTATATGGCGCAGTACCACCACTACCAATAACAGAAATTGATCCATTATCGAAATTATAACATGTTGGGTTATTTTGTATATATGATTCTAAACCAACATCAAATGAATTAACATAAATATTACTTTGACGTATATTTCCACAATTATCGGTTAACGTTAAAATAAATTCACCATAAAAATTATTAGGATCATTAAACATTAAGGTTAAATTTGAAGTAACACCAGTTACTGGTGCTACTGGTGCTGGTATAATTAAAAATGGACTAGGACTAACTGTTAAATTAGTTGGTGTACCACCAGTTAAATCTGTTAACGATACATTTATTGTTAATATATTATTCGAATTATTAGTAATTGGTATTGTAACACTTTCAGGCATTCCCGGGATTGTTGTAATATAATACACTAAATTAACATCTTCCAATGGGTAAACCATACAACCACTAACACCAGAATAAATGATGCCAAAAACATTCGATGCAACATTAATTGATAAAATGGTATTTAATTGTGTTATTGCTGTATATGAAACATCAACAGACATAGTACCGCCAACTGGAATTGTCCCACCAGTAAAATTAAGTATTGATGCATAGGGTGAAACATAGCTTTCCAATTCCGCCGAATTTATTGTTACCGGTAGACAATTATGATTATAAATTGTAGCCGTTTCAATTGCTGAACAATTTTTGTTAATACAACCAAAATCGATATTACTAACATAAACATCACCAGCATAACCATAACCACTAAAAGGGATATTAAGATCATCACAATCACTAATTGTTGTTGATCCGGTGAAATCTAAATATCGAATTGGTGGGTAAACAAATGGGTATGTTGGTGTAAATGTTATAGGTATTTCTTGACTAGAATATCCGCTTAAACTAATAATTTGTGTCGCTGGAGTAAATTGTGTCGGTGTTGTTTGAACAACAATATCCCGATCATCTGGTGTTAAATTTAATATTGTAATATTTTGTGTCGTTGCAGTACCGAAACAAACGCCACCAAAATCAACAAATGATGTTGAAGCACTAATTGCTTGTGTTATACCAACACCACTTACAATAAAATCGTATTCACAATATGTTGTTTCAAGTGTAAATTCTGAACTATATGTTGTTGCTGATGTTGGGTTAAAAACAAGAGTAACCGTTGTACAGCCAGAGGCTTCAATAGTACTATTGATTAATGAATTATAATTTAATAAATAAAAATCATCAACAGTATTAGTAATACCAGTAATTGATAATATATTAACCGGACATTGACTATATTGACAAAATGATAATATTATTTCATTTTGTTGGTTAATACATGTGTGCGGAAAATCAATTAAATACGAACCACCAATAATCGGTAATTCTTCGTCAAAATTATTAGTAATAATTGTTGTACCACAATGATTTGTATTATATGGTAAAGTAAACCCGGTAATAATAAAACAATCATTTGAATCATAAACTGTTAAATTATATAATCCAGATGTTGCATTATTAATAATATTATTCGTACTACTGGCTGGTGACCAAATAAAACTATAAGGTGCTGTTCCACCAGTGACATTAACAATAATTTGACCATCATTGCTACTAATACAAGTTGTTGCTGTATATTCAATATCTAAAGTTATTGGATCAGGTTGATTAACTGTAATTGTTTTATAATCACTTAAACAATTATTATTATCAATAATATAAGCAACATATGTATTTGCGGATAGACCATTAATAATTGTACCAGTTGTTGCCGAAAAAATTTCTGTTGTAGCACTAGCAAATAATGTAAATGGTGAAGTGCCACCAGTAATGGGGTTAAATGTTATATAGCCATTATTTGCGTATGGACAAGTTAAATCAGTAGCTGATACATTAAAACCCAATAAATTAGGTTGTGTAACAAGTAGTGATTCTGACGTTCCAGTACAAGAATTACCATCAATATAGGATACAATATATGTTCCAGCGGTTAAATTAATTGCGGTTGACGCAGTATATGAATCATTCGGGTGTGATGGTGTAACAACAAAACCATCATAAGTATAACCAGACCAAGTATAAACAACTGGATCGATAGCATTATATAATTGATAAAATATTAAACCATCATTATTACAATAACAAGACACATTATTAATATCATTTATTGTATAAATGTCTAATTTTGGTGGTATATCAATTACACTAATTAGTTGACAACCATTATTATCACTAATTTCAATAGTATAAACACCAGATGTTAACCCTGTTGCAATACTCGTGTAAGGTGTTGTTGTACCAGTTTCAATGAAACCATTTGACCATTCAAAAATATAGTTATTTACACCACCAGAAACAGTAACACTAGCAAAAGCTGAACTAATACAAGTTTCGCCAGTATAATCGGTATCAATTATAGAAAATAATTCTGGCTCTGTTAATGTTATATATAATGGGCCATATTGTGTTTCTGAATCTCCGGGAACAATAAATGGTGATAAATTAGCAACAAATTGTGAACCATCACAAGGATCACCACTTAAACTAAACATATATGTCGTACCAACAAGATCGGCTGATAAATTATTAAAAGTTATTGGATTTGACGCAATACCACTTTGAATAACACCAGATTCACCTGAAAATGTATATTGAAATATTTCAGATCCACCAGAAAAACCAATAGTTATCGATCCAGTTGATGAACCAAAACAAGTTGGATTTTCACTAATTAATGATGTAATCCCAATAGGATGTGGTAAACTATAACCAGTAAATGGAATATTATATTCATTACCACAATTATCTGTTAAATATATAGTACAAATTGTTTTATCTGGTATTGGCGTTGTATATTCAATCTCAAAATTTTCACATTCATTCGATTCAATTATAAAACTTCTAGGATAGTTAATTGTTGAAATAATTTCATTGGCATAACTGATTTGAAATCCATTACCTAATGGATCATTATTAGACGTTATGCCCGTTGTAATTGTCAAACAATCAGACATTCCAACTGTTTGTGTATAATCACTATTATTACAAATATATAACGTTTCACCTAGAACTTCATCAATTTGTTTAATATAAACAAAGTTTGATGGTGACGCAGATATTGTCGGGTTTATACAAGTACCACTAAGACCAAAACCACCGGTTAGTTGTGACCCATTTAAAAGACCATAATTTGTAACTAATTCAATATCTGAAACACTAATAGTACCAGCAGTACAAGCACTAAATGAACAAAACCCAACATTTAAAGTTTCTGTTTGATACGTACCCATTTCAAGTGGAGTGCCAAATAATTCATCACTATTTGTAATTTCAAAATTAGGGTTAGTTAAACTCGCCGAATAAATTGTGATATTAACATCACCAGTATTTGTTAAATCTATATTTGTCGTATAACAACAACCATTACCGATTAAACCAAAATCATGTAAACCGCCACTTACTGTTAATGGCACATTTTCAGGTACGAAAGAAAATGGTAAAAATCCAGAACAATCAATATATTGATCGTCATCACACATAAAATCATCTGTTGTTGTTGCACTATAATAAATAACACCAAGTATTGGTGTTTGTGATGTTGATACATAAACTAATTGTAGTTCAGCGCTCTCATTTTTAGAAATTATACAATCAAAATCTGAAGTTAATGTTATTAAATTTGGGTATGATGGAAATGTTAGAATGTGTTCTAAATTAAAAGGAACATAACAGTTATTTGTTATTGTTATTGTTTCAGTATATGTATAAGTAGCGGTACCGCCAGAACTAAAAGGTAAACCATCATTATTATCAACAACTCTATTAATGTCTAAACACTCACAACTAGGTTTTATCGGGCATAATGGTGTATTTGTTAAACTTGGTATCGTGTTATTTAAAATACTATTAACAATACCACTATTATTATATTTAATTGATGATCTTCCGTGTAAGTCATACGATATTGTTCGTCCATTTAATAATGGGTCACAATCTTCTAAAACTAAATTTAATCTGGCATAATTATCTAAGATATTATTATTTCGATAACCAATTGCGACATAGAAACAATTACAGTCATTAAAACCATAATTAATATTTGTTACACAATTAGCACTGAACGATTGGTTTATTGGATCAAACTCAATTAATTCTCTATTTTGACAGTCGCCAGTATATCTTAAAAATTTAATATCCCAATTTTCTAAACACTTAGTACCAATAGAACATGCAGAAAAAATTGGTGACGCTCTTTGTTCTAAAGTACATTCACAATATTCGTCAAAATAATAATCTAAAATTTTTCTGGATGACGCACAAGTATTACAAAATTTTAAAACTTTATATATTGGTTCATTAATACAAGATGATGTTAATTCAATATTAGTTTCATTAGTTAAATTTAAAACACAACACTCATATGATCTCATTAGTGTTTCAAAATACGGACCAACACCTTGATTTGGCTTAGAGCTATATAAAACACTAATATCTGGTAATCTACTACTAATATTTTTTGTGCTATTAAAACCTAAAGCCTTATTAATTTTTTTAAAGAAAGTTTCAACAGCACCTGTGGGTGTATAATTTAATTCAAAATTATCCCCAGTTTTAATGACGTTTAAACCATTATTAATATTTGAACAAGTTTCATCACAATCTTGATATAAGTAGGTGTCCCAACAATATTCTTCATTTCCAGTAATAATAATTTGAGTTGTGCCACTATAGGTATCATTAACAACAGTAACATAATAAGTACCCGGGGTTGTTATACCAGTAAAAGAGTATGTTGTTAAATTATTATTAACACATTTAATTAATTTCCAATTTTCATTATATAAATACCAACTTGTATCACCACTACCTACACATGCCATATTTTATTATTTTTTTTTCTTTTATATATGATAAACAATCAAATTTATTATTAAATATGATTGCAAACTTTTCATCCCAATAAATATAATTATCAAACAATAGAAACTCATAATACCCATTAACTTCTTGATGATGCAAATAAATTTTATTATCTGTAATTAATACATAGGTATCTTCATCAGATTCTATTATTAATTTATTACCTATTTTTTTCTTTCTAATCATATTGTGGCCATATTATATTAAAAGGGTCATCTTGTAAAGTAATATCCCTAAGTACCTGACGATATTCTCTCCAAGTTTCTTTTTCTTCCTCAGATAAGTTAACATCCGATAATTGTGTCCAATCACATTCTTTTAACATCTCAGTTCGGATTTCTCGGATTTCATTCCACTTATTTTGAATAACTTGTTCTTGCTTCAATATATCAAGATATGGTTCATTATTTTCGTTTATGGAATCTAATGCTGTATTTATTACTGTTATTCTCATAATTTATAATATAATTTAATCATCAGGTTCTACAACAGGAACAAACTCTATTAAATTGTTCTCTGTAATATAATTATCAATTACATAGGCATTGTCAGATACTATCACAAATTGATTATCTTTTAAATTTGTTTGAAGCATTCCTTTGTGTTTCATTTTGCGATACCAATATTCTGTATCAACAACGGCACTGAACACGGTTTCAGTATAATCTGTAATTCCGATTGCTGTGCCCTCTTGCATTTCTTTATAAGTAATTATTTTTATCATATTTTTCTAATTTTAGGATATTTTAAATTTGTTC
>Ga0172382_10011273_pt1 | contig 11849 bp, 10 predicted proteins | sample Leawel138RmetaG_FD_122245 | JGI IMG/M metagenome (GOLD analysis project Ga0172382, IMG submission 122245) | Leachate microbial communities from a municipal landfill in Southern Ontario, Canada - Leachate well 138R metaG | ecosystem: Engineered > Solid waste > Landfill > Unclassified | place...
AGCACCGGATTTTCCGGTGCTGTTCGATTTCCTCGCGCATTGGCGGCGCGAGATCGAGGCGGAGATAAGGTCAGTCCGAATCGCCCATGAGAAAATGATCCGGCCAGCGAGCTGGCGTTCGGCGGACGGCGTGATCTCGTGGGAGTAGCAGAGCCGGGTGATTGAGCTTGCAGGCCCGTATTCATGCTAATGGAAACGAACTGCTGACTAGTAAATTCTAGAAACCTTCGCCCACTTGAGAGGCTGCTTTCCCATTTTCTCGCACTGAAAGCTGCCAGTCGGTTTCCGGCCCAGGAGCCGTCAAATCGTGCCGCTCGGAATGATGTCCGGTTTCGAGCTCGGACTGAAGCGACATGAACGTCGGCTATGTAGGCGGCTGCCGACCACAATACGTCGTTCGCCGAACGGACTTGGAACGGCAGATTCTGACACAATTTGCCATTCGCTGAGCACGAAACCGCCTGGCGGCAACGCCCCTACGTAGGTCATTCAGCCTCCGCGAGCCGAGCCCGAAAGCCGCCCCTCGTTCAGGTGATGCCAGTCGACACGATGGGTGAATTACGGCCCGGCCGCTTTCGGACGCCGAATGGCGTGAGCGGCCCTTCGTTCAAGCTCAGATAGTCGGCAGCAACTCGCCCCAATTGGCTTCGAGACGACCGCTTCAGGAGGCGCTCGCGCTTAAGGGGCGCAGCCGCAACAGCGTTCGAAAAGCGACCCGGCTGTCGGCGCGATGCCAGTGTATCTTTCGTGCTGCTCATAGGCCGGCGGGGGGCACGGATCGTATGAACGCACGCCTGTGACAGCAACAGGAGGCGGCGCTCCCCATCAACGATAGTTTCCCGCGGGTCACACGTTAGCAATGCGATCGCTCATCCATTTTCTGACCCAGCGCTGACGTTTGATATCCCCGAGCCCATCCAAGACTGATGCAGGCAAAAGTTCATGCTCTCCGCTGAAGAGGCCACGCGCTGGATGCCCCTCGGGCAACAGATCGAGGATTGCCTGGGCAGCTCCCGGATCTCGATCATGAAGGAAATAAGCACCGAGAACGGCGAGCGAACGATCCACGTTCGAATGAGCCATGCGTTCGCATAGCGCGACAGCCCTCTCGAGCGGAGCATGGTGACAAACCAGCACGACCGCCGACGGTGCGAGCGCTGCGCCAAGCCTGACGATCCGCTCCGGCGTGAACGGGGCGAGCAACTCCTCCTCAATTGTGGCGGCGAAGACTAAGGCATCAAGCGCGCCGAGCCGAAGCCAACCACGATCGCGGTCGCCGAATAGCGCCCGAATTCTCATGCGAATTGCTGCGGACCCGCAGTCGGCTGCGACCCGCAGACATCCTTGGCTGAGCGCTCGATCCGAGGTGGTCGTCGCTAGCTTTATGAGCTGGTCACTGATCTCGTCGGATAAGGGGGCGTAGGCCGCAAGCCCTTCCACTGCCTCCCGCGCGATAGGGTAAGAATCAGGTTCGTTGTGGGAAGGGTCGGCGTCCGACCACGTGTCGCCGGTCAGACGCATCAATACCGGGAAGTGATTGGGATGCGGCTTCGCCGCAATCGCGCGCACCAGTGCCTGACGAACGTGTCGGCCAGGATCGCCGGCCAGCGCGAGGATTTCGACGGGGAACGGCGGATCAGTTCGGCTCACCAAGAACTCGATAGCAACGACCCGCGCACTCGCCCGAACGTGCTGACGGGCCTTCGTGATTGCTTCTTGATCCTCGATCTCGACCGCAGCCGAAGCAGCGGCCTCTGCCAGGTCCTTGTCCTCGGTCTCATTCAACCATCGGCGAATCGCCTCGACCGGCATCACGCCCGCCTCAATCAGGAGCGGGACGACCTCCGAGAGGATGCGAGGCCGCGCCGTCTCAGCCGCTTGCCGCAAAATTTCAACCGCTTGATCGCTGAGCATCGCGGCACGCGACCGCCCGAGAAGCAGCGCCCAACCGACCTCGCGGTAAGCGGGATCCAGCGCCCGAATAAGGCTCGCCATTCCGGCCTTCTGGAGCTTGGAATAGCGGCGGCGCGCGGCGATCAGGTCGCAGAGGAAGGCAACGCGCAGGGCGGCGGTTGGAGAAGAAGCGAACGCCTCGGCAAGAACGTTCTGGTCGACGGCCATGGCGCAGGCGATGGCGGCCTGACTATCGCTTTGCTCTGGAATGCCGGCGATCAGCGCCTGCTTGAGTTTCTCTCTGAATTCCGAATGCCAATGTTGACGCAGCGCGTCCCACGCCGCGTCCTCATGTCCGTCCGCCTGAGCTGCAGCGAACATCGCTGACAGCTCCTCGAGACTCGGGGCGGCTGTGGCATCCGCGTCGCGGATTGCGCGCGCCCAGTAATATCCGAACTCGGACGCGCGATTATGTCCGGCGAGCTCCTTCCAATCGCCGGCCGCACGGACGGCTTCGATATAGAGCTCAACGATGATGCCAGATGCATAGCCATCGTCGTCATGGCCGGAGGTGTAATACTCCTCGAACCCATAGTCGCACTCGCCGTCGGCAATGAGGCGCCACCTTTCCGCATTTTTCGCACGCTGGGCATCATCGCCTGCAAGATCGTCGAGTGCTTCTTCGAACACTGCTTTGAAGGTCGTAAGATCGCGTAGCGCGCCGGTCACGACCGCCTCGATATTCGAGCCGTGACCCATGCCAACCAGACGGCGCGCGGCATGAAGATAGGCGGGCTCAAGCCCAGTCGCGATGCGGTCGAGTGCCAACGGGAATTTGGCGCCATAGGAACCATGTTCGTCGGAAAGCTGATCGCGAACGAAACGCTCGGCGATCAGAAAGGAGCGTGGATCCTGCGAGATTCGATCATACCATGCGTCGGGGAAGTTCGGTGCCTTCCATCGGTCAATGAAAAAGGCCGCGCCTCGCTGGACGCTGGTCAACAACCAACGGGCCAGTTCCGATGGATTGGAAGCCTCACTGCCTACGTCGCTGGCTAGCTGGAGGAGCTTGGGAAAATCCGCGGATGGATCGACCAGAGCAGCGTCTAGCCAACCGTCGATTGCAGCTTGGGCGGCAGCGGGAACGTCGAAGGTGAACGCACCGCCTTCGACGCCGGCGACGAGCCGGCGCCCTTCGTCGATCAGGCGAGCGGCCGTCTCCATCCCCCACTCGACGTGCGGTTGCGGGAGGGTGGTGAGCGCGGTCAGCAGCGCTGCAAAAGCCGGCTCATATCGAAACAAGTCAGCCTTCAGATGACTCTCGAAACCCGCCCGTACACTCGGATGCGCGAAGGCGACCGATGTTGTCGGCTGTCGAAGATGGCGCGCAGCGATCATCGTGTCGATCAGCTTGTCCAGACCATTAGCAAGGTCAGGCGCAGCGAGCCGTAAGGACCGCATCAACGCAACGAGCTGCGTGCGATCGAACGATCCCCGTGCCGCCAGCACGCCCCAGATCGCGGCAGATTGGCCCGTTGTGTCGGCATGCGTCAGGAAGCGGTCGACTACGCCCTCGACCGCATCACGATGAGCGAGACCGATCAGGCGATGGAGCCATTGCCCGTCATTCTCGCCCTCCACGCGACCGGACAGGATGTTGGCGAAAAACAGGTCGAGCTCAAGCGGCTTTTCGAGCACGCGGAGAACGTCGGATCTAAAACTGAGCGCCTTCGCCTGCAGCTCGGGCGGGAGGAGATCCATGCGCTTATCGTAAATCTGGGCGAAACGACCGTTGAGATACCGATCGGCTTCCAATTCGATCGACCATGGAGCAACGCCACCGACGGCTTGTGCGCCGCGTAGCATGTCGCTTCGCGACGTAACCACGAACTGATTGTCGCTACGGGCGTCGCGCAGCATGCGCGGAAGCTGCTCGGTCCACGTCTCGGAGCCGGTTCGCAGGCTATTCTGCCCCCAAGGATCTTCGAGATAAAAGAGCTTCGGTCCCGTCAGAACGATTTGCCGGATGCTCGAGGGGTCACTGTTCGGATTGACCACGACTATGTCGAGCGCCCCGTTGCGCTTACGCGCCTGATCGCACAGCGCGCGTGCAGCCAACGTTTTGCCGGTTCCAGATGATCCGGCGATGACGACCGCGTTCTTCTTTTCAAGCTGTCGGATCATGTCGGGGAAATTGGTGGGTTCCACGAAGGCATCGAGTTCCGCGACGCTCGCAAGAAATCCGCCGTGGGAGCGGACCGTGCCTAGCAGATCATTATAACCCCAGACCCCCGGCGAGGTGCCGCGCATACGCGCCTTGGCTTCCTCACGAAGTGTGTTGAGACAGGCTCCCTGCCGATCCTTAGGAACGCGAAGGATAGCGGTCAGTATATGTTCTATCTCATATTGGAGCAGCTTTGGCGTCAGACCGGCATAGATGGCAACTCGCCGTTCCGGCGCGTCGGGCAGGATGTCACGCAATGAGGCCGGGAAGTCGTCTCCTTCCGACTGCTCCTCAAAATCGCCGACGAGCAGACTGCGAGCGACGCCCGACACATCGGCATTCGTTACGAGCAGGTACCGAGCATCGGGATCGGCGAGGTGGTCCTTGGCCGGGGTGCGCCGCTTGCCGTGTTTAAGGAGGCGCTCGAAATCGGCGAGCGACCACGGATCTCCGCCGCGCAACTTTATTTGCATGATGAGCCGGGCGGTGACGCCCAGCTCCGCCCGCGTCTCGATATGACCGGGATCATCTTCTGTGAGCTCGACCTCGATATCATCGGCATTCGCTGGCTCCAGCGTGATGCGCGACGCGGATTTGGTGACGAAAAGGATTCGCAGCGCCGCCAAGATCGAAACGTCGAGCTGGTAATCGTAGCCGGCCAGCGCGGCTGCGGCGCCCGAATCATTACCGAGGGCGGGGCTGGGATTGGCTGGCGCGTTCATCGGCACACATTAGACTGGAACGAGTGCAAAGCGACAGCGACGAGGATGCCATCAATGCTCCTCGTCGGCATAAGGGTAATGACGTCCGGCGATCTACCTGGATAGACGCCCTGCGCCTGATAGGCTTGGTCTGACTGCCGTCCAAGGTTTATCTTTTGCGGTGGCCGCGTCGAGCTTGTCCTGGTTATTCGCACTCCTCTTGATCAGACCTCCTTCGAGGCGTGTCACCACTATAGGCGCCCCGCCTGATTTGCCGGGCCGTGCGGAAACAGGAACCAAAGTCCGCGCGCGAATATAATCGAGTCTCGGTTTCCGATCGGAAATGCCGCCATCGCTTTACCCGCAGGACAGGCATGTAAAGCGGGTGCCACCGCAATGGCGACGTTCGCGGTTGAGTGACGGTCCGTAGTGGATCACAGTACCGGACGGGAGGAAAGATGGCCGAGAACGATGGGGAGGGCGCCGAGACCATCCCACCGCTGCGCAAGCGCAAGCCGGATCAAACGCTGTACACGCGCCAGCCGGAGACGGAGCGGCTACTGGCAGGCCTCCTTGGGCTCCCCGAACGCGAGGTGCTCGAACGGGGCAGCCGCTCCACAACGCGACGTAGCGGAGATGGGAGCAGGTGAGATCGGAAAGCCGCACTGGATCCTACAGTCTTTTTTGGCGGGTAAGGGTCCGTAACTGGGTCTTCCCGAAGACGACGGCCCGGTGAACGAATGTCAGCAAGGCGACTCGGCTCGCCCGGAACCTGCCAGAGAACAAACGGTCGGGGTCGGTCGGCCCATGAGACCAAAGGTGCAATCGCTGAACGTCGGCATTTGATAAGATCAGCCGTTCGCCACGTCGCCGGTTAACGGCTAAAATGTCCCAGGATCGGTCCATCGCTACCTCGACAGCCTGATGAACAAAGGGCAGGTTTTAGGGAGCAGTTTCGAGCGCTCGAACGGCCGCTATGGCGGCGCAAGTGATAACAAAGTTACTTCTCAGAAAACTCCAATGTCGCCAGAAATTGTTTGAGATCTCCGACCTCCTGATCATCCAGCGCCGAAGGCAAAGTTTCCTGTGCTGCTACGCCAAGACGCTGGAAGAAATCTGCCCGTGCCCTGATCGACATTTTTGCTGGATCAGCAAGACGCAGTGGATCGAAATGCGCAATAATCGCCTGCTCAATCGTCATGACCGATCCTGAGTGGGAATAGGGCGCCGTTTTGGAGAGGTTGAACAAGGGCGGTGTACGGAACAGAAACCGGTCCTTCGGATCGAGCGTCACATTATAATGGCCCTCATCGATGCCGAATCCATTTTTGCCAAAGCCAGCCTGTGGGAAGGCGATGGCGTGATAGTGAAAATCGCTAAAATAGGCACCGTTGTGGCAGGCCACGCATCGCCCGCGACCGTAGAAAATGATCCCGCCATTGAGTTCCGATTGGGTCAGTGAACCGCCATCGAACACGAATTTGTGAAATCTGGTGGGGCGCACACGAAATTTGTGACGGATGAATTGCGCCAGTGCGTCGGAAATATCATCAAAGCTGATCGCCTCGGTGGGTTTGCCATAGGCTTTTGCAAGGGCGCCGCCCAGTTTCGGGTCAGAGCGCACGCGCCTGGCAATCTCAGCATAAATGTCGGCCGCTGTGCCAACATCCTCCTTGGCGATCTCATCACGAATATTGGGTGTGTCGACGATCATCTCGCGAATTTCAGCCGGTGGCAGATGAACCGCGACTACCATCGGATCATTGGAAGGGGCCTTGTCACCAAATTGGCTGACGACCTTGCCGTCAACCAGCTCAATGCGGCCATCGGAAAAGAAGGACGCAAAGCCCTTGCCGCCTACACCCCAGAGCGGTCGAACATTTCGCGGCAGGATACGTCCACCGCTGTGCATACGGGCGAGGCCATGGCCGACGCCTCCGACGCCGACCGCATTGGGGAGCCCGTCTCCCGATCCAAACCGGTCGAGATGACAGTCTTGGCAGCTGATCGCGCCATTAAAACTCAGCCGCGGTGAAGCGAACAGAAGACCCCCCACCTCCTGTTGCGCCGAAACACCGACCACCTCCATTTCCCGGGGGCGAACAAGTCCATATTTGAGCGCCGCCTCGCGCAGGACAGAAAGACGCAAACTATCCTCCGCTACAGACGAACGCTGGGCAGCCGGACTTGCTTCTTTTGATGCGTTCGACAGCGGCGAGCCCTTGTCGCAAGCCGCAAGTGAGATGAGCAGGACGCCAGCCAGCACGGAGCCAGCAAGGGTGCGACTAGAAACGGATTTCATGGGTGGCCACAACTTCGTCGAGATCGCCCGCGCGTGCCTCAATGGCCTTCAGGCGCATTTGGGCGAGTTCGTTTTCGCTGAGGCCCCATTGCATCAGGCGCTTCTGGTAGAGATCGTAATCCTGGCAAACGATGAGACCGATCTCCCCTGAATACACCTCCAGCCCGGCTTCTTGCGATGGCGCTTCAACCGCGTGCATCTTCGCCTGATAATGGTCGCGCATCGCGCCATCACATTGCTCGACAAGCTGGCCATAGGCTTTCTGGTTCCAGTTCATGACGAGCCCCCGCCATAGCGGAAGGGCTAGCCATCCAAGCGCAACGCCGACGGCTAGAACGAGACCATGGCTGAGCCAGTTATTGTGCAGCAATCTTGAAAACATCGAGCACCTCAGGCGTGATGGTGCCTGTCACCTTGAGTCCGAAATCGGTCTGTAAGCGAACCAGTGACGCGCGCGTTTCCTTGCCCACAACGCCATCGATGGCCCCGTTATAATAGCCATAGGATTTAAGACCTAGCTGCACGCGCCTTACGACCTGGGATATCTGATCGGTTGTCGGGGCACTGTAGAGACTATTGGGCGCGGTGGCCGATGAGGACGGCAAGACCGAATCCCGTGGCGTACTACGCTCGTTGCGGGAGCTGGGAGCCGGCGAAGTTCGCGGCGCCGGCGAAGGAGATGGCGTATAAACCGGCGAGCGCGGTATACCGCTCGAACCCGATCGATGGCTGCCATGGGATGCATGGCTCGAATGTGACCGATGTGCCGCGAGAAGATAGCGGTGCTGCTGGGCAAAGCGCTGAATGATCGCATCATTGTCCGGATCAGGTCCGGCTGAGGATGGAGCAAGTCCCGGCGCGGTTGAGGCGTCAAGAGGTCGGACAGGAGCGATCCCTGCCATGAGGAGACTGGAGATGAGGAATCGTCGTTTCTTCATATTTCCCTCTTCGAGATTGGGCTCACCTGATCAAGCAGTTCATCGGGATGCCATTCGAAAAAACCGCTGCAGTCAGGCTTTGCCGCGCACGCCTCGCACTTTAGACCAAAGCGCTGTTTCCAGTCCGAAATGGAAGCTACCGCATGGTGCCGGAAGGCCGGCGGGATATGGCAGAGCGGCGTGTTGAAGAGGCGGGCGTTGAGACCATGAAGTGTCGCGATATCGAGAGCCTGACCGACCGGTGCGAAATTAGAGCGGATATCGGGGTAAAGCTCGGACCAGCGGTTACGCGCAAAGCCGATGTTCTCAAGTCCCATAAGCGACCATTGTTCTGCATGCGAGAGCAGAATGGTTATGTGCCTCGCAAGCCGCGGAAGACCTGCAAGGTTGTCAGCGAGCAACACGGTTCGCAATTCCAGCCGGGCACCCGATAATAGCAGATGATCGAAACTCTCGTGCAGCCGCTCAAAGGCACCAGCTTTGCCAACGATGCGATCATGAAGAACGGGGTCGGACGCATAGACAGGGATGCCCCAGACCACTTTTTGCCAGAGCGGTGCTGACAGGCGGCCAATGTCATCGGCGCCAAAATGCTGACCGTTGCTCAAGATGTGGAAATGGAGATCGGGCCTTGCCTGCAGCACCTGTTCGACCATGTCGAAAAGCTGTGCCTTATAAAGCGTCGGTTCGCCACCACTGATGCCGATGGTTGCAGAGGGTTCGGCAAGCAGGCAGGCTTGTTTCAGCAAATCGAAGCGGTCGACATGGCTCTTCTTGGGCGGTTGCGAGCACATGAGGCAGAGCTGATCACATCGTTCGGTAACCAGCATCGAATTATGGGGTGATCCTGCGCGAAGCACACGCTCAATGCGTTCGCCTGCCGGATTAACGAGGATGACATCCCCCTCCAGGGCTGAAGCCGGATGGTCGATCTCGACCAGTCCATGAGCGCCGCACCAGAGGCTTTTTGTGTCGGTTGACATGAGGCACCAGCTGTCTGCCGGATTACTGGCGCGCTGACGGCGCAACCGCGTGACATAGGGCGCAAGACCATCGCTCTGGGCGGAAAGGGCGAGCGGGATCATCGCGCCGCTCCCAGCTTTACTGTGTCGCCAGCCAGGCCCAGCCAGCGCCTCAGCGAATATTGGACTGCCTCATCGTTCGAATAGATCAACCGGAAGGCAAGATCGAACAGATGTATATGCCGACGGCAGAATTCTGTTTGGTTGCGTGGCAGGTCGACGGTGCCATAGCGAGCGATGTCGTCGACAATGTCGCGGCCGCAATAGGGCTGATAGGAACATGTGTCGCAGGCCGGATCGCCAAAGCTCGTCGCCGCTTGCTCGAGCGCATCTCGTTCCGGTGTGTTCCAGCCACTAATGACATCGCCTATCGAAAGATCGATCACGCCTGATCGTACCAGCATGCGCGCTTCGTCGCTGGGGTAAGCGCGACCATCATAGTCGATCACCACATAGTCGCGGCCGATAGGGTTGGGGTTGCGAAGATCGACATGGCGATCCTGGCCTGGCCGGAAAATGCGTCGCAGCAAATGACTGAAATAGCTTTCCTCAATTATGGCGTCCTGCTGCCGGGACCAGTTCCGCTCGATCAGTGCGAACAGGAAGCGCTCGTGATAATCATGCCAGCTCTTGTCCTGAGCCAGTGAATGAGGGTGACGCTTGCGCGCAAAACCCTGATAATTGATGGGCCGCAGATAGATGCTGGTCAGCCCCCGGCTGGCATAGGCGTTGATGAGGTCATCGATTTCCGGTGGAGACCGTGGGTCTATTGTGGGGAGCGCGGAAATTTTGCCCGGGCCATAACGTTCGAGCAGCCAATCAAGATTGGTGAAAAACTGCTCTGTCGCACCGATATCGCCCTGGCGCTGCCGCGCATGGGTGCCCGGATCAGCATCAAGCGAGGTACTGATCTGGACATCGGGTCGGTCGAAAAGATCGAGAATCTCTGCATTGATCGTCTGTAGATTGGTGCAGATGACATATGTCATCTCGATCTTGGCGGGTGCCGCTTCGATCACTGCCCGGATCAGGTCGGGACGCAACGTCGGCTCACCGCCCTGGAATTCGATTTTTGCGGCCGGTACATTGAGGGTGCCAACGAGCTTTTTGATGGCGGCGAGCGTCTTTTCGTTCCAGTCAAAACCTTGTGCGCCTTCGTCGGCACGCGAGACCTGGCAATAGCTGCAGGCAAGATTGCAGCGCAGCGTAGGGACAAGGATCAGATAGTCGAGTGGCGCAATTGGGGTTTGTCGCCTGGCTCTTACGAAGCGCTCGGCATGTTTGCCGAGGAGGCTGGTGCCAAGGAAACCATTGGCTTCCAGCCATTGTTCGTCGGCAGACAAAAGCGCATCATTATCAAAGCGCGCCTGGAGTTCTTGGGACGCAGAGAAAAAGCGTCCAGAGGGCGCGGTTACCAGCCGATGCTGATCATCCAGTTTTCTGGACCGCAATTCCGCAAAAGCAGAAACTGTCATTCCGCCCGGAGCGGTGCAGTCTCGATTTCGACTTTGACAAGAATGTCTGTCATGAATGCCCCGTTCGCCCCTCCGGGAACACCATATGTCGGCCTGCCTGTTCCGAACAGCGAAAAGTTTACCCAAAATGGATGTGAATTTTACTTGGCCATTAGCCAAGCTGCAGGAAATTATGGCAAAACTGTTGGGCAGATGGTCTCACGCTGACTAGGCCGAGCAGAAGTGAGCAGCAACGGACGAACTGACAGATCATGAAGCGCAGGACATCAGGAAGCGGGGCGTGGCAGGCCAATGGTAAGGGCAGGCGCTCGCCTCAGCTGCCCGAGCAGTGGCGGCGTCATCAACGCAAAAAGAGCCATAATTGGATCTGGATTTATGCCTTTGGCGCATTCGCTTTGGGCGCATGTGGATCTGTCCTTCTCATTTTTGGGTCGTTTGACGGAGAAAGAGCCCTTGCGGCTGGCGAGGCTGCTGTCCCTGCTCAGGGCTTGTTGGGCGGCACTTCGACATCCCGCCAAACGACAGAATTTTCATTCTGCCACACGGGTGACGGCATCAACTGCGTTGTGGATGGCGACACGGTCTGGATGGATGGAATCAAAATTCGAGTTGCAGATATCGATGCCCCCGAGACGCATTCTCCTCGTTGCGCCCATGAAGCGGAGCTGGGAAGCAAGGCGACCCAGCGGTTTCTTCAGCTGGTCAATCAGGGGCCGTTCGAAGCTAGGCCGATTGGCTCGCGTGACGAGGACCAATATGGCAGAAAGCTTCGCGTGCTGATTCGTGGCGGTCGTTCGCTCGGAGATATCCTTGTGCAAGAAGGGCTGGCGCGTACATGGGACGGAGCCAGACATCCATGGTGCTGATATGATTGCCGCGGGGCCCTGCTTGTTCATTCGCGGGCGGGCGCCTGTGCGATGAGAAAGCCGTCAGTTCTCGAGGTTGAATTCGCTATTCTATTGTTAATCGCCATATTTGGCATGTTGACCGGTCTGAAATCAGTTCTCCATTCCCTGGTCGGAACATAGTTCGGCTTTTTTGGCCTTCGTATAACCAATGGCCGGTATCAGCGAACCGCTCTGGCAACGCGAACGGCGGCTTTGTTAGCGCAAGCGGCTGCCTCGGTTTATGGCTCGGCGGGCGCCATGGATTCACGACTAACAACGGGTGCCAAGCTCCCTCCAATGCCTGTCAGCAAGCTCTCTAGGCTGGCGTGCTGCTTCTTATTGTTCAGATCTACTTTCCGGGTTTGTCCGAATGCCATCTGCGTTTCCAGCCACTGGCTAGGGCGTAA
>Ga0172382_10011274_pt1 | contig 11848 bp, 10 predicted proteins | sample Leawel138RmetaG_FD_122245 | JGI IMG/M metagenome (GOLD analysis project Ga0172382, IMG submission 122245) | Leachate microbial communities from a municipal landfill in Southern Ontario, Canada - Leachate well 138R metaG | ecosystem: Engineered > Solid waste > Landfill > Unclassified | place...
AAAAGACCGTGAGATACAAGAAAATAGGCCAGAGATTGGTCATTCTTGGGCAACTCCTGCCATACATGACTTTCCCTCATTGTCAACAGCTAATTGATGCGTTTGTCCTGATAAAAGTATAAATTTTATTTGACAATTCAGGTGGGCCGTTGTTATAATGATATCGGTTTCAGTAAAATTGCGATATAGTTATATTAAATATCTGTATTGTAAATTAATATTTAATGAAACCGGTAACATTTAGGAGGTGTTATTGTGAAAAGAGTAGTAGTGTTAAGTTTAGTGTTACTTATGATCTGCGGAATAGCCATGGCACAAGGCGCCCGTGAAAAAAAAGCGGACGATGGATATTTCTTTGGGCATGGTACCTTGTACATGGGTGATGAATGGATGAAAGTAACTGACAAGGCAATCCATCTTTACTGCGCAGATCAAGGATGGAAAGTAATGACCCAAAATCCCGATTTGAAAGCTGAACAACAAATTAAGGATATGAGATATTTTGTTGCTCAAGGCGTGGATGGAATTATTTGGTCACCAGTTGACTCTCAAGCGCTTGCAGAAACAGCTGAATATTGTCTGGCACAGGGCGTACCCACAATCACTTACAACACGGATGTTAATTCAGATGCTGTTCCCATTACGGTATTGTTTGACAGTAAAGCAGCTGCAATGACGTTGGCAGAAGAAGCGGTCGATTACATCAAAGAAACTAGAGGGGCTGTTAAAGGTATTGTTATTAGTTTGCAAGGAGATTCGTCTAACGATTCTGACAGATCAAGAGCAGAGGGTTATAAGGAAGTTTTTTCTAAATATCCCGATATTAAATTTCTTGAATATTTTACTTACAGCAAAATGGATGTTGCCCAGCAAAATACGTTTAACGCTATCCAGCAGTTTGGCAAACCTGTCGCGATCGTAACTCAGAACTCAACAAATGCTCGTGGTGGTATGAATGCTCTGGAAGCTCAAGGAATGCTCATTCCGAATACTAATCCTAAAGAACATGTGTTCATCGCTAGTATCGGTGGAGCACCAGATTACCTTGATCTTATGAAAAAGGGCTTGTGTGATAGAGGATTTGTTCAGCCAAACTTGTTCTATGGGCCACTCGCACTCGAGCTTTTGAAAATTGTTATTGAACAGGGTGTAGATGCCCTTCCTGCCGTCGGTACGACAGTTAATGCTGCCGATATTCTTATCAAGGGTGGTTATCACGATATCGGACCTTGGGAAGATCCTCTTTGGGCACCTGCGGAAGTTGATGAAAGTTTTGGTCACAGGTGGTTAAAAGTTAAGGGAATGTTGGTAACTCCAGAGAATGTTGATGATAAACGAATTTGGGGTAATGCGGCACGCGCTTGGCTTAAATAGAGTTATTCGTTGGAGAAATACTGCCGGTATGGACGTCTTTCCTATCGGCAGTTTGTTTAGTGTACTTTGTAAATAGTAATATTACGGAATGAAAGGAGAGGATTGATGGGCCAAGAACAAAATAAGCCACCATTGGTGAGGATGTGCAATATTCATAAGTGGTTTGGCAAAGTACATGCAGTAAATGGTGTTGACCTCACAGTTAATAGTGGAGAGGTTGTTGCAATTATAGGGGATAACGGTGCAGGAAAATCAACATTAATCAAAATCCTCGTAGGGCTTATTTCTAAGAATGAAGGTGACATCTTTTGGGAAGGGGAACGAGTTAATATAGATAGTATTGATGATTCTCGCAAAATTGGGATTGAACCTTTATACCAAGATCAAGCGGTAGTTGATTGTCTGAAAGTATATCAAAACATCTACTTAGGTCGTGAATTAGTAAAAAAATATGGACCAGTGAAAGTTTTAGATATTCCAAAAATGAGAAGTGAAGCGGAAAAATATACAAAAAAACTTGGATTAAATATTTCTTCTCCAGACCAAGAACTCAGGTTTTGTTCTGGTGGAGAAAGACAAGGAGTTGCCATTGCCCGAGCTATGTGTTTTAAAGCAAAGTTGACAATATTAGACGAGCCTATCACAGCTCTCTCCGTCAAAGGGGTAAAGCAAGTAGTCAATTTTATTAAGGAACTGAAGAACAATAATGTTGGGGTCATAATAATTGAACATAACTTGGGCCATGCTTACTCGATAGCTGATCGGTTCGTAATCATGTCACGAGGGCAGATTGTGAAAGATGTAAAAAAAACTGAAACAACATTAGCAGAACTTGAAGAAGTTACAATTCAACTTTAAGTAGTAGCTGAGATTGGAGAATATATGAACCAAAATAATAAATTACAAATGCGAATTAAGATAGAGTTGCTCGATAATCTTTCTTGGGTGTTAATTATCATTTTTTATGCCTTCTTTGCTATCTTGCGGCCGACAGGAATGTTGAGATGGAGTACAATTTTCTTTATAGTTTATTCGGCAATTCCACTTGGGTATCTTGTTTTTGGGACCAGCTTGTGTTTAATTGGCGGGAAAATGGACCTCTCAATTGCAGAAGTATGCGGATTTGTAGCCATGCTCTCTGCACTTATTCTTACAAAATGGGCTCCCATAATAAAGCCCCCTTTTGATATTCTTCTTCCAGTTGCGATTGGGGCTGCATGTGGGTTGCTCAATGGAATATTAATTGGTGTTGTTGGATTGAACCCTTTTCTAGCGACACTTGGAACTTCACTTGCTTTTGACGGGGCTACTTTGTTGTTGCAAAGTTATCCAGTCTATCAAGGATTTTCAAAGCCCTACCTAGCTGTCGGCGGTATTGATTATATCTCCATAATTGTTGTTGTGGTGATAGTGTTGGCTCTGCAGTTCATGTTGTCCCGGACATCTTTCGGGAGCCATATTTATGCAATTGGCGGAAATCCTGAATCAGCAAAAATGGTCGGTATCAGTCCTAAGAAAATGTATGTAGCAATTTACACATTGAGTGGGATTTTTGCAGGGCTCGCTGCGTTAAGTTATACTGGGTTTTTGAGATCAGTGCCTCCAGCACTTGCTGATGGGAATGTGTTTCTTGCCTTTGGAGGAGCAATCATCGGAGGGATCAGTCTTGATGGTGGACGAGGATCTATGATCAATGCGTTTGCAGGTGTACTTTTTCTGGGTCTTATTGAAGCAGGCCTATCTATGTTTAATGTTTCACCATTTCTTAGGAAGATGATTTATGGAATTCTTGTTGTTTTTGCCATCATGTTAAATAAATATCGTAATGATTTGCGTGACAGAATATTAATACCTACTGTTGATACGACCGAAGCTTCACATTGCGAGGATGATGCATGACTCCTAAAGAACGATTGTTGACTGCGTTAAAAATGGGAAAGCCGGACCATCTCCCAGCAACAACACATCATGTATTTGATCCATGGTTGGCAGAATATATGGATGGTGCCACAAGAGATGAATTTTTTGAACAACTCGGTTTGGATGCTATTCGGTGGATCAACCCTATAATTCCAGACCAATCCAGAGGTGAGTATTTTGCAGATGATAGCACTCCACCAGATTTTTTAGAGATAAAAAAAATCATCTCGAGCGTTTGGAATATTACGTATGAATCGAAAGCAAATGAGAAAGGACTATTAAAAAATTATACTATTTCTACACCTGGAGGATCATTGCACGCATTATTGCAAGAAGCAGATTCAACCACTTGGGTTCTAGAACCGTTAATTAAAGAAAAAAATGATATAGATATTTTACAACGGTACCAAAGCCAGCCTTTGTGTGATGTCGCTAAAGTTAACCAAGAATATGACGATTTTGGTCAACGGGGAATCATTCGTGGGTTCATTATTCCCTCAGAACTTTATGGGCAACCTGGATGTTGGCAAGATTTCTGTTGTTTACGCGGGACAGAACAAGCGATTTATGACACCTTTGATGATCCCGAGTGGGTTCATCATTGTCTACAGATAATACTTGAGCGGAAATTACGATTTGCTAGAAGCCTAAAAGGTGCAAAGTATGATTTAATCGAATTAGGCGGTGGAGATGCATCGAATACAGTAATATCACCAGCAATGTTCCGCGAATTTGTGGCCCCATATGATGCGCAAATTATTGAAACATGCCATCAAGCTGGACAACGGATTGCGTACCACACATGTGGTGGAATGATGCTTATTTTGGATGATATTGTTGCGATGAAGCCGGATGCGATGGAAACTTTTACGCCACGTGATATGGGTGGTGATACTGATTTGGCAGAAGCAAAGAAGAGAGTGGGTGATAAGGTTTGCATGATTGGAGGTTTTGACCAAGGACATTACCTCTCAGGTGTAAGTGAGGAAGAAACCCGAAAAGCAGTTCAAAAATGTTTTGAAGAGGCTGGAGAAGGGGGTGGATATATTCTTTGCCCTAGTGATCATTTCTTTGATGCTGACCCTAAATTGTTAAAAGTTTTTGCAGATGAAGCACGGCGTTGTATCTATTAAAATATGAGGAGTCTCAATTATGACACTACGGGAACGATTGTTAACCGTTTTAAATCATGAAAAAGCTGATTTTGTGCCTTGGTTTGGTGACTTAGATTATTGGGCAAATTCTTTAATCCATAGGGGATTGAAACCAAGAGATTTTATTGCAAGTGAGGCGTATTTGGACTGGCATCGAGATCTTGGTGTAGGGTTTTATCTACAGGGTTGTTTCCCTTTTAAAGAAATTTTCAACGGATGCGATGTCAAGGAAACCAAAACCGACAATATTCGCTCACGTACTATATCAACTCCTCTTGGTTCTATTCATGAAGAGTGGAAATGGTTAGAAGATTCGTTTAGCGAAGCACCAATAAAGCATTTTATTGAATCTGAAGAGGATCTGCGAATTTACCAATATGCATATGCTCATTTGACTTATGAACCGGACTATACTTTTTTAGAAAGGCGAAGTCAGCAAGTTTGTGATCAAGGAGTAGTATTAGCTTATATGCCCAAGAGTCCCTTAATGCAAATGGTGGCATTAGATTCTGGTATTATGAACGTAGTTTTTCTTGAGATGGAGCAACCCGAATTATTTAATGAAACTATCTCAATAATGAAGGAAGCACAATCAAAGGCGTGTGAAATTGTATTAGCCAGCCCTGCAGAAGTTATTATGATTCCAGAAAATCTTTCGTCAGAAATGGTAGGTCCGACCTACTACGAGCGCTATGTACGTGATTACCAAACACATTGGTCGAATAGAATCAAGGAATCTGGCAAATTTTCATGTATTCATATGGACGGCACTTTACGCGGGCTTTTGAAAGAAGTGTGTAGTGTAAACCTTTCATTTATTGAGGCATGTACACCAGCTCCGGTAGGGGATCTCCCTTTGGAAGAATGGGAAAGTTACCTAGGTGATTCAGATACAATATTTTGGGGTGGAATTCCCGGCTCCTATTTTACTGCGTCTGTTACGGATGAGGAATGTATAGAATTCGTAAAAAACATTCTATCTGTAATGAGGAAAAAACCTGGCTATGTTCTAGGTGTAGCAGATCAGGTGCCCCCTGATGGCCTTGAATATAGAGTTGCGATGATTAAAGATCTAGTAGAAGAATATGGGGGATACGAATGAAATTTGAAATGTTACCAAAAGAAAGAGTTCGTCGTGCGATTGATTTTTCTTACCCTGATAGACCTCCTATATCACATGCAGTTTTGCCATCAGCTCAGATTGCTTATGGTGAAGAATTAAAAGAATTACTGCTTGAGGTTGATGAAGACTTTGGGTGGTCGACTTTGCCTGATCTTGCACCTGAGGATTACCCTCCCCAATATAAGAAAGGGAGTCATGCTGATGGTTTCGGCACGGTTTGGTTTGGTGAAAAACTTGGAATTTGTGGAATCCCTAAAGAATATCCCCTCGCTGATCTAGATAATTACGCCTCGTATAAATGGCCTGAATTTGATGTTGGGACTCCAAGTCACAAGTTATATAGTGGCCATGTTAATAATTCTAATAAACGTTATTATGCACGAGGTGGCTGGATTGTTTATTTTGAGCAAGCTCAACAGTTGAGAGGGTTTTCTGAATTAATGATGGATTTGGCCCTCGAAGATCCTAGAAACCAGATATTTATGGAGGGTTTGCTTGATTTTAATCTGCGCTATGTTGATAAATGGATCGCTGCAGGCTATGAAGGAATCCATTTTGCAGATGATTGGGGGACCCAACGTGCATTAATGATATCTCCAGATATGTGGAGAAAAATTTTTAAACCTGCCTACAAGAAAATGTTTGAAAAGATTCGTGACGCGGGAATGGACGTCCATTTCCATTCGGATGGGCAGATTCGGGACATTCTTCCTGATCTTATAGATATCGGAGCTTCTGTTATTAATTGTCAGGTATCAGTTGTTGGGTTGGAACATATTAAGAAGGAATACAAAGGGAAAGTATGTTTTCGAACTGATCTTGATCGACAATATGTTATGGTTTTTGGCTCTCCAAAAGAAGTACGTAGTCACATACGAGATGTCTTTACCCATCTTGGGGATGCTTCGGGAGGAATTATAGCCTGTGGAGAAATTGGAGACGATACACCGCTGACTAACATCAGGGCTATGTATGAGGAATTTGTCAATTTTCAATTTTGAAATCGAGTAGGAGGTGATATGCGAAAAGAACTTGTACAAGCAGCACTCCACCACATGAATCCCGAAAGAATGCCTTTAGTCTATTTTAATGGTGACCAAAGCAATTCGGACATTCTGTTGGTAGACGTGGTTGATCATCACCTCCCAAAAGGCGAATTCACTGTTTCTGAATGGGGTTTTGTTTGGGATAGTAGAGATGGAACAATGGGGCAAGTAGCCGAACCTGTATTGTCAAGTATGGAGGACCTTTCTAGTTATAAGTGTCCGTCTCCGTTTGACGAGCGACGGTACGAAGCTATTGAAGACTTTAGAGAACGATTTGGTGAAGATAGATATTACATAGCCTCCTTTGGATTATCAGGATTTACTATCATGACCTTACTTTTAGGCTTTACCGAAGTATTAGAAATGCTGGCATTAGAAGATAAAAGAATTAATCATTTAGCTGATATGGTGTTTGAATTTGAAGAAGATGTTATCAAACACTTACCCAAATACGGTTTCGATGGTGTTGCCTTTTTTGACGACTGGGGGACTCAAACAAATTTAATATTGTCTCCTGCTATGTGGAGATCTTTTTATTTGCCAAGGTACAAGCGCCAATTTGAGCTTGCTCATAAATTAGGACTAACTGTCTATTTTCACAGTTGTGGTTATATAGAAGCTATTATTGATGATTTGATTGATGCAGGAGTAGATTTTCTAAATTTGAGTCAGCCTAATCTGTATGATTTGAAACGTGTGGGGGATAGGTACGGAGGTCGAGTATGTTTTGTCTCGCCAATCAGTTACCAGACGACTTCAATAAAAGGGTCAGATACAGATATCTGGAAAGAAGCTGAACAAATAATAACAAGTCTAGGAGGGCCTGGAAAGGCAGTCATTGGATATTTAGAGGAATATGAGGCGATTGGACTTTCAACGCATAATTATAAAACTTGTGAAAAAGCATTTCAGGTTTTAGGTGCTTATTCTCATTGTAACAATTGAACAGGACATAAAGATAATCACTATTCGATTGAGTTTTAAAACCCTACGGTAATTTTTTGGAGAGATTAATGAATTTACAACTGTTAGAAAAACTTGCTGACAAGCGGATTGCAATAATTGGTGATATTTGCCTCGACTGTTATTATCATCTTGGCGATATGTCTTCTGAGACTTCTGTCGAGACTGGCTTACCGGCTAATGCAGTTGAATCCTTTTCGTTTTCTTTGGGAGGGGCTGCAAACGTAGCATTGAATTGCAAAAGTTTAGGTGCAGGTACAGTTGATCTGTTTGGGGTTGTTGGTGAAGATGCTTTTGGGTCAATCCTGAAGACGATGTTAGAAGAAGGTGGCGTGGGCGGTAAAGGGATTGTGACTCAACCAAATAATTGGGACACAAATGTGTATCATAAGATATATATAAAAGATATTGAGCAACCTCGATTTGATGTGGGGTTAAAAAATGAAGTACAAAATGAAATAATTGATACCTTACTTGAACGATTTAAGAGTAGTGGACAATATGACCTTGTTTTAATAAATGAACAATTTCCTAACTCACTACACAGCCTTTATTTACAAGAAAATTTAAATGGGATTGTCTTGGCTAATGAATCTAATACCGTTTGGTTTACAGATTGTAGAAATCTACATGATGTGTACCGAAAGACTATCCATAAATGCAATAGGAAAGAGGGTTATAAAGTGTACGCTAAATACAACCCAATTTCTCTCAACGAAAATACCGATAATGACATAAAGGTAGTTACATGGTTGGGTCGGCATTGGGAAATGCCTGTTATAATGACGTTGGGTGAAGAGGGTGCAATTGTGTATGATGAAAATAGTTCTATTTGTCATATACTCGGTACCCATATCATAGAGCAGACCGACACTGTTGGTGCGGGAGATGCTTTTTTCTCCGGCTTAGCCAGTGGATATATTTGTAACCTTCCTCTTGCACAAGCTGCGGAACTGGGAAACATCAGTGCCACCGTGTGTATCAAAAAACTTCGACAGACAGGAAATCCAACATTGGCTGAAGTGGTAGCGTTAGCTGCCGATTTAGATTATAGATATAACCCAGAATTAGCGGTTGATATCCGTAAAGCAAAGTATGTTACAGGTACCGATTTTGAATTGATCAATGACCAAATTTCGAAGCGAAGGAAAAATAAACCACCCAAAGTGATAATATTCGACCATGATGGAACTATTTCGACTCTTCGCCAAGGCTGGGAAGTGGTTATGCGGGCCTTGATGATCTCGAATATAATTGGAGAACAAAGAACAACCTTATCCGCTGAAAGTTATCACTCGGTAGAACAAGCTGTCGACAAACTTATTGACCAAACTACAGGTGTACAAACAATTATACAAATGCATGAATTCGTTAAACTAATTCGATCATTTGGCTATGTAAATGAAAGCGATATTTTAGAACCGAAGCAATATAAGGACCAATACAATGAACAGTTATTGTCCAGTATTCAAAAGAAGAAAGATTATGTACAACAAGGTTTTCTTTCGTTAGAAGATGTGACAATTAAGGGTTCCGTCCCTTTTCTTGAATATGTCCACCAACAAGGTGCCCTTATATTCCTTGCGAGTGGGACAGATGTTGAGGATGTTAAGAAAGAGGCTGAATTACTAGGGTATGCCCACTATTTCAACGGAGGAATATTTGGGTCAATTGGTGATATCGCTAAAGATCCTAAGAAAGTGGTAATGCAGGAAATTCTTACAGAAATTAGGAAAAAAGGAGATATCGGAGTTGAGGATTGTTTTGTATTTGGAGATGGAGCTGTAGAGATACGAGAGGGACGAAAACAAAATCTATTTACTGTAGGCTTAGTTTCGGATGAAAAACAGCGATTTGGTATAAATCTCATGAAACGGGAGCGGCTCATCCTTGCTGGTGCCGATATGCTCATTCCTGACTTTTCGATGTTTGATACTTTAATAGAATCTTTGGGTTGGGAACATGAATAAAAACCAGTTATTTGACAGAGAGAATATGCGGTTTTACCCGTTGGCTGAACGAAAGAATAAAGTTTATGTGCAACAGGCCATAGTTACCCCATCTGACAGTGTTGAATTTTCAAAAAATCTTGATACTGCCTTAAATAAAATTGCTCAACAAATTGTACAAGCTAAGAAAACTGGCGCCTCAATTATTTGTGCTTATGGTGCTCACTCTATTAAAAATGGACTAGGCCTCCTGTTGGGAAAGTTTTTAGAAAAAGGTTGGTTTACCCATGTTGCAACCAATGGTGCAGGAATTATTCATGATTGGGAATTAGCGTACCAAGGAATGACCAGCGAGGATGTGAGAAAAAATGTTCAAGAGGGTAAGTTTGGAACTTGGGCAGAGACTGGGCTGGTCATCAATCTTGCCTTGGCGATAGGAGCATATCAAGGATTGGGGTATGGAGAGTCTATGGGAGCCTGTATCGCTAACAATGGGTTACAGATTCCAACAACAGGAGAATTAAAACTATTCGCTCAAGAGCGATTGGCCGACAATTTATACACAGCTAACTCACAGAATATGCAGGCTTTGGCAGCTGCCTTAGATTTGATGGAATTACTTAGTTCTCTTGATATCCCAGCAGGGTTTCTCCCGATCGAACACCCCTACCGTGATATGAGCGTTCAATACCTCGCCTACATCAACAAAGGACGTAGTACTAGCCATCCTATGTTCGGCCACGATATTATCTATACTCATCGCGCAAATAGGGGCGCAGTTATAGGGAGAACTGCAGAAAGAGATTTCCTCTCATTTGTTGATAGTGTTTCTAAACTAGAAGGTGGTGTATATTTGTCGGTTGGATCAGCAGTTATGTCTCCAATGATATTCGAAAAAGCATTATCTATGGCGAGGAATGTTAGCTTGCAGCAGGGAAATGCTATTATAAACATTCAGATACATGTTGTTGATTTACAAAAGTCGACGTGGGATTGGTCCCAAGGAGAACCTCCAGTCGATAATCCCGCCTATTACTTACGATTCATGAAAACATTCAACCGTATGGGATGTAATTCAGATTACACTTCAGCCGATAATAGAGATTTTTTGCTGGGTCTTTATCAAAAACTTGTGAATTTAGAACAAGAACAAGAAGGAAAATGAAAGTTATGTACCAAGAGAAGCCGATCACATTGACCAGACAAGTGTTTACACAAAGGCTATATCTGGGTATTGCTATTGGTGGAACAAAAACAAGCGTCACAGTTGGAAACAAAAAAGGGGAAATCTTCTATTCTGTAATATTTAAAACAAAAGCTACTTTCCATGAGGTTGTAGAGGATATTTTTACTCAGATAGACAAGTTTATCATTACAGCTCAAATTTACATAGAAAATCCATTATCTGTATTAGATGCCATTGGAATATCCTCAGGAGGGCCACTAGACCCAATCAAAGGAACTATAAATTCCCCTCCAAACCTTCCAACATGGGATAATGTACCAATAGTCAAAATTTTTCATGACCGTTATGGAATGGAATGCTATCTAGAAAATGATGCAAACGCAGGTGTCCTAGCAGAATGGATGTGGGGAAATGGGAAAGGTGTTGATAATCTCATTTATCTTACATTTGGAACTGGGCTAGGAGCAGGTATGATTCTTGATGGTCGTCTCTATTGTGGTACTTCATTTTTAGCCGGAGAGGTCGGTCATATTAGAATGACAGGGACCGGCCCTACAGCCTATGGTAAGGTGGGGTCCTGGGAGAGTTATTGCAGTGGAACAGGTATTTCACGACTCTACGAGCATCTGTATGGAGGAAAGTTACTAACAGCAAAACAGGTTTGTGATTTGGCCGAAGCGGGGGATAAAAAAGCTTGTCAAGTTATTGAGCTCAGCAGTGAATATCTTGGCAAAGGGTTAGCATTGTTAATTGATATTTTAAATCCTGAAAGGATTATTATTGGTAGTATTTTTACACGTAGGGAAAAATTATTTCGGAAGACAATGGAGCAACACCTTTCTGTAGAATCTTTGGAAGAGACTTTGAACAGTTGTTCTATCTTCCCTGCTGGTCTTGGACCACAACTTGATGAAAAAGGGGCTCTAGCCATAGTGGTGTATAATAAAAAATTAAAATTGGAGATGTCTCGTGAAGCAATTTGAAACTGTATTTATAAGCTACTGGGAAGCTTTAGTAAAGAAGTATCCTGTGCTTGAGCCGTGTGAAAAAGATGTGCGAATTGCTCTTACAAGTATCCTTGAGAGAGTCAGGAGTGGTGGGAAAATTATATTGGGAGGTAATGGGGGAAGTGC
>Ga0172382_10011275_pt1 | contig 11848 bp, 8 predicted proteins | sample Leawel138RmetaG_FD_122245 | JGI IMG/M metagenome (GOLD analysis project Ga0172382, IMG submission 122245) | Leachate microbial communities from a municipal landfill in Southern Ontario, Canada - Leachate well 138R metaG | ecosystem: Engineered > Solid waste > Landfill > Unclassified | place...
AATCGTTTTCATGTTAAGGCATGTGTTAGCTGCTTTAGCTAAAGTCGCAGCATCGAAAATTTTATCTGCAGGAGCAACTGCATAAACAATTCCAGGAACGGGTGTTTTCATATTCGCGATTATCTCGTTAACGAGTGTATATTCTTCGAAATCATCTTTTAAGAAATCATCAGCTAGAGCATTATCAGCTCCATATTCTTTAAGAATAGTCGCAGCTTCAAATGTTCTAATTCCTGAACTCTTGGATTTAAAATAACTAGAATCTAAAAAGATTCCTGAAAGCATGATGGTCGCATAAATATTTGGCATCGTAATTTTTGGATTAACCGAAGCATAGCGAATGAACTCGGCGACCAATTCGCTAGAAGAACACGCCGATGAATCAATATGATTAAAGACCGGCGAATCAATATATTCTTCAGCTCGTCGGTGATGGTCTATAACAACGATTTTACTAGTATTTTCTAATAGACGAGGGGCCATTGTCATAGAAGGAATATGCACATCCACGACCACCAAAAGAGTATTTGGTCTAATTTTATCAGCGGCATCTTTTGGACTGATGATTAACTTTTCAAGTTCATCACGAGAAAAGGAAGATGTGAGTGCTGAGCGTGTTTTATATTCAGTTAACTTAAAATCGACCACGATTTGCGAGGGTTTTTCAAGATAATTACAAATCGCTTTGATTCCTAAGCAGGCTCCTAAAGCGTCCATGTCCATCATCGTATGACCCATTATTAAAATGTTTGAAGATGATTTTATCAAGCTGATCAGCGAATCTGCTAAGACACGAATTTTCACTCGGTTTCTTTTTTCTTGAGCCCCGGTTTTACCGCCAATAAATTCCATATCGCTTCCATACTTGGAAATGACAACTTGATCTCCACCTCGCGACATCGCAATTGCAATTGCTTCTCCGGCTAAATCATTGAGTTTGATAACATCTGGAAAATCATAAGCGATACCAATAGAAATCGTCAGGGGAATTTCATCTCCTTCTCCGAGCTCTCGCACTTTGTTAATAAGAGAGAAATTGTCTGCTCTCATTTTTTCTAAAGTTTCAAAATTGGAAAGAAGGAAATACATATCGTTGCGATATCTTCGAAGAAGAATTCCGAAATCTTTCGCGTATTGGAAAATCTCGTTTTTAACTTTTGAAACTAAATCATTCGAATCTTCTTCGTTTTTGACGACATCGATATAATTATCGATTGTAATCGTTCCGACAACAGGTGCTTGTTCTTTTGAATAATTAGAAATGGTTTCAAAATCTGTCGTATCTTTAAAAATATATAGTCCGGCTTCGGTAAGTAATTTGACTTCGTAGTTACGAGAATTTATTTCAATTTTTACAACCGCAGCTTCATCAGAAGAATCGCTGAGATGAAACAATTCTGGTTGCCAATCTAAGATATTTAAATCGACAATATCGATGTGTCTATTTTTAAATAACTCGTTAGTCCATAAAACAATGTTGTTCTCATCGACCACAACAAGTCCGAGCATTGCAAAATTATAAACTTCCTGAACATCAGAACCGATAACGTCAGCAGCTTTGAGATTTGTCTGTTGTCGAATTGACGAGACACTTGAAACAGTTGCCCAAACAAAAATGACATCAATGACAATAATTGCAAGTGCAGCAATGATTACATAAAGTGGTTCAACGATGACTTGAAAATCAAATTCGTTTAAAAAATAAAAAATCGAAAATAGAATAACCCCAATTATCTGGATGAGAATGAGGATAAACGCTGTAGTTCGAATTCTTTTGATAGCAGTTCTCATAATTAAACCTCTGTTCTTATATTATAGTTAGATTTAGAAATAATAAAAACCTTATCGCAATAAATTGCGACTTCACCTTTAGATAACCAAATAGTTTTTGGAATTGAGTTTTTGAAAGCTATAGCATAGCTATAGAATTTGATTTTATAATAAAATCAAAAAAGGCCCGACAATCAGGCCTTATAGATTTAGTTTTGATTGATCACGCTTAGTCTGCGACAAATGGAAGAAGCGCCATAAAGCGAGCGTTTTTAATTGCTCTAGCTAATTCGCGTTGATGTTTGGCGCAAGTTCCCGTAGCAAAACGTGGTGAAATTTTGCCAGTAGGCGCAATGAACATTTTAAGCATTTCAACATCTTTGTAGTCGATGATTTTGATGTTATTTTTCTTAAAATAGCAAAACTTTTTGTGTGGTCTTACTTTTTTATATGCCATATGATTTTCCTTTCTTAAAATGGAAGATCGTCATCGGGAATATCGATGGAATCTAAATTTTTGCCACTTTCGGCAACATCATCAAAAGTTGGAGTCTCAGAAACGTTTTCACTATTTCCGGCTGCTTTTGGCTCGAGGAATTGAACAGAATCGCAAACGATTTCAATCACATTTCCTTTTGTTCCATCTTTCCGATCAAACGACCTTTGGTTTAATCGTCCTTCAATTCCGACGAGCATCCCTTTACGGGCGAATTTGCTCACGGTATCTGCTAATTGCATCCATGTAACACATGGAAGAAAACTAGCGGTTCGATTGCCATCGGGTCCTTTTAACCTATTATCGACAGCGATCGTGAAAGTGCAAACTGCATTTCCTGTTGTTGTTTTTCTTAATTCTGGGTCTCTAACGAGACGTCCTACCAAAACTACACGATTAATCACGGATAAATCCTCCTTCTTATTCGCGAGCGACGACAATCAAATGTCTTAGAACGAGCGGACTAATTTTTACCAAACGGTCAAATTCGCTTGTTGCTGCATTGTCTGCACTGATTTTAATGACGACATAATAGCCTTTAACTTCATCCTTAATTGGATAAGCTAAATCGCGTAAGCCCATCGATTCGTCGACGTTGAGAATCTTACCACCATTATCGATGATGATTTTGTTGACCTTTTCGATTGCTTCTTTACGACCGGCTTCGTCTAAGTCGGCTCTTAAAATGTACATGACTTCGTAATTGCGCATATATACACCTCCCTATGGTCTTCTGGCTATTCAATGGTGAATAGCAGAGAGAAACGCCACGCTCTCGCGTAGCATTGGTATTATACATAACTAGTACTTATAAGTAAAGCACGCATACGAATGAAAAATCACCCACATTACTTGTAGGTGACTTTAAGTATTTTACTAATTTTTACCGGTCTTTCATCGTCGGGAACAAAATCACTTCACGAATTGAAGATTGATTAGCTAAAATCATCACCAGGCGATCGATTCCAATTCCGATTCCTCCAGCAGGAGGCATTCCGTATTCCAAGGCTTCGATAAAATCGATATCCATCTCATTAGCTTCTTCGTCTCCAAGAGCTTTAGCTTTTAATTGCTCTTCAAACCGTTCTTTTTGATCGAGTGGATCATTGAGCTCTGTATAAGCGTTTGCAAGTTCTTTTCCATTGACAAAAAGTTCAAAACGTTCAGTGAATCGCGGGTCTTTTCCTTTTTTGGTCAGTGGCGAAGTTTCAATTGGATAGGAATGAATAAAAGTCGGTTGAATCAAACTGTCTTCACAGAAGGCCTCAAAAAATTCATTGATCACATACCCGACAGAATTTTTAAATTTGTCGAGTTTGATGTGATGCTTTTCAGCGAGTTCTTTTGCTTCTTCAAAGGTCATTGGAAGGGAAAAATCAATTCCGGTTTTTTCTTTGATTATTTCGACCATGGAAATCCATCTAAATGGTTTGCCAAAATCAATTTCTTTTCCTTGATGATTGACCACCGCTGAACCGGTTGTTTCTTTAGCGATTTTACGAATCATTTTTTCAGCGAGTTTGCGCATTGATTGTAAATCACCATACGCTTGGTAAGCTTCTACGGTCGTGAATTCTGGATTATGGGAAGAGTCCATTCCCTCGTTTCTAAATAGACGACCAATCTCATAGACTCTTTCTAATCCACCAACCAGTAATCTTTTCAAAGGAAGTTCGGTTGCGATTCGCAAATAAAAATCCTTATCTAACGCATTGTGATGAGTGACAAAAGGCCGAGCATTAGCTCCTCCTAAAATTGAGGATAAAACCGAAGTTTCCACTTCAATAAACCCTTCTTTATCAAGGTAGTTTTGCATCGCTCTAATGATTCGCGGTCTTAAAAGTGCAACGCGTTTAGCCTCCTCGTTCATTATCAAATCGACATAACGTCGGCGATATCTTTCCTCAACATCAGTCAAACCATGAAATTTTTCAGGAAGTGGTCTTAAAGCTTTAGATAAATGTGTGTATTTATGAGCCTTAATCGTCAACTCACCGGTTCTAGTCGTCATAAGACGTCCTTTGATTCCGATGATGTCACCGATATCCGCTAATTTAAAAGTTTCGTATGCTTTTTCACCAACATCGTTAATTCCGATATAACATTGCATGTTTCCAGATCGGTCTTGGAGATTGACAAAAGATGCTTTACCCATTCTTCGAATTGCCATAATTCTTCCGGCGATTGAAACATCGAGTTTCATTCGATCGATTGCTTTTGGAGTTTTGTTTTTTGCTAATGTCTTAATTTCTTCAGCGTGATGAGTGACTTTATAGGCTTGACCAAAAGGGTCGATTCCCTTAGTCCGGTATTTAGGAAGTTTCTCTCGTCTTGCGATTTGTTGATCGTTTAATGAAATTTCGTTATCCATGTTGTCACCTCTCGTACGCTTTTAATTATACGTGTTCACTTTCACTTATCTAGTGAAATCGTATTTAAAGCCTCGTTTATTATGCTTGTCAGTTCATCGTATGATGTGAGCGATGTTGCGATTGCTGTTTTAATTTTTTTGCTATTTGCAAAGCCATTAAAAAATTTGGGTCCGATTGAGCGATAGATTCTCATTGCAGTTTCTTCACCTTTTTCTATAATCATTTCTTTGGCGAGTTCTAAAGCGAATTCTGCTTGTTCTTTTAAAGTTGCATCAGGAAGACGCTTTCCGCTTTTATAATATTCATGAATTTGAGCAATCAATTTCGGATTGCCAACTCCACCACGTGCAACCATAACTCCGCTAGCAGAAGTTAATTCAATTGCAGTGATGGCATCATCTAAAGTATAAATGTCACCAGAAACAATTAGCGGGACATTCATTTTTTTTCCCAATCCTGCAAGTAAATCCCATTTAGGTTTTCCACTATAAAGTTGCTTGGTGGTCCGAGCGTGAATGCCGATCATACTCACCCCGGCCTTTTCGAGTTCGGAAATAACTTCTAAAAAGTTCAAGTGTTTATCATCGATTCCGAGTCTGATTTTAGCAGTCACCGGGACTGGAGAAGCAGCGACTAATTTCTGCATCATTTCACCTAATTTTTGAGGGTTTTTTAAAAGTGCTGAACCCGCTCCAGTTTTGGTTACTTTAGGCACTGGGCAACCAAGATTAATATCAATAAAATCATAATTTTGTGCTGTTTTTGCAACAATTTCAATTGCCTTTGCAAGGTTTTCGACTTTTGAACCGAATAATTGAATTCCCACTGGTCTTTCTTCTTTTGTGGTTTTAAGGTATTCAATTGTCTGTTCGTTTCCATAGATCAAACCGCAGTCGCTGATCATCTCGGTGACGCTGATATCGACTCCAAATTTTTTCATGAAATTTCGATAACTACAAAAAGTTACTCCTGCCATTGGAGCAAGCATTACAGGACCCTTAATTTTCAATTTTCCAATTTTGTATTCCATAACAAGAAAAAGGGAAGGTCACCCTTCCCCTAATGATTATTTTTTCTCAGTCGTCTTTGTTTTTTTAACTTTGACAGGAGTTACGACTTCTGCATCAATTGGTGCTTCTACCACAATTGGTGTTTCTTCAGCGGCTGGAGTTTTAACCTTTACTCGTTTAGAAGGAAGTTTTCGCTCTGTGAGCAAGGTTTCAATTTCTTCAGCGGTAATCGTCTCGTTTTCTAATAATGTATTAGCAATTAAAACGACATCGTCACGATGAGCTTCGAGAATTCGTCGCGCTTCTTTATGTGCGCTATCGATAATTTTTCTGATTTCTTTATCGATTTCAAAAGCGATTTCAGTCGAGAAATTCTTTTGGCTGGAAGTGTAATCTCTTCCGAGAAACACTGAACCTGTATCTTTTTCATACTGAATCGGTCCTAAAGAAGACATTCCTAATTCAGTGACCATCATTCGCGCAATTCTAGTTGCTACTTCAATATCGTTTTGAGCTCCTGTAGAAATGTCATCAAAGAAAATTTCTTCTGATGTTCTTCCGGCTAGGTAGCCAACAATTCGGGCTTCAAGTTCTTTTTTGGTCAATAAGAAGCGATCATCTTCAGGAGTCATCAAGACATGGCCACCTGTATATCCACGAGGGATGATAGTGATTTTTTGAACTTTGTCTGAATGTGGTGAAAATAATCCCACCACAGCATGACCGGCTTCATGGAACGCAATTGCCTTTCTTTCATGTTCGTTCATAGAACGAGAACTTTTCGCAGGACCGGAAATTCTTCGATCGATAGCTTCGTCAATATCTTCTAAACAAACCGCTGGGGCATTACGTCGCACAGCGAGAATTGCAGCTTCGTTTAAAACGTTTTCTAAATCCGCTCCAGAAAACCCAACAGTTCTTTTGGCGATTGCACTAAAATCAACGCTAGCATCGATAGTTTTATTGCGAGCGTGAACTTTCATAATCGCTTCTCGACCATGTCTATCTGGTAAAGAAACGGTAATTTTACGATCGAACCGGCCCGCTCTTAAAAGTGCAGGATCTAAGACGTCATCTCTATTGGTCGCAGCGATGACAATAATGCCTGCGTTATCAGAAAAGCCATCCATTTCTACGAGGAGTTGATTTAAAGTTTGCTCACGTTCATCGTTTCCACCACCGAGTCCGGCGCCTCTTTGACGTCCGACCGCATCGATTTCATCAATAAAAATCAAACACGGTGCATTTTCTTTTGCAACCTTGAACATATCTCTAACTCTTCCAGCTCCAACGCCGACAAACATTTCGACAAAATCTGAACCTGAAATTGAATAAAATGGAACTCCTGCTTCTCCAGCGACTGCTTTTGCAAGCAGGGTTTTTCCAGAACCTGGAGGCCCGACCAACAAGACTCCTTTAGGAAGTTTTGCACCGAATTTTGCAAACCTTTTCGGTTCTTTTAGATAAAGAACTAATTCTTCCATTTCGAGTTTTTCTTCATCGCAACCAGCGACATCATCAAAGTTTATTTTTGAACGAGTTTCGCGTCTTGCTCGAGATTTATTAAATTCAAGCGCTTTGTTATTTGTTCCTGCGATGCTTTTTGAGAATCTTGAAAACAAGAGAATCGCTATTCCAATCGTCACTACTCCTAAAATAATTGTCGGTCCCCATGTATCCCAGAAACTTGTGACATAAATGTCAACAACAGTCACTTTAGTGTGAAAGTTTGTCAAATCACTAATCGAGGTTAAAGTAACATCGAGTGTCTCACCTGGAGCACCATCTTTTGCGACTTCAGTGATCCAAATTGGGTTTGAATATTCTCCCCAAGTTAAAGTGACAATAAATTCTTTTTCTTTAGCAGTATCAGGTGTTGCACTGTATTCTTTGTATTTGCCTTCTAAAATAACGACGGTTTGCGCTTTAGGAGTGACTTGAACTTCGCTCACTCGATCGTTGACTAAAACGGTAACATATTGTTCCGCGGTCAAAACTTCAGCTTTTGAACCACCGCCGAGTATGAGCCAGATAAATGCTCCAATAATACCGATTACTAGAACAAACGAAAGGAGAAAACTCCATTGATTTCTTTTTTGGGGTTGTTGAACTTCTGCCATATATACCTCCCGTGATAAACATTTGAATTGATAAATATATTTATCCGCGTAAATGCTAAACCAATTATATAGAAATTATGCTTATTTTCAAACAAATTACTTTTTTACGTAGAAATTTAAACCTTTTGTCATTTTGAATTCCTTCCGGTAACGAGGAATATAAATGATTGTATTGTCTTTATTGACAATAACTGGCCATCTTTTACGTAAAGAAGCAGGCATTTTCCAGTCGATAAAGAGCCTTCTAACTTCGACTTGATAACTGTTGATGACCATCACATCGCTTTTGAGTGCATTCCTGATTGTCAGCGGGTAATCTTCTTCTCTTACATTTCTATTAGAAGCATCGATAGTAAAATCTAAATAAAAATATTTATTATCGAGAACTTTAGGTTTTTCTAATTTGTACTCAAAAACATAATTTTCTTCACCATTATGAAAAGTGATAAAGTCGTATTCTTTGATAAAAATCAATTTCGGATTAATTTTTAAAGACACATTTGGTTTAGGGCTATTTAAAATCTTTTTTATTTCTTTACTTAAAGATGCACTGATAGAAGCGTCTTCTTGAATTCTTCTAGCCATAAGCACTAACGCTCTTTGCAATTCGTCTTCAGCCAAAGACAAAAGAACATTTTTTGAACTGAGATCGACTTTTGCTAATTTCTTATAGATCTCTCCAATCATAAGATTTAATTCTCTCATTTTGTTGATCTCGGTTTGTCGTTCCCATGCGTTCATTTTTGAAACGATAGTGTGTCGAATCACATTTCGAGCGAAGGTGTTGGAAAAATTGCTTTGATCAATTGAATAAGGAACATTATTTGTTTGACAATATAATTCAAGATCTTTTTTGGAAAAATCTAAAAGAGGCCTTATGACGTTCATTTTAAAAATTCTGGTTTGTTCTTTGATACCGTAATATTCAACAAAGCCTCCACGTTGTCGTTGTAAGAAATAAGTTTCTAATGAATCATCTTGATGTTGGGCAACAAGAAGAGCTTCAACTTCGTTTTCATCATAGACTTCTTTGAAGAATTTATAACGGATTTGCCGAGCTTTTGCTTCAAAATTCGCATCTTTCTTTGGAACTTTAGCATATAAAATCTCAATTTGAATATCGCGCTCGGCACAATAATAATTGAGATCGAGAGTCTCTTGTTTTGCTTCTTTTCTCACTCCGTAATTAACGTGTGCAACAATAAAATTGAAGCCTTCTTTTTCGAGCATATCTAAAAGAGCCATCGAGTCCGGGCCATATGAGCAAGCGAGCAAATATCTTTTATTTTTATTGAGTTTTAACATTGGTATATTCCTCGCTCCAATTTATCAATCACTGTTCCACCAACTAAAATTTTCTTTCCTTCTTGTTTGATCGATGCTTCGATGATAAGAGTGGTGTTGCCCATATAAATTGTTAAGGTATCTCCATCTTTTATTTGCGAAGAAGGTTTAGCGATTTTATCGTTGATCAGAACATTACCGCTTTCGATAAACGATTTACTCAAAACTCGTCTTGCCACGAGGTTTACATATTTTAAATATAAATCCGCTCTCATCTTAATCCTCCTTCATTTTATTATTTGTTCTTACAACCTGTAAGAGAGATTTCAAAATATTTTCTAAATCGTTGACCCAGGAGTTTCTTTTTTCAAGTCTGATTTTAAATCTTTTTTGAACATAAGTGACTTTTGTATAACCAATAAATGGAATCAATGCTTCAAAAAGCATATTTCCAACTCCTCTTATTTGAAGATATTCTTCTCCTAAAACAATGTTGATGTAATTCTTATACACTTGAAGAACTTCTAACTTAGTTTTTTCTTTTAAAATATCGATTGAACGACGTTTGAATAAAAGCGTAACAGGTGGGGGAATTTTACCATATATATCTCTCATCTTTATTTCAATAATTGAAAGATCTTCTAAAGTTTTAGCACCTTCAATCGTCTGATATAACTCAATTTTATCCATTTCAGCAGCGTATTCACTTGGAATATAAGCATCGAATTCAAGATTTGTCGCTTGTTCAATTTTATTTTCTTCACTTTCACCGGTCATCTTTTCTTTTACCGCTTCATTTAAGAGTTTTATATACATATCTAGTCCGATAGAATCTATGAAACCAGCTTGTTCAGGACCAAGAATATCTCCTGCTCCACGTATCATCAAATCTCTTTGCGCTACTTTATAACCGCTTCCTAATGCAGTGAAATCTTTAATCGTCTGCAATCTTTTTTGAGCTTTTTCGGTTAAAACTTTATTTCCGTTATACATGAGATAAGCATAAGCAATTCGATCACTTCTACCGACTCTACCTTTGATTTGATAAAGCTGCGCTAAACCATAATGGTCAGAATCTTCTACAATGATCATGTTTGCATTAGGAATATCGATTCCGTTTTCAATAATCGATGTACAAACTAAAATATCTAATTCGTTATTTGTGTATTTAAGCATCGTCTCATCGACCGCATCTTTATCCATTTTCCCGTGTGCTATTCCAATTGTTGCCTGTGGCAACATTCTTTGCAATTTGTTTGCGGTTGCATATAATGTCGAAACTTTATTGTGAAGATAAAAGACTTGCCCGTTTCTTGCGAGTTCTCGTTCAATTAGTTCTTTAACGACTTCTCCTTTATAAGGAACGACATATGTTTGAACTGGAAATCGGTCTTCAGGAGCAGTATTGATAATTGACATACTTCTTACGCCGAGCAATGAAATTTGTAAAGTTCTCGGAATTGGAGTTGCGGTTAATGTCAAAACGTCAACGTTTGTTTTGAGTTCTTTTATCTTCTCTTTTTGTTCAACTCCGAATCTCTGCTCTTCGTCAATTATCAACAAACCCAAGTCATTGAATGAGATTTTTTTTGAGAGAAGTTTATGTGTTCCGATGGCTAAATGGTAAGAACCATCTTTAACTCCCTCGCGATATTTTCTTTCATCTTTTCCACTCACCAATCGAGAAAAAAGTGCGACTTTAATGTCAAACGCCTTAAATCTTTCTACAGCAGTTTCAAAATGTTGTCTTGCTAAAAGAGTGGTCGGGCATAAAATTGCCACTTGTTTACCGTTGTTGATCGCTTTAAATGCCGCTCGGAAAGCTACTTCTGTTTTCCCAAAACCGACATCACCACATAAAAGACGGTCCATCGGTATGTTTTTTTCCATATCGTCTTTGATTTCTTTCAAAGTTCGCTCTTGATCGTCGGTTAATTGATGAACAAAACGTCTTTCGAAATCAATTTGAAATTCATCGTCGGATTTAAATGCAAAACCTTTAATATTGTTTCTTTCGGTATATAGATACATCAGCCGTTCGGCGAGTTGATTTACTCTTTCTTTAATTCTTCGTTTTGTATTTTCCCAATCTTTAGAATGGAGGCGCGATAACCGTGGCGCATGGCCTTCTTTACCGATGTATTTTCTCACCAATTGGAATTGTTCTAATGGAACATATAAAAAGTCTGTTCCTGAATAAGCGATTTTAATGAAATCTTTATGGATATTTTCAATTTCTAAAGTTTCCAAAGAAATGAATTGCCCGATGCCTTGATATTCGTGAACAACATAATCCCCAGGCTCTAAATCCTCATAAGATTTTAAGATTGTTGCCTCTTTAAATTTATTAGTATAACGAACGCTTTTGGTCTTCGAATTGAACAACTCTTTATTCGATAAAATTGCCACCTTTTCATCTTCTAAAATCACTCCTTGTTCGAGGTTGAAAAAAGTGAGGGAAATATTACTGTTTTTAGGAAGCGTTAACCCATCGACTTTATCGAAAGAAATATTCTCATCGAGAAGCATTTTTTCACAGGCATTTAATTGCTCATAAGTCGATAACGAAATGATGATTTGATAAGCATCGTTCAAGTATGATCTTATAATGTTTAAAGTGTCTGCGAGTTTAGAGGCTAAAAACGGCACAGAACGGAAATTAAATTCGTGATTTTTAAATGATTTTTGCAGTGGATACGTACAAATCATGCGCGAATTGTTGATTTTTTGACTGATATCTTGATTTACCTCCAAACCAGGAATCATCCGATTTTCTGCAATTAAATCTTGAAAATA